>OGLN01001793.1_pt1 | contig 14497 bp, 9 predicted proteins | sample 1572641 | NCBI WGS metagenome assembly OGLN01 (sample SAMEA2581903, study PRJEB24529) | metagenome | biome: Human gut stool | place: China | collected 2011
GAGGCAGCGGCGTGCGGGCCCGCTGCCTCAGGGGATAGCGATCAACAGGAGATTCTGGGGGAGCAGCTTTTTGGGGGAATCGTTAAGGAATGTGATGCATGGCCCAAAGGGTCAGCGGGGCGTTTGCCCGGGGCCTTTGGGGGTTGGGGTTCAGTGCTGGGACTTGTAGAACATGGCCTTGCGCTTGCGCTCCATCCAATATCCCGCTGCAGACAGCACCATGCCTGCGCCCAGCATCAGGTCTGCCAGCCAGCCGCTGGTGCCGGTCTGGATCAGCTTGGCATCCTGCACCGCCGGGAGCACCGGGGTCTCAGGAGCGGGAGCGGGGGCCGGGGCGGGGGCGGGAGCGGGGTCAGGTCTTGCATCCTGCACCACGGGCAGCACCGGAGCCTCGGGGGCGGGAGCCGGGGCGGGGGCGGGCTTTGCGTCCTCCACCGGCGGCAGCTCGGGGGTATCGGGGCCCGGGTTCACGGGCGGCACCACGGTCTGGGTGTAGCCCTTGATCCACACATCCCGGCTCTCCTGAGAGGTAAAGGTGTAGTGCACTTCCGCATCCTGCTTGGTGGTCACTACCATCTTGTCTGCCTCAAACTTCACAGGGTCGCCGTCCTTGGTCTTCTCGGTGTGGTACTCGTACTTGATAGAGCCGCCTTCCACGGTGCCGGTGCCCTCACCCTTAAAGATGTTCTGGATCAGGTTGGTAAAGCTCTTGTAGGAGCCGGTGCCGGTGCCTTCAATGCCCTTCTGCTGTTCGTCCGTGTAATCTTCCGTTTTGGTGTAGTTGGCCTGATAGCTGCCGGAAAGGTCAGTGCCCTGCCCAGTTACTTCGCTCTCATGGATGATGGTTTCCGTTACGAATTTGGGGGTGTAGCGCAGTTCTCTGTTGGTCAGGTTCTCCACCAGCTTCCTGCGCTTAATGGTTGCGGAGAGGGCGATCGTGTTCTTGCCCATGGCCACCACATGGTTCTTATCGGTCTGGGTCAGGTTTCCAAGGGTCAGGTCGTAACCGCCAACGTAATAGCGCTGTCCGTCCGCATTGAAAAGTGCATTGCCGCAGGTGTTGTTGTCATCGGACATATAGCCGTAGGCCGCCAGGTCCGACTGGTACAGATAGATCTGGTAGTAGTATGAGCTGTAAGATGTCTGATTCTTGTAGACTTTAACGACCTGCGCCTTACTCAGATCCAGATCCGGGTGTGCATCCTTATATGCTTGCAGATCCGCCCTTGCTCTTTTTTCGCTAATATAGTCATTGCCAAGTTTGCCGTAAGCCACCTGACCCTCGACCTTGTAGAAAACGCTCTTTGTGGGGGCGTTGTCTTTTGCAAACGGGTTATCCCAGCTGGCACGGGGATACTCATGGTGGCCGGTGTTGGGATCGTTGTCGCCCTCATTGTCGTAGGTGATGCGATTCGACAACTTCGCCTGTTCGCCTTTTCCGGCCACAAGCTGGCCAGCATTCTCGCTCCATGTCAGCTTGGGATTCAGCAGAACGCAGTCATCGGTCTTCGCTGTTCCGTCTTTCTCCTTCTCCGACAGGGTCAGCTTGGAATCCGTTGCCAGATCAAGGTGGTCGATGTCGTTGTTGCCATAGCGAACCTCGTGCTCTTTACCGTCGATCTTTACATAGGAGTATTTGTGGGGAATGCCGAGCCAATCTGTTTTCCACCCTGTTTGGACATTAACGCCCTGCGGAACACGCTGCATCTTACCATCGGCATCTCTGTAGTAAGGCGTATCTCCCTTGGTGGAACCATCGTAGTATTTGCCGTCGTTCTTAGCGGTGGTTTCCAGCTTCTTCAGGTACTCGACCAGCTCGGCATCGGTCATGGCATTGTAGTTGACCACCTTTCCCACTACCTTGGAAATTTCTTCCCATGTCGTTTTTTCGGTAACGGTCAGGTACTTGATCTCGCCGTTTTCCTTGTACTCGATGACAAGGGTCTCACCGGCATTCTCAGCTTTCTGACGGGCTTCTTCCAGCTGCTTGAGGAATGCCGCCTTAGCTTCTGCCTCCGTGCTGCCGGTGGCTGCAACTTCTTGCGGCTTCTGGACTTCCACAGTCAGCTTCTCTTCCCGATCGACGTAGCTTGCCTTGTAGGTCTTGCCATCTTCTCCCTTGTAGGTAACAGTATGGTTTGCGGCATCCATGGTGTATTGGTCTGCGCCAAATTTTACATCAAACTGAGCCTTAATCTCTTCCTCGGTCAACTGCCGGGTGGTAACGGTGATGATGGTCACAGTGCCCTTGTCATCGGTCTTTTTGTAGGTTTTGGTTCCATCTGCAGCCGTACTTTCCAGCGTCATCCCGGCATGGGTCGTGCCGCCGTGTGTAAAGTCAACCGTTCCATTGTTACCGTTCTGGCTGCTCCACTCTTTCTTTGACAGGTCAACCGGCGTACCATTCTCAATAGGGGTGGTCTGCTGGGTCTCGGTTCTGGGGGATTCGACCTTCCACTTCACCTGGGTCAGGGATGCGGTCAGGTTTTCCGTATTCCAGCCATCCTTCTTTGCGGCCGCTTCCAGTTTCGCCCTTTCTTCGGGAGTCAGGGCGTTCAGGTCAACACTGGTGTACTCAAAGCTATGGGTATTGCCCTGTGCATCCTTATAGCTGGTGATCCGGCCAGATTCATCCGTTTCAACTTCAGTTGCACCCGCCGGAGCCGCTTTGAAATCAGCACCAATCCCCAGTGTGCCTGCACCGGTGGTTTTATACTCTGCACCATCCTGATAGGTGATCGTGGAGCCTGTCACATACGCCGTGCCGGTAACGGTGTTGTCCTTCACATCGGTGATATTCTCGGGATCCTTGCCGGAAACATCGGGATTCGTAGCATCCTTAGTTTCAATCCTCACGTCCGCACCGGTGTAGGTCAGGGTGTAGGTCTTGCCGTCAATCTCTGCCGTAAAGGTGCCGCCGTTCGGGTCAAGCGTTGCGTTTGCAATGGCACTCGTCAGTTTTGCCTTGACAGGATCTTCAACGCCCATCTCACCCACTGCGTTGTTCAGGGCCTTCCGGATGGCGTTCATCTTAGCCTTGCTCTCTTCTTCGGGCTTCTTGCTCTCGTTTTCTACGCTGCCCTTCTCCGTGGTCGTCAAGGTCACCTTATAAGTGAGGCTCCGGCGGAGAAGCTGGTTCTGCGTTACGTCCAGCTTGACGGTCTCGTTGTGCGGGGTGGTGTAATAGATCTCGCCGTCCGCACCCAAAGTATACTCTGTGTGGCCGTCCTGCTTCAGTCTTGCAACGATCTCTGCGTTGTTCAGGTTCTTAGCAGTTTCATCGACCCTGATCTCATACTTCTGGCCTTCACCATCTGTGTACTCATAGCTGCCGTCTTCCTTCGGGTTCTGGCTGAGGATGGTCTCCAGAAGCTCAGAGGAGATGGTCTGTGTACCACCAGAGTTATCCTTAACAGTGATCTCGGGGTATTTCACACCCTTGTCTTCAACCTCTGCGCCGCCATCCTGCTTTTCCTTTTCCCGGGTAATGGTCAGCTCGGTGGTGGTCTTGGTGGTGACCTTGTTGTCCCGAATGGTGATGTAGGTGGTGCGGGTCTGGGGGTTGCCCTCTGCGTCCAGAATGGTCTCGGTCCGGGTGAGGGTATAGGTGCCGTCAGGGTTCACCGTGGGCTTTTCGGCATCCACCAGCTTGGCGATGTCTTCGGCGGTCATCTCGGCGGTGGTTTTTTCCTCTTTCTTCAGCTTGAGGGTCTGCCGGTTGCCATCCTCAGAGTTGGTCACTTCCTCTACCTTGTAGCCGTTGACCGCGTCAGCGCCCTTCTCAATATTCCAGCTGATGTCCGGCTTCTCGCCCAGCTCCTTCGTCAGGTCGATGTCCTCTTTCTTGACCTCTTCCTTTTTCTCGTGCAGATTACCCTTGGCCTCGCCGCTGCCGGTGGTGGTGGTGGTCTCCGTGCCGGGGGTCACGGTGGGCTGGGTGATGACGGAGGAGCCGTCCGGGTTCTTCTCCACAGTGGGAGGAGTGGTGGTGTCCACAATGGGCTCTGCGCCGGGGTTGGGCTTCGTCTCCACGGTGGTCTCGGACTTCTCGGTCTTTTCAGCGGTGCCGATCTCCACTTTCTCGGGCTCTTTCTCCTCGGACTTTTTCTCCTCGGGGGCAGTCTCACCGGAGCCGGGGTTGGGGTTGGGGTCGGGGTCGGTCTCGCCGCTGCCGGGGTTGGGGTTGGTTTCGCCGCCGGTCTCACCGCCGGTCTCGCCGCCGGTCTCACCGGAGCCGGTTTCGCCGGAGCTGGTCTCGCCGCTGCCCTCGGGCTTGGGGTCGGTCTCGCCGCCGTCGGGGTTGGGGTTGGGGTTGGTCTCGCCGCCGGTCTCACCGCTGCCCTCGGGCTTGGTGTCAGTCTCGCTGCCGGTCTCGCCGCCCTCAGGCTCTTTCTCCTCGGGCTTGGTCACGATCACGCCGTCCAGCGTCTCGGAGCCGTCAGGGTTGGGCTTGGGATGTTCTTTATCGTATTTGACTTCCGCATCCTTCAGGGTCTCCTGAGCGTTTTCAGCCTGCTTGTTGTCCTGAGGTTCTGCGGTGTTTTCCTCTTTCTTGGTTTCCTCCGCCACAGGCTCCTTTTTCTCCGGAGCTGCTTCCGGAGCATCTGCGTTTGCTGCCAGAGGGCTTGCGGCCACACAGGCGGTCAGGGCCACGGACATTGCCGCCATCTTCAGTTTCTTGTTCGTCATGGTAGTTGCTCCTTTCCAGAATCATGCTGTTTGTTTCAATGGGTTCACAGGGCATCGATCATAGCAGAGAGATAGTCGGAGGAGACAGAGCTGTAAAAGAACCCGTCGATCAGACCGTCCTTTTTCGCCCGCCGCACCTGGTCCGCCAGCTGAGGCTCGCACACCTCATCTACCACCAGCGCCACCTGGCAGCCTGGCAGCCCCTGCCGCAGCCTCCGGCACAGGTCCAGCCGCTGTTCCAGCCGCCACGGCGGGTAGGCCGTGACCTCTGCAACAAGAACATCGGCATGGGTGTCCACACACAGGTCCTCCGCAGCGGTTCCTTCGGTCTGGTAGACCCGGAACCCTGAGTCAAAGTGCTGCAAGGAACCCGATATCGCATCGCCGAAGAGCCTGTTGCGCATATCGACTACGACACATTTCATGTCCACGGCCTCCTTTCCGGGCTGTGTCTCGCTGCATGGATGCAGAACGTTTTACTGTATCAAGGATACCACCCCCCCCCCCCGGCTCCGCATGGGCCATAAGGGACAAAACTGTGAAATTTTTTCGGTGTTCTGCCCAAAGTTTTTCCAGCATTTTCGGCGCGTTCCACAATTTGGCACTTTTGGGAGCAAAATGCGCATAAAAAAAGCCCCCCTTTGCAGGGGGGAGAGGTTTCTCACTCACTCCTCCAGATGGGGGAGGATGAAGTTTTTCTTGGTGACGGCAATGGCCAGGCGGGTGCGATTGGAGTAGCCGGTTTTTTCCAGCAGGGAAGAGACAAAGCGCTTCACGGTACGGGAGGAGATGCCCAGCTCTGCGGCGATCTCCTCATATTCCAGCCCCTCGCACACCAGCCGCAGCACCTCGATCTCCCGGGGGGTGAGCTGGGTGCTGCTGACCTGCCCCAGGCGGGTCTCCGGGGTGCGGTCCGGGTAGAGGCTTTCCCCCGCCATGGTGCGGTCCATCACCTCCAGCAGGCTCTCCGGGGACACATCCTTGTACCAGAAGCTCTCGGCCCCGGCGGCCTTTGCCCGTTTCAGGTAGCTTTCCTCCACCATGGAGGTGATGATGATGACTTTGGTCTCCGGATACCGGGCCTTGATCTCTGCCGCCACGTCAATGCCGTCCCGGCTGCCCTTGGTGCACACATCCATCAGCACCAGCTCCACGGTGTGCCGGGCGCACTGGGCCAGCGCCATTTCCGCTGTGCTCAGGGAGGCCACCCGGCGGTAGCGGCCGCTGTCCTCCACAAGGTGCTCCATGTTCTCCCGGGGCATCCGCTGGTCTTCCACGATCAAAACGCTGGTCATATCGTTTCCTCCTTTGGCAGGTTCACACACAGCCGGTAGCGGGGCCGGGCCTGCACCTCCATGGTGCCGCCCGCCTGCATCACCCGGCGCTGGATGGCGGTAAGCCCCCCGCCCGGCGTAATGGCGGGGTCTGCGGGGGGCGGGCCGTCGTTTTCAAACTGCCAGCGCTGGCCCCCGCCCTGCGGGGTGATGGTGATCTCCAGCCGGTTGGCCCCGGCGTAGCGCACCGCGTTGGTGATGCACTCCCGGGCAATGGTCAGCAGCAGCTGCTGGTGCTGCCGGGGCATGGGCCCCTGCAGGGCCACCGTGACCCCCAGCTGGGCCGCGTCCTCCACGAACACGTCCCACTCGTTTTCCTCCGGCGGGGCCTCACTGTCCTTCCGGAACAGCTGCACCGCCTTCTTCATCTGTTCAAGGGAGGCTTCCAGCTCCGCCGGGTCCTTCCGCTGCAGCAGGCACTGCCGCACCGCCGTAAGGCCGTAGCCCATTTCATCGTGGAGCCGGGTCTTGAACGCCATGATCTCCTTTTCCCGGGTCATCTCCTGCACGTTCTCCGACAGCCGGCGCAGCTCCCGGTTCATCCGCAGCAGCTCCTGATTCTGCCGCAGCAGCTCCTGCCGCTGGTGCTGCAGGTCTGTCACCTCCGAAAAGATGCACTCCACATGGGGGCGGACCCCCTCCCCGAGCACGGTCTGCTCCGAGTAGAGCCAGCAGGTGCCGTCCGGCAGCACAAAGGACGGATTTTTGCCGTCCACCCTCCGGCCATGGGTGGGGGCCAGCACCTGCTGGTGCAGCTCCTCCAGCGATTGCAGATCCCGGCCGGAGAGGGCACGGTAGACCCGGAACATCTGCCGGTTGCACAGCCGGATGATGCCGTCCGGGGTAAAGTAGCACACCGCCGCAGGCAGGTCGTCAAAGCCCTCCTTGATGGAGCTGCGGGTGATGTGGTCCGGGTGCAGCCACTGTTTCAGTTTGTTCCACATTCCGGGGCACCTCCTTCAAAGTGATCGTTCAGCACCCAGCTGCCCGGGGCCTCCTGCACAGCGGCGGGGCAAGCGGCTTTCAGGTCTGCCCCGGTCTCCACCGAAAGATAAAGGTTCAGCCGCTGGTCCTTCCAGACGGCCCGCACGAACAGGGCATCCATCTGCCCCAGCGCCCCCTCCACCACCGACTCGAACCGGCTGTAACAGGCCGCTGCCGCCTCTGCCGGAAGCCGGACCCCCTGGGTCACCTCCATGGCGCACTCCACCCCGGCCAGCTCCAGGCTGCTGATGGATTCCTCCAGCGCATACCGCAGCTCTGCCGAGGGCACATACCGGTGCTTCTGGGCCAGAAACATCAGGTTGGCCCCCCGTTTCAGGTAAGCGCCCAGCACCGCCACCTGCCCCAGCAGCTGCCGCCTGTCTGCCTCCGGGGCCGTGTGGTACCGGGTCAGAAGCTGATCCATCCGGATGATCTGGGGGGCCAGCCGACGCTGCAGCAGATCGTACAGGCGGTTCTTCTCCCGCAGGGCGTTGGTCTTGCGCTCCGCCTCGTAGTTCTGCTGTTCCAGATAGTTGCGCTCTGCCAGCTCCGTGCGGTTCTCCTTCAGGCGCTCCATGTTTTCCACCAGCTCGGTGATGTCTGTCTGCCACATCACATAGCCGCCCTGCACCGGTGCGCTGCGCAGCAGGGTGTGCTCGTCCAGCCGCACCGTGCCATTCATGGCGGCCTGCAGCTCCCGGCGGTCCACCATGCGGCCATTCTCGGAGCAGCAGTACACATTGCCCTGCCGGTCCACCAGCTGCACCGCCAGAGAGGTGACGCGCAGCAGCTCCTCATAGCCGGTGTTGGACTGGATCAGGCCGCAGCGCAGGCCCCCTTCCAGCGAAGCCGCCGTCATCAGGCAGTGAACGATGGTCATATCCCCCAGAAACTGCCTGATCAGGGGAAAATGGAAGCCGTAAAGCACCGCGTATATTCCCAGCAGCACCAGCGGAATGGCAGGCAGGGGCAGCCGCCGGAGGATCCGGGGGTTCCGGCTCTTGTGGGCGATGATCCCAAAGGCCAGCAGGATGCAGATCACGATCCACCCCACCACCAGACCGAAAAGCCAGCCGTACTGGTAGTTTTCGTTCCAGGGCTGCTGCAGCCGGAACACCTGCTGGTGCAGGTCGTTGGTCAGCACCAGCTCCAGCAGCACCGCCGAGGGCAGCCACAGCATTCTGGCCCAGGCAGACAGGCGGTAGCGCTCGGATCTGTCCACCGTCAGGACCAGCTGAACGCAGAGCACCGGTATCCCCAGCATGGGGGCATAGTAGAGGTACCCCAGCATCCGATCGATCTCCGGGGGAGTGTTCAGCTGGAACCGCAGGGTGCGCACAAGGATCCAGAACAGCATCAACAGATCCACGTTCAGCAGCAGCCGCCGCACCTGCGGATGCACCGTGCGGTTGTACAGGGAGATCCCCCACCCTGCGAACAGGCTCAGATACAGCAGGCTCCGGAGGATGCCGCAGGCTTCCTGCAGGCCGGAGGGCATCCCCTCCAGCGGGAGCACCCGGCACAGCCATGCCAGCAGCACCACGGTGCCCACCGCACAGCCTCTTTGAACCTGTTCTCGCTGCCTCTGTTTCATCCTGCATCCCCCGTCTTTTGTGCCGTTCCCCGGTGGTTTTTCTCCATTATATCACATCCGTGCTGTAATTTACCAGAGAGCAGAGGGGAATGTACGAACCGGCATTCTTTTTGGGGCCGGGATCCCAAAACCGGGTGGTCTCATAAACAAAAGACAGGCCTGCCCCACAGTGATGCGGAGCAGGCCTGTTTGGTTACAGAAAAGGATCCGGGTCGTTTCCTTGCAGGATCCGTGATTCTATGCTAAAATTTCTTTCAACACAGCCATAGAGCAGAAATGCTGCTGTCAGCATCGGCAGCCACAGGTTGGAGACGATGAGCAGGAATGACAAAGTAGCTGGCAGCAGAACAAACAGTGCAGCATAACCGATCAATGCGGCAACAGCCATCAGCGAGCGCCCAAGGTTGCCCCGAAACAGCAGAAAGGCATTTTTGAGCAGTGCTGATACAGGGAGCTGCATCAGGGGGATCTGGATGGCAAGGTTCAGCGCAAAGCCCAGCAGGAAGATTATGGATATCACCAGAAACTCGACCTGAAACACGCTTTGGCCGCGGCGTACCGCCAGACTTAACCCTGCCAGATCCACAGCAAATAACGGGCCGAATACCACCCCGAACAAAGCGGCTGGCAGGGTGTTGTTCTTCAGAGACTTTTTGTATTGGAAAGACCAAAAACCGGCCTCATCCCGCAGACAGCGCAAAATGGTATCCAGCAGGTTCATCCCGAAGACAGAGGCCAGAGCACCGGTGACAACACAGGAAAGGATCAGCGATCCCAGAGCATTGGATGGCAGGAACAGCATGATACAGAGTCCGTAGGGCAGAGCCGCCGCCGTGGCGATCAAGCCGGAACCCAGCAACTGCCAAAAGTCCCGCACAACGATCTCCAGGATACGGGCAAGCCCTTTTTTTCGCCGCTGTCCTTCCGGGTACAAAGCGCCGGTGGCGGGGTCTTTTTTGTAGATCTCAAAATGCTTCATGTTCATTCCTCACTAAAGTACCCTGATACCGTGTTGGCATCTGTTTATATAAAACATTATAAGTCATTCGGCTGGCCGGAGCGACATCACTGTATCAGGTTCGGTGTATTTTGAAGCATCTCCTGAATTTTTTCAACCCGCCATGCTGCTGCGGATGATATGATGAAAAGGGGCATGATCCGTCCCCGGTTAGGAGGAATATCAGATGAATTTGCCGTTGGTATTGGAAAAGAATACGACTCCGCAGAATTGGAATGCACGGCGGGAAGTGCTGCTCGCGTTGTTCCGCTCGCAGGAGTACGGCATCCGGCCGGAAGTTCCCTATGAACAGACCGAACACCTGCGGTCAGAAGAGTATCTGCCAAAATGCAAGGCCATCCGGCAGATCTGGGATGTCTGTCTGAAAACGAAGCTGGGAAGCCTGGAATTCCCCGTGGTGCTGGTGCGTCCGGAGGGAACGCAGAAGGTCCCGGCAGTCCTGTTCCTTTGCAATCACGAAAAAACTGCCTCTCCCGGGCCGAAAATGGGGCCTGATCAGATGGAAAAGCTGCTGGCCAATGCCCCGGAAGCGTGGCGCAAAGAGGCCGCGAATTTCTTCCAGAATATGCCAGCCGGAAGCGACGGGCCGTCGCTCATTGATATCGAACAGGAAACGGAGCAGGAATACTGGCCTGCTGAACAGATCGTACAATCGGGCCGGGCAGCCGTGACCTTCTATGCAAGTGCATTGCAGCCCGACGATGCTGCGCAGTATCCCGGCCCACTGGCAAAGCTTTTTGGGCTCAGTGCAGATGCGCTGCCTGCCGATGCATGGGGAACCCTGGACATCTGGGCCTTTGGGATGAGCTGTGTGGTAGACCTGCTGGTAAAACACCCGGGCATCGACCCGGCCCGAATCTCGGTGGGTGGTTTCTCGCGCGGCGGCAAGGCGGCGCTTTGGTGTGCGGCACAGGATGAAAGGGTCTGCGGGGTCCTCGTCAATGATTCCGGCTGCTCTGGTGCTGCCGTGTCCCGTGGCAAGCATGGTGAGACGGTGGGTTCCATCACGGCAGCATTTCCCCATTGGTTCTGCAAAAATTATCAGAAGTATGCATGGAAAGAGGAGACCCTTCCCTTCGATCAGCACCAGCTGGTGGCCTGTGTGGCACCACGGCTGTGTTACATAACCAGCGGCTCTGAGGATCGGTGGAGCGACCCTGATGCAGAGTGGAATGGTGCAAAGAGCGCCAGTTGTGCCTGGGAGCTCTTCGGGGACGCTCCTCTGCCCAGCCAGCCGCCTGCCAATGACTCGGGATACCTGACTGGGCGAATTGGATACCACCGCCGCACCGGCGGCCACGATATTACCCGATGGGATTGGGCAATGTTTCTGCGTTTTTTGGATTTTCACAATGGCTGAAGTAATTTTTTGAACATAAAAACTGAATATTTTACTCCCTGAAATCCGGCAGATTTGGTATGCTCTCAGTAGAAGAAGGTTCTGTTCTCAAAAGAGGAGGAAAGATTATGAAAAAAAAGATCAACCGGCGCGATTTTCTTAAAGTCATGGGTGTTGTTGGCATGACGGCATCTCTGGCCGCCTGTGGGGACTCCGGTTCCAGCAGCGCGGCTGCCAGCTCTACCGCTGGCGGCGATGACGGCGTGATCACCATCTCTTACTGGACCACGGACCGTCACGATCAGGCGTATCTGACTCCGCTGATCGAAGAATACAACAAGACCAACCCGGATAATATCTACATTGATTACCAGGTCTATGCCGATAACTATTCTCAGATGCTGGATCTCGCCTTCAGCACCGACACTGCACCGGATGTGTTCAAGCTCAGTGGAACGGACCCGCTGGAAGTGCAGGTGGACGAAAAGAAGATGCTGCTGGATCTCTCTCCGTATATGACGGAGGAGTACAAGGCTCGTTTCTGGGATGGCGCTTTTGTGCAGGGCATCAACTCCTGGGGCGACGGGATCTACTCCCTGCCCTTTACCGCATCTGCCTGTCGCCTGTTCTACAACCAGGATCTGCTGGATCGGGTGGGCATTTCTGCTCCTCCCAAGACCCTGAAGGAACTGGTAGATGATGCCACACTGGTGACCAAGCAGCTGAGCAGCGAAGGAATCTACGGCATTGCAGGCAACTATAAATCGGCAATGAGCGCCGTAATGCGTTCCATCGATCCGGTGGTTCAGGTCAGCGGCGGCACCTGCTATGGCTTTGACTTCAAGAACGGCAAGTACGATTTCAGCAGCTACAGAGAAGTCCTGCAGCTGTTCCGTGAAATGTACTCCACCGGTGTGGCATTCCCCGGCAGCGAGTCTCTGGACATTGACCCCCTGCGCACCCAGTTTGCAGCAGGCAACATTGCCTTCTATTTCTCCTTGAGCCATGCAGAGCCCGGCGTTTACCAGAGCCAGTTCCCCACGGATATCAACTGGAACTGCTGCCAGATTCCCAGCCTGTCCGGAAATACGGACGGTGTGCAGAACCTGTGGTTTGGCGGCTCCGATAAGGCGGTCAATGCCTCCACAAAGCACCCGGATGAAGCATGGAAGGTCATGGAATTCCTCCACAGCGATGAAGTCATGGGTCCCTATTATACCGCCGGTCTCGGCACTGTCATGATCAAGAGCGCCGTGGAAGGTGCAGAACCGCCGGCTTCCATTGAGACCATGCCGGATTTGGCCATTGGGTCAAACGATCAGAACTGGCCGATCCGCCCCGCCATTTCCATCGAGGGCGAGGATTACTCCACCGTGGCGGTTCAGTGCATTTTTGGTCTGAAGGACATTGATCAGGCCATCAGCGAGCTGAACGATCGGTACAACAACGCCTATGATAAGTCGATTGCCGATGGGGCAAAGCGTATCGTTTATCCCAATTTTACCGCAAAGAATCAGGACACTTCCGTTTGATAACAGATGCTCGCGTGCATCGGAACTTAAACTGAACTCCGCTCCCATTTGATCCATATATGTGAAGCACCAATAGAGGAACCCGGCTCCGGGTCCCTCTATTGGTGCTTCTGAGAAGAAAGAAGCTGTATGAACAATCACACGCATCATCACAATGGTTCGATCGTTCTGAAGGTCACTGCCACCATCACCGTGATCTTTCTGGTTGCCATCACCCTGAATCAGATCATCCTGAACCGCCATATCAACGACACGATCGAGGAGAATATGGAAGAGACCGTTCTGCGGACAGCGGAACAGACAGAGAACTATCTGTCTACCCGCGTTAGCGGGAGCATCGAGCGGCTGCTTTATTTTAAGGCTGAATCGGGGCTGGACAGCATTTTGGCAAATTACTTTGCAAACCCCAATGCGGCAGCCTACAGCGTGGCAATGTCCAATCTCGCTGCACCCCTATCCACAAAAAAGGTGTCCGACAGCCTGATCAGCGATCTGTATCTCTACACGGATTATGGTGCATTTACGGACGGCAGCACCCTGTTGACTCCGGGGTTTTCACTGGAAAAAGTTGCGCTGTGGTCCGAGATCCGGGAAGGAAATTCATTTCTGGAGTTCTGCACCGTCCGCAATGACGAGATCTTCCGCTCCCGGAAATGGGTGGTACCGGTGCTCTATCGATTCAGTGTCTCCTCAGCGCAGGTGGATTCTGCCACCCGGAAATGCATTTTAGTGGTAAATCTGGACTGTAAGGAGATTCAGGCACTGATCCGAAAAATCGTTCCCGAAGCGGAATCGGCGATCCTTGTGCTGGATCAGGAAGGCAGCCCCGTGACCTGTGTGAATGCCGCAGCGGAAGAGTTGATAAGGGAACCGGAGCTGTTGAGCCGGCTGACCGCCGCAGAAAATACAGTTTTAGATGTTAGATTAGACGGAAAAAGGTATTACGGTGTCGCCCGCAAGGTATCGGTAACACCGTGGACCATCGTGTGTCTGCAGGCATCTACCACAGCACGGGAAGAATCCCGATCCTATCTGCAGCTGCTGCTTGTGGAAGGCGGGACACTGATCATGGTAACAGGGATGGTGTGCCTGCTGATGCTCCATTGGTTCACAGCCCCCTTGCGGGAGTTGATCAATTGCCAGAATGTGAGGCAGGAGTTCTGCTATGAAGGCAACGATGAGATCGCATTGCTGACAAAAAGCTACAACCAGATGCTCCGGAGCAGCAATGAGATGCTGGACAGGGAGAAGCAATACAGCCACCAGCTCGAGGAAAAGAATAATGCCATTGAACTGGAGCAACGGCTGAAACGCCGAGCGGAACTGCAGGCTTTGCAGGCCCAGATCAACCCGCATTTTTTGTATAACACGCTGGACTCCATCCGGTGGAAGGCAGAGGCCGCAGGAGCGGAGGACATCAGCCAGATGGTGCGTGATCTGGCAAATTTTTTCCGCATCGGCCTCAGCCGGGGGCGGGAGATCATTCCGCTGGAGCAAGAGATCTGCCATGTGCGCAGTTATCTGGACATCCAGAAGATGCGGTATGGCGATCGATTGGATTATCAGATCCGGATCCCGGAGGAACTGAAAAAGCTCTACACGGTCAAATTGCTGATACAGCCTCTGGCGGAGAATTCTATTTATCACGGGATCAAGGAATCGGACCGGAAAGGCACCATTCTTATTACAGCAGGCGAAGAAACAGGAGGATTCTACCTCTGTGTCCGTGATGACGGGCTGGGAATCACGCCAGAGACACTGACGATCCTGAATGCAGATCTGAAGCGGGGCGTAACGGTCAGCGATGGTGGTTACGGCATCTTCAATGTCAACGAGCGGATCAGGCTCTATTTTGGCCGCGACTATGGTTTGGAGCTCAGGAGTTGTGCAGGAGAATGGACAGAGGCAGTCATTCATCTGCCAAAGTATATTCCGGAAAGGACGGAGTGGGATGTTTCAGATTTTGATCGCAGATGATGAACCGAATATCCGGGAGGGGGTAAGGCA
>OGLN01001794.1_pt1 | contig 14496 bp, 10 predicted proteins | sample 1572641 | NCBI WGS metagenome assembly OGLN01 (sample SAMEA2581903, study PRJEB24529) | metagenome | biome: Human gut stool | place: China | collected 2011
AGCTGTCATCGATGCGATCGCATCCGATTCTCCCTATGCCGGCCCCGTCAAGATGAAGATGGATCTGGGCGTGGACGTTCTGCCCAAGTTCAGCAAGGACACCACCGACCGCAACCGTACTTCCCCCTTCGCCTTCACCGGCAACAAGTTCGAGTTCCGTATGCCCGGCTCTTCTCAGAACCTGAGCGACTGCGACACCATCCTGAACACCGCTGTTGCCAAGGAGCTGAAGGGCTACGCCGACGAGCTGGAAGGCGCTGAGGACTTTACCAGCGCTGCCATCGCTCTGGTCAAGCGCACTATCCGCGACCATCGCCGCGTCATCTTCAACGGCAACGGCTATACCGCCGAGTGGGAGGCCGAGGCAGCAAAGCGCGGCCTACCCAACAAGAAGAATACCCCTGCTGCTCTGCCCGCACTGGTCGAGCCCAAGAACATCGCCCTGATGGAAGAGTTCGGCGTGCTGACCAAGGTGGAGATGGAAAGCCGCTACGAGGTCGAGATGGAGCACTACTCCAAGATCATCAACATCGAGGCTCTGACCATGCTGGAGATGGCCCGCAAGCAGCTGCTGCCCGCCATCAACGCCTACATGAGCGAGGTTGCCAACACCGCCGCCTCCAAGCTGGCTGTCAGCGAGCACATCAGCGTGCGCAGCGAGACCAAGACTTTGGAAAAGCTTTCTTCTGACGCCGATGCCATGAGCGATGCCATCGACACCCTGCAGGATGCCGTGAATGCCGCAAAGGCACTGTCCACCGAGAGCGAGAAGGCCGTTGCCTTCCACGATAATGTTCTCCCGGTGATGGACGCCCTGCGTGCCGCTGCCGACGATGCCGAGACCATCTGCGGCGAGGATTACTGGCCTCTGCCCAGTTACAGCAAGATGCTTTACTACGTCTGATAGTCTCCTGACAACGTAAAAAATAAGCATCCGCCGGCTGCCGGATCAATTAGCCATTCTCCTTTTCCTATTTCTTACACCAGCCCAAAGACCTGCTCCCTTTTTGAGGGCAGGCCTTTGGGCGTTTTATTTGAAATGCAGTTTTTGTAAGGGGGTTATTTATGAGCTATTCCACCCAACAGGATATTCTGGATTTCGTGGAGGACAACAACGTCAAATTTGTGCGCTTTGCCTTCTGTGATATTTTTGGCACCCAGAAGAACATTGCCGTGCTGGCCAGCAACCTGTCCAAGGCGCTGGAAGAGGGCGTGTGCTTTGACGGCAGCTCCATTGCAGGCTTTATGCACGTTGAGGAAAGCGACCTTGTACTGCGGCCGGATCTTTCCACCGTGACCATCCTGCCGTGGCGTCCCACCGAGGGCCGAGTGATGCAGTTCTTCTGCGATGTGGAAAAGCCGGACGGCGCAGCCTTTAGCGGCAACTGCCGTGGCTTTTTGCGGGATGTGAACCGCAAATTCAAAAAGCTGGGGCTTACCTGCAACGTGGGTACCGAGTGCGAGTTTTATCTGTTTGAAAAGGACGACCGTGGCCACCCTACCTGCATTCCCATTGACTTCGGCGGATATTTTGACGTTGCGCCGCTGGATGCGGGTGAAAATCTGCGCCGGGATATCTGCCTGACCATGGAGCAGATGGGTATGGCACCCCAGCACAGCCACCACGAAAGCGGCAACGGCCAGAACGAGATCGACTGCCGCTACGCCGGGCCGCTGAAAACCGCCGACAACGTGATGACCTTTAAGCAGATCGTCCGTGCCATTGCCATGCGCAACGGCCTGCACGCCAGCTTTCTGCCCAAACCCCTGCCCCAGCAGGCCGGCAGCGGGCTGCACATCAACCTCTCGCTTTACATGGACGGCAAAAACCTGTTTGAGGGCGATATTGCCCCGGACAGCGTAGCAGGCAGCTTTATGGCAGGTGTGTTGGCACACAGCCGGGAGCTGACCGTGTTCACCAATCCCCTGCCCAACAGCTACCAGCGCTTTGGCTGTGACGAAGCGCCCCGCTATGTGAGCTGGAGCCGCCAGAACCGCAGCCAGCTGGTGCGCATCCCCATGGTCAAGGGCGACAGCTGCCGCATGGAGCTGCGCAGCCCGGACCCCGCCTGCAACCCGTATCTGGCCATTGGCCTAATCCTTGCTGCCGGACTGGACGGCATTGAAAAGCGCATGGTGTTGCAGCCGCCGGTGAACCGCAATCTGTTCGATGCCGCCGAGGCTGAGGGACTGGGCCTTGAGACCCTGCCCGCCACCCTTGAGGAGGCGGTGCAGGTTGCCGAGGAGAGCGAGTTTTTGCGCAAAGTGCTGCCGGAGGGGCTTTCTAAGCGCTATTTCTCGGAGGAACTCAAGCGCTGCGCCGCATTGCGGAATGCGCCTGACCGAGCCGAGCACGAGCGCGTCTACTATTTCAACGCCATCTGATCCCTGCCAGCGCAGGAGAAAGGAGTGCGGAAAATGGGACGCGCACTGATCGTAAGCGCCGGTGCCAACTCCAACGAGTATATCGCCGCGCGGCTGTCCGAGATGGGTTACAGCCGCCCGGTGATCATTCCCAGCGGAGCCGAGGCGCGGCGCAGAATGTCGGAATCTGATTTTGAGTTGATCGTGGTCAACGCTCCCCTGCCCGATGAGTTCGGGCACGAACTGTGCATCACCGCTGTGGAGCAGACCGATGCCGGTGTGGTCTTTCTGGTAAAGGCTGCACAGGCCGAGCAGCTGCTTGCCCCCTTGAACGAGCAAGGGGTGCTGCTGCTGAGCAAGCCCTTCACCACCCCGTTGTTTTTGCAGGCCATGCACATGGCGGCTGCCGGCAACCACCGCCTGCAGCGTCTGCGGCAGGAGAATGCCCGCCTGCAGGACAAGATCGGGCAGCTGCGGCTGATCAGCCGGGCAAAGTGCTGTCTGGTAGAGCACGCCCACATGACCGAAGCCGAAGCGCACCGCTACCTTGAAAAACAGGCCATGGACACCCGCCGCGACCGCGCCGAGGTGGCGCAGGAGGTGCTGGAGGAGTACGCTGACAGAAGCGAATAATAAGCAGGGCTTCGCCCCGCACCCGCCGGGAAAGGGGTGCGCCGGGAGTGAGCCTTTTATGGGAGAGTTTTATTTTACGACAGAGGAAGGTATATTTTTATGGCAAAATTTATTTTTGTGACCGGCGGCGTGGTCTCCGGTCTGGGCAAGGGCATTACCGCTGCATCTCTGGGCCGGCTTTTGAAGTGCCGCGGCCTGAAGGTGGCCAGCCAGAAGCTGGACCCCTATGTGAACGTGGACCCGGGCACCATGAGCCCGCTGCAGCACGGCGAGGTGTTCGTGACCGATGACGGCACCGAGACCGATCTGGATCTGGGACACTACGAGCGCTTCATCGACGAAAATCTGAACAAGTACTCCAACCTGACCACCGGCAAGGTGTACTGGAACGTGCTGAACAAGGAGCGTCAGGGCGCTTATCTGGGGCAGACGGTGCAGATCATCCCTCACATCACCAACGAGATCAAGAGCTACATCTACAATCTGGCCTCCTCTACCGAAGCCGATGTGGTCATTACCGAGATCGGCGGCACCACCGGCGATATCGAGAGCCAGCCCTTCCTTGAGGCCATCCGTCAGGTGGGTCTGGAGCAGGGACGGGAGAACTGCTGCTTCATCCATGTGGTGCTGGTGCCCTACATCTCCGGCTCGGACGAATACAAATCCAAGCCCGCCCAGCACTCGGTCAAGGAGCTGCAGGGCATGGGCGTAAGCCCCGATATCATCATCCTGCGCGCAGACGGCAGCGTGGGCAGCGATATCCGCCGCAAGATCAGCACCTTCTGCAACGTCAAACCGGAGTGCGTCATCGAGAACCTGACCATGCCCAGTCTCTACCAGTGCCCGCTGATGCTGCACACCAACGGTCTGGACGATGTGGTGGTGCAGCAGCTGCATCTGGATGTTCCCCCCGCCGACCTGACCGAGTGGAAGCAGGTGGTCTCCCGCATTGCCACCCGCAGCAAGACCTGCACCATTGCACTGGTGGGCAAGTATGTCAAGCTGCACGACGCATATCTCTCGGTGATGGAAAGCCTGTATCATGCCGGGTTTGAGAATGACAGTCAGGTGGAGATCCGCTGGGTAGAAAGCGAGGATCTGACCGATCAGGCCGCCTGCAAGGAGGCCTTTGCGGATGTGGACGGCATCATCGTGCCCGGCGGCTTTGGCGACCGCGGCATTGAGGGTATGATTCAGGCAGCCCAGTACGCCCGCGAGAACCATGTGCCCTGCTTTGGCATCTGCCTTGGTATGCAGATCATGGTCATTGAATTTGCCCGCAATGTGCTGGGCTACAAGGACGCCAATTCCAGCGAGTTCACCCCGGACGGTGCCCACAACGTCATCTCCCTGATGCCGGACCAGCAGGGCAATATCCCCAAGGGTGGCACCATGCGTCTGGGCAAGTACCCCTGCACGGTGAAGCCCGGCACCAAGATGGCCGAGTGCTACGGCGAGAACGAGATCTGGGAGCGTCACCGCCACCGCTATGAGTTCAACAACGACTTCCGGCAGGAGATGCAGGACGCCGGGCTGGTCATCTCCGGCACAAGCCCGGACGGCCATCTGGTGGAGACTGTGGAGCTGCCCGGCCGCGACTTCCATCTGGGTGCACAGTTCCACCCGGAGTTCAAGAGCCGCCCCAACCGCGCACATCCCCTGTTCAAGGGCTTTATCGCCGCTGCGCTGCGCTACCGCGCTGCCGCCCAGCGGGATATGCTGCATCTGTAACAGCATAATATAACGGGCAAGGCCGCAGCACAAATACCGTGCTGCGGCCTTGCTTTGTGTAAGACAATTTTAAATGCCTTCCACGTCGTCCTGTCTGGCGTGGTTTTTCTGCTTATTCTCGTACATCCGCTGATCGGCGATGTAGCACACCTGCTGTACATCAATGCTTTCGGCGGGGTACAAGGCATAGCCGCAGCTGGCACCTACGCTTACGGCGTTACCGTCGATCTCGTAGGGCACGGCGATCATCTCACAGATCATGTCCATCTTGCGGGCGCAGGTCTCCTGCGTCATCGGACCGAGCAGCAGCAGGGCGAACTCGTCGCCGCCCAGACGGAAAGCGTAGTCCCGGCTGCGGATGCATCCCTGCAGCCGCTGGGCAACGCCCTTCAGCAGCTTATCGCCCACATCATGACCGTAGGTATCGTTGACCGGCTTGAAGCGGTCCAAGTCCATATAGAACAGCGCAAAGGGCTGGCTGTGCTGCTCCAGCACTGTCAGCACCCGGTCAAAATAGCGCTTGTTCAGCAGGCCGGTCAAACCATCGGTGTTGGCAAGGCTTTGCAGCAGGTGCTGCTTGCCCATATCCTGCGTGATCATCATCACACGGATCAGGCGGTCGCCCTTCCACGCCATGGGAACCACCGTCATCATGAAAAATGCACTCTTATCGCGGGCGGCATATTCCAGCTTGAGGGAGTCTTTGTCCGTTTTGATCAGCCTGTGCAGGTTCTCCGGTGCCAGCATCTGGGGGATCTTGGCGTTTTCGCTGTCGGTCAGCACCACATACTTGCGCGATATCTGCTCCAGCAGCTGCTGGTAAGAGCCCTCCGGCGGGTACAATGCTTCTCCGTGCCGCTCGTAGTACTGGTAACGGTCGCGGTCCAGATCGCACACCGCATAGCGCTCCACAACGCGCGCCATACCCTCAAACATCATATCGCTCTTTTCCCGGCGGCGCTCCAGATCCCGGCGGCGGTTGCGCTCGGCGTCCCGCAGGATCTTTACCACACCTGCCATGATCAGGAGCCCGTGCAGCGTAATGATAAAGATGGTAGCCATCTGCACCCGGCGCATCCCGGCATCCACCACCCCGGTGGGCACGATACCAATGATGCTCCAATCCAGAATGCCCAGCGGCTGATAGATCAGGTAATATTTCTGCCCGTTCATGGTGAACAGCACACAGCCCTCGCCGCCCTGCGGCAGGGTCTGCACCATGGTGTCAAAGTAAGGCTGATCCACGCTGGCGTTCTGCTGTAAGTAATCAAACAGGTTGGTCATCTGCTCGGTGATCTCGGTCTTTGTCTCGGTGGAAAGCACCACATCACCGTTTGAACGCACGATATAGCAATCGCTCTGTCCCTCATAGACCATGCTGCCCAGCAGCTTTTCCAGCACGGCGTTATCGTAGCTGACCGCCAGCGCCGTATAGGTGGTGTCACCCAGCTGCAAGGGCTGTTCCATAGGCAGGGCAAACATGATCTTGCGGATGCCCTGACTGGAGATATAGCTGGAGATCACCGGAGCATTTGCAGTATACAGCTCCTCAAAAGTTGCCCTCATATGCTCTGCTGTGCCCTGCCGCCCGGCGGTGGTCCAGAACTCGCACTGCTCGTTGAACAGGTAAAAATCCGTGTATTGCCAGGTAGCCTTTTGGGCGATATACTCCTGCCACTGCCCCTCCTGCTCTCCCCGCTCCGCAAGGGCGCCCAGATAGCTGTCCCAGTCGGTCAGGATGTTCCAGTTGCGCTGCGCAAACATGGTAAAGGTCTTGGCAGACTGCCCATAGGTGGAAAGCAGATTTGCCGTGCTTTCCTGATAGATCTGCTTCTGGGTATAGGCGCTGTAAATAAGGATGCCGACCAGCAGCGCCAGCAGCATCCCTGCTATGAGCAGTATATTTTTTCGTTTCTTCTTCATAAGGTCAATTTCCCCCCGACTGCCCCGCAGCCAGCCCCCTTCACAATACGTTCTTCCAAAGGCTTTATGTCAAAGCGCTGTGCACAGTTTTTTGCAAAAAGTGTACAACCGCTGCGTGTCAGTTCCCGCATAAACCGACACTATCCCTAATAACATTATACCATTCCGCAAAAAAGCCTGTCAACACATCCCCGGGGCGATTCGTGTCGTTTCAAGGGCGATTCACGCAGATCTGCTCTGCTTTTGCCGCTTAAAAAGACAAAAAGACCCGCAGACCGCGCCTGAACTTTCAGGGCCGCTGCGGGTCTTTTTGCTGGTGCAGAAGAAGGGACTTGAACCCTCACTCACTAGGAACTGGTGCCTAAAACCAGCGTGTCTGCCATTCCACCACTTCTGCTTATAGAAAAAAGGCAAGTCAAAAACCGACTTGCCTTCTGGTGCGAGGGAGGGGACTCGAACCCCCAAGGATAAACCACACGCACCTCAAACGTGCGCGTCTGCCAGTTCCGCCACCCTCGCATACCTGTTATACAGTTCTCCGGTTTTTGAGGTAGAAAACCGTTGGTGCGGACTGCTTGCATATAGTAACACATTTCCGGCAATTCGTCAAGTGGTTTCTTTGTTTCTCATAAGTTTTTTTAAGTTTCATATCTATAATAGCAGCGCAGAGTGCGCGCAAAGGTAGCTTTCCGGGCAATTTCACAGGCCATTTGTGCGCGGAAAGCCTGTTTGCGGCGCTGCGCCCAGAGCAAAGGAGGGGTTTGTATATGAAGCTTTTTGTGCGACGCACCGGCGGGCGCATCGGGCTATGGGGCGGGCTGCTGGCGGCAGTACTGGCAGCGTTTGCGGCAGGGTGGCTGGTGCCGGTACGCACACCGGCGGGCTGCAGGCTGAGCGAGCTGACCGCCGCGCCGGATTTTTCGCCCTTTTCTCCTGCCGCACCGGTTGTTGCTGCATCAGATGCCGGTACGCCCGCTGCCCCTACCCTGCCGGAAAAATGGGTCTGCCTGACCTTTGACGATGGTCCCAGCAAGACCACCCCGGAGGTGCTGGCGGCTCTGGATGCCGCCGGGGTGCACGGCACCTTTTTTGTGGTAGCCACCGGCTACAACGAGAAATATCTGCCTTTGCTCACGCAGGCCGCTGCCGCCGGGCACCAGATCGCGCTGCACTCTGCCTCCCACGAATACAGCGACATCTACCGCAGCAGCGCCGCCTACTGGAAGGATATCACCCTGCTGAAGGAGCGCATCGCTCCCTATGTGGATGCAGAGAGCATCCGATACCTGCGCTTTCCCGGCGGCAGCACCAACACCGTGAGCCGCCGCTACGGCGGCAAGGGGCTGATGCCGCAGTTGAAAACCGAGGTAGAGCAGCGCGGCTGGCAGTGGGTTGACTGGAACGTCTGCGCCGAGGACGCCGTGGGTGGGCACCCCAGTGCGGATACCATCTACCGCAATGTGGTGCGGGAAACCGGCGAGCAGACCCATTGCGTGGTGCTGATGCACGACTCTGCCACCACCCGCACCACCGCCGAGGCGCTGCCGGATATCATCCGGTGGTATACAGACAACGGCTACACCTTTTTGACCGTAGCCGAGGCGCTGCCGCTGGGATAATGCACCTTACAGCCACCTTTCAAGGCAGCGTCCCAGCAGCACCCCGGCAGAGGCCAGCACCGCCAGCCAGAGCCAGCCTGCGCCGCCGGTCACCACCCACCCCGCCGCCAGAATGGCGGCAAAGGTACATACCGGCGGCACAGCGAGGCGCAAAAAGCGCAGCAGCTTCTCCCGCCGGAGCGGCAGTCCTGCGTCCAGCTGCTCGGGATGCACAGCATCGCAGCAGATCTCGTCCCGGTACTTGCCCGGGTTGCGGTAAGCTTTATACGGGATATCGTCCAGCGAAAACTCCGGGTACATCCCCTCTTTGGTCAGGGTGAACCACATTCCCTTTTCCTCTGCATAGGCCTGCAACGCCGCCGTAAATTCCTGCGGGGTTGCAATGGCGGTGTCCGGCGTAAAGGTTAACTGCCGCTTATGCTCGGCAGCCGCCATTTTCCGGTAGTCCTGCACCCAGCCGGTAAACCAGCCGCCCGCCGGGGCGGAGCATGGCTGCGGCGGAGGTCAGAATCTCCAGCTGGCGGTTGGCGCAGATGGCGTTCGTGTCCTCCGTCCAGTCGGTGACGGCGGCCTCCTCCTTGCGGAACATCCCCTCGCCGGAGCAGGGGGCGTCGACGAGAATTTTATCAAAATACCCCGCGAAGCGCTCTTCCAGCCGCTTCGGGTGCTCGTTCAGGACCAGCGCGTTGGAAATGCCCAGCCGCTCGATATTCCCGGAAAGAATTTTCGCACGCTTGGCGTTGATCTCATTGCAGACCAGAAGCCCCTTTCCCCGGAGTTTGCCCGCCAGCTGCGTCGATTTCCCGCCGGGGGCTGCGCACAGGTCAAGCACGCGCTCACCCGGCTGCGGGTCCAAAAGCTCCGCCGGGGCCATGGCGCTCGGCTCCTGCAGATAATAAAGCCCTGCCGCGTGATACGGCGATAAGCCGGGCCGGGAGACCGCGTCATAATAAAACCCCGTCGGGCACCACGGCACGGGAGAGAGCGAAAACCGCGACAGATCGCCCGTAAAGCCGGTTTTGAGCGGATTTCTCCGCAGACCGGTGCAGAGCGGCCGGTCAAAGGACGCAAGAAAGTCCTCATATTCGCTTCCCAAAAGCGCACGCATCCGCGCCTCAAAACCCTCTGGCAGCACCGCAGCCGCCTCCTTCCCAATTTACATAGTTATAAACATTATAGTGCATTTCCCCGAAAAAGGCAATGGCATATCCGCACAGTCTCCTCATGTGTCTGCCTGTCCCTCTTGGCGGCTTCCCGTTTTTGTGCTATAATCCTCCCAGATCATAACGAACGGAGAACGGCAATGAACGCACAGGGAACGGAACGGACGGAAAAACGGCTTTGCGTGGGGCTGCTTGCCCATGTGGACGCGGGCAAGACGACGCTGTCGGAGGCCATGCTTTACCGGGCAGGCGTCATCCGCACGCTTGGCCGCGTCGACCACGGCGATACGTTTCTCGACACCGACGCGCAGGAGCGCAGCCGGGGCATCACGATCTTTTCCAAGCAGGCCGTTCTTCCGCTGCCCGGCTGCACGCTGACGCTGCTCGACACGCCGGGCCATGTGGATTTTTCTGCCGAGATGGAGCGGACGCTGCAGGTGCTCGACTGCGCCGTGCTCATTATCAGCGGCCCGTCGGGCATCCAGAGTCACACCGTCACGCTCTGGCGGCTGCTGCGGCGCTATCAGGTGCCGGTCATTCTGTTCTTCAACAAAATGGACATGGAGACGGCGGATCGGGACGCGCTGCTTGCCGCTGTCCGCGCGGAGCTGGACGAGGGCTGCATTGATTTTTCGCAGCCGCAAGCGCAGCTCTACGAGGAGCTTTCCCTGTCCGACGAAGCGCTGATGGAGGCGTATCTCGCCTCCGGTACGCTTTCCGACGCGCAGATCGCGCCGCTCGTCTCGCACAGGCGGGTGTTCCCGTGCCTGTTCGGCTCCGCGCTGCGGCAGACGGGCGTGGACGCGCTTCTGGACGCGCTGGGCCGGTTCGTGGACGAGCCTGCGCGGGGCGCGGAGTTCGGCGCGCACGTATTCAAGATCGCACGCGATGAAAAGGGTGCGCGGCTGACGTTTTTAAAGGTCACGGGCGGAACGCTCACGGTCAAGCAGACGCTTTCCGGCGAGGGCTGGGAGGAAAAGGCCGACCAGCTCCGGCTCTATTCCGGCAGTAAATTTACGCTTTTGCAGCAGGCCCCCGCCGGGACGGTCTGCGCCGTGACGGGTCTGAGCAAAACGATGCCGGGCGATGTGCTGGGCCGGGAGACGGCGGCGCAGGCCCCGGTTTTGCAGCCGGTTCTGGAATACCGCCTGCTCTTAGAGGACGGCACGGACGCGGCGCTGGCGTATGGACAGCTGCGCGTGCTCGAAGAAGAGGATCCCGCGCTGCATCTGGTCTGGAATGCGCTGCTGCGCGAGATCCGCGTGCAGCTGATGGGGCCGGTGCAGATGGAGATTTTGCAGAAGCTGATCGAAGACCGCTTCGGGCTGAAGGTTTCATTTGACGCAGGGAACATCGTTTATCTTGAGACGATCGCCGCGCCGGTCGAGGGTGTGGGGCATTATGAGCCGCTGCGGCACTATGCCGAGGTGCATCTGCTGATGGAGCCGGCAGAGCCCGGCTCCGGCCTGCAGTTCGATACCATGTGCCCGACGGACACGCTGGCGCTGCACTGGCAGCGGCTGATCCTGGCGCATCTGGCGGAAAAGGCACACCGGGGCGTCCTGACCGGCGCGCCCATCACCGATATCCGCTTCACGCTCGTCTCCGGCCGGGCGCATCTGAAGCACACGGAGGGCGGCGATTTCCGGCAGGCGACGTACCGCGCTGTGCGGCAGGGCCTCATGAAGGCGCAGTCTGTGCTGCTCGAACCGTGGTACGCGTTCCGCATGGAGCTGCCCGCGCCGAGCGTGGGCCGGGCGATCACGGATATCCAGCGGATGCAGGGCGAATATGAGCCGCCGGAGCAGGAAGGGGAACAGACCATTCTGCGCGGAAGCGCACCTGTGCGGCTGCTGCGGGAGTATCAGACGGAGCTTACGGCCTATACAAGGGGCCGCGGACGCATCCAGCTGCGCGTCAGTGGCTACCGGCCCTGCCGGGAGCAGGAGCAGATCGTAAAAGAGCTGGGCTACGACCCGGCGCGCGATCTGGAAAATCCGGCAAGCTCCGTGTTCTGCGCGCACGGCGCGGGTTACGAGGTCAAGTGGCAGGACGTGGACGCGGCGGCGCATCTGCCGCTGCTTCGGCTCGGAGGCCCCGCGCGGCAGGAGCCGCAGCGGATCGTAAAATCCGTTGCGCCCGGCGGCGCGCCGGAGCTGGAAAAGGAGCTGCTGGCGATCTTTGAGCGCACCTACGGCGCGATCCGCCGCCGCGATGTGCTGCCGCAGATGATGCTGCGCAGCGAGGACAAGCGCGAATTTCTGCAAAGCCTCGGCCCTGCGGACGATTTCCTGTTGGTTGACGGCTATAACATCCTGTTTGCGTGGGACGAGCTGAAGGAGCTGGCCCGCACGAGCCTTGACACGGCGCGGCACGTGCTCATGAACCTGCTGTGCAATTATCAGGGCTACCGCGGCTGTACGCTCATTCTGGTCTTTGACGCGTACAAGGTGCCGCAGGGGCTGGGGTCTGTGGAAAAATACCACAACATCCACATCGTCTATACCCGGCAGGCGGAGACGGCGGATCAGTATATCGAGCGCCTGAGCTTTGAGCTTCGCGGCCGCCGCCGCGTCCGCGTGGCGACGAGCGACAATCTTGAGCAGCTCATCATCCTCGGCCACGGGGCCGAGCGTATTTCCGCCCAGCACTTCCACGATGAGGTCTACACCGCGCAGGCCGAGATCGAGCGCATTCTGGCGCAGAACAATCAGAAGAACGCGAAATAAACTCCGGCCCGCAGGCTGTGACCTGCGGGCCGGTTCGTCATTCGCTCAGCGGCATGACGCCAAGCTGGACCTCGGCGATGGAGGCGAAGCCGTACAGATCGCCTGCGCGGACGGTGTACCAGCCATTGAAGTCTCCGAGCACCGTAACGGCTGTTCCGTTCGGGATCTGTGCCAGAACCTCCGCGTCCGTCTGCGGAAAGGAGCGCAGCGCCATATACCCGTTTTCGCCTGCGGCCTCGGCATCAAATTCGCTGCCCGGCGTCAGGAACGGAACGCCGAAATACTCCGTCACGCCGAGGGCCAGCGCCCGCGCAATCGCGTCCAGATTGCCCGTCAGCCAGTTCGCGTCCTCTGTGTTGTCGTGGTATCCCAGCTCGGTCAGAACCGCCGGAGCCCGTGTGCGGCGCAGCTCGCCGATGATCGTGGACGAGCGCGCCTGCACCCGGTCGGGAAGCGGATAGATGGGCTTGATGTTATCAACCAGAATGTTCGCCATGCGAAGCCCGGCCTCGCTCGTCGGATAATAGTAAATGTCCACGCCGCGCAGACGGCCTGACAGCGCCTGCGGCGCGGCGTTCGAGTGCAGCGCCAGATGGAAATCCTGCCGGGACGCGTTGGAATCGCGGATGGACTGCGCGGCGCTGCCGTCCGGGCCGTTGCGCGTGACGGTGATGCCGCTTGCGTGCAGATACGGCGTCATCTCATCGGCCAGCGCGTTCATCCAATAGCGCTCATCGCCGGTCGTGATGTAGGGATTGAAATACTGCGTGGACGGACTCAAGAATAAAAATGGCATATTTTTGCCCCTGCCTTCCTGCGTAACCGACGATCCAATCGTCTGCGATTCTCAGCGGATCTTTTGTCCCGACTGTGCAGTTTGAAAAACTTGAAATACAAAAAGTATTCCTGCGTTTCCAAACTTTCATTCGGGCCAAAATCTCTCGCTGAGAACGCTTGCCGATTGAATCATCGGTTACTTGCTTGACTGGCATATTCTATGCAGACGCGGTTTTATTGTTTACAGTCTGCCGAGTTTGTGATACCATAGCTGTTAGACATGAAGGAGTTTGACGCTATGCAGTATATTATTCTGGATATGGAGTGGAACCAGCCGTGGCCGGGGTCATACAGCGCGAAAAAGGCGCTGCCGTCGCCGATGCGCGGCGAGATCGTGCAGATCGGCGCTGTGCGCATGACGCAGGAACAGCAGGTCGCGGACGAGTTCCAGATCCTCATCCGGCCCAAATATTTTAAGAAAATGAACCGCAAGGTCGCCTCGCTGACCGGTATCCGCGACAGTCTGCTGCGCGAAAAGGGCGTGAGCTTCCCGGAGGCCGCCGCGCAGTTTGCCGCGTGGTGCGGCGAGGACTGCGTGTTTTTGACGTGGGGCTTTGACGATATCACGATCCTGCGGGAAAATCTCGCGGTGTTCGGTCTGGAGAGCGGATGGACGGCGTGCTGGTACAACGCGCAGCTGATCTTCAACGCGCAGACCGACGGCTCCGGCGCGCAGAAGGCGCTGTCGACGGCCATGCAGATGATGGACATCGCGCCCACCCGTGCCGCGCACGACGCGCTGGGCGACGCGTATCATACGGCGCTCGTCTGCCAGAAGCTGCGTCTCTCGGAGGGCATCGCCGCGTATGAGGCTGCCGTGCAGGCGCACGAAAACGGCTTCCACGGCGCTGAGCTGCCCGGCTGCGTGCAGCGGGCCGTGTTCCACGGCTACGCTGACAAGACCGCCGCGCTCGGCGCGATGAGCGGGCAGGAGAACCTTTGCCCTGTCTGCGGCGGGCAGATGACAGCGGGAAAATGGTATCCGCAGCAGGGACGGCGGTATCTGTCCCGCGCCAGATGCGAGGCGGACGGTGAATTTTACATCCGTATCCGGCTGGTGCAGGAGGACGGTGCGCTGCGCGTCAGCCGGCTGGTCTACGAGCCGACCGAGCAGGTCGCAAAGAGCTATGCCGCGCTCAGCCAGAAGCCCCGCCCACACCGCGCCCGCCGCCGCAGATTCGCCCGCGTCAAGCCAAAGCCGGCAGAACCGAAAAACGGATAAAAACGAGGGAAGGCTGCGCGGCCTTCCCTTGCTGCAATATACGCGTATATCCGAAATTCTGCTATGATCCTTGATCTGTCAAGCGCACGGAAACGGGGACGGATTGACATCTTTCGACTGGTCTGATAAAATAAAGGCGGTTCTTATCGAACCCCAAGGCTCCCGACGCAGACGGGCGGTTTGGCCTCCTCCGAAAGGAGGGATGTTTATGCCGCTTACAATCACGTTCCATATTTTTGGACTTACGGTCACCATCCGCATAAATGGCCGAAACC
>OGLN01001797.1_pt1 | contig 14481 bp, 15 predicted proteins | sample 1572641 | NCBI WGS metagenome assembly OGLN01 (sample SAMEA2581903, study PRJEB24529) | metagenome | biome: Human gut stool | place: China | collected 2011
GTGCTGATCCTCTCCGCCCTCAACGAAGTGGAGGACAAGGTGCAGGGGCTGGATGCCGGGGCGAACGACTATCTGGCGAAGCCCTTCCACTTGGCGGAGCTGGAGGCCCGCATCCGCAGCCTGACATTGCGGCAGTTCACCCAGCAGGATGTGCTGCTAAGCTGCGGAGGCCTGACCTTTGACACCCGCTCCCGTACCGCCGCCGTCAACGGGCAGACGCTGACGCTCACCCGGAAGGAAACGGGAATCCTGGAATACCTGATGGTGCATCAAGGAAGGCCAGTAAGTCAGGAGGAGCTGATGGATCACGTTTGGGACAATAGCGTGGACAGCTTCAGCAATTCCATTCGCGTCCACATCTCCGCCCTGCGCAAAAAGCTCCGCGCCGTGCTGGGCTATGACCCCATCCGCAACCGCATCGGCGAGGGCTATCTGATGGGAGGCGAGGAGGAATGAAGCGGCTTTCCCTGCAGTGGCGCATCACGCTGATGTCCGTCCTGCTCATCGGCATCACCTGCGTGGCCATGAATTTGCTGCTGTGCTCCTCCGGTGTGTACTATATGGACACCATTGCGGACAGCTTACAAGGCGGCGGCACGGTGATCCTGAATGATGGCGGAGCGGCGAGCTTTGACCCGCAGCTCATAGCGCCCAACGAGGAGTTGACCATCGTCGTCGATGGGGTGCAGGGGAGCTTCCGCACCACCAACTGGTATATCACGGCGGCGGTAACGCTGCTCAGCGGCATCCTCGCCTATTTTGTCAGCGGACACGCCCTCAAGCCTCTGCGCAGCTTTGCCTCGCAGGTCGAGCAGGTGCAGATGAGCAACCTGGCAGACATGAAGATCAACGAGGACGTATTGCCGGAGTTCCGCCAGTTCAGCCATTCCTTCAATCAGATGCTTGAACGGCTGAACAACGCCTTTGCTGCCCAGCGGCAGTTCACTGGCAACGCCGCCCACGAGCTGCGCACGCCGCTTGCGCTGATGCAGGCGCAGCTGGAGCTGTTCTCCGCAGAGCATCCCGACGTGCTGCCGGAAACAGCAGCATTTCTTTCTTTGCTGCGGGAGCAGACGGAGCGGCTGACCCAGATGACAAAAACACTGCTGGAAATGAGCAACCTGCAGCAGGTGGCGCGGAACGAACGGATTCAGCTTGCGCCCATGGTCGAGGAGATCTTCGCAGACCTCGCGCCGCTGACAGATAAGCGCGGCATCACGCTGACGGCGGATGGCGACGGCGTCATGACCGGCAGCGACGCGCTGATCTACCGGCTGCTCTTCAACCTGACGGAAAACGCCGTCAAATACAATCGCCCAGGCGGCTCGGTGCGGGTCTGCGTCACACAGGAGCCGGAAAAGCTCCGGATCCGTGTCTCCGACACCGGCTGCGGCATCCCGGAGGAGTATCAGCAGAGCATCTTCCAGCCATTCTTCCGCGTGGACAAGTCCCGCAGCCGGGAGTACGGCGGCGTTGGTTTGGGGCTTTCTTTGGCGTGGGAGATCGCCAATCTCCATGGCGGCTATATTTGGGTGGAGAAAAGCTCGGAGAAGGGCACCACCATCGCGGTAGAGCTGCCGGTGCAATAAATTGTGTGCGAACCTCTGACGCACTGCCTGTATGGGCGGGATCTGAAGCATTCTATAAAATACCGGGATGGTTTTCGTCTTCTTTCCTGATTCCAATCCCCTGCAAACGAAGAGCCTATGTTGGCGCCTAACATTGGTGCCAACATAGGTTCTTTTCTTTCCATGTCTCTATACAAAAGCTTGCCGGAGCAGCTCTATTTCCCGGCGCAGTGCAACCGTTCTTCTTTTTTATCGTCTATATTGATAGATAACAAGAAAGGAGGGTCTGGTTATGAAGAGGATCGTATCAGGGCTGCTGCTTTTGGCCCTGCTGAGCGGCTGCACATCGGCAGCTATGCAGAAAACGCCGGAGGACTCCGGCAGGGATGCGCCGTTGACTGTCGTACAGGAAAACATGCCGGAGGATTTTGCAGTCCGGTTCACATGGTGGTATGATACCGACCGAAAGAATATCATGGACACGCAGGAGGGTCTGCTGCAAAGAGATCTTGTCACCGAGGGAACCGCCTCTGTGGAGTTTCGACCGGATACAGCGTTTTTGCAGGAGCTGTATGCGCTTGTTTGCGAGGATGGATTCCTGGATATTCGGCGGCCAATGATCTCGCAGGAGCTGACAACAGATGATACGTTGGTCGCGGTGATGCCAAATTGCTGGTATGAGATCCGTGTCACAAAGAATGCGGAGCAGTACCTGATCTGCGGCGATATGACTGCAGCAGCTTATACACAGACAGATGCGGACGCTGCCTGCTTTATGAAGACGGTGGAAGCCCTGCTGGGGCTGGTAAAAGGAACTTCTGCGTGGGCGTCTCTGCCGGAACCAAACGTAGCTTATGAGTGATCGCCGCCATGGCATCTTTCTGTTCTTTTCTGCGGTTCAAACTCCCGCGCAGGCTACACCGGCCTGCGCGGGAAATCTTATCAGGTCATCACTTCTGCTCCTGAATATAGAGGCTTACGCGGCTCTGGATGAGACGGCTGGTTTCCTCGACGCTTCTGTCACCGGCAAGATAGCCTGCGGCTTCCTCGGTAATGATGCTCAGGACGCTCTGGTCGTAGTCTAAAAAGTTGGTCGTAGACTCGATCAGCTCCATGACGGTGTCGTACTGCTCCTGCGTGACAGCATAGAGCTCGATCATTGGCTCGTCGCCATAGCTCATGCCGCCGGAGGAAATGGGGATCGGATCACCGTTCTCGTCAAGCACCTGGCTGCCGTTGGCGTCGGTCTGATATTCCTGCGTCATGGCTTTCCCGGCCATGGCGTCAAAGGCAGACCTCAGGATCGGGAAATTCCAGAGGTTTTTCTGGTATTCCTCAGAGAGCGTCGAACGGATAAACGCCCAGGCGTCTGCCTTATCCTTGCAGGCCGTGGTGATGCAGAGCGTTACGCTGGCAGTAAAGGCGCTGCCGCTGGAGCCATCTTCCCGCGGGAAACCAACAAACCGGATATCGTGATCGAGCGCGGCAAAGGTATAGTAGATGTTGTCAAAGTCGTTGAGGTTCATAGGATACAGCAGCTGTTTGCCGCTTTTCATGCGGGTAAAGTCGCTTTCATATTCTCCGTCGCTCTGCCAGTTGAACTCTGCCGGGAGCGGCTTGACGAACTCCAGAAGGGCGCGGAACTCGTCAGAATCGAAATTGCAGGTGCCATTCTGCCAGTCCATGAAGTCCTTCGCGTTCATGGCGACGCAATACATGAGCATCTCCGACTGGGTGTAATACTGGTTGAATACCATCGCGCCTTCGGGCAGCTTGCTGAGCGCGTTCTTGACGTCAGCCAGCGTCCATGTCGTGTAATCACCGACGATCCTGCCGAGGCCGACTGCCGTGGTGATGCCAAAATTGATGGGCAGTTGATAGAGCTTTCCATCCACCTGCGCGGCCTCGACCGGGCGGGTCATGAGTTTGTCGCGCGAATAGCCGGGGTCGGCGTCAAGATACGGCCAGAGGTTCTCCAACATTCCCCTGGCGGCATACTGCCGGATCGGCAGCATCATATTGCCAACGATCAGATCCGGTATCTTGCCGGCGAGAACTTCGGTGTTGAACACGGTAAGACCGGCATAGTAATCTTCGCCGTCTGCATACTCCGCATAATCCCTGACCACGATGCGGCAGTCGGTACTGGTCTGGTTGAACTTGACGATCTGGCTGCGGAGGTTATAATCAAGGCTGAAGCAGGCCAGCGTCAGCTCTGTTTTCTGCTGCACATCGGCAGCATCCATGCGGTTCAGCACCAGGATCCGCTGCCGCTCCCGCGTTCCGTCATAGCTGTGCCCAAGGGTCACAGTCGCAATGCGACCGTCAGCCAGGAAATCGAGGCGATTGTAACGGATGGTATTGCTGTCCACATCACATGCCAGCCAATCGACGACCTTTTCCACCTCGCCGGTGTCCTTGCGTTCGCCGAAGATATTACCGCCGTCTATAAAGAAATACCGGTAGACATCATTGCCCGGCTGCAGGCCCCATGCGCGGGAAGAGACCGGTGTTTCCTTTCCCCAGTTCTTCGTTTCAGGGTCAAGCTGTTTGAAGGCCATCTTCCCGTCATTGTAAGTAGTCAGTGCGCCGACTTCACCGGCAGAGAGCTGGCAGAGATGGCCGGAAAGCTCGTCAGCGGATTTGCTGAAAACAAAGCTGCCATCCGGCCCGTAAACATTGACTGTCTGATAATCGTAGGTATAGACGTAGCCCTTATCATCGGAGAGCAGGGTGTCAAGGTGCGAATAGCCCCAGTCTCCTGTGCTGTTCGGATCTTCCTCGTTTGCGGGGATGATGGTGCGAAGCAGCGTGCCATGCGCATCCAGCTGGATGAGCTCCGAAAGGGAGGGCCCCATCTCGCCGTCATCCGTGTAAAGGTCTGTCCGGCGGTAGATCCAGAGCGTGCCGTCTGTGCCGGCCGCGAGGGCATGGATCTCGGTGCTGCTGTTGCTGCTGCGGAAAATCTGTGTACCGTCGTCCAGATCTTCCACATCAGGCTTGTCAACGTAGTTGACGATCTGTACGCATTCTCCGCTGTCAGGGTCAAACCGGAAAAGGCCCTCGGAATAGGTGTCATAAGAAACCTCATTGCCGTCTTCGTCAATGTAGGTATCCTGTCCGCTGAGAATACTGGCAGTAAAATAAAGTGTACTGCCCGAAACGCAGCTCCGGCTGATCCACTGGATCGGTTCCGGCAGATCAAAATACTGCGGTTGATAGGCGTATTGAGACGCCAGCTCCGGTATCGTCTCCTGCTGTGTATTCTGGCTTGAATTGTCTGTCTTCGTCTTGTTTTTGCTGCACCCGGCAAGTGTGCCGAGCAGCAGCACAAACGCAAGACAGATGGAGAGCATTCGTTTTGTCATTGTTCGTCCTCCTCGTTTATGTTTACCATAAATAAATCATTATCAATTTACGCGGTTTTCTACAAAAATGAACCCGCTTATTTACTATCCTCCCTTTTGCCCGATCACAACACGCTCTACCTTGTCATCATTTTCTGCATCATAGAATACAAGAATCGCTGTGTCCGCATCAAGGTCCCACGCATCCGCCCAGATCCCGGACGGCGTGGCGTCCGGCTCTCCCCAGCTGCGGCGGAGACTGTCTCTGTCCTGTGCCCGCAGCTGCTCCGCTGCGTACTGCTCTCCCTTTTCCAGAATATACGCGGCCACGGTTTCTTTGGATGGAATACTGTTGTCGATTTTTTCTCTGTCGGAGAGCCGCACCGCCAGCACAAGCGCCAGAAATACGCAAACGGCTACGGTTGCAATGATCCGTCTTTTCATAATCCGCCTCCAATCCTGTTCTTTCCATATTCGTTGTTTACATGGGAACTCTCTGTCCTGCGTTGCCACTTTTTCGTCTCTACCAGAAATAATATTAAGACTTTATATCAAATAAGTCTTGCCAAAGCCTACTTTCTCCTGTATAATATAGATACAGGGGAACCACGAATGCAACACCCTTGGAGACAGCGGGAACATCCCTTCTCCTCCGATCTCATGGCTTTGATCTTCTGGTTTTCCCAATGCACAAGATACTGGCTGCGGGCGGATACTACCCTGTCAGTATCTGCTGTATGTCATCCCTGTCCTATGGCAGGTTCCCCTATGCCTGCTGTGCTCCTTCCTCCGCCGCCCCTGTGCCCGTACAGGGGCGGCCCCCTTTTGACTTTTTGGCAACACGGACGGCTCTGCCCCGGCTGTCATTCTCAACACAAAGTTTTTACGTCACATGTTTCTTTTTGTGTTAAAATGGCAGTGAGCTTACCGGATTGCAGTTTCATTTCGCCGGGAAGCTGATTCTGACACAAAGGATGGTTACGCCGATATGACAGCCTCTTCGTCTCTCCCGTTTCATGAAAGCCCGCACCGCTACTTTGTCATGCGGAATCTGTACGAGTCCGCTGTAAAGCAGCTTGTGCTGAAGCTTGAGATTTTGAACAGTGAATTCAATACGCTGTATGCACGAAACCCCATCCATCATATTGAAAGCCGGGTCAAATCCTCGGAAAGCATCGCCGCCAAGCTCCAGAGGAAGGGATTTCCGGTTACGCTCGAAGCGGCAATGCAGGATATCAACGACATTGCAGGCGTCCGCGTCGTCTGCAATTACATCGATGATGTCTACCGAGTCGCTGGGATGCTGGAGCGGCAGGAGGATCTGGAGATCGTCAAGCGGCAGGATTATATCAAAATGCCGAACTATAACGGCTACCGTTCGCTGCATCTGGATGTCCGTGTTCCCGTGTATCTTTCTGACCGGACGGAGCACGTCGTCGCCGAGATCCAGATCCGCACGATCGCAATGGATTTCTGGGCCAGTCTGGAGCATGACATCCACTACAAGGCGGACCGGGCAAAGCTCCCGGCGGGCATCGATGAAGAAATGTTTGCCTGTGCGGAAAAGATTGCCGAAATTGACCGGCAGATGCAGGATATGTACCGCCGCATCGCGGACGCAGAAGCGAATGGAGACGCCGTCAAAAAGTAAAGTTTGCTTCTTTCAGAGAGACCGGCAGCTGCAAGGTTTTGCGGCTGCCGGTCTTTCTCAGTCCTTCCAGGTATCGATCAGAAGCTCGATCTCTGACGTGAACCGCCGCAGACGCTGATTGGACTGTTCCTTGCAGGCCATCGCAGCCGCGACAAGCCGCTGCGCCGCCTCTACAAGCTGCGCAAAGACTTCCTTCTTTCGCGCACGCCCCTTTTTCTCAATGCGCTGACCCTCTGTGACCATCAGGAACTTTCCGTGCAGCAGATCAAATTCTGTTCCCTGCTTTTCAGATCAGATGTTTTCTACAATATACCGCTCCGCCTGCTGTGCAGCCGCCGCGCCATCTGCTGCGGCAGTCAGAATGCCCCGGAGCAGCTTCGTCCGAACGTCACCAGCCGCGAAAACACCCGGAAGATTGGTTATGGTCGTTTCATTGGCGAGAATGTAACCCTGTTTATCCAGCGCGATCTGTCCATGAAGCAGGTTTGTTTCCGGTACGCCGCCGAGACAGATAAAGGCACCGTCGCATGGCAGATTCCAGAGTTCACTGCTCCGCTGTTCCCGAATACGGATACAGGTGACCCAGTTTGCATGTAAAAATGCCCGAACCTCGCTTCCCGCATAGCGTTCAATGTTTCGCATCATTTTCAGCTTGCCCGCATAGGCCGGACTGATCTCCATGTGCTCGCCCCCATGCACCAGACAGACCCGCTTGGCGATACGGGAAAGGAGCATCGCCGCCTCGGCAGCCTGCTCCCCCTCCCCGATCACTGCAACTGTTTTTCGCCGGTACATCATAGAGCGGCAAGCGGCATAATAGTGAACGCCGCGTCCCAGCATCTCCTCCTCGCCCTCCACACCGAGCTTTCTGGGCGGCGCACCGGTCGCCAGAACGACGGTGGGCGCATGATAGGTCTGCTTCGCCGCTTCAATCACCTTGACTGGCTGCATCAGCTGTACACGGCGTACCTCATCTGTCACCATTTCTGCACCGAACCGCTCCGCGCCGCGCTGCATTTTTTCACTCAGACGCAGCCCATCGATCCCGGCATCAAAGCCCGGATAGTTCTCAATATTTTCACTTCGGATTGCCTGCCCGCCAATGGCCCGCTTCTCGATCACAGCCACATGCAACCCTGCTCTCGCGGCATATAATGCAGCCGAATACCCGCCGGGGCCGCCGCCGATGATCACAATATCATACATGTTTGCCATACAGACCTCCTACATTCAGTCCGAGCATTTTCTTTAAAAATGCGTCGATCTCCTTCTCAGAAGAAGGATCGATCAGGAATCCAGCCACGGCTCCGTTGATAAACAGCAGCAGGGTCGGCAGCTTATGAATGTTATATCTGCGCACCACAGCTGTTTCCGTATCAAAATTGATACGCCCAACGGAAAGCAGATTCTCATACTGCTTTTCAATTGACTCCAGCGCCGGTGCGAGTGCGCGGCAATACCCGCACCACGGTGCCCAGAACTTCACCAGAACCGGCTTTCTCGTTTTCAACACATCATCCCGGAAACTGTCTGTTGTAATTGCCTTGATTGCCATATCCCGCTCCTTTCCCGGCGTTTCGCGCCAGTTCTTCTGTCTGCTTCCTATCTTCTGCTCCCCAGAGCTCTGCAGCCTGCAGCTATGCTTTCTCCGGGAACAACACAACACCGGACAAAATGCCAATGCTCGCGCCCAGGGTCACCACAACGGGGAGCTCTGTAATGAGCGCACGCTCACCGAACAGGATGCTGCTCAGCCATCCAAGCACACCGCCCGCGACCGCCAGAATTGCGATCCGCAAACATCCGCGAATGATTCTCTTCTTCATCGTCTGCATCCTCCTCTTCCCAGATTTATAATTAGGTCTTTGTCTTATTTATATTTCCACTTTACCAGCAAACGCCGTTCTTGTCAAGAAACCGCCCATAAAAGACTTCCAGACCCGCTGGCTGAGCCGCGGCAGGTCTGGAAGTATGGTTCGGGCCTTTTTGCGGTGTGCTGCATCATTCTGACTGTCCCTGCTCCTCCAGATAGCGGCACGCCGCAAGCGCGGCTGCTGCACCATCCGAAACAGCGGTTGTGAGCTGACGCACCTGCTTTTTGCGTCCGTCTCCGGCTGCAAAGACGCCAGGCAGGCTTGTTTTTGTATCCTCACCCGCCAGATAATACCCGTTCTCTACCGCAACGGCTTCCTGAAAAGGAGCACTCTGCGGGGCCTGCCCGACTGCGATGAACAGACCGTCCATATCCAGTCGCTCCGGCTCCCCGGTTTTGAGATTCAGAAGCTCCACACCTTGCAGGACATCTCCAAGCCGAAGAAGCTTCTGCACCGTATAGTTCCGAAGGATCCGGATATTCTCCTGCCGCTCCGCACAGCTAACCAGATGAGGGCTTGCGCGGAAGGCGTCACGCCGGTGAATCAGCGTGACGCTGCGGCAGGTGTTTGCCAGGAGCAGTGCATCCTGAACTGCCGTATCTCCGCCGCCCACGACCGCAACGTCCAGTCCCTCATAAAACGCGCCGTCGCAGACAGCGCAGTAGGATACGCCGCAGCCGGTAAGCGCATCTTCCGCCGCAAGCCCCAGTGACCGGTGCGCCGCACCAGTCGCAAGGATGACCGCTTTTGCCTCCCGGACGCCATCCATGCAGAGGACCCGGAAGCCCGCCGGCGTTTTCTCAAGCCCCACCGCCTCTGTATAAACGATCTCCGCGCCGAATGTGCACGCCTGTTCGGTCATCTGCCGGGCAAGTTCTGTGCCGGAAACCGAAGGAATGCCCGGATAGTTTTCCACCAGCGGTGCGGATATGATCTGCCCGCCGGTCGATCCTCTCTCCAGAACAGCCACATGCTTACCGGCACGGGCGGCATAAATTGCCGCCGTCAGACCGGCCGGGCCGCCGCCAACGATCAAAATCTCATACATTTGCGTTCTCCTTTGTGGCAATAAACTCCCGCACACCGCTCACGCCGGTCCACTTCTGCCCGCCGGATACCAGCGTCGGTGCCTGCCGGATGCCAAGGGCGCGGACGGTGTCGCGGTTTTCCTCTGCAAATCGCACCGTATAGCGGATGTCTGCCGCATCCAGCAGCTGCTCTGCCTGCTTGCAGTTCGGGCAGGTCTTTGTTGCAAACAGCTCGACCGCTTCGCACGGCTGCTCCGCCGGCGGCTCCGGTGTCTGCGCCTGCTCCTTTACGCCGCAGTGCGTCAGCTTCGACGCGCCGATGTCGTATGTCCTGCGATCCTTAAATTCCTGCGCCTTGCCGTCGTTCCAGTTCTGCACGGGGCGGTAATAGCCGGTGATACGGCTGTAGACCTCTGCTTTCTCGCCGCAGAAGGGGCAGACCGGCTGCTCTCCTGCAAGATAGCCGTGGTTTTTACAGACGGAATACGTCGGCGACAGCGTGTAATACGGCAGGCGGTAATTTTCTGCGATTTTCCGAACGAGGCTTGCCGCCGCCTTCCAGTCCGGCAGCTTTTCTCCGAGGAAGGCATGGAATACCGTGCCGGAGGTATAGAGCGTCTGCAGCTCGTCCTGTACGTCGAGTGCGGAGAAGATATCCTCCGTGTACCCGACCGGCAGATGGCTGGAGTTCGTGTAATACGGCGTGCCGTTTTCATTCGCCGTGATGATATCAGGGTAGAGCATTTTGTCGTGCTTTGCAAGGCGGTAGGCTGTAGATTCTGCCGGAGTAGCCTCCAGATTGTAGAGATCTCCGTACTGCTCCTGATAGTCGCTCAGCCGCTGCCGCATATGGTTCAGTACGTCTTTTGCAAACGCCTGCGTCTCCGGGTGGGTCAGATCTTTCCGGAGCCATTTCGCGTTCAGCCCCGCCTCATTCATGCCGACAAGACCGATCGTCGAAAAATGATTCTCAAACGTGCCGAGATAGCGTCTGGTATAGGGGTAGAGCCCACCCTCCATCAGCTTCGTGATGACCATGCGCTTCGTCTTGAGCGAACGCGCGGCGATGTCCATCAGCCTGTCGAGCCTCCTGTAGAAATCCGCCTCGCCTTCGGCAAGATACGCGATCCTCGGCAGGTTGATCGTCACAACGCCGACCGAACCGGTCGACTCGCCGGAGCCGAAGAAGCCGCCGGATTTTTTGCGCAGCTCCCGCAGATCGAGCCGCAGGCGGCAGCACATCGAGCGCACGTCGTTCGGCTCCATGTCGGAGTTGATATAGTTGGAGAAATACGGCGTGCCGTATTTGGCCGTCATCTCGAACAGGAGTTTGTTGTTTTCCGTCTCGCCCCAGTCGAAATCCTTGGTGATGGAGTAGGTCGGGATGGGATACTGGAAGCCGCGCCCGTTTGCGTCGCCCTCGATCATCAGCTCGATGAACGCCCGGTTGACCATATCCATTTCCTTCTGGCACTCGCCGTAGGTGAACGGCTGCTCCTGCCCGCCGACGATGGCAGGAAGGTTTGCCATATCCTTCGGCATCGTCCAGTCGAGCGTGATGTTGGAAAACGGCGCCTGCGTACCCCAGCGCGACGGCGTATTGACGCCGTAGACGAACGACTGCACGCACTGCTTGACCTCACGCTGCGTCAGTTTATCCACGCGGACGAAGGGCGCGAGATAGGTGTCAAACGAGGAAAATGCCTGCGCGCCTGCCCACTCATTCTGCATGATGCCGAGGAAGTTCACCATCTGGTTGCAGAGCGTGGACAGATGGGAGGCGGGAGCGGAGCTGATTTTCCCCGGCACGCCGCCAAGCCCCTCCTGAATGAGCTGCCTGAGACTCCATCCAGCACAGTAGCCGGTGAGCATGCTGAGGTCGTGCAGGTGCAGCTCCGCGTTCCGGTGCGCCTGCGCGACCTCCGCGTCATAAATTTCGCTCAGCCAGTAGTTTGCTGTGATCGCGCCGGAGTTGGACAGGATCAGACCGCCGACGGAATAGGTGACGGTGGAGTTTTCCTTCACGCGCCAGTCGTTGATCCGGAGATAATTGTCCACCAGCTCCTTATAATTGAGCAGGGTGCTTCCGACGTTGCGCAGCTTTTCCCGCTGCTTGCGGTAGAGAATGTAGGCCTTTGCCACATCCGAATAGCCCGCTTCGCTCAGAACGCGCTCGACGCAGTCCTGAATATCCTCGACCGCGATCAGATCATGTCTGATCTTCGGCTCAAATTCCGCCGTGACACGCAGAGCCAGCAGCTCGATCACGCTCGGATGCTGCTGCCGGCCAACGGCCTCAAAGGCTCTTGTGATGGCATTGCCGATCTTGGCAATGTGAAATTCTGTGATGCTTCCGTCTCTTTTTGTTACCCGGTACATAGCTGGTCCTCCTGTTCTCTGTGTGCCATCGTATGAAACAAAATGGGATGCCGCGCCTTGCGCTGCATCCCATTCTAACCGAAAAGCTTGTGCTTTGTCAATAGTTTTTCACAATATATTGTGTTTATTCTGGATATAGATAACAATATATTGTTTTTCATATCCCGCGAACGCAGACTGTGGGGATCTTGGGCCGCACCAGCTCCGCCCAATGATGAAGCTGTGCGTCCGACGGGGCGTGCAGCCCTGTCCGCAAGACCGTTTCGCGCGGCTGGAAGCACTGGATATAATACCGCTTCGCGCCTGCAAGCCAGTCTCCCAGCTTCAAAAACGATGCGTCGTCATGCAGCTCCGCGACCGCAGTCGTCCGGAACTCATAATCGACCGTGCCGCGCAGCAAAAACGAAACACTCCTGAAAATGGGCGTCAGGGCAAGCCCCGGAACACCAGCTGTTTCCGCGTAGCGCGCCGGACTGTTTTTGATATCCATGGCAACGTAATCTGCCAGCCCCGCGCACACGACTGCCTTCAGCTGCTCTGGAAGCGCGCCGTTCGTGTCCAGCTTGATCGCATAGCCCAGTGCCTTGATCTTTTCCAGCAGAGCGGGAAGCTCCGGACGCAGAAGCGGCTCTCCGCCGGTAACGGCAACACCGTCGAGAAGCCCCTGCCGTTTTTTCAAAAACGCCAGCAGCTCGTCTTCGTCCATGCCGTCTTCGTCCGCTGCGGTGAGCAGCGGCGCGTTATGGCAGAACGGGCAGCGAAAATTGCAGCCGGACAAAAACACCGTACAGGCCGTCCGCCCTGGATAATCCAGCAGCGTCAGCTTTTGAAGTCCCTGAATTTGCATCAATGGATCCGTCCTCCTGTTTTTCTTTACATGAACGGCGCAATCGCCTGCCGGTACATCTGCTCGACGAACCGGATCACGCTCTGCTGGTCAAACCGGTCATACCCGTCCAACACGACGCTCAGAAGTCCGTTCGAGAGGCAGAGATAGAGCATTTCCAGCTCGTCTGCGGACGCATTTTTCAGGGTCTTTCGCCACGCGGAAATGCTCAGATCGTGCGCATATGCGATCATCCTGTGAATCAGCTCCGTGCTGCGACGCCCGAACAGCAAGACACGGCAGACCGCCTCGTTTTCCTGAACGATCCGGTAAAGCCCACCCACAAGCCCCGCAATATCAAACGAGCGTGTATAGCTCTGCATGGATCGTTCGAACTGCCCAAACAGTTCCTCCTCGATGCTCTCCAGCAGCTCAAAGCAGTCGGAATAATGGGCGTAAAAGGTCGCGCGGTTCAGTTCTGCTCGTTCGCAAATTTCCTTGACCGTGATCTTATTGACCGGCTTGTGCTGCATCAACTCCAGCAGCGCTTTTTTCAGCACCATCTTGGTGTATTTCACTCTCGCATCCGTCTTCATTGCGCCTCCACAAAAAGTTTACAAATTAAGCCGACAGTTTGGCGGGATATGTTGCCGTTCTTTCAGCTTTCGTCAAACTGTCTATGGTGTTTCCGGCTGTTTATATTATATTATAATTATGAAAGATAATCAACATCTGTAGGATTACCAAAGGAGGATGTGTGATGTATCAAAATTACCTGATCACCGGTGCCACCGGCTTCCTCGGAAGTGCCGTGGTTCAGCTGCTGCTGGCACACGGCTGCCGTGTTCTTGCGCTCGTCAAGGACCGTGACCCGCTCATCTATACTCTGCCGAACCATGTAGCCGTCTTTTATGGCGATCTCACGGACAAGGAGTCCCTGCGTGACTTTTTTGCCGCAGGAGGCGATGATTTCTGCGTACTGCACTGTGCCGGTCTCATATCCATTGCCTCAAAGCCGGATGAGGCTCTGTATGCCGTCAACGTGCAGGGCACGCAGAACATCGTCGACCTGTGCCGGGAATTCGGCGCTGGGCGGCTGATCTACGTCAGCTCCGTCCATGCGATCCCGGAGAAGCCCGCACCGGAAACGATCACGGAACCGGACCGATTCGCGCCGGACGAGATCCTCGGCGATTACGGAAAAAGCAAGGCCATGGCAGCCGCTCTGGTTCTGGAGGCGGCGCAAAGCGGTCTGAACGCCAGTGTCGTCCTGCCCTCCGGCATCCTCGGCCCCGGCGATCTGGCGCGCGGAAATATGACCCGGATGCTGCTTGCCTTCTGCCGTGGCCGGCTGCCGCTCGGCGTCAAAGGCGGCTACGATTTCGTTGACGTCCGGGATGTCGCGGCCGGTGTACTCGCCTGCACGGAACGCGGAAAGGCCGGGGAATGCTACATTCTTTCCGGCCACTACGCGAGCATTCAGGACTTGCTTGCCCTGACGGCTTCCCTGCTTGGCCGGAAAGTGCCAAGGCTCTGCGCGCCCGCCGCACTGGCAAGCTGCGCCGCGCCCATTTTTGAGAAGATCGGCCAGCTCCGGGGCGAGCGCCCCTTTTTCACACCTTATTCCATCGCCGTGCTTCGCTCTAACGGGCATTTTTCAAACGCAAAAGCAGTGGGCGCGCTCGGCTTCCACGCCCGCCCGCTCAGAGAAACGCTTCAGAGCATGATTCTCTGGTTTCAGGGGCAGAATCTGATTCCTCCTGCTCGCTAAAAGGCATGTGCCCGGTCTTCGCTCTTACTCTCCCCTG
>OGLN01001800.1_pt1 | contig 14473 bp, 9 predicted proteins | sample 1572641 | NCBI WGS metagenome assembly OGLN01 (sample SAMEA2581903, study PRJEB24529) | metagenome | biome: Human gut stool | place: China | collected 2011
CCGAAGTCGAGACCGATGTCTGTCTGCTCTGATTCCTCCCATTTCAGGTCAGGGTTAGGAATGATGCTTGCCTTTATACCGTTGGTTACGGCCTCGTCGCGTCCGAAGATGTAGTTGTTGTTGACAGATGTGAGCGACAGATACTGGAAGTTACCGATGTTGTCGTTACCGTTCTTACCCCAGCTTACGCGCACCTTGAGGTTAGACAGCCAGTCGGGACGGTTCTGCATGAAAGGTTCGTTGGTTACGTTCCATCCGAGAGAGAATGACGGGAATGTGGCGTATCTGTTGTTGGCACCGAAGCGTGAGCTGCCGTCGCGGCGTACAGTGGCCTGCACCATGTAGCGCTCAGCGTAGTTGTAGCTCAGTCGGGCAAACATAGATGCCATTGTGTAAGGCTCTGCATATCCGCCGTATACGGTCTGGTCGCCGTTTTCGGCAAGTCCGTTGGCATAGTCGATGTAAGGCTTGTTGATGTCAATGAGGTAGTTGCGGCTTCCTCCGAGAGTCCAGCCTGTGTTCTTCAGCGCACTCTGTCCGAGCACGACGTTGAATGTGTGGTCGCCTATTGTCTTGTCGTATGTCAGCACGTTTTCAATCTGCCATACCGTGCCGCGGTCGCTTTCAGACGATGCTTTAGAGAATTCGCTGAACTGGTTGGCACGGAGATAGTATATAGGAGTGTACGACTCGTTGCCCCAGAACGACATGTCGGCGCTGTAAGATGTGCGGAACTTCAGTCCGTCCCATATCTGCAGTTCGCCTATGAAGTTGGCAACAAACTTATGCGACCAGTTGGCTGCGCCCGGCAGAGAGAGGTTCTGCAGCGGGTTGGTCATCTCGTTATAGTCAGGACCGGCAAGAGTATAGAGGTTGCCGTTCTTGTCATACATAGGCACATAGCCTGCCGTTCCGGCATACTTGTCGTTCTGTGCGTCGGCAGCCTCGCCTGTAAGGGTAGGCGTGAGGATAGGCGACATGGCCAGGGCGCTGCCCAGCGGTGAGCCCCACTGCGAGTTGGCGTCGATGCTCTTGCTCTTAACGCGGGCATAAGAGAGGTTGACCGTGATGTCGAGCTTGTTGAGCCAGTTGCGCGTCTTGCTTTCGTCAAATAGAGTATATTTGGTGTTGCTGCGCAGCGTCAGACGGTTATAGTTAGATCGGTCATAGTCGCCGCCGATGATACCTTCCTGTGTGTAGTATCCGAGAGACAGGTAGTAGTTGAGCTTTTCAGATGCACCGCTCACCGTGAGTTCGTGGTTTGACACGGGCGCATTGTCGTTGAAGAGCTCTTCCTGCCAGTCTGTTCCTTCGCCGTAAGAGTAAGGATCGCTGTAGAGAGGAGCCTGTCCTGAGTTGATGCGTCCTTCGTTCATCATTATGGCATAGTCGGTTGCGTTGAGCACGTCGCGCTTTCTCCACGGGTTCTGCCATCCGTAAGAGAAGTTGTAGTTTACGCGTGTCTTGCCTATCTTGCCGCTCTTGGTCGTGACGAGAATAACACCGTTGGCGGCACGCGCACCATAGATAGCGCCCGAAGCAGCGTCCTTGAGCACCTCGATGCTCTCGATGTCGCTCGGGTTGAGGTAGTCGAGTCCGCCGGTGATAGGCATTCCGTCTACTATGTAGAGCGGGTCAGAGTTGTTGATGGTGCCGATACCGCGCACACGTATCTGCGCTGCGGCTCCCGGCTGACCTGAAGACGATGTTACGGTAACGCCGGCAGCGAGTCCCTTCAGGGCGTTGTCCATGCGCACGGGTGCCGTGGCAGCCAGGTCGTCGGCCGAAACCTTGGCTATTGATGCCGTCACGACGCTCTTCTTCTGTACGCCGTAACCCACTACGACAACCTCGCTGAGCAGCTCGTTGTCCTCGTGCATCACGATGCGCATGTCGGCTTCGGCCTTTGTCTCTACGGTCTTGTAGCCGATGTACGACACGGTTATCATGCTGCCTTCAGGCACCTGCTGCAGCTTAAACACTCCGTTTAGGTCGGACACTGCACCCTTTGTTTCGCCTTTAAGGAATACAGATGCTCCGATAATCGGCTCACCGTTTGTGTCAACGATGGTTCCCGAGCAGTCTATCTTCTGCGCGGCAGCCGTCATTGAGAACAATGTGGCCAATAAGATTAGCATTAGAAATCTACACGTTTTCATAAAATTATTAGTTTTATAAAGATTATGTTTATTCACGGTTTTTTGCGGTTTGCAATAGTTTCGGCGCAAAAGTATTAAAAAAAGTTTCGCATGTAAAGCCTGCAAATACAAGAAGTGGACGAAAGTGGATGCCGGATTTTGCTATAATGCATTATATCAGACGGTTACGTCTGCAACCGTTTGCAGAAAAAGTGGATTGATAATAATTGTAAAAATCACATTAATATCATAAAAATGACCTGTTTTCGGGCTTAAAAGTGTCTAAATGTAACGTCAGTGGCATTAAATTTCCGTGTTTCGGGGCATATTTTTACAAAGTGTAACCAATATTTGTTAAAACCATTTTATGCCTTCTGCGGCATATTTTTATCATAAAAAATACACCTCGTGATCATTCTCCCTGCCTGTTGACGGCACGTTTTCCGGCAGCCTGTGTTTTGTCTCCGGCAGCCGCTTCCGGGCATCTCTGTTCATAGCCGTGCATGCCGCTGCGCTGTGCCCCGTATCAGGCGGTTTTCCAATATGTGTCCTTTCGCATTGCAAAAGACCACATATTGCACGCTAAAAGGCCACCTTTCAGGAGCTAAAAGATGGCTTTTTGCAACGCATTGAGTATCAGTGCGTTATGCGTGCGGTTATATCTTACCTTATTAAGTATGTCCTGAGGTGCCATAAAGTGTGTCCCGATGTGCTGTCGGCAGCCGTTTTTTGATATGTTTCTGACTATTTTATGCAGAAACGGAAAATATGAACATACGGTACGAAAATGTCGTAATGACGGCACGGAGCATACTGCCTATCTTTGCAGCGGATAAATGAAACAAAAGATATGAAGAGACTATTATTCACATTTGCCATTGCCTGCGCGCTTATTCCTCTTAATGCGCAGGAGACGCTCACGCTCAGTCAGTGTCTGCGCATGGGCATAGAGAACAACCTTCAGTTGCAGACCAGGCGCAACGACATAGCCAAGGGCGGGCACGCCATAACCGAAAACCGTGCCAAACTGCTGCCGCAGATCAACGCCGTGGTGTCGATGAACGACAATTTCAACCCGCCTGTGTCGGTAACCGACGGCTCTGCATACGGCAATCCGTACAACGTGACGAAGACACTGCAGTATAACGCCTCGGCAGGACTACAGCTCCAGATGCCGCTCTACAACCAGACGCTGCTCACGGCGCTCGACATCACGAAGATGATGGACCGCATCAACCGCCTCGGCTACGACAAGGCGCGCAACGATCTCATGGAGCAGATAGCCAAGATGTACTATCTCGCGCAGAGCACAGCCGAGCAGATAGCCATCGTCAGGGCCAACATCACGCGGCTGGAGGAGCTGAAGAACATCACCGTGGCATTCTTCGACAACGGCATGGCGATGGAGGTTGACGTCAAGAGAGTGAACATCAATCTGGAAAACCTTCAGGTGCAGCGCGACAACGCCGAGGCAATGCTCGTGCAGCAGATCAACATGCTGAAGTACGTAATCGACTATCCTGCCGACAAGGACATCGCGCTGACGCCCGTGGATGCCTCGAGTGTTGAGGCCGTCGAGCTGTCGGGACTTTGCGAGTCGCTGCCCGAACTGCAGCTGTTGCAGAAGCAGGGCGAGCTGTCGGAGAAGCAGCAGAAGATGATTCAGCAGGGATATCTGCCCTCGCTCATGCTCACGGGCAACTTCACTTACTCTGCCTTCACCGACAAGTTCAGCAACTGGTTCCACTCAGGACCGTCTAACCACTGGTACAACTCATCAGGCCTGGGCATCACGCTGCGCGTTCCGGTGTTCGACGGACTGGAGAAACGCTCCAAGATACGCAAGGCGAAGCTCGACGCCGAGAACGCACGCCTGGCTTACGACGACGCCCTTAAAGGTCTGCGCACGCAATATCTGAATGCCACCAACGACCTGATGAACAGTCGCCGCAACTTCACCAAGCAGCTCGACAACTACCGCCTGGCCGAGGATGTCTACGCCGTAACCACCGACCGCTACCGCGAAGGCATAGCCTCTATGACTGAGGTGCTGCAGGACGAGATGCAGATGAGCGAGGCACAGAACAACTATGTAACGGCTCACTACAGCTACCGCCTGACCGCTCTGTCGCTGCTAAGGCTTACGGGACAGCTCGACTCACTGCTGAAATAAGCCTGATGTCAGGTCAACACCATACATAACATCACATCAACATATATCAACAACTTTAAAATATACCACAATGGAAACCCAGAACAACAACATACAGCAGACCAGCACACACGCACAGCAGGCAAAGAAACTTAGAAGACAGCGCACAAGACAAATCGTGGCAAGCATCTTCGGCATTGCAATTCTGGTGTGCGGAATAGTGAAAACGTCAATGATTTTTCTCGACTACAATAACACCGAGACAAGCAACGACGCTCAGATAGAGCAGTATATCTCGCCCGTAAACCTCCGCGCATCGGGCTATATCAAGCAGGTCTGCTTCACGGAGCATCAGAACGTGAAGAAGGGCGACACCCTCCTGATACTCGACGACCGTGAATACCGCATCCGAGTGATGGAGGCTGAGGCCGCGCTCAAGGACGCAATAGCCGGCGCTTCGGTAGTAGGGCAGTCGCTGCAGACCACCCAGGCATCGGCATCGGTCTACGAGTCGTCTATCGCCGAGGTGAAGATACGCCTGGCAAAGCTCGAGAAAGACCGCGCACGCTACAAGAACCTGCTGGAGCGCAACGCCGCAACGCCGATACAGCTGGAGCAGATTGAGACCGAATATGAAGCCACGAAGAAGAAGCTCGACGGCCTTATCAGTCAGCAGAAGGCTGCCAAGTCGGGTGTAAGTGAGGTGTCTACACGCCGCCAAAGCTCTGAAGCTGCCATAGAAAGGGCACGCGCCGCACTCGAGATGGCACGCCTTAACCTCTCTTACACGGTAGTTGTCGCTCCCTGCGACGGCAAGTTGGGACGCCGCACCATTGAGGACGGACAGTATGTTTCGGCAGGACAGACGCTGACATACATCATGCCCGACACGCAGAAATGGGTGATAGCAAACTATAAGGAGACGCAGATTGAGAACCTGCACGTAGGTCAGGAGGTTGTGCTTACAGTGGACGCAATGGACGGACGCGAGTTTAAGGGACGCATAACGGCCATCTCAGGCGCCACAGGATCAAAGTATTCGCTCGTCCCGACGGACAATTCTGCCGGCAACTTCGTGAAGATTCGCCAGCGCGTTCCTGTCAGAATCGACTTCACAGGACTGTCAAAGGCCGACAACGAACGCCTTGCTGCCGGAATGATGGTGGTCGTAAAGGCCAAAAAGCAATGATAAAGCAGGAGATTGTTAATTAAGAATTTAGGATTAAGAATTAAGAAAATATGCTCTTTTTAATTAAGAATTGAGAATTAAGAATTAAGAAGACATGCTCCCGGAGCATTCAACATAAAAAGTATTGAGCCATGGAACAAAATGTGATTAGCGTAAGTTATGGGGCAAAATACAAGAATTATCCGTTCTACAACTGGGTGCCCAAGCCGCTCGGAATTATCCTGCTGATACTTCTGTTCATACCTATCCTTACGGTGGGCGGCGTATATACCGCCAACAGCGGCGAGATGACGAGCGGACTGGGCATACAGTCGGAACACATACAGTTCGTTGGTTTCGTCACGTCTATAGGCATGGCGGCCTTCTCTCCCTTCTTTTATCAGCTGGTGTGCATACGCCGCGAGAAGATGATGTGCGTAGTGGGGTTCTCCCTTCTGTATCTTCTCAGCTATGTGTGTGCCGTCACCGACAGCATATTCGTGCTGGCTCTGTGCAGCCTTATCATGGGTTTTCTGCGCATGGTGCTCATGATGGTCAATCTGTTTACGCTCATACGCTACGCCTTCGGCATGGAGGCCACGCGTAACATAACGCCGGGCAACGAGCCGGACGACGAGCAGGGATGGGACCGCCTGGACTCGGAGAAGAGCAAGAGCATGCCCATTATATACCTGTTCTTCATGATCCTGGGACAGCTCGGCACGTCGCTCACGGCATGGCTGGCATACGAATATCAGTGGCAGGACGTCTACTACTACATGATGGGCATGACGCTCGTGGCAATACTTGTGGTGCTTGTAACGATGCCTTACCACGCATACAACGGCCGCCGCTTTCCGATAACGTTCCGTAAGTTTGGCAACGTGGCCGTGTTCAGCTCGATGATGACCTGCGGAATATACGTGCTCGTGTACGGCAAGACGCTCGACTGGTTTGCCGACCCTACCATTGTGCGCTCCACTATACTCACCGTTGTGTTTGCCGCAGTGTTCTTCTACATGGAGTGGTCGCACCGCTCGCCCTATTTCCTTATGGAAGTGTTCCGCCTGCGGACGATAAACATGGGCATAGTGCTGTTCCTTCTGCTCATGGTTTTCAACACAAGTTCGATGTTTGTCAACGTGTTTACCGGCATAGGCATGGAGATAGACAACTGGCAGAACGCTGCGCTGGGCAACTGGAGCATGCTTGGCTACTTTATAGGAGCCGTGATAGCTATAATCCTCGGCTCGCGCAACGTCAAGCTGAAATATCTCTTCGGCCTCGGATTTCTGCTCATCGGAGTGTCTGCCCTGTTCATGTATTTCGAGGTGCAGACTGCCGGACTTTATGAAAGGATGAAGTATCCTGTGATTATACGCTCAACAGGCATGATGCTTATATACTCTCTCACGGCCGTATACGCCAACCAGCGCATGCCCTACAAGTATCTTTCCACATGGATATGCATCATGCTCAGCGTGCGCATGGTTATCGGTCCGGGCATCGGTTCGGCACTATATTCGAACGTGCTTCAGCACCGTCAGCAGCATTATGTTACGATGTTTGCGCAGGATGTCGACCGCACCGACACGCAGACGGCTTCATCCTACGACCAGACCCTGCAGGGAATGCGCTGGCAGGGGCGCAGCGAGACCGAGGCAGAGAACATGGCTGCCATGTCGGCAAAGGGCAAAGTGCAGGTGCAGGCCACGCTGTCGGCTGTCAAGGAGATGTCGGGATGGACCTTCTACGGCTGTATTATCTCAATGCTCTTCGTACTCATTTATCCATATAAGAAGAGGAAATTATCTGCTTGGCGCGACTGACGGTCGGCCAAGTCAGATAATTTTATTAACTTAGCGGCCGTAAAACATCTGCCGCTATGGAAAAGACTACAGACGAAAAGGCTTCGGAACGGCTTGCCGCATTGCAGCATGACATAGCCTGCATGGCCGACGTGTGCTCGTCGGGGGGCGTGGTCAACGACCTGCCCGGGCGCATGACGGAGGGCTTCAGCAACTTCGGCATAGGCCTGATTGTATGCCACGAAGGCGAGTTTGAGTTCACCCTGTCGGGCCGCACCCATAAGGCCTGCCGGGGCGAAACCGTGTTTATACCCGAGGGGGCGTTCTTCAGCGTGGAGAGAAAGTCGGAGACGCTGCGCCTTAGCGTCATTGTCTATAAGACGGCTCCTATACGCTATCTGGTCGGTACGATGGTGCAGTCGGTGCAGCTCTACGCCCGTCTGTCGCCCGACCTGCCCTGCGTGTGGAGCACCGGATGCGAAGACGACATAGCGGGATATATCTCGCTGATAGGCAGCGGCGAGCCGCAGGCCGACGACCTCTTTGCCGTGAGCGAGCGCAAGATGCTCCTTCTGTCGCTCACTTACCGTCTGTGCATGGTGTTCAGCCGCAAGTATTTTGCCGACGGCTCTCACAACGCGCGGCGCACGGAGGTGTTCTTGAAGCTAATCCAGCTCATCGGCCGCCACTATATGGCAGAGCGCGGAGTGGCGTTCTATGCCGACAAGCTGTGCCTCTCGCCCAAATATCTGTCGGAGCTGTCTAAGGCGGTGTGCGGATACACCGTCCAGGAACTTGTGTTCAAGGCGGTAACGCGCAAGGCTATGTCGCTGCTCGACAGCACGGGAAAGACCGTTGCCGAGATTGCCGACGACTTCCATTTCCCCAATCCGTCAAGCTTCGGCACGTTTTTCCGCAAGCAGACGGGCATGTCTCCGCAGAAATACCGCGAGCGGATATAACCATCTGAATATCAATATGTTATAAATGGCGTTGCAAAAGGTCGTCTTTTAGCCTCTAAAAGACCACATATTGCACGCTAAAAGGCCACCTTTTGCAATGCGAAAGGTGGCCTTTTAGAAAACATACCCTGTGGGGGGTGTGCCTGATGTCATGTTTTTTGATTTGCGCCTGTGGTCGGGCGGCATTTTTGCCGCTGACTGTCTGGCGTCTGACAGCTATTTTATTATCTTCAAATTCTTGCCCGGTCTGTTATAGCCGAAGCTCTCCTGTGGCATCTTGTTGTCGCTCACGGTGTAGCCGTCGGTGGCTTCGTCGAAGTAGATGCAGAAGGCTCTGCTGTTGGTTGCATACGGGGCAGGGTGGGGCATGCTTATCGTGTTGCCGCTGATAACTGAGCCGGGCTGGTTAGACAGCGTGTAGATGCCGCCTGCGTCGTACAGCTGGCGGGCGTAGTCGGTAACGGTGTTGCCGGTTATGCGGTTGTTGCGCATGCCGCTCTCGAGCGGCGTCCAGCCCCATCCCACGCAGATGCCCGAGTAGTTTACGTGCGAAACCTCGTTGCCGCTTATCTCCGTGTCTCTCACATATCCTGCGCTCACGGCGCCGCATCCCCAGTCTTCGTTGGCGGCGTCGGTTATCTTGTTGCGCGCAATGGTGAGCCTGTTGCACATGTCGCTGCCTATTGCCGGCGTGTAGGGTATGTGCGTCTCGAAGCCCTGCTCGCCAAACCAGCCCGCCATTATGGCCGTTCCGCCTATGTCGGTGAAGGTGCATCCCGTTATGTCCGACGAGCTTACGGCGTATGCCAGGTCTACGGCCGTGGCGCCGGTGTGGCTGAACGTGCATGAGCTGAAGCCTATGCTGTCGGCAAACTGCGCCGTCACGGCTGCCTCGGGGCGTGCTATCCATGCCTGATTTTCAAGCTCCGCCTTGTGGAACAGGCCCGGTTCGGCCAGCTTGTAGCCGTCTATGAAGCGGAAGCCTCCTTGCAGGGTGACGTGCCCTTCGTACAGCGGGCGGCGCCATGCGGAGTGCTCGAAGGCGACGTTCTCAAACCTTATGTTGCTCACGTGGCGCTCGCGCGTGCCGCCGATGGTCAGCAGCGTCTCGAGCACGGGCACCGTGATGTCCATCGTGTTGGGGTTCTTGCCGTCTTCGGGATAATAGTATATGCGGCCCGAAGGGTAGTCCTGGTACCACTCTCCCGGCTCGTCGAGCAGTTCGGCGGCGTTGCAAAGGAAGAATGAAGAGCTGCCGCGCTCGCCGTCTATCACGGGTTGAGGCCACGGATGGGCAAACTCTATCTGGCTTTCGGGCTGATGAAACCACACCTTTGTCAGTCCGTTGCCCATGTCCTTCATCTCTCTTACACGCAATATGGCTATCGCCCAGCGCTGATGCACGGTCATTTCGAGCTGCCGCGCGTGGCTCAGGTCGGTCTTGGGCGTGGGTATCGTTATGCTCTCGTCGTCGGTGTTAAATGCCTTCATGCGCTCCATAACGCCATAGGCAAACTGCGACGCGCGCATGGCCTTGCGTCCGTCGGCCCACAGCTGGCGCGTCTCCACTATGCGGTTGCCCGCCATCGGTGCATCAGCCACCCACACCTTGTCCCTTACTTGGGCAGGAAGGCGCTTGTCGTCGCTGCCCCGGCGCCAGCCGATGACAACCGTTCCGCCGCTGATAACAGCCTGCTGGCTGTCGGCTGAGCGTATTATTGTAGGACTATCGGCCGTTCCGCTGTCCTCGGGACGTATGAACAGGGGCTTGTACAGGCGGTAAACGCCGCCGTCCATAATGATGTTTATGCCCCCATCGGCGTTCTTCGAGCCGAGCCGTCGCCACTCCCTCGCCTGTTTGAGGGCCTGCTCAAGCGTCTTCAGCGGAGCCTCGAGTGTGCCAGCCGCCTTGTCGTTGCCGGCGGTTGATGACACGAATATGTCGCCTGCCGGTGCCGTGAGGTGGCAGCAGAGGGCGGCTATTACGGTAAAAAACAATTTCTTCATGATTTGATTTATTAGATAAAGGTAATTTAAGATACGTCTGTCCGTCCTGCCCGTGATGTCTGTCGGGCCGCAGGCCGGTTATCTCTGCAAATGTAAGAAAAATCGCCTTAACGGCAAAAACTTTGCTCCCTAATTGCGCATATTGGCCCTTCCGTATGTCGTGATACACGGTTATAAAAGAATGCGGCGAGGGTTTTGTGCCCCCGCCGCCTCTTAGGTAAATGATAAAGTTTAAGGTATTGTTGTTATTTCTTTTTCTTTCTTACGGCCCATCCTTCCTCGCTGAAGTCGGGTTCGTCGCCCACCAGCTTGGCGTTGTCGCGCTTGAAGAACTGCCGCCAGTCGTCGTTTATGCTGCTGTCGGCCTTCGGTGCCTTAGCCTTTTTCTTCTTTTTGGGGCTTTCTTCAGCCTCTCTTGCACGGCGCTTCGACTTCTTCTCAAATCTCTCGAAGCCTCCGTCCTTGGGCTCTCTGCGCTTTCTGCTGCGGCCTTTGCCGCCCTCGTCGGCGTCGTTGCAGCGCACGTCGCGTCCCTTGTATGTAGTTCCGTCGAGTGCGTCCATCACCTTCTCTGCGTCCTCTTCAGGCACTTCTATGTACGACATCTTGCTCAGCAGGTCGATGTTGCCCACCTCCTGGCGTCCCTTCATGTGCTTGTTGATAAACTGCATTATCTCTCCGGGATAGAATCCGTCGGCCTTTCCCAGGTTGATAAACAGGCGGCGGTAGCCCTCTTCGGCCTTGCGGGTGCGCTTGCGGGCGTCGTCCTTGCGGTCTTTCTTGCGGCTTTTGCCCTGCACCTGCACCTTTCCGATTTCGGGAGCGTCGGCATAATAGGCAAGGAACTTGCCGAACTCAACGCTCACAATCTTCTTTATGAGGTCTTCTTTGTCGATGTATTCAAAGTAGCGGTTGATGTCTTCCATGAACGGAGCTATCTCTTCCTCGTTCACGTCGGTCTTGACTATCTGGTCCATCACCTTGTAGAGCTGCTTCTTGCATATCTCCTGAGCCGACGGCATGACGCCTTCTACGAACTTCTTGCCGATGGTTTTCTCTATGGCTCGCATTTTTGAGCGCTCGCGAGAGTGGATTATTGATATCGAAGTGCCCTTCTTTCCGGCGCGTCCTGTTCGTCCGCTGCGGTGAGTGTAGCTCTCAATATCGTCGGGCAGACCGAAGTTGATGACGTGCGTAAGGTCGTCCACGTCGAGTCCGCGGGCAGCCACGTCGGTGGCCACGAGCAGCTGAGTCATGTGCTGGCGGAACTTCTGCATGGTGAGGTCGCGCTGCTGCTGCGACAGGTCTCCGTGCAGAGATTCGGCGTTGTAGCCGTCGTGTATCAGCTTGTCGGCTATCTCCTGCGTCTCGCGTTTGGTGCGGCAGAAGATTATGGCGAATATTTTCGGGAAGTAGTCTACCACGCGTTTCAGTGCCAGATACTTGTCCTTGGCGTTCACCATGTAGTATATGTGGTTTACGTGCTCGGCTCCTTCGTTGCGGCTTCCCACCACAATCTCCTTCGGGTCGTGCAGGTAGTTGCGTGCAATCTTCTCTATTTCCTTGCTCATCGTGGCCGAGAAGAGCAGCGTGTTGCGGTCTTCGGGCACGCCTTCGAGTATCTCGTCGATGCTTTCAGAGAAGCCCATGTTGAGCATTTCGTCGGCTTCGTCGAGCACAACGTTCCTCACGGCGTCGAGCTTTGCCACTCCGCGGTTCATCAGGTCGATAAGTCGGCCGGGCGTGGCCACTATTATCTGTGCCCCGTGGCGCAGCGACTTTATCTGGTTTTCGATAGAGGTGCCGCCGTATACGGGCACGATGTTGATGCCGTCGATGTATTTGGCAAAGTCCTTCAGGTCGTCGGCTATCTGCAGGCACAGCTCCCTGGTGGGACTGAGGATGAGCGCCTGTGTCTGACGCACACGCGAGTCGGTGCGCTGCAGCACCGGAATGCCGAACGCAGCCGTCTTGCCCGTGCCCGTCTGGGCCAGCGCAATTACGTCGTTTCTGTTACCAAGTAAATAGGGGATTACTTCTTCCTGTACGGGCATGGGATGTTCAAAGCCCAGCTCCTCAATAGCGCGGCGAATCTCTTCGCTTACGCCTAATTCTTCAAATGTCTTCAAATTAATTATAATTAATGCGGTGCAAAGATACGAAATAAATGAATAAAGCACAATGAATAATGAAAAATCTTGCATCTTTTATGCTGAAATGCCCGCCGTGGCGCAGGCCCTTGACGCATGGAAACGTTACATGGTGAAGGATGAAAGAGGTTTTATGAAATTTAATATTCACTTTTTTTGTGAATAGGATAATATGTGTTATCTTTGCCGTTGGATAGAGATTGCTTCCACACTTACGCCTGAGTTATGGCAGTGTTGCCGTTGTTTACACGGCAGCATGGACGAATTGGTGTGGAGAGGTGTCTGGTTTGAATTTATGAAAATAAACTTTGAAAAAGATTATCTGCGCGAGCTTTACGAAAAGGGAAAGGCTCAGGACAAGAAACACAGGTTTCAGCCGCAGGTTGTCAAGGGATATGTGAAGTGCGTCAGGGTGCTGTACAAGGCACGGCGCATAGAAGACCTGTTTCCGTTTAGGTCGCTCAATTATGAAAAACTGCAGGGCGACAAGAAGGGACTTTCGTCGGTTAGAATAAACAACCAGTACCGGCTTGAGTTCAGGGAGATAGCCTCGGCAGATGACAGCGCAGTGATTGAGATATGTTCTTTGACTGACATTACGAATCATTATAAATAGACAAGACAAATGGATGAGTTGGCAACACCGTTCAGTCCGGTGCATCCGGGCGAACTGATAAAGGACGAACTGGAGTGCAGACAGCTGTCGCAGAAGTTGGTGGCAGAGCGTCTGGGCCTGCCTTACACGGCATTCAACGAGGTGCTTAACGGCAAACGGCCCGTAACAACCGACCTTGCGCTGGTGCTTGAGGCCGCTCTCGGCATTCCGGCATATATACTTGTGGGCATGCAGAGCGACTATAACCTGCAGGTGGGCCGGGTGGAATATCTGGCGGAAAGTCTGGGCTATGTCCTGAATATGCCGGAGGAATGGATGTTCAAAACACTGCTGGATGGGCAGATGGAGGACTATTACGCCGAAAACGGTCTGGAAACACAATCCTGGACCGGGCAAAGCGGCTATCCCGGCCTCCTGTACGATTGGGTGCTGGAACAGGAGGCATCAGGCTGTGACCGCTACCTTCTTTCCGTGGACCAGCTGCTCTATGGTGGACTGGTGGCCTCCCGTCTGGCGGAAAAGGGCGTGCGGCACGTGCGGATCTTCGACGTGTCCCACACCGACGTATCCGAGCAGGTCAGCGCCGCGTTCCAGTGCAGCCATCTGGTGTTTGCCAGCGCCACCTATAACGGCGGCATCTACACCCCCATGGAGACACTGCTGTTGGAGCTGAAGGCCCACGCCCTTCAGAACCGTTCCGTGGCACTCATTGAAAACGGCAGCTGGGGTCCCGCCGCCGCACGGCTCATGGCCAAGCATCTGGAGGAGATGAAGGGCATGGAGCAGATCGCGCCGCCCATCACCATCCGTTCCGCCGTGAAGGAGGAGCAGTACCGGAAGCTGGAGGATCTGGCCGACCTGATCGCTGCCGACATCGCAGCCGAAGAATAAGCGAAAACCCCCATCTCCGCTTCTCGCGGAGACGGGGGTTCATTTTGGAATCAGGACATCAACCAGTCCCGCGGCAAAAATGCCGCGGGACTGGTTCTGCGTATTTACAGCAGAATGATCCCGGCTTCCTCACATTGTTTCATGGTCTCGGCGTCCCAGATGCTGGCCTGGACCTCGCCAATGTGGCAGTTGCCGATCATCAGCATGCAGAGACGGCTCTGGCCGATGCCGCCGCCGATGGTCTGTGGCAGCTCGCCGTTCAGCAGCATCTTGTGGAAGGGCAGCTCCCGGCGCTGGTTGCAGTTCGCAGCAGTCAGCTGGCGGTCCAGAGCCGCGGCGTCCACCCGGATGCCCATGGAGGACAGTTCGAAGCTCCGCTCCAGAATGGGGTTCCACATGAGGATATCGCCGTTCAGCTCCCAATCGTCGTAGTCGGGAGCGCGGCCGTCATGGCGCTTGCCGGAGGCCAGGGTCTTGCCGATCTGCATCAGAAACACGGTGTGATGCTTGCGGCAGATCTCCACCTCCCGCTCGTTGGGCGTCAGGTCGGGATAGCGGTCCTCCAGCTCCTGGGTGGTGAT
>OGLN01001801.1_pt1 | contig 14470 bp, 8 predicted proteins | sample 1572641 | NCBI WGS metagenome assembly OGLN01 (sample SAMEA2581903, study PRJEB24529) | metagenome | biome: Human gut stool | place: China | collected 2011
TTTATGCAAATAAGAATAATGTAACAATACATGAAGCTATTGAATGTGGATTATCATTTGTCCCACAAAAGAAATATGTCTTGTTTTCAATCACTCCAACAGTCTATTTTATTTCTAATGACCAAATAAAAAAGGAGATCAAACAACAATACTCTCATGAGTATTTGGATAAAATGAGAAATCAGCAATATGAGAAGAAATTACAAGAATGGTGTAATATAATGTTTAATGGTAAAAGATTATGTTTTGAGATACCTGTTAATTCACGAAGTGGTTTTATCTTTAAAATATCCAATAATCGTGGTTATGCTGAAATACACCATTACGGACAAGGTAACATAACGATATATTCTCCGAAGGGATATAATATAAATCAAACATTATATCATGGCATACACATTAACGAACCCAAGCTTGAATTTATAAATCCATACGTTAATAAACCAGCATATGATGACAATCCGATGAGAGGATTATCAAAATACAGACCTTTCGATGCGAATTATTTTGATGTATTCCCTAAAGATGTATGCATTGGCAGTATCTGTCCTACTTCTTATTCTTTAAAATTTAGTGAATTTCTAAAAAGACTAAATTCTACAGTATCTGCAGATAAATTATCCGACTATGTACATCATTATACCGGTTTTAGTAATATTTATAACTGTAGACTTGATATTCCTGAAATACATTCTGAAAAATGGGTATCAATAAATGATAATCCTAAAAGTGCCATTAATTTAGCAAAAACTATTTGTACAGAAGGGCAAAAACTTTCAGAACAGTTCCCAGGAATTGTGCTATTAATATTTGTACCTAATTCATGGAGTAACTATAGACAATTCAATTATCATGGAGAAACATTTGATTTGCATAACTATATTAAAGCGTTTGCCGCCCAACATAGATTCACGACCCAATTTATAGAAGAAAAGACTTTATATGACAAGATGGTATGTGAAATTTCATGGTGGCTCTCTTTAGCTTTATTTGTGAAAGCTTTAAGAACTCCCTGGACTCTTGCAGACTTAGATCAAAATACAGCATATGCAGGAATTGGATATAGCATAAAAAAGCAATATTCAGGTAAAGCTGAAGTTGCTTTAGGTTGTAGCCATATATACAATGCACAAGGACAGGGATTAAGATATAAACTGTCAAAAGTTGAACATCCGCAATTTGACAAAAAGAAAAATCCTTATTTAAATTTTGAAGAAGCTTATAAATTTGGGATGGATATACTGGCTCTTTTTCAAGACGCTATGGAAAAGTTACCTCAAAGAGTTGTAGTTCATAAACGAACCCCTTTTAAGAATGATGAGATTGAAGGTATAACAAACGCATTAAAGCAAGCAGGAATATCAGAAATTGATTTGATCACAATCACTCAAGAATATGATTTAAAGTTTATTGCAGAGAAGATTATGTATGGTCAATTTCTTGAAGATGGATATCCTGTTGATAGAGGAACTTGCATTAAACTATCATCGAGAAATGCTTTGTTATGGACACATGGAGTAGTTCCCTCAATACAGTCAAATCGTAGATACTACCAAGGAGGACGTTGTATTCCTGCTCCTTTAAAAATTACCAAATACTATGGACATGGAGATTTGGAAACTATTGCTAAAGAAATTCTAGGATTTACAAAAATGAATTGGAACTCGTTTAATCTATATACAAAGTTACCTGCTACAATTGACACTTCTAATACATTGGCGCAGGTGGGAAACTTGTTAAGACAATATAATGGTGTAACATACGATTACCGTTTCTTTATCTAAAAAGTAGCTCACCATAAACAGTCTTCATTTATGGCGGACTACTCGATTATAAATTCTGTTGTATCGAAAAGATTCTATACAATTTACACTACCTATCACACAAAGGTCTATCAAACACAGATTTCACAAGTTCAAATTTTTCAGGATTATTCACCGGATGATAATTGCATCTTGCCTGCAAACAGGTCTAGAAGTGTGAAACAGCGGGGCATAAATGAATGTGGCTGAAGCAATAGCTTTTATTTTGTATTGAAGTTCAACGGTGGACAAGTATCTACTTCAATCTTTATCTTTATTGACTTCTCTGTTTGGGAGCCTTTAGTTATTTAATATGCCATCTAAAACGCATAAAAGTGGATGTATCATAATGGTTTGTCATGGCGACTCGAAGTTTTACAGTCATAGCATCAACTTTATCCGCACATTCATCTTCCATATCGAACAGTTGGCGTTGTTTCTGACGTAATTGCTTTGCTATTTTAGCTTCGTTCTCCTGAAGTTCAAATTTCAATTTTGCATTTCTTTCTTTACGAATTTGTCTTTTCAAGGCTTCATCTTCCTTGCGAAGAGCAATAACTTCATTCTCTAGTGAGTAAACTTGATCTTCTGCCCAAGCTTGGTACTTATCAATCTCAAAACTAACGTATTCTTCAGATCTGCTATAAACATCATGTTTCAAGTCATACAATTGTTGCTCATATGATTCGGTCAGCTACTCTTCAACATTGTCTCCAAACCATTTCGATTCATTAATAGCGTTTGCTTCAAACAATTTTTTAAGAAAATCTGGTGAAAGATTCTCTCCATCATCAGTTTTGCTACAGAAAAGAAGATGCTCATGTGAATCTAATTCATTGTAAGCCTTTACTTTATATACGACAGCTACACCTGATTTTCCCTTATAATTTTCCAGCAAAACTTGTCTAGAGGATAAATTGTCTACTTCAAATTCAATACTAGCATCAGGAACAGGGGGCTCTAATGCTCTGCTTATAATATATTCGCCAAGAGGATGCGTTACTCTTAACTGATGAAAATCTCCATGATCTTTGTTTAATATGTAAGTACCGGAAGGTATATTGCTTTTTAGTGATACTGGTAAAACAAAAGTAAGATTTTCATCATCAATGTCAGTAATTGAATCTTTCAAAACACTCTTGGCTAGTCGCCAAAAATGACGATTATAAGAATTTACTCTATCACGATCTTCGCTTTGTCGAATCTTCAGCTTATCAACAACCTCTTCATCAAAATTTTCAAGTAAAGACTTTTTGGTATCTTTAATTCGTTGCTGTATAATCTCTTCCAATTCAGACTGAAGTTGATTAAATGCAGCCTCAATTTCTCTTTCTGTACGACAAGTTTGGTAAATATGATTAAGCTTCTTCTCAAAATCAACTCCAGACTCCAATGAGCCTAAGACTTCGTCACTACTACCAAATACGCCTTCAAAAAGATTAAACTTCTCATTCAGCAATTCATAGACTCTACAGTCTGCGTAATTCAACTGATTTACAAAATTCACTACAACCACATCGAATTTTTGTCCATATCTGTGGCAACGTCCTATTCGCTGTTCTATTCTTTGAGGATTCCACGGCATGTCATAGTTGACAAGAAGTGAGCAGAATTGCAGGTTGATACCTTCAGCACCTGATTCTGTTGCAATCATGATTTCGGCATCTGTCCTAAAATGGTCAACCAATGCTTGTTTTCTATCTATAATTGTTCTTCCTGATATACGTTTAGAACCTGCATATAGAGATAGCCATTTTCGATAGATAGATTTAGAATCATCATCATTGTTTGAACCATTAAAGCAAACGACTTTTTCTTGGTATCCGTTATTCTGAAGAAAAGATTTTAAATACTCTTGAGTTCTACGACTTTCAGTAAAAATTAAAGCCTTTTTGGGTGCTCCAAGCATCTCATTTTTATGGAATGTCTTTTCTAGAGCAACGAGTAATTGCTTTGCCTTAGTCTCATTTACAATAGACTTTGCCTGTTCCTGATACATACGTAATTCAGCTATCTCCAAATCAATCGCATCAGAAATTGCAGGATTCAGTCCTTCGTTGATTTCGTCTTTCTCTTCATCGAGTGTTACTTCGTAGTCGTTTTCTACCGTTGACATGGCCGATAACAATTCACCAGTAACTTTGTAATGTTCTAGTCTTTCGACAAAACGCTGTAAAGTAAAACTTAACGCATATGCAGAAGAAGACATTATCTTTCTGACAATTAATGACAACATAGACCTTACCTTCTCAGGAATGCCATATGTTCCTGGCCTTTGAAGGTATTCGCTTATATTTTCATACAATTGTACTTCTTCAGGAGAAGCTTCATATTCTTGTACAAATGCAGTTCTCTTAGTGTAGTTGACATATTCTTTGACCTGTTGACGCAGTGTTCTATGTACAATATGAGACAGTCTACCTTTGAGTTCTCCAAACTTAGCAGAGTCTCTGGTAGTAATCATATTGTATTGCTCATTAAACGAATCAACTGTAGAAAAGAAATGTGGATCTATAATGCTTATTAAGCCATATAGTTCCTTTAGGTTGTTCTGTAATGGCGTTGCAGTTAACAAAATCTTTTTATAATGCTTAAAGGTATTCATCATTGTGTTACCAATGATATTACCTTTTTTGTAGACATTACGCATTTTGTGAGCTTCGTCAAATACGACCAAATCCCAATCAACCAACTGAAGTTCTTCTGAATGCTTTATTGCGAAATTATATGAGCAGATTATGATATGTCTACCATCTTCAAAGAGATTAGTGTCCAACTCCTTAATTTCCTTATAGCTTTCATTTTCGAGAATCACTGATGGTAAGTAAAATTTCTCCATCAATTCCAAATTCCACTGGTTTCTCAGAGATGCAGGAACAACAATAATAATTCGCCTCTTATGTTCTGCCCATAGTTCTGAAAGAATAATGCCAGCTTCAATAGTTTTACCCAAACCAACCTCGTCCGCTAAAATAGCACCTTTACTTAGTGGAGATTTGAATGCAAACAAAGCTGCTTCAACTTGGTGAGGATTCATATCAACTTTAGCTTCAGACAATACGCCAGTAAATCGACTATCGTCACTGGTCGATTTCTTATGCGATAAATCCCATGCATAATAAAGTTGTTGAGCAGGAGTTATACTATTTTTCATCTTACTTCTTTTCTATCTTAATAGAATATTCTGGTGACAATGCATCGAATTGTTCAATCTTTGCACCTCTCCAATACTTCTTGGCAATTTTCAAACAATCCTCTTTGAGTCTTTCGTCAATCATAGGATTTGCTTCTTTACCATAAATATCTCTTATTCTTTCATACGATTTCTGCAAATCCAAGTCGTTTAATGATATTCGAACTATATGGTATTTCTCATTGGGATGCTTTTGCATAAAAGTATTTTGAGATTTATGTAAATAGAATGGAGCAGTACCATCTTTAAGACTATACAATGTTGTTTTAACATCGACATAAATCCTGTCTGTAATATTATGGAAGTCATAATCTCCAATACCTTCTATTGCAGCATACTTATAATCCTTACCTTGGGCCAATAGATATTGCTCATAAATAAGTTCACCAATATATCCAATTGTTTGACGAACTTGCGACTCTTGAGTTTCATCATCAACCTCTTGCATTTCATGAAGAATCTCTAATATCATGTCTTTCTTATCAGCAAGTTCCATCAATTCATCTACATCAAATGATTCAGCCAACTCTTTAATATTGTCAAGTTTATCTTCATCGACCTTTAAGTTCGCATCATTATCACTTGTATTACTAATTGATTTTTCTGAAGTTTGAACTATCGTAGCGATATCTGTTCCTTTTTCTTCTGCAATTTGCTCAAGTTTTTCCAATTGGTCTACATATAGTCCTTGCAATACAATAAAAGGTTGCTGGAAGAACTCCATATCGGCAATATGTTTCTCTATCATCTTTATTGCAGAGATTTTTTCTGCATTAGGATATTGAACAACTACCAAACCATTAGTGTCATAACCAAATTCCTTGTTATCTATTGCTTTTGAGAAAACCTGTTCCCTATTTTTGAGCATTGTAAAGTTTATACCAATAGGTTTCTTTGATGTTTTAATCAAGATACCTCTAGATTCGGGCATATTCTTCCAAATCTGATATGGTTCTGTTGCAATTTCATTATAATCTCCTTCATGAGCCTTAACAGAAACCTCTAGTTTAGGAGATTTATGTAGTTTATGTTTAGAAAGTAATTCTAATCCTTCATAAGCAAACACGACTTCATTTACAAAGAAATTCTGCACCTTCTTGTCATTCATCAACATATCCAAGAATATTGGCGTCCAAGAATAAATAGATAAGAAACATGATTCTTTATCATATTCTTCAAGAGTAAATGTAGGGCAAATAGAGTCAAGTGACTTATCACGACATTCGACATTACCAGTATACCTTAAGAATACCATGTTAACAATGCCTTCTGGTAGTCTATCGATTATACGTTTTATATTCTTGTAGGCATTATCTCCATAAACGTATATAAGTTCAGCATTCAACAACCAGTTTATTGTTGATTCAGTTTTATCTGGGTCTTCAAAATCAGGAATAGCTATAGCTTCTTCGTTATCACGAATGAGTCTTCTTACAGAAATGTATGATTCACTGTCGGTTCTGATATTCTCAAACAAATTGATAGCATCAACATTCTGTTCCAACCATTTCTGCATTTCGTTGGGAAGCTTTTCTTCGTCATTAAGTAAAGATTGCTCTGCAAATACTTGGGTCTCTGAATCAAAATCAGAAATCTTGAAATACTCATCAAACCCTCTATACTGGTTAGTCTTAATCATTGTCAAAGCCTCGCTAAGACTCTCTTCTTTACCTATTTCAAGATTGTAATAATCAGGCCCATCATTAAGTGAATAGTCAAGACAGAAGCGGAGTTGCTCTATTGTGAGATGTTTATCTTTTATCTCGTCATAGATTTCTTTGCAAGAAACGTTCTCCTTCTTGTCTCCATAAAATTGTTCCTTAAACCACTCTGCATCATTATCTGAAGGAAGACAATCCAGGAATGAATCGATATGTTCATTCTCTTCTTGATAATCACCATTTAAGGCATACAGACTATACTCATGATCATAAGCAATGAAAACACTATCCTTTATTGTCTCTGGAAGTCCTTCATTATTATGTCTGATACAATTAAATATGGTTTTTCTAAATTCATTCTCTTCAGTATCACGTGACACGGCAAATTTAATAATCTGCCAACGAATATCAGAATCTGTAATCTTATGGTCGATAGATATTATAGACAACGAATTGATATAATGTTCCACAACAGCAGAGCTACAATTTCTGATAAGGGGGAATATTAGATTCTTATCTGAAATCTTATCTACAACAGAATTTGCAAAGTCGTCCCGAGTGATATTGAAAGCATTTGTATCTGATGAAATAAGAGTTTGTACCTTTTGAGGTATATAGTAAAATCCAATCTCTAACAAAGCACTTCTCAAATCCGTGTCAAGGTCATTAGTATAGTTTTTCCCACCATTAAGGGCCTGAACTTTAAAGCTATTATCATTACCTATAACCCTGTGTTTAAGCAAGAATCCATCAGATGATATCTTCGACAAAATAGCCAATGTATCAAAGTCTATAAACTGATTAGGGTCAATCAAGTCGTAGACATATAAGGTATTTATCATGAATGGTGCAGAACTCAACACCTTTTCGTACTTATATGGCACAAAATTATAATCAAAATATGAAGCTTGAAGTTTTTCATATTCTGCTTCAGATAACTTATCGAAGTTTTCTACATTCTGACATGATTCATCTGTAGGTTTACCATCTTTGTCAAGATATAATCTAAGTAATGAACCTGCAACAGATGTTCCACCTGCCTTGTAAGCATTCTGTATATCTCTTAGATATGCATCTGTGTTGTCGCCCCAGCCATCTTCTTGCTTTATATCATCGAAATGATTTACGATCCAATTCCACAGTGCTGTATTGTCGCCTTGTTTGTCAATAAGCCAATCTCGATGTTTAATACATTCAGGTATGCTACCTTTGATGCGGAAATTGTCAAACAAAATAGTCCCGTCCAAACGCTCTTCAAACAGTTCAGAGAATGGCAAATAATCACCACGCCAGTTCTGAAGAACAGTGATTCCATTTATAATTTCATCTTCGTAATCAGATTCATTTTCAGCAATCATACAGAGCGTTTGACATACAGCATCTCTGCCCATAGAAGTTTCTCTCAATTCTGCAAGATTTGCTTTTATCTTACCGAAAAGATTTGAATAATCATCTTCATCATATTCCTCACACATAGGTTCTACTATATACTCTTGACCTACAAATATTGGTTGTGTCGTCTGAGCCATATAGTAAACATTAATATCGGACTTCAATTCCCCCCATGAATATAAATTATTCTCATTTGAACGGAATAATTGTATTGTTTCAATATCTGAGATACAATCAAGACAATTGGTATGGAATAGTCTATAATCCTCCTTAGACATACACTTTATCCATGCGGACAATTTTTCCATGTCTGCCATTTGAAGCATCTCAGCAAAACGTAAAACACGAACCTTTTTATCAAAGTGGAAAGAATATTTTTTTCTGCTTTCATTGTCAATCCAATGTAAATCAGTTATACCAATATCTTTCAATAAAACATTCGTTTCCTTTTCTTCCTCACATACTTGTTCAAAAGGTACGTAAGTACCCTCAGATGTATAAGCATATTCCTTCAAGAATGGACGAATAACATCATAGAATGCTTTACGGAGCTTCTGTTCATCTTCAGAGTTATCTTCTGGCCGTGATGATATCAAGGACTGATAGATATAATCAAACTTTTCTCTATTTGTAACCAAAAGTGACTTCAATTCATCAACCAAATGTGTATATGCAAGACGCAATTGATCACAAGTTTTTTCTGTATCGCTTATACGCTGACGGCTATCATCTACCTCTAAAATCTGGCTGTCCAAAATAAAACCAAATCGATATTTTGTTTGTAGAATAGGCAATCCCTTAAAGAAATTAACCACATTTTTTTCAGCGAATATTGGATTGAAAGCAAAGTGATAATGGAATTTATTCCCTTCTTCTACAAAATCAACAAATAACGAACTAACAGGATGCTGCTCTGCTTCCTTACCCATCACATATATATGTTTAAGTGATTTGCCTACATTACGCTCTTGATCAGCTGTAATAGAAGCAAAAACGCCTAAACGTGCACGAACATTCTCAAGGTTGTTTTCTTCAATGATCGCATCATACTTACCCTTTCCTAAAGGTATAATTAAAGCCGTTCCCCTAGTCAAGAACGATTTATTTCTTGGTGGATCAACTAATTCATTGAATGCCTTAATTGCTCTTTGCGCTTCTTCATTGCTAAATCTTTCTAAATCTTGACCTGGTGCTATTGGATAATAGCTCATAAGAATTTTCGCAAACAGTATATGGTTCTCTACGTCGTCTGCTTGAGCAGGAATCCACTCATCATCGTTAATAAGCCAAGCATCCAACTGGGACATATTTTGCCAACTAACAAGATATGGTCCTTTTTTGTTATTAATGATGGCATCTTTAAGAAGTTCTTCTGTATTGACGTTATGATTTATATCTGCCAAAAGTGTATAAAGCAACTTGGAACCTTGACCATATTTACCTAGTTTGTCATCATCGTTTAACTTCAAGGATTTACCTTTTGCCAAAAAATTATATAACTGACCATCTCTAGGCTCTTCGCCTTCAGGAAGATCAAAAATATTGAGATCTGTAAAAAACGGTTCTCCGTTATTTAGTACTATCAAGAACTCTTCATTAGCATAGAAGAATAAAGAATCTGCACTTGCATCATACGCATTCTGCACAAATTCATAGAACAACTGTTCTTTTGCATTATTTGCAAAACTGGCTGCACCTGCTATGAGAGCATCGACTTTTTGTCCCTGCCCACTCATCATATTCAAAAAGTATTCTTTATTCGAACCTACTAGTTCAAGGGTTTCATTACCTTTTGAAATTGTTTTTATATATTGTCTGAGGTCTCTTACTTTCATAATTCCTCTACTGTATTTGATGTAAGGGATGATTTGAATGATAAATGTTTTGTTGAGTTCTTCTTGGCCTGGAGTATTGGGATATCTACCTTGACCACCAAAACCCGAACCAGAAATAAACACTTCTCCATTCATTTCTTGAATGGATTTAATTATCCCATTTTGATTCCAAAGATTATATAAGCTTAATGCACGTTCATAGCTACGAATTTCCATTGTGTGCCATACAGCTCTATCTGCTGCTTCATTTGCTTCCTTGGAACCTTTGTTCAAATGTCTGGCTGCTCGTCCTTCTATTATGATTTTGAAAGAGATGTTTACAGACTCTTTAAATTTGGACAAAATTTTGTTAACCAACTCTTTTCCCGCTTCTATAAAAATTTCTTCTTTATCAGCCGGGATATTTGCCAAATTAGGTTCAAACATTATATCTGATTTACACTCAAATCTTTGATATTGCTCATTATAATGGAAATACTCACTTACCAATGACTTTTGTGCTTCGTTGAACTCTCGAATCATTCTTGATTGTTCAATGGTGACTTTTATACTACCACCATCACCACCAATAGCTCCTGTTACCTTAATGTAGCCATACCATGCAACAAGACTGGTTATGATAAATACAACCAGAAAACCTGACATTAAATCTGTATAATTCTGCCAGAAATTATGCTCGTCACCTTCGTTTTTAAAATTCAACCTACTCATTTGTTGGTAATTCTGTTAAGTTGACTTTCAAGTTTCTGAAGAGTCTCAATTGTTGTGCTGATTTCATTGATGTGAGAAATCAGGTTCTCTATACGTTCTTGTCTTTCTTCCATTACAGCAATGACTTCATCCACCTTTTCATTTGTGTGGACAATATGCTTCATGCTATCATTAATGGTCGAAAGCATATTTTCTTGACTCTCATTCATCCTATGAACATTATTTACGGCATCAATATATGCTTGAGCTGCACTCTCATAGTTGCCCTTAATATTTCGAACATGATCACTGATGTATGCATAACTCTTTTCTAATGCTTCTACATTTATGACAATTGCTGAACTGAGGGCATTAACTTCATCAGTAACAGCCTTCTGTAAGTCCGTTACAAATGTAGAAAGAGAATTGCGTAATTCAGCACTTACTTCACGATTCATAGATGTACTGCTTTGAAGCATTTTTTGATTTACTTCAGCATAAGCGTCCTTCAAATCAACCATCTGTTGCAAGCTGTTTGTACTTTGTTCCTGAATCTTTTTATATTCAGCATTAAATTGTGCATTCATCTTTTCAGCGAAATCTGAGTTCTGACTAGCCAATTTCTCTGACAAAGCATTATAGTTTCAACGATAGAAGTCAATCTTTCATCCTGGCTAGAACGTAAATTAGCCAATGCAGAAGTCATTTGAGTACAGAGTGATGTGATTTGTTCTGTTACATTGTTAGATACAGACTGTAACTCTGTATTGGTCCCTGCAATCATTTGCTGGACATTAGTCTTTTGTTCTTCAAGCAGGCCTGTAGAGAGTGAAGACATTTTATCTGTCAAGGTCTCAAGAGCATCTGCACATTTTTTGAACTGATCTTCACCAAAGTCCTTAATATTCTGTTCAATCTGACCATGCATCTTAGTAAAGATATCATCCATTCTCTTTACAAAGTCATTGATAAATTGCTCAAGAATCTTACTTTGCTGGCTAATAGTAGTATTGAGTCGTTCATTATATACTTCATTTTTGGCACTTTGTTCTACAAGTTGCTGTGAAATCCTTGATAAAGATTCATTTGTTGTAGTTGACAACAGGGTAAGGTTATACAAACACTCTTCAGGTGTTTGTAGGTTAATTTTCTTTTCCAATTTCCGGTCTTCATATGAATACCATATCTTACATCCTGCTGTTGCGATAAACGCAGAAATAAGACCTGCTATAGAAGATGTAAAGGCAGGTACTAAATTTCGAATTATGGTATCTATTTCAAGTGTATCCTGGTTGATGTCGCCTAATGAATTACAGATAGCCACGAATGTTCCCAAAAGACCTAAAGATGTAAACAGTCCTGATAAGCTATTCAGCAACTGTCTAGATCTATTCTTTAGTATATAAATCCAAAAATTACAGCTATTAAAATGCTCACAATAAACACCCCTTTACCTGTTAGTAAAACAGCGAGAGGTTCAGTTAACCATTTGAATTCAATTTCAGTCATGACTTCTATTTATTGTTTCAACTTGTTATTCTTTACTAATTATTATACTGCAAAAGTAATCTATTTTAAGGAGAACAACTCCAAATCAATTTGCATAAAAAGCAGATTCTTTGATAAATTTTCGATGATTATTTTATAGTTTCATCTATTTTTGCATTAATAGAACTTAGAAAACATGGATAATTGACTATCTCTAAAAATATTTCATCAGATTTGAGAGCGATTAAGTAATCTGTTTTACACTCTAATATGCCAATGCATATTGTAAATTCTTGAGACATGTACACTATGAAAGACATAATCTTCAAAAAAGCGAAATCAAGTATTAGGAAAACGAATTTATAATAGTTCTTATTGTTTTTATAAATTCAGCAATAAATAACAACGATTTACTCCCGCCTTTATAACTTTATCCTTGTATCTATCTTTTTAGTATTTTTCTTTATTTCTATCATAAGATAGTATTTGCTTCTCAAAAAACGCTGCAAAACGTTCCTGCTCGCTTTTCGCAATTCTCAATTTCGTGGCTAATTTTCTCCATTCCTTAACTGCATTCAACACCTCGCCGATGATTTGCCCGGCAGTCTCTTTCGGAAGCATATATTCCTCACAAGAATTCAGCAGTTCATTCAAATCAGATTTATTGGTATATCTGTTGATCAGCAGACTCTGATATTCGTTTAAGGTAGGATTCATGTCATATGCCGGTGACAGAGTCCATCCCTTGACGGTCAGAAGGAAACCATGATTACGAAAATGGTCATCTGTGTTACCGATACAAATATTGAATGCCACCCTACGATACATCTCTTTCAGATTATCTTCCACATTGGTACAGTTTTGAATAATAAAATCAACAATATCCAAATAACCATTACCTGTATTAGCATTAGCTCCATCATTCAACCCCAAGAGTGTCATGGCTGAAGCAAAGTGTATACGTTTACCATCTTCTCGTCTGTCAAATCGTCTGGAAAGCAAAGTATGATATTTATCATTTGTGGAGATTATTCTTGTTCCCGCAGCATTGATCCCAGCGTTTTTTGCCAAAAGATGAGAAAAATGCTCCCAAAGACCTGCATCATAATCATCCTTACGGGACGGAAACTTTGCTATACAAAGATTTTTGTTTTCATCAATCACACTAGCTTTTGGACGTGCTCCACCAAGAGAAGAACCTGGCTGCACTAACTGTGCAATCCATCGCATTTCAGGAAGTTGGTCCTCTTCTTCGCTTTTTTCTATTTCAGAACTGGCTGCAATCAACTCACGAATGTCTGTTAATGGAGGAATATGCAAGCTTTCACTTGCATTAATATACTCCCCATCCATGGATTCTTTGAAGCGGAAACCTCCCATACGAGAAAAGTCCTCAATCCCGATAAGATAGTCAAATGAAGAAAGCCGACGCACCAGACGTTTTTCATCCTTTGCCAAAATCTGTTCCCGACGATTTATCAATGTACGCCCCCATCTGTCTGGAAGGGCATCAGAAAAACATCCGAAAATATCCTTGCCTGGAGTCGTGTATTGCTGACCGGGATAGTTGTTCAAGTCATCACTAAGAAACAGACCTCCATAGTCCTTGAGCCATTCATCCTTATAGCAAAATCCATAGCTGTCAGAGCCACGAAGGGATTCGTAACTCAGCTCTCCAATTAGTCTTGGTTCTTTCAACCAATCAAAATCAGCAAATACATATAGTCTTTTCATACCTTATTCTTTTTTTGATGCCCTTTCCCTTTGTTTAAGACTTAAATCCTGTAATGCTTTTCCCATTGCATCTTCTTTTGCAAGCAGAAGAATATCATCATCTAGCTGAAGCGCATAAAGCACCCTAAGATAAATGCCTATTGCCACCGTTGGTACACCTTTCTCTATGCGTGAAACCGTCAGAGGTGAACAGGTGGCACGTTCGGCTACTTGGGCAATACTAAGATTCCTGCGTAGTCTGGCCAGCCTGATCTGCTCACCTACTATCAGCATCTTCTGCTCCAATTTTCTTGGCAACTTGGTACCCATTGTACTTTTTGTCATAGCTCAACATATCATATAATATGCAAATATAGCAGTTTTACTTTATTTTATGATGTGTTACAGAGATAAATTTTTGAATTTATTTCCGTTGAAATCTGCCTTGCCCACATTATTGGGCGTTGAGATATTAAATGCTACTATATTATTCATAAGGCTGATATTTTACAGATAACAAACAATATATTATTTATAGAAAGAAAGCAATAATTTGAACAGAAAAAGAAATAATACTTCCTTTTCTGTACAGAATATCACTACTTAGGTAATCTTGAAAAATAGCGACCTCTGTCACATAGGTCTGTTGTTTGTAACAATCACCGAAACACTGACCACACAGCAACTGAACTACCT
>OGLN01001809.1_pt1 | contig 14416 bp, 15 predicted proteins | sample 1572641 | NCBI WGS metagenome assembly OGLN01 (sample SAMEA2581903, study PRJEB24529) | metagenome | biome: Human gut stool | place: China | collected 2011
AAATAATCTTTCTGCCATATTTTTGCTTACGCAATTAAAAGGCTTTCTCCATTATGTTCAAGCCGCTAAAAGGCTTGCCGTTTGGCTATTAAAATTTGCAATAGATTAAAGTTTTATAGGCGTTGCCCACATCCACAACCTTTGAAAAGGTTGACCAAACTTTTATATTCGTGACAGAAGCTTTGCTCTTTTCTGCCTCTGTTACCCGACCGAAAATAAGTTAATCCACACCCCTACATTCAAACAACTTCTCAAAATTTCCACAAAAAAACCGCCTGCAAAGCAGACGGTTACACTTAGAATTATAAATCGGCACCTATTCTTCTGAATCTTTCATAACGGGCATTTGTAAGTTCTTCGTCGGTAAGTGCAAGATTTTTTTCAAAAGTTCTCTGAATCAAGAGTTTTAGACTTTCAAACATAGCGGCATCCTCTGCCCTCGGCTCTCTGATAATACGCTCAATTACATGCAAGTCAAATAAATCCTGCGCAGTAAGTTTGAGTGCCTCTGCGGCCTGCGGAGCTTTGGAACTGTCTTTCCAAAGGATAGACGCACAACCCTCCGGAGAAATTGCGGAATAAACAGAATTTTCCATCATCCATACTTCATCTGCAACAGCAAGTGCAAGCGCACCGCCGCTACCGCCCTCACCTACAACAATTGTAAGCACGGGTGTTTTTAAAGTCATCATCTCCATAAGGTTTTCGGCAATAGCCTGTCCCTGACCTCTTTCTTCCGCTCCGATTCCCGGGTAAGCACCGCTGGTATCTACAAAGCAAAGAACAGGACGGTGGAACTTTTCAGCCTGTTTCATAAGTCTTAGAGCTTTTCTGTAGCCCTCCGGATGAGCCTGTCCGAAATTGCGCTCCATACGCTCTTTTGTGTTTCTTCCCTTTTCAATTCCGATTACAGTTACAGGCATATCATGGAGCATAGCAAGTCCTGCCACAACTGCCTTATCGTCGGAATATCTCCTGTCGCCGTGCAGTTCAAAAAAGCTGTCGCCAAACATATGATTTATGTAATCAACAGTTGTAATTTTATTGGCATCTCTCGCCGCCATAACTTTATCATAAGCAGACATTATTCCGACACCTCCCCGTATCCGTGCATCTTAAGCAATTTTACAAGTGTAGCTTTCAGGTTGTTTCTGCTTACAACAGCGTCAACAAAACCTTTCTGCATTACAAACTCCGATGTCTGGAAATCCTTTGGGAGTTTCTGACGGAGAGTCTGCTCAATTACTCTCGGGCCTGCAAAAGCTACAAGAGTATCGGGCTCGGCAAGGATAATATCGCCCTCCATAGCAAAAGACGCAGTAACACCGCCTGTTGTAGGGTCTGTAAGAACTGTTATGTATAAAAGTCCGCTGTCGCTGTGGCGCTTAACCGCACCGGAAGTTTTCGCCATCTGCATAAGGGAAAGAATACCCTCCTGCATACGAGCGCCGCCCGATACAGTACAAACTATAACCGGAAGTGCGTTTTCGGTAGCATATTCAAAAGCACGGGTGATTTTTTCACCTGTTACCGTACCCATACTGCCCATCATAAAATCGGAATCCATTGCACAAAGCACTGTGTCAATACCGCCGATTTTACATTCACCGCACATTACGGATTCTTTTGAACCTGTGGCTCTTGCTTTTTCAAGCTTTTGGTCATAGCCTGGAAAATCGAGAATATTTTTGCTTGCCATATTGGCGTCATGCTCGCAAAAACTGCCGTCATCGGCAAGAAGTGCCACACGCTGTTTTGCATTCATTCTGAAATGATGACCGCACTTTGTGCAGACACGGAAATTTTCTTCCATATCTGTTGTAAGGAGCATAGTGCCGCACTTAGGGCATTTTGTCCACATTTCCTCGGGAACAAACGGTACATTGGTCTGCTCCTCGGGTCTGCTTTCAAGCTCATTTTTCGGTTTTACAAAAGCAAATAAATCCATAGCCTATTACTTCTTTCCGTCCTTATGCTTTTTTTCAAAATCAAGCATAAAGTCAGTAGTATATTCTCCGCTGACAAACTGCTCGTCCGACAAAATCTCGGCAAGCAAGTCACGGTTGATGTCAATTCCGTCAATGGTAAGCTCCGAAAGAGCCATTTTCATCTTTCTTATCGCAAGCTCACGGCTTCTTGCCTGAACAATGAGCTTGCCTATCATAGAATCATAGTAAGGCGGAATAAAATAATCCTGAAATACAGCTGTATCAAAACGGACAAAAGAACCGCCCGGTATATGCAAACGCTTAATTCTTCCGCAGCTCGGTCTGAAACCGTGCTCCGGGTCTTCTGCATTAATACGGCACTCAATAACATTTCCGTGTGTAAAAATGCTGTCCTGTGTTCTTGTCAGCTTTCCGCCTGCCGCAATTCTTATCTGCCACTGAACAATGTCAAGACCCGTTACCATTTCTGTAACGCCATGCTCAACCTGAAGACGGGTATTCATCTCCATAAAGTAGAAATTATTATTCATATCAAGCAAAAACTCAACAGTACCTGCATTGACATAATTTACAGCCTTTGCAGCCTTTACAGCCGCTTTCATCATTTCCTTACGGGTTCTGTCATCAAGTGCAGGACTTGGGCTTTCCTCAATCATCTTCTGATTTTTACGCTGGACTGAACATTCTCTTTCACCCAGACAGATAGTATTACCGTATTTGTCGCTCAAAAGCTGCATCTCTATATGCTTTACGGGGTGAATGAACTTTTCCATATAACATGCGCCGTCACCAAAAGCAGACTGTGCCTCCGAAGACGCCGCCGCAAAAGCCTCGTCAAACTGCTCAATGCAGTCTACTCTGCGGATAACGAGCCTTTATAAGCAGCGGAAAACCAATTTTTTCGGCTTCTTCCCTTGCTTTTACGGGGTCTTCTATAATATCACAGCCGGGTGTTACGGGAACACCTGCCGCACGCATTGTTTTTCTTGCATTGTCCTTATCGCCGAGTAATTTTATCATCTCTGATGTAGGGCCGATAAAGTTTATGTTACATTGCTCACAAAGAGAAACGAATTTTGCATTCTCCGAGAGCAAACCATAGCCGGGGTGAATGGCTTGTGCGCCGCTTTCAATGGCAACGGTAAGTATAGCAGGCATATTAAGATAGCTGTCGGCAACTCTGCTGCCGCCAACACAATAGCTTTCGTCAGCGAGCTGAACATGCATTGCGTTTTTGTCCGCCTCAGAATATATTGCAACTGTACTGATACCCATTTCTCGGCAAGCACGAATAATTCTTACTGCAATTTCTCCTCGGTTGGCTATAAGTATTTTTGAAAACATTTTATCACTTCCAAAAGAAAATTTGCAATAAGTTACTTATTATTTGGAATAAGAGCAAAAGAAAGCTCGGCACTTACGCAAAGCTTGCCGTCAACATAGCCTTTTGCATCAATAAAATAGAACACACCCTTGCTCTTTGTAAGAGTACATACACTTTCGAGTGTATCGCCGGGTTTTACCTGATTTTTAAACTTTACATTGTTCATTTTTGTAAAGAAAGGTGTGCATCCCTCAACCTTGCCCGCAAGCAGGCAGCAAGCCGACTGTCCCATCATTTCACAGAGAATAACACCCGGAACAACAGGATTGCCCGGAAAATGTCCCTGTAAAAAGAACTCGTCGCCCTTGATTGTATATCTTCCCTTTGAGGTAACATCGTCGATTTTTTCTGCCTCTTCAACAAGCAGCATATTGTCACGATGCGGTAATATATTTTTGATTTCTTCCTGATTCATTGTAACTCCTTATTTAACTCTGAACAGAGGCTGACCGTACTCAACAAGGTCGCCGTCCTTAACAAGAACTTCTGTAACCTCGCCGTCAAGCTCTGACTGGATTTCATTCATACACTTCATAGCTTCAACTATGCAGATTGTGTCACCCTTTGAAATTTTCTGTCCCACAGAAACATAAGGATTGCTGTCAGGTGACGGAGCGGCATAAAATACGCCGACAATAGGAGAATTGATTGTTTTGCCCTCGGCAACAGGAGCAGGCTGAGCGGCAGGTGCAGCCTGAACAGTTTCCTGAACAGGTGCGGCAGCAGGAGCATTTGCCTGCATTACAACGGCAGGAGCGGCAGAAATTGCCTTTTCAAGACGGATAGCCGAACCGTCACCGTTTTTTATTTCAAGTACCGAAAGCGATGAGCCTTCAAGCATTTCGATAAATTCTTTAACATCGTTTTTAGAATACATAAATACAGCCCTCCGAATCAGATTTTCTTAAATACTACGCAAGCGTCATGACCGCCAAAACCGAGGTTTGTAGATGCGGCAACTGTTACATCACGCTTAACTGCCTTGTTCGGTGTGTAGTTAAGGTCAAGTTCTTCGTCCTGCTCATTTAAGTGAATTGTTGGCGGAATCATACCGTCACGGAGAGTAAGAACAGAAACAATAGCTTCGATTGCGCCTGTTGCGCCGAGCATATGACCTGTCATTGACTTTGTTGAACTGATATTTGCATCGTAAGCCTTTTCGCCGAGAGCCGACTTGAACGCCATTGTTTCGGTAAGGTCGTTTAAGTGGGTTGAAGTACCGTGAGCATTGATATAAAGCTGATCGTCATCGGTTGTGCCAGCCTCTGCCATAGCAATTTTGATTGCTCTTGCAAGTCCTGCACCCTCAGGGTCGGGAGCTGTAACATGGTGAGCGTCACAAGTATTGCCGTAACCTGCAAATTCAGCATAAATCTTAGCGCCTCTTGCCTTTGCGTGCTCATATTCTTCAAGTACGAGCATACCTGCGCCCTCGCCCATTACGAAACCGTCACGATTTTTATCAAACGGGCGTGATGCTGTTTCGGGATCTTCGTTTGTGGAAAGAGCCTTCATATTCTGGAAGCCTGCGATTGTAAGAGGAGCGATAACCGCCTCTGTGCCGCCTGCAATGATTGCGTCTGCATAACCGTCCTTAATTGCGTGGAAAGCCTCGCCGATTGAGTGTGTACCTGTTGCACAAGCGCTCATAACTGAAAGTGAAACACCCTTTGCTTTAAAGCGGATAGCTACATTACCTGTGGCAATGTTACCGATCATCATCGGAATAAAGAAAGGAGATACCTTTCTCGGGCCGCCCTCGTTGAGTGCAGTTACATTGTTTACAAATGAGTGAAGTCCGCCGATACCTGCGCCGATGTACACACCGAAACGCTCCTCGTTAATATTACCGAGAATTCCGCTGTCGTCTACAGCCTGCTGTGCTGCCGCAATAGCGTACTGACAGTAAATATCGAGCTTTCTTAACTCTCTTTTTTCAATATATTTTTCCGGCTCAAAGTTCTTTACAGTACCTGCAAGGTGAACTTTGAGGTCAGAAGTATCAAATGATGTGATTTTTTCAACACCGTTTACACCTGCGAGCATATTTGCCCACATTGTATCTATATCGTTACCTACAGGGGTGATTGCACCCATACCTGTTACTACTACTCTTCTCATTAAAGCACCTCCGATTACATTGCAAGTCCGCCGTCAACTTTGATAACTTCGCCTGTTACATAGGCGGCGTCATCAGAGCAGAGGAACGCAACTACATTTGCAACATCTTCAGGTGTACCGATACGCTTTGCCGGAATCTGTGCCTTCATAGCGTCTTTTACCTTGTCTGAAAGTGCGTTTGTCATATCTGTGCCGATGTAACCCGGAGCAACGGCATTAACAGTAACGCCTCTGCCTGCAAGCTCTTTGGCAACAGACTTTGTCATACCGATAATGCCTGCCTTAGATGCCGAATAGTTAGCCTGACCCGCATTACCCATAATACCTACAACAGAAGATGTGCTTACAATTCTGCCGTAGCGTTTTTTCATAAAGTGCTTGTAGGTATGCTTAATCATATTGAATGTACCCTTGAGGTTTACGCCGATTACTGCGTCAAAGTCTTTTTCGTCCATATTGAGAACGAGCTTGTCACGGGTGATACCTGCGTTATTTACAAGAATATCAATTCCGCCGAATTCCTCGATTACCTTGTCAACAACCTCTTTTGATGCGTTAAAATCGGAAACATCGCAGAAATACTGCTCAACCTTTGTGTTGTACTCTGCAAGAGCCTCTTTTGCGGCAATGCCCTCGCTCTCATCGCCAACATAAAGAATAGCAATGTTTGCGCCCTGACTTGCAAGTTTTTTAGCTATTGCAAGACCGATACCTCTTGAACCGCCTGTAATAACGGCTGTCTTGTTTTCAAATTTCATAATATCCTCCAAAATCAAAGGTCAAGTGCTTCAAAATCAGCGGGTGTTTCCACCTTGAAAGCCTTAACGCTGTTGTCAATTCTCTTGATAAGTCCTGTTAAAGTCTTGCCGACACCGATTTCAATAAATGTGTCAACACCGTCTTTAATCATATTTTCAACAATTGTCTGCCATCTTACGGGATTTTCTACCTGTGCTCTTACAAGTTCCTTGTAGTCACCCTCGTACGGCTTTGCTGTATAGTCTGAATAAATTGTTACTTTAGGCTGTGCGAACTCAATGTCCTGCATATACTCCGCAAGACCCTTTGCCGCATCTGCCATAAACGGTGAATGGAAAGCACCGCTTACCGCAAGCAATTTTGCTCTGCCGCCCGCTGCTTTGACAGCCTCGCAGAAAGGCTCTGCATTTTCGCTTGTTGTAGCAACAACTGTCTGTGCAGGCGAGTTATAGTTTACAGGATATGTCTTGTCAAAGCCCTTACAAACTTCTTCAACTTTTTCGGGAGTAATTTTCATTACGGCAGCCATCGCACCCGGATTTTCGGTCGCCGCCTTATCCATAAGCTCGCCTCTCTTGCAAACGAGTTTGAAAGCTTCTTCGTCCGAAAGAATACCCGAAAAAGCAAGAGCCGCAATTTCGCCGAGTGAAAAGCCTGCAACGCAGTCAGCCTTAACACCCTTTTCTTCAAGGAATCTCGCAGCAGCAAGGTCTGCCGTAAATACACAAGGCTGTGTGTTTACTGTTTTGCAGAGTTCTTCTGTTGTACCCTCAAAGCACTGTGCAGATGTACCTTCGCGGATACCGTCTGCCATATCATATACGCTTTTGGCTGCGGCAGAGGAATTGTAAAGATCCTTGCCCATTCCGCTGTACTGTGCGCCCTGGCCTGAAAAAACAAATGCTATTTTACCCATTTTGTAGCTCCATTCAATACTTCTTCAGCCTGAGCAAACATTTCTGTAATGATTTCTCTTGCAGGCTGTTCTTTTTTTACCATTGCGGCAACCTGACCTGCAAGAACCGTACCGTGCGAAACATCGCCCTCTCTTACAGCAAGTCTTAATCTGCCGACACCCATCTTTTCAAGTTCTTCGTCACTTACTTGTGATGAGTTGTATTCTGCCTTTGTATATTCACGGGTAAAGGAATTACGGATAGCACGAACAGGATGACCGAGTCTTTTACCTGTTACAACTGTATCAATATCCTTTGCCTTTATGATTTTGTCCTTGTACTCCTGTGCGATTGTACATTCTGTGGCAACCAAAAATCTTGTGCCTACTTGTACACCTACAGCGCCGAGCATAAATGCCGCAGCAATCTGTCTGCCGTCTGCAATACCGCCTGCTGCAATTACAGGAATGTTTACAGCGTCAACTACCTGCGGAACAAGAGCCATTGTAGTAAGGTCGCCTACATGACCGCCTGACTCACCGCCCTCTGCGATAACTGCGAATGCACCTAACTTCTCCATCTTTCTTGCAAGAGCAACGCTCGGAACTACAGGGATAACTTTAATACCTGCATCAAGCCACCTCTGCATATACTTACCGGGGTTGCCTGCGCCTGTTGTAATAACCTTTATGCCCTCTTCGATAACAACCTGAACCGCCTCTTCGACAAACGGACTCATAAGCATAATATTTACACCGAAAGGCTTGTCTGTAAGTTCTTTACACTTTTTAATTTCGGCACGGAGCTGTTCTCCGTTTGAATTCATTGCGGCAATAAGGCCAAGACCGCCTGCGTTTGAAACACCGGCTGCAAGAGAAGCGTCTGCTACCCAAGCCATACCGCCCTGAAAAATAGGAAATTCAAGACCGAGTGATTTATCAATAACGGTAGAAATCATATGTACATTCTCCTTTTTTGTATTTCTGCGTCTGCTTTGTGTTTTTGAGCATAACGCAAAACAACATTTGTTCATAATTGCAGTTTTACACTATTGTTTAAATACTACCGCAAATTACATAAATTGTCAATACACATAATGCAAAATAGTGTAGTTTACATCAACAAGCAATTTTAATCTTTTCTATTTTTATTGGCAATCCACATAGTTTATTAATAACTTTTAAAAATCTTTAACTGCAATAGTCCTCCACTGCTCTTCTAAGCGCTTCCTTCCCTGTAATTTCAACACCTTTTTCAAGTTGCATTACATCGCTTTTCGGCAAATTTGAGGACATAGTTCCCGTTTTCAGGTAAATATTACCACTTTCTTTATAGTAAACATTCAGATAGCCGTCCTCTATTTTCAGGATAAAAACATCTTCCTCACACTTATCCTCGGTATTGCTCTGCTGTACGGTTTGAGCCGACGCATCTGTACCTGCGGTAAATAAATTTCCCGTTACCGCACAAGCTATTAATATGATTCCTGTTGCGCAAATAAGCTTTTTCACATCAAAAACTCCCTGTAATTTGCTAAATTCAATACTTTCTCGGCAATAAATTCAGCTTTATTTTTAACTGTTTTAACTATATATTTCCGCTTATTTGTATTATTATACATATATTACATTATATTATATAAAATTTTTCTTTGTAAAAGGCTTATTTTTTAAGAAAAATTTGGCTTTTTATATTTATTTTTTTATTCTCAAGTGGTATAATAATCATTAACTGATATTTTTTGTTTTTGGATAAAATTTAAGAGATTAACTTTGTTTTTGTCAAAGAAGGAGAAATTATGCGTAACAAGCGTGAAACTGACATCAGTCAATATAAAGATATTCAGCCGGAGATTAACCCTGCCGTTCGCAAGGTAAATCCGGTAAAAAGATTTTTCAAGGCGCTCGGTAAATTTATTTTTACGATTTTCTCGGTATGCGTTGTTGCGGGTCTTATCGCAGTTATTTCGCTCGGAATTTACATTGCGAGCCTTGCGTCCGAACCGACAGGCATTGACCTCAGAGCAAAATCGCTTAACCAGACAAGTTTTATTATGGTACAAAATTCAGACGGCAAGTTTGAACAGTATCAAACTCTTTACAGCACAGAAAACAGAATTTGGGTTGACAACCAAAAGATTCCGCAGGCTATGAAAGACGCCGTTGTTGCCATTGAGGACAAGCGTTTCTTCGACCACCACGGAGTTGACTGGACAAGAACCCTCTCTGCCGTAGTAAGTCTTGCCTCGGGCACAGATTCTTACGGCGGTTCTACAATTACTCAACAGCTTATCAAGAATATAACAGACGACAACGAAGTTTCTCTCACAAGAAAAATGCGTGAAATCTGCAAAGCGCTCAAACTTGAGAACGAATATACAAAGGACGAAATTCTTGAGGCTTACCTCAATGTTGTAAACTTCGGCAACAACTGTCAGGGCGTTGAGTCGGCAGCACAGCTTTATTTTGACAAGAGCATTGAAAACTGCTCTATCGCAGAATGTGCGGCTATCGCAGGCATTACTCAAAACCCGTCAAAATGGAATCCTCTTGCTTATCCGGAAAACAATAAAATCAGACGAGAAATCATCATAAACGAAATGTATGACCAGGGCAAAATCACCAAGGACGAATATGATGCCGCTATGAAAGAGTCTGCAAATATGACTTTTGTAGGCTACACAAGCGATCGTGACGATGAAGATGACAACGATGACGGTTATGTTCAGAACTGGTACATTGACGAGCTTTTCTATGACGCTCAAAAGGACCTTGCACAATACTACAACATCAGCGAGGACGCTGCGTCTGACAAACTTTACACAGAGGGTCTTAAAATCTACTGCGCTATGGATGTAAGAGCGCAGGAAATGATGGAAAATGCAGCTCAAAACATTGACAAAAGCAACGACCCCGAATTACAGATAGCTATGACGCTTATGGGGTTTGACGGCAGAGTAATCGCTACCGTAGGTAGCTCAAACAAAAAGACAGAGGCTTTAAGCTGGGACAGAGCGACAGAGTCATCTCTCCAGCCGGGTTCTTCTATCAAGCCTGTTGTAGTTTATCCTTATGCAATCGACAACAAGATGCTCTACTTCTCATCTCAAATTGAGGACGCACCGCTCGAAAAGTACGAAACCAACGAATACGGCGAACTTGTATCGGGTCCTAAGAACTGGTACGAAGGTTACAAGGGCACAATGCTTTTGCCTGACGCTATCGAAATTTCTTCAAACGGTACAGCCGCACAGGCTATGAAAATGATTGGCGGTCCGAGCGTGGCTTACGAGCAGGTAGTAACAAAAATGGGATTTTCTCACCTTGACGAGCAGGACGCTTACAACTCGGGCGGACTTTCAATCGGTGGTCTTACAGGCGGTGTAACAGTTCGTGAAATGGCTGCTGCTTACAACTATATGGGCAACGGCGGTCTTTACTACAATCCTTACACCTACTACTACATTACAGACTCAGAGGACAACATTATTATTGATAACAGAAACGCTGTTCCAAAGCAGGCTTACTCACCAACAACAGCCGCTATTATGAACAGACTTCTCCACTACAATGTAACAAACTCAGTGAATACCGCCGCAGGCTCTGCAAGAATCAGCGGTTGGGATATTATCGGTAAAACAGGTACAACCGATGCCGACAAGGACTCATGGTTCTGCGGTATGTCACCATACGCTACACTTGCTATTTGGACAGGTTTTGACTACCCACACACAATTTCAAATACAAATGTTGCAACAAACACCTTTAACAAGGTTATGAGCTCATACCTAAGCGGTATGGAGCACAAGGACTTCAAATTCCCGTCTAACCTTATTGAAGCACAGTACAACCCTTATTCGGGTCTTATTGTGTCAACCGAAAATGTTTCGGGCAAATATGTCGGTTATTACACAGAAGACAATATGCCTTCAAACGGCGGTTGGGACGGTTACTACGACTCAAGCGATTCCGATAATTACGATGATTATAATTACGATTCATCATCTAATTATTCAGACAGCTCTTATTCCGGTGACGAAAATCACTCAGGCGGTGGCGACGGAGATACTTCTTCTGCCGAAAGCCAGGGCGGTGAAGAGCCTAAGCCTGAAGAAAGCGGCGGAGATACCTCATCTGCAGAAAGCCAGGGCGGCGAAGAACCTAAGCCTGAAGAAAGCGGAGGAAATGTATCTGCTCCGGGAGCTTAAGTCAGTTTATCTTGAAGAACTGTCTGCTTACAGGCAGTTCTTCATTAAATACATAAGGGAGTTATAAATTCCAAACTGAAAGGAAAGGATTTAGAATATGATTTCAGTAGCAATAATGGGCCACGGCGTTGTAGGCTCAGGCGTAGCCGAAATTCTTACAACACACAAACAGAAGCTTTTTGCAAGCATCGGAGAAGAAATTTATGTAAAGCACATTCTTGACCTGCGTGAATTTCCAGACAGCCCTTTGGCCGACAGATTTACAAAGGACTTTAACGACATCTTAAACGACAGAGAAGTAAGAGTTGTTGTTGAGGTTATGGGCGGTCTTAACCCTGCATATGACTTTGTAAAGAAGTGCCTTAAGTCCGGCAAGAGCGTAGTAACATCAAACAAAGAGTTAGTTGCGGCTCACGGTGCAGAGCTTTTACAGATTGCAAAAGACGAAAATGTAAACTTCTTATTTGAGGCATCGGTTGGCGGCGGTATTCCGATTATTCGCCCAATCAGTCAGTGCCTTGTAGCAAATATTGTTGATGAAATTGCAGGTATTTTAAACGGCACAACAAACTTCATCCTCACAAAGATGATTGAGGACGGTATGCAGTTTGACGCTGCCCTCAAACTTGCACAGGATCTCGGCTTTGCCGAAAGAAACCCTGCCGCAGATATTGAAGGTCACGACGCTTGCCGCAAAATCTGTATTCTTGCTTCCCTTGCTTTCGGTAAGCATGTTTATCCGAACTTTGTACATACAGAGGGCATCACCGAGATTACTCTTGAAGATGTAAAATATGCAGAGGCTTACAACTGCGTTATTAAACTTATCGGCAGAGTTAAGCGTCTCGACGACGGCAAGATTGATATAATCGTTGCTCCTATGTTTGTACCAAACAAAAGCCAGCTTGCTAACATTGACTATGAGTTCAACGGCATTATGGTAAGAGGCGACTGCACAGGCGATGTAGTATTCTACGGCAAGGGCGCAGGTAAGCTCCCAACAGCAAGCGCAGTTGTAGCCGATGTAGTTGACTGTTGCAAACACTTAAAGACAAGAAAGTTCTTGTTCTGGGCAGACGGTAACGGCGACAATATTCTTCCTTATGAGGAGTCGGTAACAGCAATGTACATCAGAGCAAACACAACATTCGAGCTTGCTCAGGAAGTATTCGGCTGTATAGATAAAATTGAAAAGGCTGACAGCCCAGAGGGCGAGATTGCCTTTGTAACAGCGCAATTACCCTATGGTGAAATTATTGAAAAAATCGCAGCACTCGAAAGCAGAGGTGCAAAGGTTATTTCAAAAATCCGCATAGGTGATTTATAATTGAAAGAGGAGTAAAAGGACATGAGTTTGATAGTTCAGAAATTCGGCGGTAGCTCCGTAGCAAATGCTGAGCGTGTAATGAATGTGGCTAAAATCGTAACAGAAACATACGCTAAGGGCAACGATGTTGTAGTTGTTGTTTCTGCACAGGGCGACACCACAGACGATCTTATCGCAAAAGCCGAAGAAATTAATCCAAATGGTTCAAAGAGAGAAAAAGATATGCTTCTTGCAGCAGGTGAACAGATTTCTATTTCACTTCTTGCAATGGCTATCGAAAAGCTTGGTTACCCTGCTGTATCACTTCTTGGTTGGCAGGCAGGTTTTGAAACAACCAATATTCACACAAGCGCAAGAATCAAAAAGGTTGACCCAAGCCGTATCCGTCATGAACTTGACAAAAAGAGAATTGTTGTTGTTGCCGGTTTCCAGGGCCTTGCTAAAACAGACGATATTACAACTCTCGGCAGAGGCGGTTCCGATACAAGCGCCGTAGCTATTGCAGCTGCAATGCACGCTGACCTTTGTCAGATTTACACTGATGTAGAAGGCGTTTATACAGCCGACCCAAGAAAAGTTGAAAACGCAAGAAAGCTCAAAGAAATTTCTTATGACGAAATGCTTGAGCTTGCTACACTCGGCGCACAGGTACTCAACAACCGTTCAGTTGAAATGGCTAAAAAATATAACATCGAGCTTGAAGTCCTCTCAAGTATGACAAGAGCATCGGGTACAATAGTAAAGGAGAAAACAAAAATGGAAAAAATGTTAATCAGCGGCGTTGCTAAAGATACAGATGTTGCAAGAATTTCTGTAACAGGTATTCCTAACGAGCCAGGTCTTGCTTTTAAAATCTTCTCAAAACTTTCTGCTAAGGATATCAATGTAGATATTATTCTTCAGTCAATCGGTCACGACGGCAAGAAAGACATCAGCTTTACAGTTCCTAAGTCAAGAGGTGCCGAAGCTGCCGAGGCTCTCAAAGATTACATTGAGAACTTTGACGGTACAGAAATCCTCGTTGACGAGAGCGTAGCTAAGATTTCAATTGTCGGCGCAGGTATGGAAAGCCACGCAGGCGTTGCTACAAAGATGTTTGAGGCTCTTTACGATGCACAGGTAAACATCCAGATGATCAGCACAAGCGAAATCAAGGTTTCTGTTCTTATTAATGAGAACGATGCAGATAAGGCTGTTAAGGCTATCCACGCTAAGTTCTTTGATTAATTTAGAGTTTTTGTACATCCGCACGGCATCCGCATTTGTAATCATCCAGTTTCCGCTGCGGTTTCCGCCCGGATGCTCTCCGATATCCATCGAAGAACTCAGTTCTAAAACCGGTGTATCTTCCTGCTGACTGCTATACACCGCCGCCGCAAGTTTCGGGTTGCGGAACATATCCATCACGCCATGGTAACAGATCCGGTCACCGCTGCCAAAATCCTTGTGCGTATTATAGTCAAACATACACCAGCCAAAACTTCCTGCAATATCCGGCTCCTGTGCCACCGCATTTAATACATTTGCATGACGGATTGCATGCTCCGTCCGGTGTTCCTCATCGTCAAACGGCTTGGTCGGAAACATATGCCCGTTATACTCACTGATCAGATACGGTTTTTTCATATCCGGTGTAACTTTTCGTTTCGGATTACCCCCCGGATGTCTGCCATCGTGAAGAAAATCGTTGTACGTATAAACATCCTCCAGAAGATGGCTTTTCTTTAGCATCCGCACTCCGCCGGTTGCCCGCGTATCGTCCAGTTCATGTGC
>OGLN01001820.1_pt1 | contig 14363 bp, 12 predicted proteins | sample 1572641 | NCBI WGS metagenome assembly OGLN01 (sample SAMEA2581903, study PRJEB24529) | metagenome | biome: Human gut stool | place: China | collected 2011
TCTGTTTTGTAGGTTTAATTATTGAACAGAATACAAAAGCCGCAGATGTCAAGTCATACCTATGCGTTGAAACAGGCACAAACATTACGATGAAGTCTGTTTTGTAGGTTTAATTATTGAACAGAATACAAAAGCCGCAGATGTCAAGTCTGAATTGCACCAAATTTTCATCGTATATTTCGTCACTTCGCGCATAGTCAGCCACAGCATCTTGTGGTATCATACTCCCGTTTGTTTGACGTCAACGTCCAAAGGAGGAGTATCATGCAATACACCGATAACGAAGCCGCTTTGATCGGCGGTCTGATTTCCAACTACTTTCTTCGTCCGGCAGTATCCGCCGCGCTGAAGAATTCCTATATTCATGTGCTGGAGCATCTGCATACAGGCCGTGTGTCTGCTGCCGATCTCAAGCAGATCCAAAAGGCTCTGACGTTCCTGATGCCGACCTGTCAGCTGTCCAGAGAGGCCCAGCGCGACCTGATGGGTGCCAGCTTGAAGACGACGGCGCTGTTGAGCTCCTGCCGCTGATTGTGAAAACTACAAATCGTCAGAAATGCTGCCGGCTTACGTTCCGGCAGCATTTTTTCTATGCAGGAAAGAGCGCCCCGAAGGGCGCTCCTCGCAGATGAAACAGGTCACATACGGAATTTACGGATGCACAGGAAAAGCTGAATACAAAGTTCTTGATACAGATCTTCATCCCATACACCGTCAATAACGGATTCCTTGGTCAGTAATGGTTGGTACATTGCCAGAATTTTCTCGTTCGCGAGGTCATCTCCGCTTTTGGCAAGAATCAGAAGCTCGTAGAAATTCATGTTTCCTCCTCCAGTTTCTCCCGGATGCGGCTCAGTGTACGGTAATAGATCGCCGCAGCGCCTTTATATCCAATCTGTAATTCCTGTGCGAGCTCGGTAAACGAGCGCTCCTCCATAATTCTCGCCAGCAGAATATATCTTTCACGCTTTTGAAGCTGGTCAAGTGCTTCGAGGACTGCTCTGTACTCCATCAGCAGCTCCATTCTTCGGACGTATTCATCTTCCCATGCTTCTGCCGAGATGGGCTGCCGGTCAGGTTCCATCGGTCGTTCATGCTGTTGCTGTCTGTGACGCTGAGAAAGGTAGGCATTCTTTCTTCGCCTCAGCGCGACTTGAAGATAGGCGGTAAATTGGTTCTGAATCTGATATTCTTCACGGCTTCCGTCATTTCTATATTGCATGATTCACCCTCCGTATCCGTCTGTTTTCTGGCGAACAGGACGGTATACGGGGGATTTCTGCACCGATTAGGCCGAAAAAAGCGTAAAAAGTCACAGCCGGTTTCAATCTTGCACAAGAAACCGGCTGCATGAATGGATCGTATCAGTTCATCTGCACGAGTTCTAATGTATGATATGCTGGAATAAAAAAACTACATTTCTCCTCTCCGCGGCATAATCATTCAAACCGCAGGCAGCATGCGCTTTGTTTCGTTGTGGCCTGTCTGCCTGCCGAAATCAAATAATCGCCGGATCAGTTTGTATCCGCGCACAGCGGGCCTGCCAGCTCCTACATGAAAAACAGCTTGCCCGGCATGGTCGGAATGCGGCTGGAGGTCACGGCCTTCGTGGGGCCGTAGCGGAGGGTCATCCAGAAGCTCATGCCCTGCCACTGCATGCCGCGCGACAGCTTTGGCTTCCGTACCGACGTGGAAGCGCTCATCCGACCCCTGCATGTCACGCAGATCCGCTATCCGGGCGGCAACTTCGTCTCCGGCTATGACTGGAAAGACGGTATCGGCCCGAAAGACCGCCGCCCGGTCCGGCCCGACATGGCCTGGAGCGCGATCGAGCCGAACCAGGTCGGCACGGACGAGTTCCTGCGCTGGTGTGAGCGTACCGGCATTGAGCCAATGCTGGCCGTCAATCTCGGCACCGGCACGCCGAAGGATGCCGTCGAGCTGCTGGAATACTGCAACGGCAGCGCGCACACCTACTGGGCTGACAAGCGCCGCGAAAACGGCCACGACGCGCCTTACGGTGTCAAGCTCTGGTGCCTCGGCAATGAAATGGACGGCCCGTGGCAGATCTGCTCGAAGACGGCGACCGAGTATGGCCGCATCGCCTGCGAAACGGCAAAGCTGATGAAGATGTTCGACCCGGATATTCAGCTTGTGGTCTGCGGCAGCTCGTTCCGCGCCATGCCGACCTTCGGCGTGTGGGAAGAAGAGGTTCTGCGCCAGTGCTATCCCTACGTCGACTACCTCTCGCTGCACCAGTATTATACGAACCCGGAGGGGGACGTCATGAATTTCCTCGCGCGGGACGTGGAAATGGCGGGCTTTATTCGGGAGGTCGCGGACATCTGTGAAAAAATCCGCCTCGAAACCGGCAGCGACAAGCACATCCGCCTCTCGTTTGACGAGTGGAACGTCTGGTACCACTACGCGAAGAACGGCGTGGTGCCGCCGAAGTGGACGGTCGCCCGCCCGATTGAGGAGGAGCGGTATGATTTTGCCGACGCGCTCGTCGTCGGCTGCATGCTCAACACCCTGCTCAATCACGCCGACGTGATCAAGATCTCCTGCCTCGCGCAGCTGGTCAACGCGCTCGCGCCGATCATGACCGAGCCGAATGGCCGCGCGTGGGCGCAGACGACCTACTGGCCGTTCTACTACGGCTCGCGCTTCGGCCGCGGCACGGCGCTGCGCGCCGAGCTTTGCGTTCCGCGTCCGTATCGCAGCGGCCTTCTGCATGGGCGAACAGCTTTGTCCGCCCCGAACGCGGAAATGCTTCGTGGTTCCCCGGAATCTCCGTATTTCTGAAATCACGCAAGGAGTCGGGCCGGCAATGCCGGTCCGACTCTCTGATTGGGGTATTTTGCAGGAATGGAATGCGCTTATTTCAGGGTGATCCCCTTGCGGGCAGCGGTATCAAACATGCGGAGCACAATTGCTGCGACCTCGCTGCGCTTGATGCTGCTGGCCGGATGGAAGGTACCCAGCGCGTCGGAGCCGATGGTGATACCGGCGCGGTAGAATTTATAGATCTCTGCACCGTATTTGTCAGTCGTCTTCACATCGGGGATCTTGTTGTCGGCAACAGTGTTGATGGCCGCCGCGTCGACCAGAGCGCCGCTGAAGATGTGGACAAACTCACCGCGGGTCGCCGGAGCGTCCATCTGCGCCCTGGTATAGTTCAGGTAGTCCTTCTCGATGATCCCGTTGTCGACGGCATACGCGACGTAGCTGTCATACCAGTTCGGTGCGCCGTTGGTCAGGGTCACGCTGCCGGTCTTCTGCATCTGGTGCAGGGCTGCCGCCAGCTTGATGGCCTGCGCCACGGTCAGCTGATTATCTGGCCTGAATTCGTTGGCGGTAACGCCGTCGATCAGGCCGTTCTCCCAGGCCGCTCGGACGCTATCGTAGTACCAGCTCGCGGACGGAACGTCGGCGAACGGGAATTTGGGCGTGTTGTCCGCAGCATTGGGCTTGGACGGCTTCGGCGTGACCGGGATGACCGGCCACAGCAGCGCTGCGTAGGCCGCTTCCGCATCGGTCAGCTTCTTGTAATTGCCGACGAGCTTCTTCTGTTCCTCGGTCAGTGCGTCATACGCCTTGCGGGCCGCGTCGATGGCAGGCTTGCTGCCCAGCGTGACGGGTCCGATCGCGTCGATCAGATCCTCGACCGCCTTGGCAGCGGCCTTGTCCGCGTCCAGAAGCTTCTGATAAGCCCTTTCGGCATCGGCCAGCTTCTTGTAGTTGCCGACGAGTTCCTTCTGTGCGTCGGTCAGTGCGTCATAGGCATTGCGGGCCGCGTCGATCCCGGCCTTGCTGTCCTTGGTGACCACCTCGTCGATCGCGGCGATCAGATCTGCGACCTTCTTGGCGGCAGCCTCGTCCTTCAGCAGGGCGTCGTAGGCTTTTTCCGCATCGGTCAGCTTGTCATAATTGCCGACGAGCTTCTGCTGTTCTTCGGTCAGCGCGTCATACGCCTCGCGGGCCGCGTCAATGGCGGGCTTGCTGTCCTTGGTGACCACCTCGCCGATCGCGTCGATGCGTGCTTCAACGTTCCTGACAGCCTCGTCGATCTCTGCACCCAGCAGCTCGATCTGGCGCAGGTAGGAGGGCATCCACACGGACGCGCCGTTCCATCCAATCATCGAGCTGTCATAATACCGGTAGAAGTAAGCATATACTTCGGTTTCCGAATTGACAGGACCGGTAATACCGATATCAGCAAAGGAGATAGCCTGAACAATAACCCAACGATCAAGGGCGGTGTCATCCACATTGATAATGCGTGCTGCAGAGTTTTCCGGCTTATTGTAATCGGAGTCATGTGCAGGACCGGTGCCAAAATAGCGGAACGAGAGATTATGCGGATTGCCGAAGTAGCCGTAGTACGTACCAGACGACGGATCAGCGGAGATGAAGGTCTCGACGTCATCGTCGCCGCCTACCCACCATGAACCCTTGTCATTGTATTTCGTTGCAGCCTTGATATCATCGATGGAAGTATCAAAGTTCTCGTATCCGACATAGAGATATTCATCGTCCCATAGCAGACGAACCTTAATATCGGCTCCCTCGACGGGATTCTTGGTGCCGGAGGCCATAAACTGCTTCAGGACAGGCGCGTTTGCCCAAATATCATCCGCATACGGATCATCCAGCTGTACCGTAGCCAGAACCGCATCCTTACCGGCTTCCGTGCGAATCGCTGCCGCTTCTTCTTCCTGGAAAGTGGATTCCCGGATGTTCTCTTCAAACTTTGCCTTGATGTAGCGGATACGCTCCTTTGCAGTACCTTCGGCCATTTCAAATGCCTTGTCGAGGGCCGCCTGCATGTCATCTGTCAAACCGCTGTTCAAAACGAAATTGGACATATATACATCCAGAGGATGGTACCATTTCACGTTGACGCCGTCCTTGCCCTCATCCCAGCCCAGCTTGACCAGAGCATAGTATTCCTGCATGGCTTCGGAAGCATCACCGTAAGCCTTGTCACAGAATTCAACAATCAGAGCATTGATGTTCTCATCGGGATTCCATGCAAGCTTGGAGTAGAGCCAGAAGGTCAGCGCGTTCATCGACCAGGAATTGCTGCCTGAGCCGGAATCTGCAGTGCCTTCCGGCAACAGACCGGCGAAGCCGTTTTCGGAGTAGTACTGCAGGTCAGCCTGGATTCTATCCGCGATGGGACGCTCATAGGATGCAGAGGGAGTGAAACTTCCGTAGTAGTTGTAGAACGCCATATTTCTGGTGATCTTCTTCCAGCCCTCAATATTCCGATGAACAAGATTATTGGGACCGATCTTGTCTGTAGTGATGGGCTGGGTCACATCTTCATCGACAGGTGCAAATACGACAAGAATATTATCCTCGAGATCGCACAGCGGGGGACGTTCGGTAAATGTGTAGGCGAAGGTCGCAATCGTTACGTTCGGATAGACTTTGTCTACCTGCTTGGCGATGTAGTTGAGGAATGTGTAATAGACGGTGGAAAGATAAGCCGGGTCATCGGGATAGACAACCGTAGTGCTGCCTGCTGCAATGCGGCTTTCTGCTTCCGTTACCGATATCGTTTCATAGGTCGCGTAGTCAAACGGCTGGTTGCTGGAGGGTGTACAGATGTCGCTAGGCGTCCGCGTTGCTGATGCCATAGACCTTTGCATAGAGCGCCAGCATCCCGCCGGACTCCTGACAGTAATTACAGTGCCACACGTCCCGTGACGTTTTCAGATAGAGCTTGCCGCGATGATCGCCGCAAAGCGGGCAGTCCACATACAGAAAATCCGGGCCGCGTCTGCGGATATTGAGCCGCAGCAGCGCCGCAATGTCTGTAATGTGGAACGGAAACTGCGAAGAACCGGCTTTGATAACGGCCACACCCTTTCATCCAAACTTGACGTTTCATCCGGCTTTCTGCTGCAGATTGTCCAGCAGAACGGACGCTGCGGCTTTGAGAATATTGTCCGCCTGATCGCAGCCATAGAGATACCACTTGAGGCTCGCCGGGCGGCGCTGCGCGACCTGTTCGAGCGTCCAGCCGCGGCAGGTGCCGATCTGCACCACGACGGCCTTCGCCTCGTCCACCGTCATACGCTGCACGATCTCACTGACATCCATATCTGCCGTATAGGACGCGGCCTGCGGCTGTTCTGCAAGCTCTTCCGCGGCTTCTTCCTGCTGAGGCGGCAAAACATGAAGATCAGGTACTTCTTCCTGTGCTGCACTGACCGACTGCTCCTGCCGCACATCTACCGCAACGGACGTAAAGCCGTCTGTAACGTTCTGCACATCAGACGCGGTTGTTTCCGCAACGTGCTGTTCAGTTGGCGCAGAATCCATATCCATCGTCGGCGCTGTTTCTGCGGCAGTTTCCTCCGCAATGAGCGCTTTGGTTTCCTCGACAGCTGCTTCTTCGACTTCCGTCTGGATCGGCACTTCTGACCCAAACAGCTCGCCGCCGTAGTCGCGGCTCACGTCGCAGAACTGGATGCCGAAACCGGCGTTTTCCAGCGCCATGTTGAGCGCATCCTCCTGCGCGGCACGGAGAAATTCCCCGCCGGGGATATTCTCCCTGCGCTGTTCGGAGGTAAAGCTGGCGGCCGGAACCGGATCGTCCTTGCTGAAATAAACCTGCGCTTCGATAATTGCCAGCTGGTCGCTGATGCGCAGCGGCTTTAAGAGCATTCTCCCGTTCGGGCAGGCCAGACGGAACCAGAGCCGCTTATAGCGGAGATCCAGCTTCCAGACCGGGTGCCCGGTTTTGACGGAGATCGTTTTGCGCAGGAGCTTCATCGGGTCAAAGCCCGGCACCTTGCGCAGCTGCTGCACGGCGGCGTTGTTCATCACAGTGGATTTGTTGTCATTCATTTCTTAGAACTCCTTCCATAAATAAAATAAGAGATGACTGCGCAAATTCTGCACATCCATCTCAACTTAACCGGCTTTTTTCAATTTCTGCTCTGTCGCGCCCTGCAGCAGAGCCTTTTGTCTGAATACCTGATTGTACTTTAAGATCCGTTCGGCAAGGCAGGTGTTCCGTTTAACCTTTCTGCCGGAGTGGATCGCCAGAAACAGTGCGCGCTTTTGACCGACCAGAATGACACGTTTTTTTGCGCGTGTCACGGCGGTGTAGATCAGGTTCTTCGTCAGCAAAATGCGGTGCGCCATCAAAATGGGAATGATGACCGTTTCGTACTCCGAACCCATCGACTTATGGATCGTAATGGCATACGCCAGTTCCAGATCGCCGAGCTGGCTTTTGGAATACTCCACGATGCGCCCATCAAAATCCACGCACAGCTTATCGGGTAGGATCTTGCAGATGCTCCCGATGTCGCCGTTGAACACGCCCTTGAATTTCTGCTTACACGCGGAATCATAGCCTTCCAGACTGTAATTATTCTTGGTCTGCATCACACGGTCATGCAGGCGAAATACGCGCTCTCCGAACATAAGCTCCGGAATCTTTTCCGTATGCGGATTGACCGTCTCCCGGATCAGCGCGTTCAGTCCGTTAGAGGACGCTTCTCCGTCCGTCCGATAGGGCGAGATGATCTGAAGCTGTCCAATGGACGTATCCTGCAATTCCCGCAGATAGAGCTCCTGGATCTGCGCCGCGGCTTCCTCCTGATTTTCTGCCTTGACGAACTGAAAATCTGGACCATAGAACAGGCTGCTGTTTTCCTCGTTGATGAATTTGGCATTGTAGGCGATCAGGCTGTCCTTGGACTGCCGGAAAATCTCATCGAGAACCGTCACCGGCACGATGCCGCTTCCAATCAGCTCCGCGAACACGTTGCCCGCACCGACGCTCTCCAGCTGATCGACGTCGCCCAACAGCAGGAGTTTCGTGTCCTTCTGTAAGCGCGTAAACAGCTGATGCGCCAGCCACATATCCATCATGGACGCCTCATCCACGATCAGAAAATCAACTTGCAGCGGCTGATCCTGCTTGTCCTTGCTGCAAAAATCGCCCTGCAAGCCAAGCAGACTGTGCAGCGTCAGCGCCTCCAGCATCCCGGTACTCTGTGCCATGCGTCGGCTGGCCTTGCCGGTCGGTGCGGCGAGGACGATGCGGTTTTTGGGGTGCAAAATCCGGTAGACCTCGATGATGGCTTTCAGAACTGTCGTCTTGCCAGTGCCGGGGCCGCCGGTGATAATGGAGAGATTCCGCTCCATCGCCACCTCGACGCCGCGGCTCTGCCGCTTTGTCAAGTGCAGACCCAGCTTCTGCTTGACCTGTTCCAGCGGGAGCGTCACGTCAATTTTTTCTGTACTCTCCATGAGCATGGCTGCCGCTTTTGCCGCAGTCTCGACCTCCTGCATAAAAATGTGCGGAAGATACAGCCGCCCGCCGTCGGAAACGATCTCGTTGTCTTCTGCCATCTGCTGCAATTTCTGCTCCACCTCTGCGCGCCTGACCTGCATCTGGGGAAGCGGGAGCGGTTCGTTGAGAAATTGCAGGGATTCTGTGATCAAGGCATTGACCTCCAGATACAGATGCCCATGCTGCCGCGCGTTTTCCAGCGCACAGATCATCGCGCCGTGGATACGAACCGGGTCGTGTGGGTCGCCGCCGGACTTGCGGATGATCGTATCGACGCGCCTGAATCCAAACCCGGATATTTCACAGAGCCGGAACGGGCTTTTCCGCAGAATATCCGTACAGGCGGGGCCGAAGTGCTGATAGATCTTCATCGCCGTCACAGGTGTGACCTGAAACGGTGTCAGCAGCTCCATAATATCCCGCATCGCGCGGCTTTCTGCGTAGCACGTCTTGATCTCCTCCAGCTTCTGCTCCGTGATGCCACGGATCTCCAACAGCTTCTCCGGGTGGTATTCCAGCACATCAAGCGTATCTGTACCGAACCGCTGGACAATGCTTCTGGCTGTACTTTCTCCAATGCCCTTGAGAAGACCCGATGAAAGATAGCTCAGAAGTCCTTCCGTTGTCGGCGGCACAAGCTCGTGCCAGTGCTCCACATGGAGCTGCAGGCCGTATTTGCCCTCTTTCCAGTCGCCCTCGATCTCCAGCTTGACGGAATCCGTCTGCGGCAGGCCATAGCCGACAGCGGTGAACCGAAGCATCCGGTCGCGGAACGTGTATTGGGAACGGGCTTCTTCCGGCACGGACGGATCATCTGTGCGCATCCGAAGAATGGTGTATTTGCTGGCTTCATTGAAGTAGATGAGCTTGTCATATACTGCAATCATTCGTTTTTTCACCTCACTCAAGCGGCGGGCTGCGCCGCGATTTTGATGCTGAACCGTCTGGACTCCGACGTTTCCACAAACTGTGCGTAAATCTCTGGGTAAACCTCCCGCAAGCGAACCAGATTATCCTTGGAGATGCCCTGCCTGCGAATGGGATTGTAGGAGATAACGTAGCTTTGTTCACCGTCCGCGCAGATTGCGCAGTCTTTGCCGTCCAGCTCGCTGACAAGCAAGCCTTTGAGCTGCTGCATCTGGGCATCCAGCTGTGTGACCTGCTTTGCAAGCACGCCTTTCTGCTCCTGAAGCTGCAAATACTGATGAATCTGCGGTAGCTGCGGCGCGCCGAACGCTGTCGGCGGCAAATCTCTCCGGTCAATGCCTTTCCATCTCTGCAAACTCTGCAAAATGAGGTCGCCGCTTTCCGTATAGTCCGGCGGGCATTGCTTCTGGACATGGTCATTCCAGAACGTATCCTCCAGCGCGATCAGCTCCGACTCATAGGCGTAGTCCCGGTCCAGATGCCGGATGATGACCTCGTCTTCGTTGTTTCCATACAGGCAGCAGAAGTAGACCCTGTCCAGATTCATGACCGACATATAATGCCGACCCTGAGATTCGTAGTACACCGGGACGATCTCCTCACCGTTGTACCACCAGTTTTCTCTGGCATTATAATTTGTCGTTTTGATCTCCAAAATGGCATTGCTGCCGTCCGGAAGCTCCACAAGGTAGTCCAGATCCGCCAGCATCCACGGATACAGCGGGTGCTGGAACATGACCTTCCGTTGAAAGATATGCAGCCCGGTTTTCTTCGCAAAAATCCGCGCAACCAGATCCTCTAGCAGATGTCCCATCTCCAGCGCGACCCAGTTTTCATCCATGTCCGCCTTTACAACATTCAGCTTGTCATAGTACAGATCCCGTGCTGTCCGCCAGGGCGAAATGCCGAGGATCGCCGCAGCGTCGCTGCCGCCGATGCCCCGCCGTCGGTAGGACAGCCATTCTTCGTTGCTCAGATTGCTCGTGTCTACCAACTCCTGCGGCTCATACATCAAGCGCAGCACCATTTCGTTCTCCTTTCTTCCATGCCCGCAGTCGTACCACACGCTTCCGCTTGTGAACCGCTCTGCGATGATACGCCGCAGACTGCCGCTGCCGTCCTCCGGGACGCCATTTCTTTCTTGTTTTCATTTGGTTACCGCCTTTCTCAAAAAATATATCCTCAAAGCCTTTCGGCATTTGGGCAAAAAAATAACGGGAACGCTCGGCGGCGCAGCTTTTCTGCGTCGCGGTCATTCCCGCAATCTGTGGGCGTTGCACCCAAAAAAGAAATCCGGCAGAAACCTGTCCTGCGGACATGGAAATTCTACCGGAAATCGTAAAAACCTGACAATGCGTGTGCAAGTCGGAATACTTCGAGCGCTGCGGCTTTCATGCCACAAGCGGTATGCACAAATCTCAATTACAAGCCAACTTTACCACAAGATATTGTGGTTGTCAAGGAAAGGGCAGCTTACGGCCACTCGGATGTCAGTTCTTCCCGGAGATATTCATACTTCGGAAGCTGCTCAAAATACGGCTGCCAGCGGCGCAGGAGCTCGGCACGCTCCAACGGGTCTGCTCCAGCTTTTGTTTTTCCTGTTTTGTGTAGGGCATAATTGTCCCTCCATAATCGCGTTAAGTCTTAGCTGCATCACTTCCTATCACGAATTATGGCTTTTTGTCAATGGGTTTTCTGAATGATGTAAATTGACTGAATCAGTTTTTGAAATTTGACTGAATAATATTGCAAAAATCAACTGATTCGGATATAATAAGGCCAAAAGAATTTTAGGGAGTTGAATAGTGTGAAGCGTCAAAATTATAAGCCTCGCGTGATTGATGCCAAAGTAAAAGAATATCTGTCTGCCTTTGGCGCGGTTTGCATCGAAGGACCTAAGTGGTGCGGAAAAACGTGGACTTCTTCTTATCACAGCAAAAGTGAGATATACATTGGTGATCCAGCCAATAATTTTCAAAATCGGCAACTGGCCGAGTTATCTCCTGCATTGGTACTGGATGGCGAAACGCCGCGTTTGATTGATGAATGGCAGGAGGTTCCACCTCTTTGGGATGCAGTGCGGTATAAGGTGGATCAAACATCAGAGAAAGGTCAATATATCTTAACTGGCTCTGCAACACCTAATCATAAGGGTGTCCTACACAGTGGTGCAGGGCGGATTGGAAAGCTGCGAATGCGTCCAATGTCCCTTTATGAGTCTGGTGATTCTAGCGGCATGGTTTCTTTGGAAAGTTTGTGCCATGGCGAGTTGACACCGGCGCTGTCTGGGGAAGTCGACCTAAAAAGACTGATTGCACTGATTCTTCGGGGGGGATGGCCCGGAAGCCTTGATCTGCCGCTGGAACAGGCAATGCTATTGCCTACGGAGTACCTGAATGCAGTGATTGATGATGACGTGTTCCGCATTGATGGAGTAAAACGCGATACGCAAAAAATGCGCCTGCTGCTACGTTCCTTGGCACGAAACGAAAGCACAACTGCCACAAATAAGACTCTAATGAGAGACATCAAGGCTGTAGATGATGAAGACATCGATGGCAATACCGTCGCTGCATATCTTGATATTTTTAAGAGACTATTTATCACAGATAATCAACCGCCGTTTTCTGCTGGTATTCGTTCTTCTGTTCGGATAAAGCAGGCAGAAAAACGTCATTTCTCTGATCCTTCGCTGGCCTGTGCGCTGTTGAGGGCCACGCCAGACGGTTTATTAGGTGATTTGGAAACACTGGGATTCCTATTTGAAGCATTGTGCGAGCGCGATCTTCGCATTTACGCAGAGTCTTTCGGGGCAAATCTGTATCACTATCAAGACTATAAAAACCAGGAAATCGATGCTGTGATTGAATTAGCAGATGGCCAATGGTGTGCCTTTGAAATTAAACTGGGAGCTAACCAGATCAATGATGCTGCTGAAGGACTTCTCGAAATCAAACGACAAATCGAAGCAGATCCAAAGGGGAAACCTCCGGTTGTGCTTGGTGTCCTGTGCGGACTGTCTTCAGCTGCCTATCAACGACCAGACGGGGTATTTGTGATACCGGTGACGGCATTGAGGAATTAACTGAAAGGTTGCTCTCAAACTGGCAGTGATCCGCATTGAATGCAATTACGCTGCGTCTTGTTGTTATAGTTGGAGTCTTTGCAATTTTAAGCTGAAAGAAAAACACTACCAGTAATACAAGAAGCAACACTTAATGCAATTCATTCAATCAAATTGTTGTGCATTAACAGCAGGGTAGAAACGCTCTCTTGATCGAGGGCGTTTCATTTTTTGCGACCTTACACCCAGCGCAATATATGTAGCTTCAAAAAATTTTTTGCATTCGTGCAGAAAAAGTCGAAGCGGCCCCTATTTTTTAAGTGTAAAGGCCCTCAAGCAATGTACCTTGACAACCGAACACCCATCTGGCAGGGAGATACAGCAACCGTGGACAGTATGCGACGATATGAGCGTGCCCACGGCCTAACGCTGCACAGCAGCGACTGCAAATACGCGCTCTTGACCGGAGCACAGGAACGGACTGCCGGATGGCTAACCCAACTAACAGGAGGATCAAAAATGAAAAACACGTCGCCATACAGCAAGCGCTCTCTGAAACGTCTCGCGGACTACCCGGACGTTTTGACCGTAGAGGAAGCCAGTGAATTGCTGGGCGTTTGCACAAAAACTGTGTACAGTCTGATTAAAAAGGGTGATTTGAAGAAACTCAATGTTGGTCGGCTGTTCCGCATCCCCAAGCGCGAAATCTTACGCTATCTGGGAATTCATGAAACAAAATAAGAATCCATGCAGAATTTGATGGAATGTCGTTGAAAATCGTGGACATCTGCCGTATAAGTTTTATATAGGCAATGGCAGGTGAGTTTGCGGCTCGTGAAAGGAGCAATGAAATTTGTTATCGGGTCATCTGCGAGAAAAAAACAACACTTATTACGCCGTCTTGAACTGCAAGCACAGCGACGGCAAACGCTATTCAAAATGGGTTTCCACAGGAATTGCTGTAAAGAAAGGCAACAAACGGGCAGCGGAGAAGAAGCTGGAGGAATTTTGCTCATCCTACGATGAGTATGGGAGACTTCCGGGAGAAGTCCCGGAGGTACAACAAAACACAAACCTTACAAAAGTTTGTGCAATTTCTTCGGACATTCTCTTCTGCGATTATATGCTCACATGGCTGTCCTATGTAGAAACCGAGGTCGATCCAGTCACATACAATGGCTATTGCAACTGTGTTGAAAACAATGTTTACCCCTATTTCAAAGATACAGGCATTAAATTATCTGAGTTGGAATCGGCGCATCTGCGTGAGTTTTACCGCTACGAACGAAAGGGCGATCCAGAACACGGGCGAAAGCAGAAAAAGGGAACAACGGTTGCACACTATCACGCTGCCATCCACGCAGCATTGGAACTGGCACTTGAAGACAAAGTGATTTTAAGTAACGCAGCACATAAGCAGCGTCCAAAAACCGAGCGTTTCATTGGCAGCTTCTATATGCCGGACGAGGCACTGGAGTGTATCCATGCAGCCGAAGGAACTCGTTTGGAGCTGGCTGTCCTGTTTGGATTCTTTTATGGTCTGCGGCGAAGTGAAATCGTTGGCTTGAAATGGCAGAATTTTGATTTCGAGAACAACCTGTTTACCATCGCACACACGGTAACAACGTATTCACGAAAAGGAGAACATACTGTTATTTACGCCAAAGACAAGGCGAAGAATGCGTCCAGCATTCGTACCCTGCCACTGATTCCGCTTTTTCAGAAGAAACTGCGGGAGCTTCGCAAGCAGCAAAAGGAGGATCAGCGCCTGTTCGGAAACTGCTACAATCGGAAATACCTCGGATATGTCTACGTCAATGAAATCGGTGAACTGATCAAGCCGGACTATATTTCAGAGGCGTTTTCCAATCTGTTGGCGAAAAACGGCTTGCGGCATATCCGCTTTCATGATACGCGGCATAGCTGCGCAAGCTTATTGCTTCGCAACGGCGTAGCCATGAAGGACATTCAGGCATGGCTGGGCCACAGCGATTATAGTACAACAGCAAATCTTTACGCGCATCTTGAGGTGTCGGAGTCCGTACAGCGGTC
>OGLN01001827.1_pt1 | contig 14321 bp, 13 predicted proteins | sample 1572641 | NCBI WGS metagenome assembly OGLN01 (sample SAMEA2581903, study PRJEB24529) | metagenome | biome: Human gut stool | place: China | collected 2011
AAAGGGGGATAAAAATGAAAAAGCATAGCTATATAAAGTATATGATGTGGATAGGGAAAAGGGCAAATGAGTGGGGGTAAGCATGGAGTATATAAAAATAATTAGTGGAGTTTTAGCAATATTTATAGGGTATCACAAATTTATACTCTCTCTGCTAGATAGAAAGATAGATAAAGAGATTTGGGAGAGGGAGAAAAAACTTTTAGATAGATTGGAGGAGGAGAATAGAAGGAATATGTTAGATGGAATTAAGAGAATAGAGGAGAGGATGGTGAGAATAGAAGAAAAATTGATGAAATAATTCTTTTTTTGGAAAAATGTGGTATTATTAGAGTAGGGCGAAAATATTGTAGGGAGGAGATAACAATGAATACAGAAACATATATCTTAACAAAACTAAGCAATTTATCAGAGGAGGATGAATTATTAGCACAAGAGATTGAAAAAAGACTGGGTCCATGGTCAACTCCATTAGATGTGTCAAAGTACTTTAAAAGACATATTACAACAATTTATGACATGATTGACAACAATGAAATATATGGGAAAAAGATGAAGGGAAGAATAAGAATACTTTCTAGAAGTCTGGTATTAGCATTTGAAAAAAAATAAGAACTATCTAGTAAAAACTAAATAGTTCGGATATAAAAGAGATGATAAGGCGTCGTGCAAGATAACTTATCATCTTTTTTTATTTGGAAAAAATACGCCTTTTAACAAAAAAACGTACTACCAATGTCATAAAACAAAGTATCTTATAATTTAAAGATACTCTTTTTATTATTAAAAGTCAATAGAATTTTAAAATTTATTTTTTTATCAGAGAAAGAAGTAAAAAAAGTACTTGTAATTGTTAAAAAGAGTATTTTTATCTTAAGGAGGGAGTTTATTATGAAAAGGGAATTAGAAAAAAGTCTAAAAAGATATCTGAAAAGAAAAGTTAGAATAACTTTAGGTTTTGTAACAGCTTTTGCTATTATGGGGAATGTTGGGCTTGCAAATAGCACAACTGACTATGAATTAGCAGAAAAATATTTAAATGGAATTGAAAGTACAAAGTTAGATGAAAAAAGTTATGAAAATGGAAACTATAAAATTTCAGTAGATAGTAATGGGAAATTAATACTTACAGGTTTTATTTATCAAGAGAATGGAAAAGATGTATTAAATAATATAAAAATATCAACAGAAACTAAAAAAATATTAGATGATAGTTTAGCTTATTTCGTTGAAAATGGGGTAATCTCAATTAGTGATGTATGGAAAGAAAGTGAAAATTTAGGAGTTGTAAATAATAACTTAAATAATGGACAACAATATGGTGGAAATATTTTAAATAACGGAATAATAATTTCGCAGTCAATAGGGCAAAATTCAAACTATTCAGTTTCAAAGAAAATAGAGAATTATGGTTTAATTTTAGTTGATAGAGGAAGAGGAGATGGAGGAGCTCAAGTATTAATAGGAGGAGATAGTTCTACTATATTAAATTATGGAACTATTTTATCTAATGGAAGTGGGCAAACAATAACAGCTCGTTCAAAAAATGGATTAACATATAATTATGGATATATTTATTCCAAATCTTATGGACAAGAGATACAAAATAGTACTAATGGACAAGCATATAACTTTGGTATTATAGATAGTGAACTAGTTGGACAGCATATAAAATCAGATGCAACAAATGGAGTAGTTAAAAATAATGGAGAGATTAATGTAGTAAAAAATACAGGTATAGGGCAACATATAGTTGGAGATACAAATATAGGTTATAACTATGGACTTATTAATGTTAATGATGGTATTGGAATAAAAACAGAAACAAATGGACAAGCTTACAACAATGGAGTTATTAAAATAGACGATGAAACTAAAGCATTTAGTGGAGATAATATTATCAATAATGGTATTGTAATAGTAAATAAAGAAAATAGTAATATAACAGGAACAATAACAGCAGAAAATAATGGTGTTATATTAGATAAAGATTATAATTTAGTTAGTGGAAAAAATGATAATGTAACTTCAATAAATAATGGAGATACTATAAATAACTCCTCAGCAAGTAGTAATTATTTAAAAGATGGACAAGCAACTATTAGTGAAAGTTTAGTAGATAAAACATTAAATACTGTGGTTACAGAAACTTCAAATTTAAATGGTAGTGTATTTACTTATAATGGAGAAGAGGATTTAAATTTAGTTAATACTGATATTACAGGATATTTTGAAAAAGGTGGAACTCTGCTTGAAGTAGGTGGTGGAGCTGATTTAGTTTTAGCTGGAGATAGTCAAATTACAGCAGTAAAAGGTAATATAACTGATACAGATGTAGTGGCTGTTAAAATAAATGATGGTGGAAATTTAGCTATAGCTGGAACTGCAAATGTAAATGGAAAGATTGAGGGAGTAGAAGGAAGATTAGCTTATTTAGCTGCTAATAGTGGAACTATTGAAAATAGTAAAATAGCAGAAAATATTGAAGTAAAATCAATAACAGTAGAAAATGCTACTGATTATTTAATAAATAATGGTGGAATATCTCAAGAGAATAACTATACAAATCTAACATTTAGAAATACTAAGGTAGAAGATTTTAATATAAATTTTGAAACAACTGCTGAAGGAATAAAGAATAAAATAGTATTAGAAGATAGTGTAGAAATAACTAATGGAATAAATGGACAGAATACTAAAGAGGGAAATGATTTATACTTAGAAATTAATAATATAGATAAAATAGGTGGAGATATTTTACTAGGTGCAGGAAATGATGAGATTTCAATAGAAAAAAATCTTTCATATGAAAATAAGATAGATTTAGGAGCTGGAGAAGATACTCTTGTACTTAAACATGCTAATGAAAGTGATGAGAAACATGAGAAAACAGAAGAGAATACATTTAACTACAATGTAATGAATACAGAAAATATAAACCTTGTAGGTGGACATTGGCACATAGAAGATGCTCACATAGGATTTGATGAAGCTAGTAATAGTGCTAATATAAATATATTAGGAAGAGAAGATGGAACAAAAGATGGGGAATTACATGTAGAGATAAATAGTCTAGGTATTGGACAAGGAGTAGAATCATCATTAGATGGAATAGTAGATGAAGGAACAGATTTAACAATTACTGCTAATGGTGGAATAAAATATGTTGTTGGAGATAACTTCAATGTTTATCAAGATAACTATATTTTTGATACAGACTATAAAATAGGAAGTTATGAAAATAAAGAAGGAGAACTTGTTGAAACAGAGATAAAAGGTGCAGTAATATTTGATGAAACTCATGAAACAAAAGAAGATGGAACAGCAACAGTAAATTTAAGAGTAAAAGATGCTAGTGAATTTGGACTTGAAAAATATACTGCTATCTATGATACAGTTTTAGCTAATTTAACTCAGAATAAGGAATTAACAGATGCAATAAACTATTACAATGATAGTAAATTTATAAATATGATTAAAGGTACAGATAATAAGGCTTCTGCTTTTTATACAACAGGATATGCAGTAACTAAAGATGTAACAGATATGTATATGGATACAGTAGAAAGTTTTGGTAGAAAAGCTGGAGCTGGAGAATGGTTAGCATTTGGTAAATATCTAAGCTCTGATACAGAATTTGATGGTGGTAGTTCATCAAGAGGGTATGATGGAGATATTACAGGAACTGTTGGAATGTTAGAGTATGGAGTAAACGATACTACATCTTATGGAGTAGTATTTGGAAAAGGAGATACTGAGATAGATATTACTGGTGGTGGAAAACTAGATGGAGATAACACATATATTGGTGGTTATGTAAAACATACAACAGAGGGTGGAATAGAATTACTAGGAAATATTGGATTTACTAAGAGTGATTTAGATGCTAAGTTCTCTACACATGATACAGTAGGTGGAGTAAATTATAATATTATCTCTGATGGAAGTTCTGATGCTGATGCAATAACTCTATCATTAAAAGCTAAGAAACCATATAGTATAAGTGAAACTTTAAGAGTAGAGCCAATGTTAGGAGCTAGATATACTCTTATCAATCAAGATGCAGTAGAAAGTAGTGATAGAAACTTTAGAATAGATGAGAGAGATGTAACTGTATTAGAAGGAATGGCAGGAGCAGATTTAGTAAAAGGTTTCTCTGTAGCTAATGGAAAACTTTCACTTAAGACAGGAGTAGAGGTATCTCTTCTAAGCATAAGTGATTCTGATGATGCTAGATATACATTATATGGAAATGAAATAGCATTAGTAAACGAAGAAGAGATAGCAGATAGTAAAGTTTCAGCTCATGTAGGATTTGGTTATGAGCATGAAAATGGAGTAGGAGTAGATGCTAGATACAAATTTATCTGGACAGATAAAGGAGATAGTAATAGAGCAGAAGTAGGATTATCATATAGATTCTAATATATAAAATAGCCTTTTCATAAAATGTAACTCATAAAAATAAGGAATAGATGGTAAGCCATAAAACACTTATCATCTATTTCTTTATATGGAGAAATAGTGGTATTGTAATAATGGAAAGAATGGAAAAAACATATATAAGAAAGAGGGAAAAGAAATATGCAATATATAGTTTATTTGATAAGAAGAGATTAACAAAATATTATGATAATATAGAAGAATTAGAAGAAAATGTATATATTGCTAAAGATGAAAAAACTAGGAAATTTGCATTTTTAAGTTCAAGATTTTCTACAAAAACTGAATATAAAGAGATAATTAAGGTATTAGATACAGGGATTAATGAGTATCTTTATATAGGAATTGTAGCTGAAGAGGAAAGAACGGATATTTTAACCAAGATAGATAAAATAAATATAAAAGAGTTAAGTGAAAAAGAATATAATAAAATAATTAATTTACTTCCAAAAAATTAAGTAGAAAAAGGATTTTAGTCTAAGATGCTGTTATAAAAAAGCATCTAGATTAGAATCCTTTTTTTAAAAATATAAAACGCAATTAGTGTACACTATATAAAAATAATACATAAAGTCTTGACAAAAAACAATTCATAAGGTAATATTCTATTGTAAACGGTTACATAAAATGGTGATAATATGAAAATGAAAGATATAGCTAAGGAATTGGGATTATCAATAGCAACAGTTTCTCGTGTAGTAAATGGACATACTAATGTAAATGAAGAAACAAAAAAGAGAGTACAGGAATTTATAGAGAAAAAAAATTATACTCCTAATGTGATAGCACAAAATCTATCTAAAATGGAAAATAAGACAATAGCTCTTTTGGTTCCAAATATCAGCAATCCATTTTTTGCTACCCTTACAAATTATATTTGTAAAAATTTCAATAAAGGTGGGTATCAAATAGCTTTATACAATACAGTGGAAAGTTTAGAGCAGGAAAAAGAAGCTATAAAAAATATTTTAGGTCATAGAATAGCAGGAGTAATAGCTATCCTAATAAATGGAGATTATGAAGAAAATCCCCTAACACCTCTTTTAAAACAGAAGATACCAGTATATCTAGTGGATAGAGAGTTTGAGGATTCTAAGCTTCCTGGGGTATTTATAGGTAACTATATTGGAGCTTACAAGCTTACAAAGGAATTATTAGAAAGAGGACATAGAGATATAGCTCTAATAACAGGTAATTTAGATTTTCTAAATGCTAGAGAGAGAATGAGAGGATATATAGAAGCTCATAATGATATGGGAGTAGAGGTAAAAGAGAAAAATATTTATGAGGGAGATTATCTTTTTGAAAGTGGATATATAGCTGGGAAAAAGATTTTAGATAGCTCAGTAACTGCTGTCTTTTCATCTAATAACCTAATGTTATACGGAGTATTGAAAGCATTGAAAGAAAAAGATAAGGATTTAGAACTAGCTTGCTTTGAAAAAACGGAGTTTTTAGAGCTGTTAGATAGAAATATTCTTTCTTGTTCAATTCCATTGGAAATAATGGGAGAAAAAATTTATCAGTTGTTTGTTAATAAAGAGAAAAGAAAAAAAATATATATAGAACCTTTGTTAGAAAAGAGAGGAGAGTAAATGAAAAAAGTAGTTGTAGTTGGAAGTATAAATATGGACTTAGTAACTAGATGTAAAAGAGCTCCTAAAGGAGGAGAGACACTTTTTGGAGAGGAGTTTTTCCAAGTACCTGGTGGAAAAGGAGCTAACCAAGCAGTGGCTATTGGAAAACTAGGTACAGAGGTTACAATGCTTGGAAAAGTGGGAAAGGATTCCTTTGGAAAAGATTTAATCAACTCTATGAAAGAGAGTGGAGTAGATGCTAGATATATTGAAGAGGGAGAAAAATCTACAGGAATAGCTAAGATAATAGTAGAGGAGAATGGACAGAATAGAATCTTAGTTGTAGCAGGGGCTAATAGCGAAGTAGATAAAGCCTATATAGATAGACACCTAGATGCTATAAAAGAGTGTGATATTGTAGTAGCTCAGTTAGAGATACCAGTAGAAACAGTAGCTTATGCTCTAGCAAAGGCAAAGGAATTTGGAAAGATGACTATTTTAAATCCAGCTCCAGCAAGAGAGTTAGATGATGAGATAATAAAAAATAGCGATTTAATTATTCCAAATGAGAGTGAATTAGCTCTAATAACAGGAATGCCAACAGAAACAGAAGAGGAGATAAAAAAAGCTGGAGAAAAACTTTTAGATATGGGAGTTTCTAACCTTATAGTTACTTTAGGAAGTAAGGGTTCTCTTCTTCTAAATAGAGAGACTTGTGAGTTTCATTCAGCTTACAAGGTAAAAGCAATAGATACTACAGCTGCTGGAGATAGCTTTATAGGTGGATTAGTGAGAGAGTTAAAAGATAACAATGTAGGAGAAGCAATAGAGTTTGCTACAAAGGTATCTGCAATAGCAGTAACTAGAAAAGGTGCACAAACATCAATACCAACAATAGAAGAAGTAGAAAATTTTGAGGGGGTAAAAAATGAAGAGAAGTAGACTACTAAACAGTGAATTATCTTATGAAATAGCAAAAATAGGGCACACAGCTCACATTACACTTTGTGATGCTGGACTTCCAATACCTAATGGAGTAAAGAGAATTGACTTAGCGGTAGAAGCTGGGTTACCATCTTTTATCAGTGTGTTAAAACCAATACTAAGTGAGATGCAAGTAGAGGAGATAGTTTTAGCAGAAGAGATAAAAGAAAAAAATCCTGTTATGTTAGAAGAAATTTTAAAAAGCTTTGAAGAGGTTGGAATGAATCCTAATATAATTTGGGTAAAACATGAAGAGTTTAAAAAGATTACAAGAGAGAGTGAGGCAATAGTAAGAACTGGAGAGTGTTCTCCATATGCAAATGTTATCTTAAAATCTGGGGTAGTTTTTTAGGAGAAAATATGAATAAAGAGATTGTTTTAAGAATGAGTGATATAGTTAAAACATTCCCCGGAGTAAAAGCCTTAGATGGTGCAAGTCTTAATATATATAAAGGAAGAGTTATGGCTCTTATGGGGGAAAATGGTGCTGGAAAATCAACACTGATAAAGGTTATGACTGGAATATACAACATGGATAGTGGAAGTTTGTATGTTGGAAATTCTAAAGTAGATTTTAGAAATGTAAATGATTCACAAGAAAAAGGGATAGCTGTAATACACCAAGAGTTAAATCTTATTCCAGAGCTTTCAATTACAGAAAATATATTTTTAGGAAGAGAGTTAGTTAATAGTTTTGGAAAGATAGATAGTTCTTTAATGAAAATTGAAGCTAGAGTTTTACTAGATAAATTAAATGTAAAAGAGAATGAAAATACATTGGTAAAAGAGCTAACTATTGGAAAAATGCAGATGGTAGAGATAGCTAAAGCTCTTTCACAAAATGCTAAGATAATAGTTATGGACGAGCCAACAGATGCACTGACAGATAGTGAAACAGAGAGCTTATTTAAAGTAATAAGAGAATTGACTGCTGAAGGTAAGAGTATAGTATATATTTCTCATAGATTAAAAGAGATACCAGAGATATGTGATGATATTACAATAATGAGAGATGGGAAATTTATATGTGAAGCAGAAGTGAAAGATATAGATGAAGAATTTATTATAAGAAATATGGTAGGAAGAACCTTAGATGAGCAGTTCCCTAGGGTAAAAGTAGAGAGAGGAAAAGAGATACTAAGAGTAGAAAATCTAAAAAATAGCTATGTAGATGGAGTAAGTTTTTCACTACATGAGGGAGAGATACTTGGTATTTCTGGACTGATGGGAGCTGGAAGAAGTGAGCTTGTAAAAACTATCTATGGTCATCTAAAAAAAGATAGTGGAAAAGTATTTATTGATGGAGAAGAGAAAAATATAAGGGCAGCAAAAGAGGGAATAGAGTGTGGAATAGCTTATGTATCTGAAGATAGAAAAGGTGATGGGCTAGTTCTAGGAATGAGTGTAAAAGAGAATATGACACTTTCAGCTCTAAATTTCTTCTCAACACTTTTCAAATTAGAGCATAAAAAAGAAGAAGCAAGTGTAGAAGAGTATATTGGAAAATTTAGAGTAAAGACACCAAGTATGGAGCAAAAAATAAAAAATCTAAGTGGTGGAAATCAACAAAAAGTTGCAATAGCTAAAGCCTTACTAACCAACCCTAAAATCTTAATATTAGATGAACCAACAAGAGGGGTAGACGTAGGAGCTAAAAAAGAGATATATGACTTTATAAATGACCTTAAAACAAAGGGACTAAGTATAATTATGATATCTTCTGAGATGCCAGAGATAATGGGACTTAGTGATAGAATAATGGTAATTCATAATGGAAAAGTAACTGGAGAGTTTTTAGCAGAAGAAGCTACACAAGAAAAAATAATGAGATGTGCAGTAGGAGGGAAAGAATGTTAAAAAAAATATGGAGTAATAAGCCATTGATAGGACTTATTATATTTGCTGTAATAGTATCTGTACTAAATCCTAGATTTTTAACTCATGCAAATATATTAAATGTATTAAGACAAACTTCAATCAATTCAATAATAGCAATAGGAATGACACTAGTAATACTAACAGGAGGAATAGATCTTTCAGTAGGATCAATACTGGCTTTTTGTGGAGCTGTAATGGCATCACTATTAAATGCTGGACATAATCCTATCTTAGCATTAATAGTAACATTAGCTCTTGGTTTAGTTTTTGGATTTTTTAATGGATTTCTAGTTTCTAAGATGAAGCTTCAAGCATTCATAGTAACATTGGTAACTATGACTTTCTTAAGAGGAGCAACTCTTGTATTTACAGAGGGAAAACCAATAACAGTAGATGATGGTGGACTTCTTTTTGAAAATATAGGTGGAGGATACCTATTTGATATCCCTATTCCAATATATATAATGATAGCTTTATTTGTAGCTGGACATTATTTACTTATGCATACTAAGTTTGGAAGATATACTTACGCAATAGGAGGAAATGAAGAGGCTACAAAATTATCAGGAATAAATGTTGATAAAGTAAAGATGTGGGTATATGGACTATGTGGAATGTTATCAGCTCTAGCAGGGGTAATATTAACTTCTAGACTTTATTCAGCTCAGCCTACTGCAGGTAGTGGATATGAGCTAGATGCGATAGCAGCTGTTGTATTAGGTGGAACTTCTCTTGCTGGAGGAGTAGGAAGAGTTACTGGTACAGCACTAGGAGCTTTAATTATAGGAGTTTTAGGAAACGCCTTAAACCTATTGAATGTATCATCATATTATCAAATGATGATAAAAGCAATAGTAATATTAATAGCAGTATTAATAGACAGAAAGTCTAATAAATAAAATAGAGGTGGTATGGATGAAAAAAACAATGAAATTATTTGGAATGGCAGCTTTAATTATGGTAGCTTCAACAGTTGCAAATGCAGAGAAAATAGGATTAGTAGTATCAACACAAAACAATCCATTCTTTGTTACATTAAAAGAGGGAGCAGAGGCTAAAGCAAAAGAGTTAGGACATGAACTAATAGTATTAGATTCTCAAAATGACCCATCAAAAGAACTAGGAAATGTAGAGGATCTATTAATAAGAGGGGTAGACGTTTTATTGATAAATCCTACTGATTCAGATGCAGTAGCAAGTTCAGTAAGAGCAGCTAACAGAAGTAAAATTCCAGTAGTAACATTAGATAGAGCAGCAAATAAAGGAAAAGTAGTTTCTCACGTAGCTTCAGACAATGTATTAGGTGGAGAAATGGCTGGAAACTATATAGTTGAAAAATTAAATGGAGCAGGAAAAGTAGTTGAACTTGAAGGAATTCCTGGAACAACTGCAGCAAGAGATAGAGGAGAAGGTTTTAATAAAGCTGTAAATGGAAAATTAACAACAGTAGCAAAACAAGCAGCAGATTTTGATAGAACAAGAGGACTTACTGTAATGGAAAATATACTACAAGCTCAACCAGAAATAGATGCAGTATTTGCTCATAATGATGAAATGGCTCTAGGAGCTTTAAAAGCAATAGAAGCTTCTGGAAGAGATATTCTAGTAGTAGGATTTGACGCTACAGATGACGCAGTAGCATCTGTAAAAGAGGGAAAAATGGGAGCAACTGTAGCACAAAAACCAGCTGAAATAGGAGCAGTAGGAGTAGAAGTAGCAGATAAGATAATTAAAAAAGAGGAAGTTCCTGCTAATGTTCCTGTAGCACTAGAGTTAATAGTTAAATAGAATAAATTTAAAAAATAAGAGTGATTACCATATTTCTCCTATGTTACGATTTCAATTTAAGAAATTTACTAGGAGAGAAGATAACATTCAAGAATGACAAAGATTGAGGAGAATAAATAGAGCAAGTATATGGAGTTATACTTGCTCTATATTTTTTTTATTTTTAAAAGTGTGGTAAATAGGTAATTTTGTAGGAAAATAAAATAAAAATTTCAATTTTTTATAAAAAATCATTGACAAATAGCTTTATATTTAGTACAATGTTCTCGTGAACATTAGTTGATATAAAACATTGGAAATAGAATTAAATATTAAAAACTTTAGTTAAAAGGGAGTGTTTTTAAATGAGAAATTTAGAGAAATACCATGGAGTAATACCAGCATTCTATGCTTGTTATGACAAAGAAGGAAATATTAGTGTTGAAGGAGTAAAAGCTTTAACTAGATACTTTATTGAAGCAGGAGTTCAAGGAGTATATGTTGGAGGTTCTTCTGGAGAGTGTATTTATCAAGGTAAAGAAGAGAGAAAATTAGTTCTAGAAACTATAATGAAAGAAGCACAAGGAAGATTAACAGTAATAGCTCACGTAGCTTGTAACAATACAGCAGATAGTATGGAATTAGCTGCTCATGCAGAAAGCTTAGGAGTAGATGCAATTGCTGCTATACCACCTATTTATTTCCGTTTACCAGAGCATGCAATAGCTAAATACTGGAACGATATTTCGAGTGCTGCACCTAACACAGATTTCGTAATTTATAACATTCCACAATTAGCAGGAGTTGCTTTAACACCATCTCTATATAAAGAAATGTTAAAAAATCCAAGAGTAATTGGAGTTAAAAACTCTTCTATGCCTATTCAAGATATCCAAACATTCAAAGCTATTGGAGGAAAAGATACAATAGTATTCAATGGTCCAGATGAGCAATTTATCGGAGGATTTATGATAGGAGCAGAAGGAGGAATTGGAGGAACTTATGGTGCAATGCCTAAATTATTCCTTAAAGCTTTAGAGTGCTTCAAAAAAGGAGACTATGAAACAGCTCGTGCAATTCAATATGATGTAAACGACATCATAACAGCTCTATGCTCTTGCAAAGGAAATATGTATGGAGTAATAAAAGCTACTTTAAAAATCAACCACAACATAGAAATCGGAGGAGTTCGTTCTCCATTAGCTAACCTTGTAGAAGAGGATATGCCAAAAGTAGAAGCTGTAGCTAAATTAATAAGAGATACAGAAGCTAAATACCTATAATAAAAATAGAAATAAATTTTAGTCCCTGGAGGAGTCTGGGGACTTTTTTATATACTTGATTTTTTTTATTTTTCGAGGGATAATGTAAAAAAGAACAACGTATAGGAGTGATACTATGAATAGAAAGCCTAAGGTAGTAGTATTAGGTGGGGGAAGTGGAATATCTGTAGTATTGAGAGGACTGAAATATTTACCAATAGATTTAACAGCTATTGTATCTGTAGCTGATGATGGTGGAAGCAGTGGAGCTTTAAGAAAGGAGTTTGATTCTCCACCACCTGGAGATTTAAGAAATGTATTAATTGCTCTAAGTGATGTAGAGCCAATAATAGAGGATGTATTCCAATATAGGTTTAAAGAGGAAAGTTCTATAGGAGCACATCCATTGGGAAATCTTCTTATTATGGCTATGAATGAGATAACAGGAAATATTGGAGATGCAGTAGATAGACTTAGAAAGTTATTTAATATAAAAGCAAAAATATTACCAGCAACTTTAGAAAAAGTATTTTTATATGCTGAAACAGAAAGTGGAAAAATAGTAGAAGGAGAATCTAACATACCTTTTTCAAAAGAGAAAATTAAAAGAGTTTTTTATAAAAATGAAAGAAAGGCACCCTTAGAAAATTTAAAAGCCTTAGAAGAGGCAGATTTAGTAGTATTTGGAATAGGAAGTCTATATACGAGCTTAATCCCTAATCTATTATTAAAAGGGGTTAAGGAAAGTTTAAAGAAAACTAAGGGGAAGGTTGTATATGTTTGTAATGCAATGCAACAGCCAGGGGAAACAGAAGGATATGATGCTTTAGCACATATAGAAGCTATATGTGAAGTTATAGGTGAAGGAATAATAGATGAGGTAATAGTTGACACAGTAGAGATACCAGAAGAGATACTTTCAAGATATAAAAAGCAAAGAAGTGATAGAGTTCTTGTAAATAAAGAAAGTATAAAGAAAAAAGGGATAAAAGTTAAAGATAGAGATATATTAGAAATTGATTCAAAAGGGATGGTAAGACATCATCCATATAAGTTAGCAGCAACACTATATTCTTTAATAGATAAATGGGAGGAGTTTTATGTTTAAGCATGTATTTGGACCTGTACCTTCAAGAAGATTAGGAATTTCTTTGGGAGTAGACTTGGTACTTCCTAAAAGTTGTAATATGAATTGCATATTTTGTGAATGTGGAGCAACAAAAAAATTAACATTGAAAAGGGAAAGGTTTAAAGATCCAGAAGAGGTAAAAGAAGAGATAAAAGAAGTTTTAAAAAAAATAAAGCCTGATTATATAACTTTTTCAGGAAGTGGAGAGCCAACTTTAAGTAAAGATATTGGAGAGATTATAGATTGGATAAAAGAGCACACAGATGTAAAAGTTTGTGTGATAACTAATGGGCTATTATTAGAAGATGGAAAAGTAATAGAAGATATAAAAAAAGCCGATTTAATAATTCCTACATTAAATAGTGTAGATAATTTGATATTTAAAAAAATAAATCGCCCTTCTGTAGAAAGTGATATATCTCAAGTAATGGGAGGGTTAAGAAATTTAAGTGAAAAATATAGAGGAGAAATCTATATTGAAACTTTTATAATAGAGGGATTAAATGACTCAGATGAGCATACAGAAAGAATGGTAAAATTCTTAAAAAATCTAAAATTTACAAAATTACAGCTTAATAGCTTAGATAGACCAGGAACAGAAGAGTGGGTAAAACCTGCTAGTAAATCTACATTAAAAAGAATAAAAGATAAATATATAGAGTTAGGAATAAAAAATGTAGAGATAGTAAATGAGATGAAAGAAGTAGAAAAAAAATTAGATGTAGATAAAGAATTGCTAAAAAATATGAAAGAAAAAAGAGAGTATAGTGAAAAAGAGTTAAAAAAAATTTATAATATTTAATAATTTTTTTAAAAAATAATAATTAAAAAGCTTTGAAATTATTAGGTTTTTAGTGGATATTAAAAAAAATGAAAAAATTTAAAAAAAGTTGTTGACAGTTTTTATATAATGTGGTAATATAATATCTGTCAGCGGGACACGAAAGTGAAAAACAAAAACGTGAACTGATGACAAAATGAATAAAAATGCCGCTTTAGCTCATCTGGTAGAGCAACTGACTTGTAATCAGTAGGTGATTGGTTCGACTCCGATAAGCGGCACCAGATGCCCCGTTCGTTCAGTGGTAAGGACATCAGATTTTCACTCTGGAAACAGGGGTTCGATTCCCCTACGGGGTACCACTAAAAACTTAATAATCGGTGAGGTTCCCGAGTGGCCAAAGGGATCAGACTGTAAATCTGCCGGCTCTGCCTTCGAAGGTTCGAATCCTTCCCTCACCACCACTTAATTAACTACACTGAAGCTTTGAAGGCAGAGCC
>OGLN01001831.1_pt1 | contig 14308 bp, 15 predicted proteins | sample 1572641 | NCBI WGS metagenome assembly OGLN01 (sample SAMEA2581903, study PRJEB24529) | metagenome | biome: Human gut stool | place: China | collected 2011
GGGCGTGTACCTGGCCGAAAATACTTCTCAGGCTGCAAGTGTGGAATTTGTTCGCCATCGGCGAACAAATTATGCGCGTAGCAGACTGCAAATTTTGTCAAAAAAGGGCCTTGCCCTTTTTTGACAGTTTCGTCCACCCGGCGGGCTTGTCGATGATGATGATTCCGTTTGCCATGGGTCGCTCCTTTTGTCAATCCTCCCCCGCCACCATGTCGATGGCCTGGAGCACGGCCTGCTTCACCTCGCCGAGGGTGCCGTGCAGCGTGGCGCCGGCAGCAGCCGCATGGCCGCCGCCGCCCAGAAGGGCACAGACCTCCGTGGCATTGACCCGGGGGCCGGTTCGCAGGGAAATTTTCACCCGGCCGTCCTTCAGCTCCCGCAGGGTCACGCCGCAGTCGGTGCCCTCCACCAGGGCAGCCAGACTGGACAGCTCCTCCACATCCGCCTCCGTGGCCTTGTAATCCAGGCACAGGGACAGAGGAATCTGCATGACGACCACCCGGTCGTGGTCATAATACTCCGCCCACTCCGCCATCCAGGCCTCCATAGCCAGACGGGTGCGGCTCTTGGTGCGGAACAGGGCCTTGTTCACCGGCGCCGCGTCAATGCCGCAGTCCATCAGGGCGGCGGCGACGCGATGGGTGCGGGCGGTGGTGTTGGAATAGACAAAGCAGCCGGTATCCGTGGAGACGGCCACATACAGCGGCAGGGCGATCTCCGGCGTCACCGGAGTCAGGCGGGTGATGATGTCGTACACGATCTCGCCGCAGGCGGCAGAATCCGCCTCCAGGCACGTCTCCCGGGCAAAAAAGCCCTGGGAGGGATGGTGGTCAATGGCCAGGTCGATACGTTCCCCATAGGGCCGTGCGTTTTCCGGCAGCAGGGACAGGGCCGCAATGTCCACCGACACCACATGGCGGGGGACGAAGCCCTCCGGTGCGGCGTAGGGGGCGGCGTAGGGGGCGTAGGTGGCGGTCAGCTCCGGATTGGGCAGCAGATACGCCGTCTTGCCCCGGTCCCGCAGGGCCTGGCACAGGGCGGCGGCGGAGCCAACGGTGTCGCCGTCGGGGCGGACGTGGGTCAGCAGCAGCAGCTCGTCCCAGCCCAGCAGCAGCCGGGCGGCTTCAGCGGTGGTCATAGCACAGCCCTCCTCAATCCTCCCGGTCCTCGGGCAGAACGATGTCTGCGTTCCGGGGATCGGCGGGCTTCACATGGTTCAGCATATCCAGAATGTGTGCGCCATAGGCGATGGAGTCGTCCACGAAGAACTGCAGCTCCGGGGTATAGCGCAGGTCGACGCGGCTGCCCAGCTCGCGGCGCAGATAACCGGCGGCGGATTTCAGGCCCTTGAGCAGGCCCTTCTCATCCGGGCAGTTCAGGGCGCTGACATAGACCCGGGCATAGCGCAGGTCGCTGGTGGTGTCCACATGGGTGATGGTCAGCATACCCTCGGACACCCGGGGGTCCTTGACGGTGCGCAGCAGGGCGGAAAGCTCCTTCTGGATGGCGTCATTGATGCGGGGAATGCGGTTGGATGCCATAGTCGGTCTCCTTTCGTTTTCGATGAGATGAAAAGAGGGCGGGCGAAGCGCCCGCCCTCTGGGTTGTGTGATTCGGAATTACTGGGGGATCTCCTCCATGGTGAAGGCTTCAACAATATCCCCTTCCTTGATATCGTTGAACTTCTCGATGGACAGGCCGCACTCATAGCCTGCGGCCACCTCCTTGACGGAGTCCTTGAACCGCTGCAGAGAGGCCAGAACACCCTCGTGGATGACGATACCGTCCCGGACCAGGCGGACCTGGCAGTCCTTGCGCTGGAGCTTGCCGTCCTGGACATAGCAGCCGGCCACGGTGCCCACGCCGGAGACCTTGTAGGTCTGGCGGACCTCCGCATGGCCCAGCAGAGCCTCCCGGAACTTGGGGGCCAGCATGCCCTTCATGGCGGACTCGATTTCGTTGATGGCGTCATAGATCACGCGGTACATCCGCATGTCCACATGGGCGCGGGCGGCGGAATCCCGGGCGGCGTTGTCGGGGCGGACGTTGAAGCCCACGATGATGGCCTGAGACGTGGAGGCCAGCATCACGTCGGACTCGTTGATGGCGCCCACGCCGCCGTGGATGACCCGGACCCGGACCTCGTCGTTGCTGAGCTTCTCCAGAGACGCCTTCACGGCCTCCACAGAGCCCTGAACATCGGCCTTGACGATGATGTTCAGATTCTTCATCTCACCGGCCTGGATCTGGCTGAACAGATCCTCCAGAGAGACCTTGGTGACAGGGGCGTTGGCCTTGGCGCGGGCCTCCTCCTTGCGCTGCTCCACCAGCTCCCGGGCCAGCTTTTCGTCGGCCACGGCGTTGAAGGTGGCGCCGGCGGAGGGCGTCTCGGACAGGCCGGTGATCTCCACAGGCACGGAGGGACCGGCGGAGGTCAGCTTCTGGCCCTTGTCGCCCACCATGGCCCGGACGCGGCCCACGGCGGTACCGGCGATGATGATGTCGCCCTGCTTCAGGGTGCCGTTCTGCACCAGCAGGGTGGCCACAGGGCCCCGGCCCTTGTCCAGCCGGGCCTCGATAACGGTTCCCTGGGCGGCGCGGTTGGGGTTGGCCTTCAGCTCGCCCACCTCGGCGGTAAGGGTCAGCATCTCCAGCAGGTTGTCCACGCCCATGCCGGTCTTGGCGGAGATGGGGCAGACAATGGTGTCGCCGCCCCACTCCTCGCACACCAGGCCGTATTCGGTGAGCTGCTGCTTGATGCGCTCGGGGTTGGCCTCGGGCTTATCCATCTTGTTGATGGCCACGATGATGGGGATACCGGCGGCCTTGGCGTGGTTGATGGACTCCACGGTCTGGGGCATGATGCCGTCCTCGGCGGCCACCACCAGGATGGCGATATCCGTGACCATGGCGCCCCGGGCGCGCATGGAGGTGAAGGCCTCGTGGCCGGGGGTGTCCAGGAAGGTGATGGGCTTGCCGTGGATCTGCACCTGGTAGGCGCCGATGTGCTGGGTGATGCCGCCGGCCTCGCCGCTGGCCACATGGGCGTTGCGGATATAGTCCAGCAGGCTGGTCTTGCCGTGGTCCACGTGGCCCATGACCACCACCACGGGGGCCCGGGGCACCAGGTCCTTCTCCTCGTCCTTGTGGTCGTCGATGAGCTTTTCCTCGATGGTGACCACCACTTCCTTCTCCACCTTGCAGCCCATCTCCTCGGCGATGATGGCGGCGGTGTCGAAGTCGATGATCTGGCTCAGGGAGGCCATGACGCCGTTCTTCATCAGGCACTTGACCACCTCTGCGCCGGTTTTCTTCATGCGGCTGGCCAGCTCGCCCACGCTGATCTCATCGGGGATCTGCACGGTGACGGGGGTCTTCTTGATGACCTCCAGCCGCAGGCGGCGCAGCCGGTCGGCCTCCTCCTGCTTGCTCTTGTTGCTCTGGGGGCCGCTGCGGCGGCCCGACTTGCTGCGGATCTTTTCCTTGCCCTGGGTCTGGCGCTGGTCCCGGCGGCTGTTGCCGGTGCGGGCGTCGGCCATATCCTGGAGCTTCTCGTCGTACTTGTCCATGTTCACGGCCGTGGCCTTGCGGGTGTCCACCACCTTGGTCTGGGGCACGCGGCTGACGGGCTTCTTCTCCGGCTGGGGTTTCTTTTCCGGCTGGGGCTTCTTGCCGGCGGGCTGCTGCTTAGCGGCGGGCTCCGCCTTCTTCTCGGCAGGCTTGGCGGCATCGGCGTAAATCGCCTGGATGCCGGAAACCTGGTTGTGCTGGGTCAGACTCTCAAAGATCAGAGACAGCTCCCGATCTCCCAAAACCTGCATATGGTTTTTGGGCGTCTCGGCATACTTGGTCAGAATCTCCGTGATCTGCTTGGTGGGGACGCCGAAGTCCTTCGCCACCTCATGCACTCTGTATTTGTTACCTACGCTACCCAAATAGAGCCACCTCCATCTTTGTGATTCGATTCCTTACTTGCTTTTTTTCGGGGACCCCTTGCCCTTGTGGGCCGGGCGGGAGCCCGCGAAACGGGGCCGTTCCCCCTGGGGACGCTGCCCGGGCCGCCGGGGACGGCGGGCGGACCTTTCCGGCTTCTGCGGCGCTTGGGGCGCAGGGGCCGCTTGAACCGGGGCGGCTTTTTTCTTGCCCCGGCGCAGATTCTTTTCATGCTGGGCCTGCTCCGCCCGGCGCTGGGCCGCGCGAAGGGCCTTTACCTCCAGCCGCTGGGCCGCCGGGGCGTATCGCTCCGGGTCCAGCGCCGCCAGCTTTTTGACGATGGCCTCGGCAAAGCCGATATCCGTTATGGCCGCCATGGCGCAGCTGGTGCGGCCCAGGGCACGGCCCAGCTGGTCCTTGTCAAAGGGCACCGTCAGGCACAGGCACGCCCCGGTCTGGCCGAAGGACATGGCCCGGCGCACAGACCCGGCGGCGGCGTCCTGGGCCACCAGGATGACCCGGGCGTCCTTGGCCCGGGCGGCGGAGCCCACCGGCTCCTCGCCGATCTCCACCTGACCGGCTTTTTTGGCCAGGCCGATCATGGATAAAATGTGTTCTGTCATGCTTCCGTTTCCATCTGGCGCTCCAGCGCCTCATAAACCTCGTCGGGGATGCTGACCTCCAGCATCCGGTCCAGCGCCCGGGATTTCCGGGCCTTCTTCAGGCACTGCGGGTCCCGGCACACATAGGCGCCCCGGCCGGACTTCTTGCCGGTGGCGTCCAGCACCAGCTGGCCCTCCGGCGTGCGGACCACCCGCAGCAGGTCCTTTTTGTCCCGTTTTTCCCGGCAGCCCACGCACATGCGCTGGGGAATCTTCCGCGGCTTCTGCATGATGGTCCTCCTTTCCTGTATTGCTTACTCCCCGGTATAGGAAGCGGGCTTGATGTCGATCTTGTACCCGGTGAGACGGGCGGCCAGGCGGGCGTTCTGCCCCTCCTTGCCGATGGCCAGGCTCAGCTGGTCGTCGGGGACGATGACCCGGCAGAGCTTGCCCTCGTCGGACAGGCGCACCTCCACCACATCGGCGGGAGCCAGGGCGGCGGCGATGTATTCGGCGGGGTCGTCGGAATACTTGATGATGTCGATCTTCTCGCCCCGCAGCTCGTTGACCACGGCGGCCACCCGCTGGCCCTTGGGGCCCACGCAGGCGCCGATGGGGTCCACGTTCTCGTCGGAGGACCAAACGGCCATCTTGGTGCGGCTGCCTGCCTCCCGGGCGATGGAGCGGATCTCCACGGTGCCGTCGTAGATCTCGGGCACCTCCAGCTCAAACAGGCGCTTCACCAGGCCCGGATGGGTCCGGGACACCATCACCTGGGGACCCCGGGTGGTGCGGCGGACCTCCACCAGGTAAACCTTCACCAGCTGCCCCTCGGTAAGCTCCTCGCCGGGGACCTGCTCGTTGGAGCCCATAAGGCCCTCGGTGGCCTCGTTGCCGGAGCCGATGCGCAGATGCACGGTGCCCCGGGGGTCGATGCGGTGGACGGTGCCGGTGAGGATCTCGTGCTCCTTGGAGCCCCACTCGTCATAGATCATGCCGTGCTCGGCCTCCCGCAGGCCCTGGATGATGACCTGCTTGCCGTTTCCGGCGGCGATGCGGCCGAACTCCACGTTCTTCACAGGGATGTTCACCACGCCGCCCAGCTGATACTTGGCGGACATGGCCCGGGCGTCCTCCAGAGAGATCTGGGAGCCGGGGTTCTCCACCTCCTCCACGATCTCCTTCTGCACGTACATCCGCAGGTCCTTTTTCTCCTCGTTGACGTCCACGATGACGTTCTCCACACCCTCGTGGTCCTTCTTATAGGCGGCGGTCAGGGCCTGGATGATCTTGCCCATCATGAAGTCCTGGGGAATACCGCGTTCCTTTTCCAGCAATTCCAGCGCGGCAAAGATTTCTTCGCATTTCATGGTATTTCTCCTATTCTATACTGTATCGTCAGAATTCCACACGCAGACGGACCAGGGCCAGCTCCGGCTTCTCGAACCGCAGAGGCTCCGCCCCGCCCATATCCAGCAGCACGGCCCCGTTGTCGTACCCCGCCAGCACACCGGCAAACTCCTTGCGCCCGTCCTTGGGCTTGTAGGTTTTCACCAGCACCGGGGAGCCCAGGAACCTTTCAAAGTCCGAGGGGCGCTTCAGGGGGCGCTCGGCCCCGGCGGAGGACACCTCAAAGGTATAGCTGCCCTCGATGGGGTCCGCCTGGTCCAGCAGGTCGCTGACCTTGCGGCTGACGGCCTCGCAGTCCAGAATGTCCACGCCGCCGTCCTTGTCCAGATACAGCCGCAGATACCACTGACCGGCCTCCCGGACGTATTCCACGTCCCACAGGGTGCAGCCCTGCTCCGCCACGGCGGGAGCGGCCAGCTCCGCCACCAGCTCCGTTACCTTTTTCATGCCCGGCCTCCTGTCTTTTCCGGAATTTTTAAGGGGGCAAATTTGCCCAAGAAAAAGAGCGGACAAACTGTCCACTCTCCGTCAACACTTCCTTACTGCGCAGTAGTTTACCACAAAAACACTCCCAGCGCAAGAGTTTTTTGCGGAAAATCCCGGGATTTTCCGGGGGTTTTACGCCGAACGGGGCCGAACAGGCGGAATCCCGTCTGTCCGGCCCCGGGAGCGGAGAAAAACTCCGTCACGGCTGATCGAAAAATGCTTCCGCCCCGCACTTCTGGCAGTAATCCTTGCCGGAAGGGTTCATGTGGTCGCAGAACATGCATTTCCAGCTGCCGTCCGGCCGCTGTTTGGTTTTAGGCTGGCCCTCGTCGCTGCAATCCGGTTCCGGCTCCGGCTCCGCATTCGGCTCCGTGTGGGACTCTGCGGGCCGCTGGGGCTTCTGTCCTCCCTTTTTGCCGCCCTGGCTGCGGGCCTCCAGGTCCGATACCTTGTCGATGAGTTCACCGTAGCCGTACAGCAGAAGATATTGCAGCCTGGCGCTGGAATAGACCCAGATGATGACGATGATGCCCGCAATGATCGCAGGCGCCACCATATCCTCATTGTTGGATCCCACAGCGGCAACCGCCGCTATGACCAGAACGGCCGTCAGCAAAGTCCGACGGATGACTAAGAAGCGGACGCGACGTTTGATCTCTTCTCCCACTCTTTCGTACATTTTCCATAACCTCCCTGTATTGTCAATACATGTATCCAATCCCAGTGTAGCGCATTTTGCGCTACTTGTCAATAGAACGAAATGCGCTGTGTTAATCTATATCCGAGGTGAGTGAGCATGGCATATCAGCGTCTGCGTGATCTGCGGGAAGATCGGGACCTGCTGCAGCGGCAGGTGGCAGAGCGCCTGCGCTGCTCCCAGCGGGTCTACAGTAACTATGAGCGGGGAGAGCGGGATATCCCCACGGATATACTGATCCGCCTGTCAGAGTTCTATGATGTATCCGTGGATTATCTGCTGGGGCTGACGAATAACCCAAGAAGAAATTATTGAGCAATTACACGAAAATCCGTTGAAAAAGCCTGTGTATTCACACCGAATACACAGGCTTTTTTCAGCTCTTATTTATCCGCTGGCCGATGGTGCTGCCGCCGGACTGGTGCATGGTTTTCAGGATTTCCGCGATCTGCCCGGCGGCCTCGGACACCTGGCGGCCAAACTCCGCCGAGGACATGCGCATGGCCCCGGTGCGCACCGCCGACAGCTGGATCAGCCCGTCGGAGGTCACCACCCGGACGTGGTCGTTTTTTCCCACCTGCTGCAAAAACCGCTCAATGTACATATCGCCGGTTTCCCGCTCCCGGGTGTATACCACATGGATGCCCCGGTAGTCGAACTTCTCCCCGGTATTGCCGGGGACCTTGTACCCGTCGAACACCAGCACCACCCGGGTGTGGGTGAAGGCGGCCCAGCCGCACAGGGTGTCCATCAGCCGCTCCCGGGCGGCGGACAGGTCCCGGTCCGCCAGGGCGTGGAGCTCGTCCCAGTCGAAGATCACGTTGTAGCCGTCCACCACATAGCAGCGCTGGCCGATCTCCCGCAGGCCGGTATCGGCAGGGGCTTCCCGCTTCTCCGGCGCACGGTACAGGGGACGGCGCACGGGGCCGAACTCCCGGGTCATGATGGCCTCCAGCTCCGCGTCGTCCAGGCGGATGCACCGGCGGCGCACCGGCGCGTCCTCCCGGGGCTTTTCCAGGCAGCCGGGCAGGTGCATATACTCCGGCACCTTGTCCCACTTCACGGTGAAGCCGCCGCCGTGGGCGCAGAACACGGAGTCCGGCGTGTTGTCCGGGTCGGCCTCCGGGTCATAGTCCGCCGCCGCGATCACGGCGTCGGGGTTATGACAGGGTCCGTAGCCCGCCGGTTCCAGGGACAGGCGGCCCCGGCCCCCGGTATAGGACGCCACCTCCTGGGCATAGTCGTCAAACTCCGTCACCGGCACCCGGCCCCGCAGCAATGTCAGGTCCCCGGACTCCTCCGGGGTGTCGAAGCTGCCGCTGCGCAGGCGCACATCGTTGATGGCCCGGCCCAGCTGCTCCGGCGGCACCTCCAGCCGGAAGGCGTAATACGGCTCCAGCAGGCGGCTTTTAGCCTGCATCAGCCCCTGGCGTACCGCCCGATAGGTGGCCTGGCGGAAGTCGCCCCCCTCGGTGTGCTTCACATGGGCCCGGCCGGACATCAGGGTGATCTTCACGTCGGTGATGGCGGAGCCGGTGAGGACTCCCAGGTGGGTCTTTTCCTGCAAATGGGTCATAATCAGCCGCTGCCAGCTCCGGTCCAGCTGGTCCTCGCTGCACCGGGTGGCCGTCACCACGCCGCCGCCCTGGGGCAGGGGCTCCAGCAGCAGGTGTACCTCCGCATAGTGCCGCAGGGGCTCAAAGTGGCCCACGCCCTCCACGGGGCCGTCGATGGTCTCCTTATACAAAACCCGGCCCCGGTCCAGCTCGATCTCCACGCCGAAGCGCTCCGACACCAGGCTTTTGAGAATTTCCGCCTGGATGCGGCCCATCAGGGACACATGAATTTCCCCTCCGTGGGAGGTGAAGCGCAGCTGGGGGTCCTCCTCCTCCAGCTGGCGCAGCTGGGGCAGCAGGGTGCGGCTGTCGCAGTCCGGCGGCAGGGCCACCCGATAGCGCATTACCGGCTCCAGCACCGGCCGGACGCCGGATTCCTCCGCCCCCAGGCCCTGGCCGCCGCAGGTGGCCGTCAGTCCCTGGACGGCGCACACGCCTCCGGCGGGGACCTGGTCCACCGCCCGGAACCGGCCGCCGCTGTAAATGCGCAGCTGGGCGGCCTTCTCCTGGTGCCCGGCATAGGACACGGCGTCCCGGACCCGCAGGGTCCCGCCGGTGACCTTCAGGTGGGTCAGGCGCTTGCCCTGGGGGTCGTGGCTGATCTTGAACACCCGGGCGGAGAAGGTCTCCGGATACACCGGCGGCTCCACATACCGGGCCAGCCCCTCCAGAAATTCGTCGATGCCCTCCAGCTTCAGCCCGGAGCCGAACCAGCAGGGAAAAACCAGCCGCCGCCCCACCAGCTGCCGCACCAGGGCGTCGGGGACCTCTCCGCCGTCCAGATACGTCTCCAGGGCATCCTCCCGGCAGGTGGCCAGCTGCTCCATGCGCCGCTCCCGGTCCGCGGGGGTGAAGTCCACGCACCCCTCCCCCAGCTCGTGGCGCAGATGCTCCATCATCTGCCCCCGGCCGCAGCGGCCGAAGTCCATTTTCGTCACAAACAGAAACGTGGGGATCCGGTACAGCTCCAGCAGCCGCCACAGGGTGCGGGTGTGGGCCTGGACGCCGTCGGCACCGCTGATCACCAAGATGGCATAGTCCAGCACCGACAGGGTGCGCTCCATCTCGGCGGAGAAGTCCACATGGCCCGGGGTGTCCAGCAGCGTCACCTCCAGATTCCCGACAGGCAGCTCCGCCTGGCTGGAAAAGATGGTGATGCCCCGCTCCCGCTCCAGCAGATGGCTGTCCATGGCAGTACTGCCGTGGTCCACCCGGCCCAGCTTCCGCAGCCGACCGGTGCGGTAGAGCATGGCCTCGGCCAGGGTGGTTTTGCCCGCGTCCACATGGGCGGTGATGCCGATGACCACCCGGCGGGCCTGGTTGCTGTTTGTATCCATATGCAAAACCTGCTTTGTCTCATTTTTCTCTATTATGGCATATACCGCCCCGGCTTGCAAGGGCGGATTTTTTCTTGCCCGGCGGGGCAAATCGTGCTATGATGGGAGAAAATTGCCTGTGGGAGGAAGAACGGATGAATCAGAAGGAGCTAAACGAGCTGCGGCGGCGGTTCAAGCCGGACCGCACCGCCATCAGCAAGGTATACGGCTGCTATGTCAGCAGCAGCCGCCAGATCATCTCCTATGTGGACGCGCCCCTGGGCCTGCTGTCCCAGGAGGAGCAGGAGATGTATCTGAATCTGCTGAAAAAGACCCTGTCCGGCGCCCTGGGCCGGAACCTCATCGATATCGTGTTTTCCACCGCCCAGGTGGCGGACAGCGACGAGCACCGCCTGCTGCAGACCCTGCGCCAGACGGAGCTGCAGGACGCCAACGCCCGGGAGAGCCTGTACCGCCGGATCATCGACGCCATCGACATGGGCGAGAGCAGCTATCTGATCCTGCTGGCCGCCGATACCTATGACGTGCCTCATCGCAGCCGGGACGATCTGGAGGTACCCGACGCATCGGAGACGGTGTTCCGGTATTTCGTGTGCGCCATCTGCCCGGTGAAGGATCCCACCCTGGCCTTGCAGTACAGCGACCGGGACAAGGAGTTCCGGGGCAGCTCCACCGGGCATATCGCCCAGCCCCCGGCCCTGGGCTTCCTGTTCCCGGCCTTTGACGACCGGGCCGCCAACATCTATAACGCCCTGTTTTACAGCAAGGACACCGCCCAGCTGCACCAGGAGGTCATCGACGCGGTGTTCTGCGTCCAGGAGGCCCCCATGTCCCCCCAGGAGCAGCAGAACCTGTTCGCCGCCGCCCTGACGGAGACCTTAGAGAAGGATTGCAGCTATGACGTGGTGCAGGCGGTTCACGAGCAGCTGCGGGGCCGCATCCAGGAGCACAAGGAGAGCCGGGACCCGGAGCCGCTGACCCTGTCCGTCCGGGAGGTGGGGGACGTGCTCACCGGCAGCGGCGTGCCGGAGGAGAAGGTGGAGGCCTTCCAGGACCAGTGCCGCAGGCAGTACGGTCAGGACGCGGCCCTGAACCCCCGGAACATCATCGAGGCCGGGAAGTTCCAGATCACCACCCCGGAGGTGAAGATCACCGTGCCGCCGGAATACAGCTATATGGTGGAGGCCCGGATCATCGACGGGCGGCGGTTCATCCTCATCCCCGCCGACGACGGCGTGGAGGTCAACGGCATCCCCGTCACCATCCCCAATCCCCAGGAATAACGCAGGCGGAATATGCACCCATGACGCATAAAAATGCGTCATGGGTGATTTTTTGTATTTTTATTCAAATAACACTTGACATGACCAGGTTGGTGTGATAGTATTTTTATCCGTAATCGCATTTGATTTACAATTTTTATTCATAAGGAGTGGGCTTTGATGCCGGTTTTTTTCATTCTCCGACGACGACCATGTATGTGACCCTGACCCCTATACAAACAACATACGTGAAAGAAACGGAGATATTGATATGAAACATTTTACCAAATTCCTGTGCCTGTTTTTGGGCGCGGTTATGATACTGACCATGGCCGCCTGCGGCAGCAAGAATACCGATACCGACACCGATACCAAAACCGGCAGCGAAAAGAAGCAGCTGGTGGTGGCTACCAGCCCGGACTTCCCGCCCTTTGAGTCCCTGGACGGCAGCGACATCGTGGGCATCGAGCCCAAGCTGATGCAGGCCATTGCCGACAAGCTGGGCATGGAGCTGGTGTGGGAGCAGGTGGACTTCGACTCCATCATCCCCGGCATCCAGGCCGGGCGCTATGACGCCGGTGTGGCGGGCATCAGCATCACCGCCGACCGTCTGGAAAACTGCGACTTCAGCGACCCCTATTTCCTGGCCAACCAGGTGATCGTGGTGAACCCCGGCAGCGACATCCAGAGCAAGGCCGACCTGACCGGCAAGACCATCGCCGTCCAGACCGGCACCACCGCTGAGACCTACTGCCTGGATAACGGGTATGAGATCCTGTCCTTCGCCTCCAACAACGACGCCCAGGCTGCCCTGACCAGCGGCAAGGCCGATGCCTGGGTGGTGGACAACGAGGCAGCCGCCAGGATGGCCGCGGACCAGAGCCTCACTGTGCTGGATGAGGCCATGACCAGTGAGCCCTATGCCTTTGCCTTCGCCAAGGGCAGCAGCCTGGTGGACCAGGTGAACACCGCCCTTCAGGAGCTGCTTCAGGACGGCACCGTGGAGAAGCTTTTCCAGGAGTACGACACCGTGTATGTGTCCCCCCTGAGCTGATGGAAGTTTTGCAGAGTATTGGCCAGTTTTTCGCCCGGTGGATGGCCCAGCTGGAGACCACCTTCATCGAAAAGCAGCGTTATCTCCTGCTGGTGGACGGGCTGAAAAACACGCTGGTCATCACGCTGTGCGCTCTGGTCATCGGCGTGACCATCGGCGCCCTGGTGGCCATGATCAAATACTGTGGCCAGGGCAGCCGCCTGCTGCGGCCTCTGTGCTGGCTGTGCGACGTGTATACCACGGTGATCCGGGGCATTCCGGTGGTGGTGCAGCTGCTGATCTTCTACTTTCTGATCCTGAAGTCCTCCGACGGGCTGGTGGTGGGCATTGTCACCTTCGGCATCAACTCCGGCGCATACGTGGCGGAGCTGATGCGCAGCGGCATTGCCGCCGTGGATCCGGGACAGATGGAGGCCGGACGCAGCCTGGGTCTGTCCCGGCTGCAAGCCGCCTGGCACATTGTGCTGCCCCAGGCCATGAAGAACATTCTTCCGGCCATCGGCAACGAGATGATCGCCCTGCTGAAGGAGACCGCCGTGGCGGGCTATGTGGCGGTCCAGGACCTGACCCGGGCCGGGAACCTGATCCGCAACAACACCTACGACGCCTTCAATCCCCTGCTGCTGGTGGCGGTGGTGTATCTGCTGCTGGTCATCGGCATGACCCAGCTGCTGGGACTGCTGGAAAGGAGGCTGCGCAGAAGTGATCAGCGTTAAGGATCTGCATAAGAGCTTCGGCGGCATCACCGTGCTGGACGGCATCTCCACCCAGGTGGAGCGGGGCGACGTGGTGTGCATCATCGGCCCCTCCGGCAGCGGCAAATCCACGTTTCTGCGCTGCCTGAACCGGCTGGAGACTCCGGACAGCGGCCAGATCCTCCTGGACGGCGTGGACCTGACGGACCCCCGGACGGACCTGGACCGGCAGCGGATGAAAATGGGCATGGTGTTCCAGCAGTTCAACCTGTTTCCCCACATGACGGTGCTGAAAAACCTGACCATGGCTCCAATGCTGTTGAAAAAGGAGTCCCAGCAGACGGCGGAGCAGCGGGCCATGACGCTGCTGGAGCGGGTGGGCCTGGCGGACCGGGCAGGGGAGTACCCCTCCCGCCTTTCCGGCGGCCAGAAGCAGCGCATCGCCATCGTCCGTGCTCTGTGCATGGAGCCGGAGGTGCTGCTGTTTGACGAGCCTACCTCCGCCCTGGACCCGGAGATGGTGGGGGAGGTGCTGGACGTGATGAAGGAGCTGGCCCAGAGCGGCATGACCATGGTGGTGGTCACCCACGAGATGGGCTTTGCCCGGGAGGTGGCCAGCCGGGTGCTGTTTATGGACCAGGGGGTCATCATGGAGGAAAACAGCCCCCAGGCCCTGTTCGACAACCCCCAGTCTCCCCGGCTGCAGAGCTTTTTGTCCAAGGTGCTGTGAGCTTTATCAAAAAAGGCTTGCCGCCTGCGGGCGGCAAACTCAGCGAGGCTCTTTTGACAAACTGAAAAAGACGGCTGTGCCCGGGAGGGACACAGCCGCTTTTTTTACCAGCGCCGCTTTTTCTTTTCCCCCTCCCGGCGCTGGAAGGGCTTGTCGATGAGGATGATATCCTCCCCGAATCGCTGGACGCAGTCCCAGGGGATGTAGTAGTCCTCCCCCCGGCCGAACAGGCCGAAGAACCGGCAGGGGCCAAAGACGATCAGGGCCTTGACGGTGCCCTCCGGGATGCATAGCTCCAGGTCCCCCACGCAGCCCAGGCGGCTGCCGTCGCAGATGTTGATGACCTCCTTGCGGCGCAGCTGTGAAAATCGGCACATCATCGTCCCCACCTCAGACCCAGCCTATGCGCCGCCCGGCGCGTCCTATGCCTCATACCAAAACCTGTTAAAAAGCTTGAAAAGCTTTTTATAGCACCGAAGGTGCGTC
>OGLN01001840.1_pt1 | contig 14233 bp, 9 predicted proteins | sample 1572641 | NCBI WGS metagenome assembly OGLN01 (sample SAMEA2581903, study PRJEB24529) | metagenome | biome: Human gut stool | place: China | collected 2011
TTCAAGATGAGCAAATATGCAGACAGACTCATCGACTATATCAACACACACCCTGATTTCATCCAGCCGGTTTCAAGGAAAAACGAGATGATGAACAACTTCCTGCTTCCGGGACTTCAGGATCTTTGCGTATCGAGAACATCATTCAGCTGGGGAATTCCGGTAGATTTCGATCCAAAGCATGTAGTGTATGTATGGCTTGATGCCCTCACAAACTATATCACAAAAATCGGCTACGATCCTGACGGATCATCAGAGCTTTTCAAGAAAAACTGGCCTGCAGATCTGCACCTTATCGGAAAAGATATCGTGCGTTTCCACACTATTTACTGGCCTATTTTCCTTATGGCACTTGACCTTCCGCTTCCAAAGCAGGTGTTCGGACATCCATGGCTGCTTCAGGGCGGTGACAAGATGAGTAAGTCAAAAGGAAACGTTATCTACGCAGACGATATGGTCAGACTTTTCGGCGTGGATGCCACACGTTACTTTGTGCTTCATGAGATGCCATTCGAGAACGACGGAATCATCACATGGGATCTTGTAATCGAGAGATTCAACTCAGACCTTGCAAACATACTTGGAAACCTTGTAAACAGAACAGTTTCCATGAGCAATAAATATTTTGACGGCATCGTAAAGAGCACAGGCGCAACAGGCGATGCAGATCAGACTGCCATTGACGCAGATCTTAAGGCTGTTGTTACCGGCACAAGAGATAAAGTGGCAAAGAAAATGGAAGGACTTCGTGTGGCAGATGCCATCACAGAGGTATTCGCACTTTTCCGTCGCTGCAACAAATACATCGACGAGACAACACCTTGGGTGCTTGCAAAGGACGAGGCACAGCAGGATCGTCTTGCTGAGGTGCTTTACAACCTCACAGAGTCTATCACAATCGGAGCAAGCCTGCTTCATTCATTCCTGCCGGAGACAGCAGAAAAGATTGTGGCACAGCTTAACACAACACTTCGTGATTTCGATGACCTTGATCAATTCGGTCTCTATGAGAGCGGCACAAAGGTTACAGACAAACCTGAGATCCTCTTCGGCAGATTAAAGGCAGAGGATGTGATGCCTGAGGTAGAGAAAATCCAGGCGGTACAGAAAGCAGAGTTTGAGGCTGAGCAGGCTAAGCTTGCTGCAGTTGAGGGTAAGGAAGCATGTGGCTGTGGCGCAGGTGAAAATGCCGCAGATGGTGCAGACCTTGAGCCTATGGATGTGGAAGCAAAGGAAGAAATCACATTTGATGATTTCGAAAAGCTCCAGTTCCAGGTTGGTGAAATCGTAAAATGTGAGGCAGTTGCGAAGTCAAAGAAGCTTCTCTGCTCACAGGTAAAGATTGGAAACCAGACAAAGCAGATAGTATCAGGTATCAGAAAATACTATTCTCCTGAGGAGATGGTAGGCAAGAAGGTAATGGTTCTCGTAAACTTAAAACCGGCTAAGCTCGCAGGTGTTTTATCAGAGGGAATGCTGCTGTGCGCAGAGGATGCAGAGGGCAATCTCGCACTCCTGACACCGGAGAAACCAATGCCGGCAGGAGCACCTATCGAGTGATTCGGACGTAAACGACAAGAAAGGAGTCTCATATGGAATATTTTGATATAGTGGACGAGCAGGGAAATCCAACAGGACAGACCGTAGAGCGCAAGCAGGCGCACAGAAACAATATACTTCATAGGACTGCGCATGTCTGGATAGTCAGACGCCGTGGAAATTCCATACAGATACTTTTGCAGAAAAGGTGCATGGAAAAAGACTCCTTTCCGGGCTGTTATGACATATCAAGCGCGGGACACATACCGGCCGGTGTGGACTATATACCGTCTGCACTCAGAGAGCTTAGGGAGGAGCTGGGGCTGACAATAGATCCGGCACAGCTTATCGATTGTGGACTGCACAGGCACCATGCAGACGAGGTGTTTCACGGAGAAAGATTCCTGGACAACCAGATAAGCAAGGTGTTTCTTCTATGGCTGGATGTGGACGAAGCTGACATCACCGTGCAGAAGGAGGAAATCGACTCTGTAAAGTGGTTTGACTACGCAGAGTGTAAGCAGGACGTGATAAACGGCACGATTCCAAACTGCATAGATGTGGCGGAGCTTGAGATGCTTGAGCCACACTTTGTAGAATGAAATTTCTGTGAAATAATCATAAAAATATATTTTACGTTAAATCAAATTGGGAGGATACTATGAAATCAACAAAAGACTCTCTCTTAGAGGATATCAAGGCAGAATTTGCCGAGGTCAATGCCATGATGGAAGCGCTCGAAGCAAAGGAGCCGGAGGATGAGGCGAGTGAAGCCTATGACAAGTGGATTGAGGAGTGTGAGCAGCTCGCCATCGAGTCAGAATCACTCATGACACTTATAGATTACAAGATGACACAGGGACTGTAGAGGGATATCCTGTATATATTATACAAAAATAAACACCCGGATATAGATAAATTGCTATATCCGGGTGTTTTCATAAAGAAAAACTTCAAAAAAATGAAATTAAATATATAAAAAATTGTTCAAACCGTGTTATACTTTATGCGTTACACTAAATTCAGGTAGGAGAAAAAGATGTTATCAGTAATAGAAAAAGTCAATGACGTGGTCAACAATTTTATCTGGGGCGTGCCTGCGATGATATGTATCATAGGTGTCGGGTTGCTTTTGAGCTTCAGAACAGGATTTATTCAGATTAGAAAGTTTCCATATGCGATGAAGGTTACTCTTGGTAGGATGCTCAAAAAACGTGAGGCATCTGACGGAGCGCTCACACCGTTTCAGGCAGTGTGTACGGCACTTGCGGCGACGGTCGGTACAGGAAATGTGGCAGGAGTTGCTGGGGCCATCGCGATAGGCGGACCGGGTGCGGTGTTCTGGATGTGGATTTCAGCACTTCTGGGCATGTGCACCAAGTTCTCTGAGGTCACACTTGCTGTACATTTTCACGAGAGAAATGCAAACGGCGACCTGGTAGGCGGCCCTATGTACTATATTAAAAACGGTCTTAAAAAGCACTGGCACTGGCTGGCATATCTGTTCTCAGCGTTTGGCGTGCTCACCGTGTTCGGTACAGGAAACGCTACACAGGTAAACACCATAACCACAGCGATTGATTCAGCTTTATATAATTACGATATAATTTCAAAAGAGTCGGCATCAACGCTCAATCTCATAATAGGAATAGTGCTTGCAGCTCTCATTGCGCTTATTCTGCTTGGAGGAATCAAGCGTATAGGCCAGGTTACTGAAAAGCTTGTGCCATTTATGGCAGTAATGTATATTCTGCTGGCACTTGGAGTAGTAATTGTCAACTTTAAAGCTATACCGGGTGTATTCGGAGCCATAATAGAGGGCGCGTTCAATCCGTCAGCAGTGACAGGCGGAGCAGTAGGAAGCTTTTTTATGAGCATGAAAAAGGGAGTTTCCAGAGGAATTTTTTCAAACGAAGCAGGTCTTGGAACAGGCTCTATCGCACATGCCTGTGCAGACACCAAAAAGCCAGTAAAGCAGGGCTTCTTTGGCATATTTGAGGTGTTTGTGGACACTATCGTGATATGTACACTCACAGCGCTTGTCATACTTTGCAGCGGAGTTCCTGTGGGCTATGGAGAAGCAGCAGGCGCAGAGCTTACCATCAGCGGATTTACATCCACCTACGGCGGCTGGGTATCAATCTTTACAGCGGTTGCCATGTGCTGTTTTGCATTTTCAACCATCATAGGCTGGGGTCTTTACGGTACCAGATGCATAGAGTTCTTATTCGGAACCAAGGCAAATAAGCCGTTCATGGTAGTATATTCGCTTGTTGCGATAGTCGGTGCGACAATGAACCTCGGACTGATGTGGAGCATAGCGGAGACATTCAATGGCCTTATGGTCATACCAAACCTTATCGCGGTATTTTTGCTTTCGGGTGTAGTTGTAAAGCTGGTGAAGGAATATTTTGCAGGAGAGGGAGCTGCATCTACCTTGAAGAATAGCCGGGAAGAGGCAAAAAGCTAAATAAGAGAAGGACTTTTTTTCGCGAAAAAAACATTTTCTATAGTGAAGCATACTCATAAAAAATACTTTGACTGCACTCAAAGTGCAGTTCTATGCTTGAATTAAGTACTAAATTAATAGCATGTAAAAAGTATTTAAATGTACTAAAAGAGAGGAGAATCACTATGTACTGTAACAATTGCGGACAGGAAGTCCCTAACAACTCAGGATTTTGTCCGAACTGTGGAGCAAAAATAAATCCACAGAATCAGACAGCTCAAGACGCACAGAGCACAGAGCCACGCACCATCAAGCTTAGATGCAAAAACTGCAATGCAACTATGGAGGTGGATGCCTCAAAGCAGGAGGCTGTATGCCCATACTGTGGAGCTAAGGAAAAGATACTCGACAGCGATGCGGTTGCCGTTGAGAAAATCAAGAGCAACACCTACAAGGAAATGGAATATGCGCGCATGGAGAAGGAGGAAAAGCAGAACGCTAAAAATCAGAAAGAGCAGGAAAAGAAAGCTTATAGCAAGAGCTTTCTAAGTAAATTCACTATCGTTATGACGTTTATCTGTCTGATTTGCGCTTTCACCGCTTTTGGCTCAAAGCACATCCTGGCAGGAATTATCGCACTTATCCAGACTGTGATATTTGCGGTATCATGGCTCATGGGCAAGCAGATTATCGGAGAAAATAAAAAGGCTGTCTACAAGGCACTTGCGTTACTTGGATGTTTGCTCATTATTCCGTTTTCGCTGAGTAATCAGACTCATAATTCTGATAGATCTGACACGGCGAAAAACGATTTTTCCAAAATTACATGGCCGACCTCAGAGCTTGCCAAGCTGATTCCACAGCCATCATCAAATATAGGAAAAATCAATCTTGATAGCTCTAACTACCTTTCAATAGATGTAGGAAATATAACAGAAGCTGATTTCAAGGAATATGCGCAAAAATGCAGTGATGCCGGATTTAATGTGGACTATAAAAAGAATGATACCTATTACATTGCTTCAGATACCAATGGAAACCGTCTGAATATAACATATGATAAAGACGAAATAATGTGTATACAGCTTAGGGCAGCTGACACTTCAGATGATTCAGAAAATAGCGAGGCTGACACTGCTGTAGCCAATACCGGCACAGCCATAACAACTGATAATTCCGGTTCTGACAACCCTGCCACAACAGATTCCGGCGATACTCAGAACTCTACAACGGACTCTGGTTCTGTAACACCGGAGCTCAAAGAGTTCTTAGACAGCTACGAGTCATTCATGGATGAATACATTGCTTTCATGCAGAAATACAATAGCTCAGGTGACACACTTAGTATGGCAACTGACTATGCAAAGATGCTTGCTAAGTATGCTGAGTTCTCAAAGAAGGCTGATGCCTACAACACTGATGAAATGTCAGCTGAAGATGCAGCTTACTATCTCGACGTAATGAACCGTGTGAATAAGAAGCTGGCAGATGCTGCATTAAATTAAGGTGTTCATTGTAAGTGAAATATAGGGGTTATTAATCATAAAAATGAGTCTGATTTGATATCGAATCAGACTCATTTATAGTTAAAAAAATTGTATCGATTTTTATAAAATATGTAGTTTTTCATAAATATAATGTGTCTAAAAAAATAGAAAGGGGATAAAGATTATGCTATGCTTACAAAGAAAATAATCAATTGGGGTTATTAATCAAATCCGGTTTGTAGAATTTAAAAAATTAATATGAAATCTTAGCATATGATAAGAAATGCTAAGGGATGCTAAGAAACTCTGAGAAATTTAATGACAAAATGTCTCTCCTGTGCTACAATCAACTCAAAGCATTATATTTCTGTAAGCGGCACCACATAACAGTTTTTACAGGTGCACACCACTTTGAAGAGGGCAGACCACTTCGCATCATTCTACAAAGGACATGGAAGTTTTCAATGCTTTAATTACCCATTAACAGCAGGAAAATTGAAATGCCGTATGTAGACAGAATACAGAAAGTGCAGTCAGAAGGCAGTTAGAAGCCAGATAATGTAGTCATAAGACAGATAAACTGTATACAGTGTGATAATCATAATGTAAACATATAGAAAACATAAAGAAGGACAGCACATGTATACCTTGTAAACTGTACCATCATTGGCACCGGATTTTCCTGCTCACACAAGAGAACAGGAGGAGAAGGATTGAGCGCAAAGGACTCAATGGCAAAGGAATACTTTGCAGACAATGCCAGGTTTGCTGACCTGTGCAACAATATACTGTATGGAGGAAGAGAGGTCATCCTGCCGGAAAACCTTAAGGAAAGAGACACGACAGAGGTGCTGACCGCACTGGGGCTTGATAAAAAGACCATAGCGGTGCAGAAGCTTAGGGACATCTTCAAAAATGCCAGCATTAAATATACCGGCAAATCATACGTTGTCCTGATAGGAGTAGAAAATCAGTCGGATATACACTATTCCATTCCGGTAAAAAACATGTTTTATGATGTCATGGCATATGGCAATCAGGTAAAGGAAACAGCCAAAAAGCACCGCAGGGAAAAGGATACGGCAACATCTGATGAATTTCTCTCGGGATTTACAAAAGAGGATAAGCTGATTCCGGTGATAACGATAACAGTATATCTCGGAATAAAGGAATGGGATGGTCCAAGGAAGCTGTCAGATATGTTTGGTGATGTGGATGAGGAGCTTCTGCCATTCATACCGGATTACAGAATTAATCTGCTGGCACCGAGGGAGATAACAGACTTTACCGGATTCAGGACATCCATCAGGCAGCTTTTCGAGGTATTGAAGAATGCATATGATAAGGAAAAAATGCAGGAAGTGCTGCAGAATGATGAAAAATTTAGCAGGGTAGACAGAGAGACGGTTGAGGCAATCAACCTGTTTGCAGGAACGGATATAGATATAGATGAGAAAGAAGAGGTGATTGATATGTGTAAGGCGTGGGAAGATCAGAAAAATGAAGGCAGAGAAGAAGGCAGAGAATTAGGAGAAAGACAAAAGATAATTTCTCTGATTGTAAAAAAGCTGCAAAAGGACAAGAGTGTGGCAGAGATAGCAGATGACCTGGAAGAAAAAGAGGAGGTTATCGCTCCAATTTACGAAGCGGCATTGTCAATGAAGCCAGATTATGATGTTGAGAAAATCTATGAGCTTCTTGAGAAAAATAAGAAGCTGGCATAGCAGCTGTAGATACTGGCAGTAGGATGGGGCTTCATCCCATGAGCCATGGCTTGTGCACACTCTCTCACGTGAGCTACGCTATGCAGCCAAGATACTGTAGGAATTATGCCTTAAAGATTTACGATACTCGACGAAACCGTCGAAACGCGCCGTCCGTGGCGCGGTTCTCCTTGAGCTCCCATTCGTGGGAGCTCATTCCTGTGTATAGTGTGCATAATTCAACAGTATCTAGACAGCTCCGCTATTCGCTCTCACGACACCTGCCATGTGCCACCACACTGCAAATGCGAATAAAAAATATCAACCGTTGCAAAAAGTACTCCGGATGATTATAATAGGTATATTAGATTTGTGAATGGAAACAATGTCCATATTAAATCAAAATTAAACTATATATTAAGGAGACAATAGAAAATGAAAGAAAAATCAAGAAGCACTTTTTCCGGCAACATTGGGTTCGTTCTTGCGGCAGCCGGCAGTGCGGTAGGACTTGGAAATATATGGAGGTTTCCGTATCTGGCAGCAAAGGACGGAGGAGGACTTTTTCTGCTGGTGTATCTGATACTTGTTCTGACTTTTGGCTTTGCATTGCTTACCACTGAGATTGCAATAGGACGTAAGACCGGACAGGGACCGCTCACAGCGTATGGTCTTATCAATCCAAAGGGCAAGTTTATCGGTGTGCTTGCGTGTATAGTACCGGCTATTATTCTGCCTTACTACTGTACTATAGGTGGATGGGTTTTAAAGTACTTTACAATTTTCATTACAGGAAGCGGTAAGAATGCGGTTACTGATGGATATTTCACAGGTTTTATCACAGGCCAGTGGGCACCAATCATATTTGGAGTGGTTTATCTGCTTTTAACAGCAGCAATTGTCATTGGTGGAGTCAATAAAGGCATCGAGCGGTTCAGCAAGGTGCTTATGCCTATCCTTGTTGTGCTTATTTTTGCAATCGGAATTTTCTCACTGACGCTTCATTATAAGGATGCGTCGGGCACAGTAAGAAGTGGTCTTGAGGGACTTAAGATTTATGTGATTCCGGATTTCAAGGGGCTTACAATGCAAAAGCTTTTTACCGTATTTGTTGATGCGCTCGGTCAGCTTTTTTATTCAATCAGTGTAGCTATGGGAATCATGGTTGCATACGGCTCATATGTCAAGAAAGAATCAAAGCTCATGGGTTCAATCAACCAGATAGAGATTTTTGATACACTTGTTGCATTTCTTGCAGGCCTTATGATCATTCCGGCAGTATATGTATTTATGGGCCGTGACGGTATGTCAGCAGGACCGGGGCTTATGTTTATATCATTGCCAAAGGTATTTGATGCAATGGGAATAGCAGGAGATATCGTGGGACTGATATTCTTCATGATAGTTGCATTTGCAGCAGTTACATCGTCTGTATCAATTATGGAGGCTATTGTATCGAGTCTTATAGACAGATTTCACTGGAGCCGCAGAAAAAGCGCAATTTTAGTCACGGTATATGCCCTGATTGCAGAGATAATAGTCTGCCTTGGCTACAATAAGCTATATATGGAGGTTAAGCTTCCAAACGGCACAGTTGGACAGATACTTGATATCATGGACTATGTCAGCAACAATGTGCTCATGCCAATCGTGGCACTTGCCACATGTATCCTCATCGGCTGGATAGTAAGTCCAAAGGTAATAATAGATGAGGTGACACGCGGAGGCAGCAAATTTACCAGAAAAGGACTTTATATAATCATGGTTAAATTTATTGCACCGGCATTCCTACTTATACTGTTGCTGCAGGCACTCGGAATCGTTACTTTTTAGTATTGAAATAAATTTATTGTATATTTTATATAAATACCCTTGAAATACAGCCATCATAATGGTAGTATTTTACTAAATGATGAAAGAGGGGGAGCCACTATGGCTTTTAGACGAGAGAAAAAGCGTATCGGTGATATGCTTATAAATGAAAATGTAATTACTCAGGAGCAGCTGGAAAAGGCTCTGCCTATAGCCAAAGAAAAGCATAAGAAGATAGGAGAAACACTCATTGAGCTTGGGTTCACCAATGAGCTTGAGATAGCAAAGGCATTGTCGCAGCAGCTGGGACTTGAGCTTGTGAATGTGAGCGCACTTAACATACCTGAGGAGGTGCAAAGCCTCGTCAGTGAATCAGTGCTCAGAAAGCATGTCATGATACCATATGCCTTTGACCCAAATAATGCCAATATAGTGCATGTGGCCATGGCCGATCCTATGGATATGGTGGCGCTTGATGATTTTTCAATCGTTACAAATCTGCAGGCTGAGCCTGCGGTAGCGACAGAAAGAGATATACTTTTGACGCTCGACAAATATTATGGTGATACAGAAGCGATGAAGGCGGCTCAGGAGTATGCAAGGGAGAGAAAAGAGCGTGAGCAGAAAAATGCCGAGGCTGAGGAAGCTACCAGCAAGGATGTCAACAATTCACCGGTTGTTCTGCTTGTCAATTCTATTATTGAGCAGGCAGCCAGACTCAGGGCCTCAGATATACATATAGAGGCACTGGAAAATAAAGTCAGGGTGCGATACAGAATTGACGGTGCGCTTTATGAGAAGGCAGCATATAGTATACATCTGCTCTCTGCAATTATTACACGACTTAAAATCATAGGCGGTATGGATATTTCTGAGAAGCGTAAGCCGCAGGACGGCCGTATCACTATGGAGATAGATAAGACAGAGTATGATATCCGAGTATCAATCCTTCCGACAGTATTTGGTGAGAAGTGTGTTATGCGACTTGCACAGAAAAAGGCACTTACAAGAGATAAAAAGGAGCTGGGATTTTCAGACGAAGAGCTTAAGGCCTTTAATCATATACTGATGAATACAAACGGTATCATCCTTGTTACAGGACCTACAGGAAGTGGTAAGTCAACCACACTTTACACGGCACTTTCCGAGCTCAACAAGGATGATGTAAATATCATCACAGTTGAGGATCCGGTCGAGGCCAATATAGACGGAATCAACCAGGTACAGGTAAATAATAAGGCTGACCTGACATTTGCATCAGCACTTCGTTCCATTCTGCGACAGGATCCGGACATCATTATGATTGGTGAGATTCGAGATCAGGAGACAGCACAGATTGCAGTACAGGCGTCAATCACAGGACATCTTGTGGTCAGCACACTGCATACCAACAGCTCGGCAAGTACTATTTCACGACTGGAGGACATGGGAGTTGAAAGTTATCTGCTTGCGGATTCGGTAAAGGGAATCATTGCACAGCGACTTGTAAGAAGACTTTGTCCGGCATGTAAGAGAGAACATCTGCTGACAGAGGAGGAAAAGGCCTTTATGAATATACCGGCATTCCGTCCGGTAAATATTTATGAGCCATGTGGCTGTGAAAAATGTGCCAATACAGGCTACAAGGGACGAATCGGTATATATGAGATAATGACCGTAACACCAAAGCTCAAGTCACTTATTTCAAAATGTGCTGATATAGAAGATATAAACAAGGCAGCATGTGATGAGGGCATGCATACACTTAGACAGAGTGCAGAGAAGCTTGTACTCGAAGGAGTTACTTCATTCCAGGAAATGTTAAAGACCACGTTTGAAAACTAAGGGGGAAAAGAAAATGCAGATAGTAGACATTTTAAAAGCAGCGCAGCAACAGAACTCATCGGATATACATATCGCACCGGGAAATCCGGTTATGCTTAGAATTGACGGAATGCTTGTACCGCAGGGAAATCAGGTTCTTACCAATGTTGAGACGGACAACCTGCTTTCTCCAATTGTCCCGCAGGAGCTTAAAGATGTGCTAAAGAAAAATGGAGAGCTTGATTTTGCTTTTTCGGTGGAGGGCTTTTCACGAGTCAGAGCCAATGTGTTCAGACAGAGAGGTTCATATGCAGCAGCACTTCGTATTCTCTCATATGACGTGCCTACACCACAGCAGCTTGGAATACCACAGTCGGTTGTAAATCTGACCACAAAGATGAGAGGACTTGTCCTCGTGACAGGAGCTACAGGAAGTGGTAAGTCGACTACGCTGGCAAGTCTTATAGATGTCATTGCAGCAAGAGATTCCAAAAATATAATCACGCTTGAAGATCCTATCGAGTACCTGCACTCAAGGAGGCGCTCGATAGTGGCACAGCGAGAGGTTGGAAAGGATACACTCTCATATGCTGCAGCCCTAAGAGCTGCACTGCGACAGGATCCGGATGTAATACTTGTAGGAGAGATGCGAGATCTTGAAACTATATCAACAGCTATTACAGCGGCGGAGACAGGACATCTTGTATTTTCTACACTGCATACCAACAGTTCATCCGATGCAATTGACCGTATGATTGACGTTTTTCCACCACACCAGCAGCAACAGATACGAGTGCAGCTCTCAGGAGTTTTAGAGGGAATTGTTGCACAGCATCTGCTTCCAATGGTAAATGGCGGACGAATTGCAGCATTTGAGGTGCTCCTTGCAAACAATGCCATCAGAAACTTAATTCGTGAGGCAAAAGCGTTTCAGATTCCATCTATCATACAGACATCAAAGAGAGAGGGTATGATGATGATGGATGACTGTATTTTACAGTATTACAGCCAGGGCCTTATAGCGCCGGAGACTGCAGTTGCATATGCACATGATCCGGTAAGCATGGCTAGCCGTGTACACCTTTACTATTGATGGTATAATCGTATGTATTTTACTGTTATGGTATAATGTTGTGGAGTCTTAATAAATTATGATTTAATTTATCTGGAGGTTGCACAGAACAGGGATAAGGAGGAGAAGAAAGTGGCTGACTGGACATATCAGATTATAGACCAGAGCGGAAAAGAAAGAAAAGGAAATATAGTAGCCGAGTCAGAAGCAGAGGCAAAAAATAAGCTTAAGATGGATGGCAACATGGTCATAAGCCTCACCAAGGCAACAGCACTGACCAAGGAAATCTCATTCAGTGTAGGAGGAAAGGTAAAGCCGAGAGACCTATCGGTATTCTGCCGCCAGTTCACCAGTATGGTCAATGCCGGTGTTACGATTCTTGATACGCTGGATATGCTATCCGATCAGACTGAGAACAAGGTCATGGCGAAAGCTATCAGAGGTGTTCATGCCGAGATTCAAAAAGGTGAGACTCTCTCGGATGGTCTGAAAAAATATCCGAATGTTTTCCCTGATATCATGGTGAGCATGGTTGCGGCAGGAGAAGCATCCGGCAAGATTGATGTAGCTTTTGACAGAATGTCTGCACACTTCGAAAAATCGGCAAAGCTTAACGGCATGATAAAAAAAGCGGCAGTTTATCCGATTATCGTTGTGATTGTAGCTATTGCGGTTGTTATTGTAATGCTTGTAAAGGTCATCCCAAGCTATTCAGAGATGTTCAATGACCTGGGAACAGAGCTGCCGGGCATCACAAAGGCAGTTGTTGCGATGAGTGATTTTGTTACCGGATACTGGTATATTGTGATTGCTGTCATAGTAGCAATTGTTATAGCCATCAAGCTTTATAAGCAGACTGACAGCGGCCAGATGTTCTTTGGCAATCTCGCAAGAAAGCTTCCGGTTTTCGGAAAGCTAAACATCAAGACAGCGGCCAGTAACTATGCGCGTACACTTTCCACACTTGTGTACTCCGGACTTCCGATGATTGAAGCCCTTGGTATCACTGCTGACACCATGAAGAATGCGCTTTACAAAAAAGCCCTGAAAAATGCGAGGGAAGAGGTAAGTAAGGGTGTTCCACTGTCTGAGCCAATTACTGCGTGTGGATTGTTTCCACCTATGGTTTCACACATGACCAAAATCGGTGAGGAGACCGGTGACTTGGAGGGCATGCTTACCCGACTGGCAGACTACTATGATGAGGAAGTTGAGTTGGCTACCCAGACAGTTATGGCAGCTATTGAGCCTATGATTATCCTTGTTCTGGCACTTATTGTTGGTGTGCTTGTGGCAGCCGTTATGGCTCCTATGCTTTCCATGTATCAGGCTATGGACAGCTTATAAAATGAAAAAAGAAGCAGACTTTGAGTGTGAAGCTCAAAGGCTGCTTTTTTGGTGCAGAGACATTGGCAGTAGGACGGGGCTTCATCCCATGAGCCCTGGCTTGTGCACACTCTCTCGCGTGAGCTACGCTGTACTGCAAAGATACTGTAGGAATTATGCTTTATAGGGTATCTATGCCCGACGAAACCGTCGAAACGCGCCGTCCATGGCGCGGTTCTCCTTGAGCTCCCATCCGTGGGAGCTCATTTCTGTGTATAGTGTGCATAATTCAACAGTATCTAGGCAGCTCCGCTATTCGCTCACGAGAGAGAGCGTGCACAAGCCGGGCACATGGAATGAAGCCCCTTGCGCTGTGGCAAAAAATATAATGACAAAGTAACATAGCTCTGCTACAATCTGTTTAAAGAGACAATTTATGAAAGAGATAAGCTGATTCCTGTAATTATGATTACAGTATATCTCGGCACCGAGGGAGATAACAGACTTTACCGGATTCAGGACATCAATCAGGCAGCTTTTCGAGGTACTGCAGAATGCATATGATAAAGAAAAGATGCAGGAAGTGCTACAGAACGATGACAAGTTTAGCAGTGTGGACAGAGAGACAGTCGAGGCAATCAACCTGTTTGCAGGAACGGATATAGACATAGATGAGAAAGAAGAGGTGATTGATATGTGTAAGGCATGGGAAGATCAGAAAAATGAAGGCAGAGAATTAGGCAGAGAAGAAGGCAGAGAATTAGGCAGAGAAGAAGGCAGAGAAGAAGGTCGAGAAGAAGGCAGAATTCGCCAGGCAAAAGTAACAGCTTTGAAGCTTCAGAAAAAAGGTCACTCAATAGAAGATATAGCTGAATGTGTGGATTTTGATGAGGAAACAGTAAAAAAATGGCTTGTGAGCTAATATTGTAGTGTAATACAAATTTGAGGAGGCAGTCTTTGAGCGAAAGTGCGGAGGCTGCTTCCTCTTTGTCTGAGGGTACTGACAATAGCCCGGGGCTTCATCTTCTGAGCCCTGACTGGT
>OGLN01001852.1_pt1 | contig 14163 bp, 14 predicted proteins | sample 1572641 | NCBI WGS metagenome assembly OGLN01 (sample SAMEA2581903, study PRJEB24529) | metagenome | biome: Human gut stool | place: China | collected 2011
GTCATCCGGGGAGTGGGCGGACCATGCGCGTCCGCACCGACCAGCCGGGCCTCGGCGTGTACACGGCGGATTGGTACAGGGACCGCCCTCGCGGCGGGATCTGCCTGGAGGCGGGCGCGCTGCCGGACGCCCCCAACCGCCCGGACTACCCGTCCGCGCGGCTCGACCCCGGTGAGGAGTACTCCCACCGCACCTCGCACGAATTCGGGGTGCGATAGCTCGGGGCTCTCCCGGATCCCGATTCGACCTGTCGTTCTCCATGAGCACGATGTCCGTTTTCGAATGGTCGCCGAGTTCGTCGGCGCGTACTCGCCTGCCGGGAGGGGGATTGCACCGGCAAAATCTTGTGGGCGAGTGGAACCCGAGCAGGTTCGCGCGGCGATGGACCGATGCGGCGCCGCGCTTCGGTCGATATCGCAGTCCTACGGCTCCATTTGGCGGAGAGCTCGTATTGCAGTGACTGCTCGTCCGGCGTCGGGAAAACGGAGAAGTTGACATTGGTCCGGAGTCCTGTTAAAACGAGAGGTGCGGCATTTCAGGGTCGTGATTCTGGGGGTTGATTTCACTGATGGGTGTCCGGCGTTCCAGGTTCTGGGGAGGCGGGTAGGCGTGGGTGCCGCCCGGTGAAGGTGGTTGAGCCGGCGAATCGGGTGCGGCGTTCTCGCGGTATTCGCGGGTGCGGTGCGCGGATTCGCTTGAGCGAGAGGCCGCGCGAGTAGCGGTCATTCGGTTCTGTCGTTTCGTGTCTCGCGATTCTGCGCGGGCTGCGGGCGTGTCGGTCCGGTGCGGTGCCGGGCGGCGGTGTGAACTGGTGCAGCGGATTCGCGGCGCGGGTTCGTTTCCTGTGCAGGTGCATTTCAGTGGATCCGGGCGCTGAGTCCTGCTCGGACGTTTTGTAGCCCCCGCTTCCGGGGGGCGGGATCCCCCTTTCTCCGCGGATCGGCCGATGTCGGTGTGCGGGCCCGATCGAAATCGGAGGCGTGTTGCGTGAAAGTGGTCGACGAGGACTGGGAGCGGGCGCTGGCGATCGCCCCGCACCCCGACGATCTGGAATACGACGGTGTGGGAGCGGCGCTGGCGCGCTGGACCGGGCAGGGCAAGCAGATCACCGAACTGATGGTCACCCGCGGTGAAGCGGGGATCGACTCGATGGAACCGGACCGTGCGCGCAAGGTTCGCACCGGGGAACAGCGGGCAGCGGCGGAAGCCGTCGGCGCTCGAGCAGTCGACTTCCTCGACCACCCCGATGGGGAACTCGCGTACGGCAGCGCCCTGCGGCGGGATCTGGCCCGCGCCATTCGGCGGCACCGGCCGGAAGTCCTGATCTCGATCAACTTCCGGGACGAGTGGCCACGGGGGACGGGTTTCAATCACCCCGACCATCGGGTTGCGGGGCCCGCCATCGTCGATGCCGCGCGCGATGCCGCGAACCGCTGGGTTTTCCCTGAACTCGCCGCGGACGGGCTGGGGCCGTGGCAGGGCCTGCGGTTCATGCTGTTCGGCAATTCGCCCCGCGCGGCGCACTTCGTCGACGTGGGCGAGCACCTGGGCGCTGGTGCCGCGGCGCTTGCGGCGCATGGCGAGTACCTCGCCGGGCTCGGGGGGCTGGACGCCGACGCGCACCTGAACTACGAGGCGGGGATCGCGGGAGAGCAGGCCGGCGTGGCGCGGGCTGTGCTCTTCGAGCTGATCACGCTCTGATCTCTCTTCAGCCGTGGATTTCGTCGAGCGGCCGTCATTGCCGGAACTCGCCAAGAGGGGTGTTGGAATGCCGACCAACGATGCCGACTGTCCGCCTGCGGGACGGTATCCGCAGCGGATCGCGATCGCGCAGACGAGCTCGATCACCGGGGACCTCCCCGGCAACGCCGCCAAGGTTCTGCGGTGGGTGCGGAAAGCCGCCGACCGGGGAGCGGAGACGGTGGTGTTCCCGGAACTGCACCTGACCGGTGCGGTGATCGGAGATCTCGCGCTGCGCCGGTCGTTCGCAGCCGCGACTCGGGCGTCGCTCGCGCACGTCGCCCGTGAACTGGCCGAAACCGGACTCGGGGACCGGCAGGTGCTCGTGGGGCATGTCCGCCTGCCCGTCGGGGAAGGGCTGCAGCGAGCCGTGTCGGGTGCGTCGTGGCTGTCCGGCGGTCGCGTGGTGGACGTGGAACTCGCGCGCAGCGCCGAATTCGACGACCTGGCGCCACCCGATGCGCCGGTCGACGACCTGTACTGCGCCCCCTCCGCCGAAGCAGGACTGATGCACCTGCCCCTGCCCGGGACGACCGCGAAGGAGCACCGGGCGGTCATCGTGCTCGGGAATTGCCCGTACGTGATCGGCGATTGCGAGCGGCGGCGGGAACTGTTGCGCGGCATCGCCCGGCGGAACGGAGCCCCGGTCATCCACGCGAACGCCGTCGGTGGCCGGGACGAGCTGGTCTTCGACGGCCTCTCCACGGCGGTCGGCGCGGACGGTGCGCTCCTGGGGCAGGCGCCGCGGTTCCGCGAAGAGCTGCTCGTGGTCGACGTCGACGGGGGTGCGCCGGCCGTGGTCGTTCCCGCCGAGGACGACCTGTCGGCCACCTACGAGGCGCTCGTCACCGCCACCCGGGATCACGTCCGCAACAACGGGTTCGGCTCCGTGCTCGTCGGCCTGTCCGGCGGCGTCGATTCGGCATTGGTCAGCGCCGTCGCGGCCGACTCGCTGGGGCCGCAGAACGTGCACGCCGTGCTGATGCCCAGCGAATACACGAGGGCGTGCTCGACCAGGGACGCCGAGGAACTGGTTCGGCGGCAGGGAATCCGGAGCCGTTCGATCCCGATCGACAACCTGGTCGCAGCGTTCCAGGAGTACCTGCGGTTGGAGTCGGTCGCGGCCGAGAACATCCAGGTGCGGATCCGCGGAACGATCCTCATGGCGCTGTCGAACTCGTGCGGTCACTTCGTCCTGACCACCGGGAACAAGAGCGAGCTGTGTATCGGGAACTCGACGCTGTACGGCGATTCCACCGGCGGGTTCGATCCCATCAAGGACCTGTCGAAGAGCATGGTCTGGGCGTTGTGCCGCTGGCGCAATCGGCGCGCCCGGCAAGTGGGGGAGACGGCGCCGATCCCGGACAGCATCATCGAAAAGGCGCCTTCGGCGGAACTGCGGCCGAACCAGTTCGATTCTGATTCTCTTCCGGACTACGCGCTCCTCGACGAGCTGCTCGCCGACTACGTCGAACGCAATCTCGGCCGGGAAGAGCTCGTCGCGTCAGGCTACGACAAGGACCTCGTCACTGACATTCTCCGCCGGGTGGACGCGGCGGAGTACAAGCGGCGTCTCTACCCGGTCGGTCCCAAGGTGACCCGCAAGAGCCTCGGCCGCGATCGTGTCATGCCGCTGACGAACCTCTGGCGCGAGTGAGTGCGCCGGTGGGCCCCACACCGGCGCAGCTTCCGGAATGCCGTTCGCTACAGAAAGGGGATCCAGGTGTCTGTCGAGCCGATGAAGAACGATGCCGACGAGGAGAACGAGGTCCACGACGTGGTGAACTTCGTCGACGGCGGCCGCAACGTCGTGACTCCCGTCCTCCAACTGCCCTCCGAGGTCGCCCTGGCTGTCGTCGAGAACTTCGCCCAGCTCGTGCGGGACGCTCATAAGAGCGCGGCTGCGACGACGCAGGACGCGGACGGGATCACCCGCGCGCAGCGGTTCGAGGAGGGCGACGTGTACATGCTCGCCTCGCCGTTCGACGGGTATTTCGCGGACCGCTACATCATGGACTTCTACAACGTCGTGGAGCGGAACATCTGCTCGCGGATGCACATCCACACCGGGCTCCGGTTCGTCCGGATGATGACCGGTCCGGATACCCGGATACGGATCAGCAGCCTCTCCCCGTTCATGATCACGGAAGTGGCCGGCGTGACGAGGTTTCGCCTGGAGGCGTTCGAGGACCTGTTGCCGGACGCTCCGGAAGGGCACGAGCGAACTCGGTACAACCTGGTCGTCCCGCCGTCGTCGTTCGTCGACATGCAGGTGCCGCGCGGAACCAGCCACCAGTTCAACGCGATCGGCAAGCACGCGGTGATCGATTCCGTGCACCCGGAGGAGTCGGTCGAGACGTTCCGGGAAAGCATGTCCGGCTACAAGATGATGGCGCAGACCGTCTTCCTCGCCGAAGAACTGCCACCCGCGTCCAGTTGCGTCCTGCTCCACGCAGCGGACCGCGATGCCGGCACGAACTGAACCGACCGCGCGACGACTGCCGGTCTTCGACCGGCGGCCCGGCGCTGATCCAATCCGGTGGAGGAGGTGTACCCCTCGTGGCAACGCGCGGCCCCCGGAAGAAGACGATCATCGGATTGATCCACCTCGAACCGCTCCCGGGAACGCCCTACTACGCATCGGAAGCGTTGCCGGACATCGTGGCGAAAGCCGTGCGTTCGGCGCGCGCACTGGTGGCCGGTGGGGCGGACGGATGCTTGGTGCAGACGGTGGACCGCGTCTACCCGACCGGCGACGACGCCGATCCGGCTCGAATCGCGGCGATGAGCCGCGTGCTGCTGGCCATCAGGCAGGAGGTTCCTGCCGAGTTCCGGGTCGGCGTGCAGATGATGATCAATGCGGTGCGTCCCTCGCTGGCCGTGGCAGCGGTCTGCGGTGGCGACTTCGTTCGGGCAAGTTGCCTGGTCGGGGTGACGGCGAGTCCCTTCGGGCTGGTGGAGGGCGCGCCGTGGGAGGTCGTGCGCTACCGCCACGCCATCCACGCCGGTGGGATCGAGCTGGACGCCGAGATCGGGTCCATGCACTTCCGGCCCCTCGACGACCGCATGGGGCCGGCCGAGGCCGCGCGAGCGGCCAAGTTGGTCGGCGCGGATTCCGTAGCGCTGAGCAGCCCGGACGACGACCGGACCCTGAGCATGATCGACGAAGTGCGGGCGGTGGTCCCCGGTATGCCCGTCATGCTGGCCGGGAACACCCACCATGGGAACGCGGCGCGACTGCTCGCCCGTGCGGATGGTGCCTACGTCGGCAGCTGCCTGGAACCCGATGGCTGGGGCGGAGTGGCCGACGCCGACCGGACGAGGTCCTACATGGACGTCGTGGCCCGGGTGGAGCAGTCATGACCCGTTCCGGTAGCGGGGGCGTGCCGATGGAGCCGGGCGTCGTGTTCGAGCAGACGCGTGCGTTGGGCGCTGACCTGAGGCTGCTGTCGGACCGGTTCGCGCGCGAATTCGAGCAGCGTCCGGACCTGCCCGCCGGCGGTGTCGACGCGGTGGTGCTCGTGGGCAACGGCGATTCCCACCACGCGGCTCTGACGGCGCAGCTTGCGTTCGAGCAGGTGGCCAACGTTCCTTGCGTTCCGATGAGCGCGTACCGGTTCGAGGGGTACGCCGCGGACGCGCCCGTCGCCGAACCCGGGCGGGTGCCGGTCCTGGCCGTCTCGGCGTCAGGACGGTCGCCTGCGGTGGTGCGTTCCGCGGTCTCGGCTGCGGAGCGCGGATTCCCGGTTCTCGCGTTCACCGGAGACCCGCACAGCCCGCTCGCCGCCGCGGCGAGCGCGACGGTGTGCACGACGGTACCGGATCTGCGGCCATCGCCCGGCGTACGCACCTACCAGGCGAGCGTGTGCGCGTTGCTGATGTTCGCCTGCCGGATGGGTGAGATCGCGGGGCGAGGGCGGGCCCGCGAAGTCCGCGATGCGTTGTGCACGCTGCCCGAAGCCGTGGAGCGGACGGCGGGCGAGGCGTTGGAGAAGTGCGAACAGCTGGCGGCGCAGCTGGCCGGCGCGGCGGTGGTGCCGATCGCCGGGTCGGGGCCGAGCGAGGGGACCGCGAAGTTCTGCGCGGCGAAGCTCGTGGAGGCCGCGGGGATGTTCGCAACAGGCCAGGACCTCGATGAGTGGGTGCATGTCGAACGGTTCGCCACGCCCCGGGACATGCCCGTCGTGGTGCTGTCCCCGTCCGGGCGTTCGGAGGACAAGGCCGCCGCCGTGGCGGAACGAGCGGCCTCCCTCGGGCGCAGGGTGATCGCCGTGGTGCCGCCCTGCGACGACGGGGCGTCCCGGCACGCGGAGGTCGTCCTACCGATCTCCGGTGACCCGCCCGAGGAGATCAGCGGTCTGCTCTACCCCGTGTTCGCGGCTCCGCTGGGCGGTTTCCTCGCACTGGGATCGGGGCGCAGGCCGTTCGAAGCGGGAAGGTGACCGACATTGCGGAGCGGAGGCGATCATGCTGGAAGGGCGCTTTGCCGAGTCCGACACCGATCGACACGTGGCTCGCAGGGCCGAGCTGCTCGACGGCGACGGAGGGATCCCGCCGCTGGGGCCTGTGAAGCAGTGGCCGGTGGGCACCCGGCCGGAGCGGGTCTTGCCCTCGATCAGCGATGAGTTGGCCGACAACGGGCTCGCTGTCGCGGACTTCGACGGCCCGCTGCCGCCGGACGACTTCATCGGCCTCGGCGAGCAGCTCGGCAGCGTCATGCAAGAGCGCGACCCCACCGTGCAGCCGCGGGTGTACCGCGGAGGGCTGCTCAACCTGGTGACCGAGATCGGCCACACCGCGGACGTCGCGGTCCAGCCGTTCTCGACCACCGGGCTGGCGATGCACACGGAAGCCAGCGGGAAACCCGTTGCCGAGCAACCGCGCTACATCGCGCTCATGTGCCTGGAACCGGGTGATCAGGACTCGTCCGCGCAGACCGTGGTCGTTGCGATGGCGGACATCGCCGCCCGGCTCTCCCGGGATGACCTGGCGGTGTTGGAGGAACTCCGCTACCACCGCAACACCGCCGGCCCGTTCATCGCCAGGCAGGAGGAGGGCAGGACGGTGCTGTCCTTCCGGGATTTCTGCGGGGACGAGCTGCATTGGGTGCACGAGGGACGGAGCAGGAGCGCGACGGAGATCAACGACGTCCTGCGCCGGTTGCTCGCCGCGATCTACCACCCGGGTTCGGCGCGCGTGGCCCGGTGGCGACGCGGTCGCTTGGTGGTGCTCGACAACACGCGGTTCATGCACGGCAGGACCGCAGGCGCCAGGGAGACCGGAGCGATCCGGCGTCACCTGCAGCGGCTGCGGATCAACTGAAGTCACGTCGTTGTCCGGTCGAACACACGGAGGCGGAGTCCAAAGTGGATCTTTTCGGCGAGCAATGCGCTGCGCGCGCCTACACCACGCCTCGGGAGGCGCAGCGGTATGCGGCACAACTCCCGGGCATGATGCTGCCCGACGTACCGTTCTCGCCCGGGGTCGACGAGTCGGTCGTCGAGGTGTTCCGCGCGGCCGAGAACCCGGCTGACCCGTTCGAGCTGCGAGATCTGTGGCTGGCGCGCACCGAGCATGCCCTGGGCGAGGCGGCGCACCGGCCGTGGCTGGCTGAGCGCTGGCGGGCGGCCAGGATGCGCCGCACGATCTCCGCCGACGAGGTCTTGAATTCACGCACGACCGTGCGGTTCGTCAAGGAGATGTTCAACTTCTTCTTCCGCGACGATCTCTTCGGCGAACTGCCGTGCACCGAACCTGTGGTGCTGTGCACCGGCGCGGTGGACGAGGCGAGCTGGGGCTTGCCCGAGACCCTGAAGGATTGCGTGCGGTTCGCGCTGGAGAACGACCTGTACGGCTACTCGGACTCGCGCGGACGGATCTCGGCGCGGGAGGCCGTTGCCGCGTACGAGAACGGCCGCATCAGCGGAGCCCCGTACGGGCCCGGGAACATCGCGCTCACGCTCGGCGCCACGTTCGGGATCAGCGCGATCGCGGACTTCGTCCTGTCCGGGACAGCGGCGAGTGCACCGGTGTTGTGCGGCATCCCGAACTACCCGCCGCTGGTGGAGAGCATCGGTCGGCGGCACGACGTCGCGCTGGTGCCGTTGCCTTCCGGGGCCGGCTGCACGTCGCTGGAACCGCTGATCGAACGGCTCTCCCACGACACCCCGATGGTGATGGTGCAGACGGCGGCGAATCCGACGGGCGCTCTGGTGCCGGAAGCCGACATCGAGCGGCTGATCGCGGCGGCCTCCCCGAACACCATCATCGTGCTCGACGAATGCCACGAGTGGCTCGGTACGTTCGCGCCGTGCTCGGCGGCCAGGTCCGCGCCCAACGTGGTCCGGATGTCCAGCCTGTCCAAGACCTGGTCCACACCGGGCTTGAAGGTCGGGTGGTTCATGGCGGACCAAGCGTTTATCGACGAGTACTACGAATACGCCTCGACCAGTTTCGGCGGTCCTCCTTCGTTCTTCTACACGCTCGTCGAGGTGCTGGCGCGGATGGAGCGGTGGATCGAGCAGGGCCTCCGCGACGTGGGAAGCGCTGAGCTGGGGGAGTTCGAACCGTTCTACAACCTGGACCGAGCGCGCCTGCAGGCGGCTTATGACTCCTACCGGGTGGCCCGCAGCGGGAGGGACGAACAGCTCCGTACGGCGCGCGACGCGACAGTGGCGCGGTTCTCGGAGATCGGGGCCGAGGTCGTTCCGCCCCGGTATTCCATCAACATCGCGATGCGGGCGGACGGGTGGGACGAGGACTCGTACTTCACCTTCCGGAAGCTCTACCACGAAACCGATGTGGCGGTGTTCCCGAACCTGCTGACGTTCGGGCTGTCCGGAGGCGGCTTCCGCATCACCTCCGCGTGCCCCTGGAACGAGATCGCCCGCGGTACCGACCGCCTGCGGGACGCGTTCGCAGTGGAGGTGGCCAAGCCGTGAGCGTCGCGCGGGAGTCGGTGCCGGAGGCGGGTTCGGTCAAGCCGGCCGGAATCCGGTTCGGCATCCATTCAGGACAGCAGCAACCCGGGTTCGAGCCGTGCCTGCGCCTCTGGCAGCACGCCGAAGAGCTGGGGTACGACTGGATTTCGGTCTTCGACCACTTCCGTCCCCCGCTGGGTGGCCCGGACGGCCCCTGCCTCGAAGGCCCGACCCTGCTGGCCGCGCTGGCGGCCCGGACGTCCCGGATCAGGTGCGGAATGCTGGTGCTCGCGGTGGGCAATCGGCACCCCGCCGCGGTGGCATCGATCGCGGCGACCCTCGATCACATCTCCGGTGGGCGCCTGGAACTGGGCCTGGGCGCCGGTGGTCCGGACCTTGCGCACGAGCAGTACCGCCTCCCCGCGCCCGCTGTCGGAACGCGCATGGACATGCTCGACGAGACCTGCCGGATCGTGCGAGGTCTGGTGGGCCGAGCGCGAACCACGTTCCACGGCAGGCACTTCCAGGTCGTCGACGCCTGCCTGGAACCGAAACCGGTGCAGCAGCGGTTGCCGATCGTGATCGGAGGCTCCGGGCCCCGGCGCACGTTGCGCATCGCGGCCGAGCACGCGGACGTGTGGAATACGTTGCCCGGCGACCCCGACGCCTACCGGCGCAGGACCGAGGCGCTGGCTCGGCACTGCGCCGAGGTGAACCGGGATCCGCGCGAGATCCGCAGGTCCATCACGTTCCGGGCGGTGCTCGGCGCGACCGATGCGGAGGTGCGCGAACGCGCGGAACAGGTGCTGGGCCGGCTGCCCGCGGACTCTCCCGACCGGCAGGAGTACCTGGTCGTCGGTACGCCGGATCGCTGCATCGAGCAGCTCCTGCGGTACGCCGAGCTCGGCGCGACGGACTTCCTGCTGGGCCTTCGGCCTCCTCTCGACTGGCGAACCATGGAACTGGTCGCCACCGAGGTCGCGCCTGCACTCCGCAACAGCGGCCCGGCGTGACTTTCCGGCCCGCCGGCGGCGCAGCCGGGGGCCGGTCTTCTTCCACTTGCGGACATCCGACGAACAGGATCGACACCGGGAATGAGTGCCACCACGACATCGGCCGGGCGGTCGAGGTTCGACCGCGCGCTGTCCGCGATCGAGCGGGGTGCCAACAGGTTGCCCGAACCGTTCTACCTGTTCGGCCTGCTCTACCTGATCGTCGCCGCGGTGTCCACAGTGCTCGCCGCACGTGGCGTCGAGGTCCGCGCGTTCGGCGAGACCGAACCCGTCCGCGGCCTGTTCACCGGACCCGGCCTGGAATTCCTCTTCACCAAGCTGGGCGCGAACTTCATCGGGTTCCCGCCGATGGAGACAGTTCTGACGATCATGCTCGGAGTCGGGCTCGCGGAGCGCAGCGGCCTGCTCGCGGCGGTGGTCCGGTGGGGGTTCGGCGGAACGCCGCGCTGGGCGGTGCCGTACGCGGTGAGCTTTGCGGGGATCGCCTCGAGCGTGATGGCCGACGCCGCGTTCCTCGTCGTCCCGCCCTTGGCGCTGATGGTGTTCAAGGCCGCCGGGCGGCACCCCGTGGCGGGCCTGCTGGGCGGTTTTGCCTCGGTGGGTGCGGGAATCTCGCTCGCCCCGTTGGTGATGAGCATCGACGTGCTGTACGCGAGGCTCACCAACGCCGTGCGCGAGTCGGCGCACGGCGTGGGAACCGTCGTCACCCCGGTGTCGAACTACTACTTCAGCCTTGCGTCCTCCGCGGTACTCACCGTCGTCGCCGGCCTGCTGATCGATCGGATCATCGAGCCCCGCATCGACCGGGCAGGCGTGCCGCGGGAGGAGAGCGGCTCCCGGGTGAGCGGCGGTGCAGAACAGGTCGAGCTCGACCCGGTGGAGCGGAAGGGGCTGGTCCGGGCCGGGTTGGGCTTAACCGTGCTCGCTGCGGCCGTCCTCTTGCTGGTCTGCTGGCCGGACTCCCCGCTGCGCAACGCAGAAGGGGGTTTCCTGCCCCGATCACCGCTGCTGGATTCCGTCACGACGCTGATGTTCCTTGCCTTCGCGGTACCCGGTGTCGTGTACGGCTCGGTCACCGGCGCTGTCGCGCGAGCGGCCGACGTCCCGAAGATGATGGGCGGCTCGCTGCGGGACCTGTCGGGCTTCCTGGTCACGGCGTTCGTGCTCGGGCAGTTGATCGCGCTGTTCAGCTGGACCAACCTCGGCGGGTGGATCGCGGTTTCGGGCGCGGAGGCGATGCGCGCACTCGACTTGGACGGCTACCCGGCGTTGCTCGGGTTTGTGGTCCTGGTCTCGTTGCTGAACCTGCTCATCGTCTCCGGACCGGCGCTGTGGTCGATCATGGCGGCCGTCTTCGTGCCGATGTTCGCGCTGCTCGGGTTCGAACCGGGGTCGGCGCAGGCCGCCTTCCGAATCGGGGACTCGGCCACGCAGATCCTCACACCGCTGAACCCGTACGTGATCGTCGTTCTGGCGCAGCTTCGCAGGTACGAACCGAGTGCCGGTGTCGGGACGCTGCTGGCTCGGATGTTGCCCTTCGCAGCACCGTTCTGGCTGGTCTGGGTCCTGGTGCTGACCTTCTTCTACTTCACCGGCATGCCGGTGGGGCCGGGCATGGGTCTCCACATCGGACGGTAGTGGCCCCGGCCTGCCCGGCGCCGGGTGGGCTCATGCGTTGCGCAGCAGCTCGGACATCGGGGCGGGCTTGCCGAAGTAGTAGCCCTGGCCCTGGTCGCACCCGATGCTGCGCAGCACCTCCAGCTGGCGGGCGGTCTCCACGCCCTCGGCGACGACGGTGAGCCCGACCGCGTGCGCCATCGCCACGATGCTGGTCACGATCGCCAGCACGTCGTCGGACTCGCCGAGGTCGGTGATGAACGACCGGTCGATCTTGAGCGTGTCCAGCGGCAGCCGCCGCAGCTGCGCCAGCGAGGAGTAGCCGGTGCCGAAGTCGTCGATCGCCAGGAACGCCCCCAGCTCGCGCACGGTGCGCAGCACCTGCACCGCCGAGGTCGCGTCCTGCATCAGCGCGTTCTCGGTGACCTCCAGGCACAGCGCCGACGGCGGCATCCCGGACTCCTCCAGCGCGCGCCGCACCATCGCCTCCAGCTGCGGATCGCCCAGCTGGCGCGGCGAGAGGTTGGCGTTGAGCTGCAGGTCGCGGCCGGTGGCCGCGCGCAGCTCGGCGCACTCGCGGGTCACGGTGTGCAGCATGAACGCGCCGAGGCTGTTGATCAAGTCGCTTTCCTCGGCCAGCGGGATGAACTCGCCGGGGGAGACGGTGCCGTGCTGCGGGTGGTTCCACCGCAGCAGCCCCTCGACCGCGATCATGTCCCCGCTGCGCAGGTCCACCACCGGCTGGTAGGCCATCCACAGCTGGTCCAGCGCGACCGCGTGCCGCAGGTCCTGCTCCAGCAGCATGTGCCGCTGCACCCGCTCGCGGAGCTCGACGTCGAAGAACGCGTAGCGGCCGCGGCCCTCGGACTTGGCCCGGTACATCGCCACGTCGGCGTCGCGCAGCAGGTCCTGCGCCGAGCGGCTGTCGCCGGGCGGGGAGACCACGACGCCGATGCTGGCGTCGACGTGCAGCCGGATGCCCTCCACGTGGGTCGGTTCGGTGAGCGTGCGCAGCAGCCGCTCGACGCGCTCGCGCAGCTCCTCGCTCGTGATCGTGATCTCCGGGCTCATGCTGTCACCTCCGCGCCACGCGGGCCGGGAGCGTCTGCTCCGGGCGAGTCAGGCCCTTGCTGAAGCTCTGCGGCTCATATCTGACGCCCACGATCCGGCGGCCGCTGACGCCGTACTTGGGGTTGTAGCCGAACAGGTTGACGTAGCTGCCGAGATCCTCACGCTCGTCGTCCATCGCCTTCAGTACCTCGAACAGGGCCAGCACGTCGTCGATGGCGCGATGGCTGTTCTGCACCTTGCCGGTGAGGTCGTAGGCGATGATCGCGTTGGCGAGCTTGTGCGGGTAGGCCCTGCGGTCTTTGTAGACCGTCAGGCTGTCCAGCCAGTCGATCCGGCCGACCTTCTGGCCGCGGAGCAGGCCACGGAGAAAACAGGCGTCGAACTGTGCATTGTGGGCGATCATCAGGGTCGGGCCGTTCTGCATGAGCTTGGCGATCTGGCCGGCTGCCTTGACCGGCTGCACGCCCTCGGTCTGGAGCCGCTCGTCGGTGATGCCGGTCAGGCTGACGATGTTCTCCGGGAGGGTCTCGCCCTCGGGCAGCTTGATGAAGGTGTCCATCTTGCCGGCGATCCGTAGGCCGCCGGTGGCCGTGCGCTCCACGCGCAGGGCGGCGAGTTCGATGATCTGGTCGCTGTCGAAGTCGAGGCCGCTGGTCTCGGTATCAAACACGACGAGGGCCTTGTAGCGGTCGAACAGGGTGGAGAGGTTACTCATGCCGGGCCTCCTTCTCGCGGGTAGCTCTCAGGGTGCCGAGCATAAACGAGAGGGCCGTGGTCAGTTGATCCTCGGTGGCGAAGGTGCCGCCGAACTGCTCGGCCAGCGCTGCGATGATCTCGCCGGCGTGCTCCGGCGTGACGTCGTCTGTGGCTTCGTCGTCCTCGACGGAGATCAGGAGATCGGAGTCCAGATAACAAGCGGGGCGCAGGCCGTTGTCGCCGAGGTAGGCGAGGACCCTGTTCAGAGAGCCATCGGCGCCGACGAGGCGGGCGAGTGACTCGTAGCCGTTCGACTTCGTGCTGAAGGCGGTGGACAGCCACCACCAGTCGTCTGCGTTCGAGATGACGTCGCGGTTGCGCCGGTACTGGTCGACCGTCAGCAGGAAGATGGTGACGGTGCAGGTGCCGTAATCCTTCAGGCCGTCGTCGGTGGTCAGGTCGAGCTCCGTGGTCAGGAAGGCGTTGGGGCCGTTCACGTCCTCGAGCAGGTTGTCGAGGTAGGCGCCGTTGAGGTATTCCTTGCTGCTGGCGACGGCGAAGTTGTTGCAGTTGCCCTCGTCAAAGGCTCGGGTCTCGATGATGTCCTTGCTCAGGCAGAGTGCGCGGCCATCATCATTCTCCAGCAGGATCCAGCTCTGGCCGGCATAGTCGAAGGCCGTGCCGCGGGCGGCGTTCTTGAGTGCGATCTTTTTCATGGGGTTGCTCCTTTCGTTCTCTGCGGCCGAGCCTTCTGGCTGGCCTGAATGTTCGGCAGGGTCTCGCCGGCGCGGAGCCGGCTCTCACAGTGCGGGCAGATGTAGCCGGTGCGGGGGATCTTCTGGTAGATGCTGACGTTCCAGTCGAGCCCGCAGCCGACGCACTTGGCTGTCATGGGCCTCCACCTCCTTCCGCAGCCAGAGCCTCGAAAACGTAGCGCCGGATGCGGTTGCGGTACTTCTTCCGGGTTCTGGCTTTCTTTGCGTGGGCCGCGAGGTGCAGCCACTTCGGCGGCACTCCGATGGCTCTGACCGATACCTTCCATAGCTTTTTGAAGGCAGAGAGCACGGCGTTGATGACCGGCTTCATGGCTTCGGCCAGCTTGGCGG
>OGLN01001856.1_pt1 | contig 14141 bp, 14 predicted proteins | sample 1572641 | NCBI WGS metagenome assembly OGLN01 (sample SAMEA2581903, study PRJEB24529) | metagenome | biome: Human gut stool | place: China | collected 2011
AGTCAAAGTTATCTATCATGCTGTCGGGGTAGACGCCTCGGTATGTGGTGCCCCAGATTCTTTGCCGCAGAGCGATAATGGACGGCACATCCTCTTCGGATGCCTCAATAAACAGCTTTTCCTCGGCCATGCTATCACATCTCCTTCCGGGATTTTTACTCAATTTCCACACTCCGGGGCCGGCACGCTCTCCGCTGCCCGATTGCGGACAGCAAACAGGAACACCGGGCGGAGCAGGCCCAGGGATAAAACGGTGAACACGGTCAGGACGTCCCCATATTTACCGGCGCGGCTTTTATAGATCCGGTGGGCGATCAGGGTGTCCAGGATAAAGACCGCCAACAGGGCCATCAGCAGGAGGATGAACCAAAGAGTATTCAGCTCCCGGCAGACGTAGAAATAGACGCAAAGGCAGACGGACAGAAGCGTCAGAAGGGCCGACACGGCGCCCATGACCCGCCGGTCTGCCAGCTTTCCCAGCAGATACTTGCTGTAAAAGGGAATCCAGGCAGGGAATGTATGTGCGTCGCCCGCTTTTTTGCGCATGCAGGCGATGGAAAAGCCCTCCAGCACATAGCTGGCCATGATATACGCCGCCGCGGCGGCAAACACGGCGATGAAGAACAGGAAAATCGCCGATAATATGCCCGAAACAATCAGAACGCCGAATCCGGCCATATGCGATACCTCCTATTTTACCCCAGCCGGTCCCCGTTTTCCACAGGCTTGTCTGGCGTGATCAGCACCACGCCGCCCTGGGAGTAGGTTCCCAGCACCAGCACCTCGGAGAAGAAATTGGCGATCTGGCGGGGCGGGAAATTCACCACCGCCAGCACCTGCTTGCCCACCAGCTCCTCCGGGGTATACTGCTGGGTGATCTGGGCGCTGGAGCGCTTCCGGCCCAGCTCCGGGCCAAGGTCCACCAGCAGCTGATAAGCGGGCTTCCGGGCCTTTTCAAAGGGCCGGGCCTCCACAATGGTGCCCACCCGGATATCCAGCTTCATAAAATCATCAAACGTCGCGGGGTTCATGTGATCCCTCCTGTGTATGAATCGGTTTTTATCAATCGCTGTCCAGCTTGAGAACGGCCATGAAGGCTTCGGTGGGAACCTGGACTGTTCCAAGATTCCGCATCTTCTTCTTGCCTTCTTTCTGCTTTTCCAGCAGCTTCTTCTTGCGGGTAATGTCGCCGCCGTAGCACTTGGCCAGCACGTCCTTGCGCATGGCCTTTACCGTCTCCCGGGCGATGATGCGCCCGCCGATGGCCGCCTGGATGGGCACCTCGAACAGCTGGCGGGGGATGTTCTCCTTCAGCTTTTCGCACAGCCGCCGGGCCCGGGGATAGGCCTTGTCCCTGTGGGCGATGAAGCTCAGGGCGTCCACGCCGTCGCCGTTTAACAGCAGGTCCACCTTCACCAGCTCGCTGGGCCGGTGGCCGGAGAGCTCATAGTCCAGGGAGGCATAGCCCTTGGTGTTGGCCTTCAGGGTGTCGAAGAAGTCATAGATGATCTCGTTGAGGGGCATCTGATAGTGAAGCTCTACCAGGTGGGTGTCCAGATACTGCATGTCCTTGAACTCGCCCCGGCGGTCCTGGCACATGGGCATGATGTTGCCCACATACTCGTTGGGGCTGATAATGGACACCTTCACATAGGGCTCCTCCGCGTGCTCGATGACCGTGGGGTCCGGGTAGTTGTGGGGGTTATCCACCTTCACCATGGTGCCGTCGGACTTGTACACATGGTAGATGACGCTGGGCAGGGTGGTCACCAGGTCCAGGTTGAATTCCCGCTCCAGCCGCTCCTGGATGATCTCCATATGGAGCATCCCCAGAAAGCCGCAGCGGAAGCCGAAGCCCAGGGCCACGGAGCTCTCTGGCTCGAAGGTCAGGGAGGCGTCGTTGAGCTGGAGCTTTTCCAGGGCGTCCCGCAGGTCGGGGTACTTGCTGCCGTCCTCGGTGTAAATGCCGCAGTAGACCATGGACTGGGCCGGGCGATAGCCGGGCAGAGGTTCGGCGGCGGGGTATTCGGCGTCGGTGATGGTGTCGCCCACCTGGGTGTCCTTGACGTTTTTGATGGAGGCGGTGAAATAGCCCACCTCACCGGCCTGGAGGGCGTCCGTAGGCTCGTTGCCCAGGGGCTTGAGATATCCGCACTCCAGAATGGTATACTGGGCCCCGGTGGCCATCATGCGCACCGTCTGCCCCCGGCGAATGGTGCCCTGCTTGATGCGGAACAGCACCACCACCCCCACATAGGGGTCATACTGGCTGTCGAAGATCAGGGCCTGCAGGGGGGCGTTGGGGTCGCCGGTGGGGGCGGGGACATTGTGCACCACGTCCTCCAGCACCGACTCCACGTTCAGGCCCAGCTTGGCGGAGATTTCCGGCGCATCCATGGCGGGCAGGCCGATGATGTCCTCCACCTCCTGCTTGGCCTTCATGGGGTCGGCGGCGGGCAGGTCGATCTTGTTGAATACCGGCAGAATCTCCAGGTCGTGCTCCATGGCAAGATAGGTGTTGGCCAGAGTCTGGGCCTCCACCCCCTGGGTGGCGTCCACCACCAGCACCGCCCCCTCGCAGGCGGCCAGGGACCGGGACACCTCATAGTTGAAGTCCACGTGGCCCGGGGTGTCGATGAGGTTCAGGGCGTAGATCTCGCCGTCCTTGGCCTTGTAGAACAGGTGCACGGCCCGGGACTTGATGGTGATGCCCCGCTCCCGCTCCAGGTCCATGTTGTCCAGAATCTGGTTTTCCATCTCCCGCTCCGGCACGGCGTCGCACAGCTCCAGCAGCCGGTCCGCCAGCGTGGACTTGCCGTGGTCGATGTGGGCAATGATGGAAAAGTTTCGGATATGGGATTGTTCAAACATTTGCGTTCCTCCTCAGGGGAATAACAAGTTATATTCCCACCTATTATAACGGATGTTCCGGCAAAATGCAATTCCTGTTGCCGCCGGGAAGAAAAAGTGTTACAATAAAGGCACCCCAATTTTTGAGAGGAAAGGACGAACGCCATGAAGCTGAGTTTTTTCGGCGCTGACCAGTGCGTCACCGGCAGCTGCCATTGTCTGGAGGTAGGCGGCAAGCGCATCCTCATCGACTGCGGATTGCAGCAGGGCCGGGACGAGGTGGACAACCGCACCCTGCCCTTTGCCCCGGGCAGCATCGACTATGTGCTCATTACCCACGCCCACATCGACCACTCCGGCCGGGTGCCCATGCTCATCAAAAACGGCTTCCAGGGCCGCATTCTCACCACCCGGCTCACGGCTCAGCTCATGAGCATCATGCTCCAGGACTCCGCCCACATCCAGGAGAGCGACGCCGAGTATAAAAACCGCAAGAACCGCCGGGCCGGCCGGCCGGAGGAGGAGCCCCTGTATACCGTGGCCGACGCCCAGCGGGTGCCGGAGTTTATCGACACCTGCGAATATGACCAGCCCGTCCACCTGTGCGACGGGGTGGACGCCGTGTTCATCGACGCGGGCCATCTGCTGGGCTCCGCGTCCATCCGCCTGACCCTTACCGAGGGAGGCCAGACGAAAACCATCGTGTTCTCCGGCGATATCGGCAACGTGGACCAGCCCATCATCCGGGACCCCCAGTTCTTCACCGGGGCGGATTATGTGGTCATGGAGAGCACCTATGGCGACCGCAACCACACCGAGGTGTGGAGCTATACCGGCCAGCTGGCCCAGATCATCGACGAGACCCTGGGCAAGGGCGGCAACGTGGTGATCCCCTCCTTTGCCGTGGGCCGCACCCAGGAGCTGCTGTATTTCATCCGGGAGATCAAGGATCAGGGCCTGGTGACCTCCGTGCCGAATTTCCCGGTGTATGTGGACAGTCCCCTGGCGAAAAGTGCCACCACCATTTTCTGCGGCGATCTGCGGGGCTATCTGGACCAGGACGCTCTGGAGCTGGTGAAGGACGGCACCCATATGTTCAATTTCCCGGGCCTGCACCTGACGGAGACCGTGGACGAGTCCAAGGCCCTGAACGAGGACCACACCCCCAAGGTCATCATCTCCGCCTCCGGTATGTGCGACGCGGGCCGCATCCGCCACCATCTGAAGTATAACCTGTGGCGGGCGGACAGCGCCGTGGTGTTCGTAGGCTTCCAGTCCCCGGGCACCCTGGGCCGGACCCTGCTGGACGGGACTCCCTCCGTGAAGCTGTTCGGCGAGGACGTGGCCGTCCGGGCCAAGGTGGTGAATTTCCAGGGCCTCAGCTCCCACGCCGACCACGACCATCTGCTGGACTGGATCGGCCATTTCAAGGAGCCCAAGCCCCAGCACGTGTTCGTGGTCCACGGCGACCGGGAGGTGGCTCCGGTGTTTGCCCAGACGGTGAGCCAGCTGGGCTTCACGGCCCACGCTCCCCAGTATACCGAGGAGTATGACCTGCTGACCTGCACCCAGCTGGCGGCGGGCTATCTGCCTCAGCGCAAGACCCGCACCTTCGACGGCGCGCCCCGGGTCACTGCGGCGTACCAGAAGCTGGCGCAGCTGGGCGATTCCCTGGTGGGCCTTATCCGCCGCAGCAAGGGCCGGGACAACAAGACCCTGGCCGCCTTTGCCGAGGCCTTGCGGAAGGTCATGGAGAAGTTCGAGATTTAACCAAGTTTTGGAAACCTTTCAGGGGCGGACAGCTCTGTCCGCCCCTAATTTTCGTATGATTCGCACGAGAGGAGGGCGCTTATGCCTGGATTGGAGAAAAACCGCATTTACCGCGCCCATATCAACGGCTATTCCAGCGAGGGCCTGGGCATTGCCCGGATAGACGGCCAGGTGGTGTTTGTCCACGGGGCCGTCAGGGGCGAGATCTGCGGCGTTCTGGTGATGAAGGTGCTGAAAAACGCCGCCTTCGGCAAGATCGCCGCCCTGGTGGAGCCCTCCCCGGCCCGCCGGACGCCGGACTGCCCCTATTACGGCCGCTGCGGCGGCTGCGACTTCCGGCATATGTCCTATGACGAGGAGCTGTGGGCCAAGCGGGCCCGGGTCCAGGACGCCCTGACCCGTATCGGCGGCGCGGAGATCACTGTGGAGGACATCCTGGGTGCGGAACAGCCCCTGCACTACCGCAACAAGAGCATTTACCCCATTTCCCCGGCGGGGGAGGTAGGCTTTTACCGGGCCCGCAGCCACCAGGTGGTGCATGTGGAGCACTGTCTCATCCAGAAGCCGGAGGCCGACGCCCTGGCTCAGGCAGTGCGGGACTATATCGCCCGGTTCCGGGTGGCCCCCTACGACGAGGCCACCGGCCGGGGGCTGCTGCGGCACCTGTACGTCCGCACCAGCTGCCGGGGGGAGTCCCTGGTGTGCCTGCTGGTGAACGGACAGCGCCTGCCCCATGAGGAGGAGCTGGTGGCCATGCTCCGGGCCGCCGCGCCAAAAACCTGCGGCGTGGTGCTGGGGGAGAATACCCGCCGGGGCAACGCTATTTTAGGGGATCGATACCGGACCCTCTGGGGCCGGGACTATCTGACGGACACCCTGTGCGGCCTGGAGCTGCGGCTGTCGGTGCCGTCGTTTTATCAGGTGAACCACGACCAGGCCCAGCGCCTGTATGAAAAGGCCCTGGAATACGCGGGGCTGACGGGCCGGGAGCTGGCGGTGGACCTGTACTGCGGCGCCGGGACCATCACCCAGGTGCTGGCCCGCCGGGCCCGGCACGTCATCGGCGGCGAGATCGTCCCGGAGGCCATCCGGGACGCGGAGGAAAGCGCCCGCCGCAACGGCGTGGACAACGTGGAGTTCCTGTGCGGCGACGCCTCCCGGCTGGCGGCGGAGCTGCGGCAGCGGGGCCTGCGGCCCGACGTGATCTGCGTGGACCCGCCCAGGAAGGGGCTGGCCCCCGACGTGGTGGAGGCAGCGGCCTCCATGGAGCCGGAGCGCATCGTCTATGTCTCCTGCGACCCGGCCACCCTGGCCCGGGATGTGGCCCGCTTCGCCCCCCTGGGCTACCGCCCCGTCCGGGCCTGCGCCGTGGACCTGTTCCCCGGCACGGCGAACGTGGAGACGGTATGTCTATTGACCAAGCGTCCGGACTGAGGCAGAAATGCGGCGTTCTTGAGCGTGAGAATTACAACAAGCCCAAGTCTGAGAATGCAAAACAACCGCAATGCCCACCGGAGAAGGAAAAAGCGATCACGGAGGCACTGCGTCACTTTGGGATGATTTGAGGCGGATGTCTTAATCATTAAAGGAACGGTGAGGGTATGAAGTACAAAATTGCGATCTGCGACGACTCCGGTGCGGACAGACAGTTTGTTTTGAATATGGTGCGCGCTTGGGCTTCGTCCGCCGGTCACACGGTGCATATCGACGATTTTCCCTCCGCCGAGAGCTTCCTGTTCCGCTACGCAGAAGAAAGCGACTACGACATTCTCCTGCTGGATATCGAAATGGGCGCGATGGACGGCGTCACGATGGCAAAAGAGCTTCGCAAGAGCAACGACACGGTGCAGATCATTTTCATCACCGGCTACTCCGATTATATTTCAGAGGGCTACGAGGTGGCGGCACTCCACTATCTGATGAAGCCCGTGAAGGAAGAAAAGCTCCGGTCGGTGCTGGACCGCGCCGTGGAAAAGATAACAAAAAACGAACGGGTCTTGCATTTCGAGGCCGGCGGAGAAATGGTGCGTGTGCCGATTTATCAGATTCGATATGCAGATGTGCTCGGCAACTATGTGACCGTTCACGCGCGAACGGATGTGACGGTGAAAATGACATTGGGCGAGCTTGAAAGGCGGCTTGACGAGCGGTTTTACCGCGTGGGGCGCTCTGCGCTCGTGAATCTGACGCAGATCAGCCGCGTCACCAAGACGGAGATCCGGCTGAGTGACGGAACCGCCATCCCGCTGCCGCGGGGCGCGTATGAGGGCGTCAACCGTGCCATTATCAACATGAGGTAAGGCGTATGGAATTGTTTGCAAAGAAAATCGAAAAGCAGCTCGCCTCCTATCAGCAGGAGCTGATCGAAACGCATTACCGGGAGGTAGACAATATGTACCGCCAGATCCGCGGCTGGCGGCACGACTACCGCAACCATATTCAGACCATGAAGGCTTACGCTGCCGCGGGAGATTGGGACGCCATCCAAAACTACCTCGACCTGCTGGACACCGATCTGCAAACCGTGGACACGGTTATCAAGACCGGCAATCCCATGACCGACGCCATCTTGAACTCCAAAATCTCCCTTGCAAAGGCAAAGGGCATCGAGGTAGTGGCGGATGCCCACATCCCCGTCCAGCTGAAGTCCTCGGAGATCGATCTCTGCTGCATCCTCGGCAATCTCTTCGACAATGCCATTGAGGCCAGCATGAAGCTGCCGGAGGACAAGCGCCTCATCCGGGTCTATATGGATATGAAAAACACCCAGCTCTACATCTCCTTCACCAATTTTACCGCCGGGAAGAAAATGCAGAAGGAGGGAGGGCTGTTCCGCAGCACCAAGGGAGAGGGACACGGCTTTGGCCTTGTTCGCATCGACGCCATCGTGGAGCGGCTGGACGGATACATCAGCCGCAACAGCGAGGACGGTGCATTCACCACTGAAATACTGCTTCCGCAGGAGTGAGAGCTGCAATTCATCCCCCGGAAAAAGCGATTCGTCCCCGGAATCAACCGGGGACGATTTTTTCTGCTATGCTATGTGCGTGAGGTGAAACGACATGAAACACAGAGAAAAACCGAAGTACAGCGTCCGGCAAAATGTCTGCTTTATGGTGCGGACCGCTTGGGAGAAGCGCAGGAGAGTGCTGCTCCTTTGCGTTGTGGTCGCGGCCATCAAAGTGGCGTTGGATTTGGCGCAGCTCTATGTCACACCGGAAATTCTTACGAGGGTGGAGCAGGGCGTTCCCGTGGGGGAGTTGCTGACAACTATCGGATTTTTCACAGCGGCACTTCTTCTCTTACAGGGGGCTGCGGCGTATTGCGATGCCATCCGGATGCCCGGTGAGGTCGATGTTCGCTGTGCCATCATCCGCATGATCTCCCGGAAAAGCGGCGAGACCTCCTACCCAAATGTCCACGACTCCAAAATTCTGAAGCTGGAGGAGCAGGCGCAGCGGGCCACCAGCGGCAACGACGATGCGGCGGAGCATATTTGGCGAACGCTGACGGAGCTGCTGGCAAATCTCGGCGGCTTTGCCGTATATCTGCTGCTGTTCTCCCGCTTGAGCCGCTTTTTGATCCTGCTGGTGGTGCTGACCGCCGCAGCAGACTTCTTCGTTTCCCACTACATCAGTGAGTGGGAGTACCGCCACCGGGATGAACGGGAACAGTATGACAAGGAACTGCACTATTTTCTGACGCAGCCTCGGCAGATACAGCTTGCCAAGGACATCCGCGTCTTTGGTTTAGCCCCTTGGCTGCGGGAATTGCGGGAAAAATCCATGAAGGCACTCTCCGCCTTCATCGCCCGCCGGGAAAGGACTTATCTCTGGGCTAATGTGGCTGACATGGCGCTGACGCTTCTTCGCAACGGCATCGCGTATGCGTATCTGATTCGGCAAACTCTGGTACATGGCTGGCCTGCATCGACATTTTTGCTCTACTTTACCGCCGTCAGCGGCGCTGCATCGTGGGTGACCGGCATCCTGACCCAGTGCAGCCAACTGCATAAGGAGAGCATCGACCTGTCCAAAATACAGGAATATCTGAACATTCCGGAGCCGTTTCGGTTTGAGGGCGGAGTGCAGCCGCCCGCAGCCGACGGGTATGAGCTGCGGCTGGAGAACGTGTCCTTCCACTATCCGGGCACGGAGAGGGATATTCTCAGGCACATAGACCTGACCATCCATCCCGGCGAAAAGCTGGCGGTGGTGGGCTTGAACGGTGCGGGCAAGACCACCATGGTGATGCTGCTTTGCGGCTTCTACGACCCCACCGAGGGGCGCGTGCTGCTAAACGGGCAGGATATTCGTGAATTTGACCGCAGCGCGTATTACCGCCTGTTTTCCGCTGTATTTCAGGGGTTTTCCATTTTGGATACCACCATTGCAGAATGTGTTGCCCAGACCACCGAGCATATCGACAGAGTAAAAGTCGATCACTGCCTTGCACAGGCCGGCTTGACAGAGGCTATTGCCAAATTCCCCCAGGGGGTGGATACCCACTTTGGCCGGGAGGTGTATCTGGACGGCGTACAGCTCTCCGGCGGCCAGACCCAGCGGCTGATGCTGGCGAGAGCGCTTTATAAGAACGGGCCCATCCTCATTCTGGACGAGCCTACGGCGGCGCTGGATCCCATTGCGGAAAACGATATTTACCAAAAGTACAGCGATATGACGGCGGGTAAGACCTCCGTGTTCATCTCCCACCGACTGGCGTCCACCCGCTTCTGTGACCGCATCCTCTTTATAGCAGACGGCGGCATCGCCGAGGAGGGTACCCACAAGGAGTTACTGGCAAAGGGCGGTGCTTATGCGGAGCTATTTGCCGTGCAGAGCCGCTATTATCAGGAAGGAGGTGTGCAGGATGAAGAAGAAAGCTGAGGGTATGAGCCTGCGGGAGACCTTTGCCATCCACCGCCGGGCGGCACGAGATATGCGCCGGATCGCACCGGGCTGCTTTATGCCGTTTATCCTCTGTGCTGTTGTGGAGGCAGCATCGCCCTATGCGGTCATCTGGCTCTCCGCCCGGCTTGTCGATGAACTATCCACCCTTCGCAGACCGGAGATTCTGGCCAAATGGGTCCTTTGGATCGTAGCGGTCAGTGCGGCGGCAGAGCTGCTCAAGGCCGTGCTGGAGAGGTGGAAAAATGTCCGGAGCGAACTGCTTGACAGACAGAAAGAAGTTTTGTATACCGAGAAATTTCTGCGGATGGATTATGCCGACTGTGACAGGCAGGAAACACGTGATCTGTTCTCTCAGATCCGGCAGAATGCCGACTGGTCCGGTTGGGGCTTTGCCCATCTCAAGCTGTACTATACGCAGGCAGTCCAAGGCATCACCGGCATTTTAGGGGCTGCCGCCTTGACGGTGAGCCTGTTCACCCGGCAAGTCCCGACCTCGGCGGGAAAATTGACCGCTCTCAATCACCCGCTTTTCCTTGTGGGCATCCTTCTGCTGATTGCCGCCGTTACCTGCCTTGGTCCGGCGCTGGTCGGCAGAGCCTATTCTGCCTGGAACACGCTGGCAGAGCAGGTATGCTTCGGCAATCGCGTGTTCAGCCACTTCGTTTTCATGCAGCCGGGGGACAAGGAAAAAGACATGGATCGCAGAATGTACCGCCAGAGCGAACTGGCGGAGCATTATGTCCGCACAGTGAATATCTTCGGCGTCGGCTCTCCCGTGGCAAAGGCGTCCCAAACCACTGTGGGACTGAGCAAGGCGCTGGCCGCCTCTCTATCCGCTGTTCTCTCCGGCGTTGTGTATGTGTTCGTATGCTTGAAGGCGCTGGGCGGTGCCTTCGGCATCGGCAGCGTGACCCAGTATGTCAGCGCCGTGACCACATTTTCCGGCAACGCCGCCCTGCTACTGAGCACCGTCAGTCATATGCGGGCCAATGCTGAGTTCCTCAAGGCCATCTATACGTTTCTCGACATTCCCAATTCCATGTATCAGGGGAGTCTCACCACCGAAAAGAGGTCGGATCGTCAGTATGACGTGGAGTTTCGGGACGTCTCCTTCCGTTATCCCGGCTCGGACATCTGGGCGCTGCGCCATGTGAATATGAGGTTCAAGGTCGGAAAAAGGCTTGCCATCGTGGGCGAAAACGGCAGCGGCAAGACCACCTTCATCAAGCTCCTCTGCCGCCTGTACGACCCGCAGGAAGGGCAGATTTTGCTCAACGGCATCGACATCCGCAAGTACCGCTATGACGATTACATGGGAATATTTTCCGTGGTATTTCAGGATTTCCAGCTCATCTGCCAGCCTTTGGGCGCGAATGTGGCGGGCAGCATGGAATATGACCGTGACCGGGCAAGGAAAGCTCTGATCGATGCAGGCTTCGCAGACCGTCTTGCAGCGATGGAAAAGGGTCTGGACACCATGCTCTACAAAAATCTCTCCGAGGACGGTGTCGAGGTTTCCGGCGGCGAGGCGCAGAAGATCGCCATTGCCCGCGCACTCTATAAGGACGCGCCCTTCATCATCCTCGACGAGCCAACGGCGGCGCTGGACCCCATCGCCGAGGCAGAGATCTACAGTAAGTTCGATGAGATCGCAGGCAATAAGACTGCCATCTATATCTCCCACCGCCTGTCCTCCTGCAAATTCTGTGACGAGATCGCCGTGTTCCACGAGGGCGCGGTCATCCAGCAGGGCAGTCACGCCGAATTGCTCGCCGATCGGGGCGGCAAATACTACGCGCTCTGGAACGCACAGGCGCAGTATTATACGGAGTGAAGCTGCTCTGTGCGTCAGAAAGAAACCGCTGTAATCCCCATCCCGCGCAGGATGGAGATTACAGCGGTTTTGTGTTTTCTGAGCAGACATTGCAAGCTGCATTTTGGCAGTTTGTATATGCACCTGCGAGGAAAATGAGGGATTGCAAAGGGAGGTCTCGCCTGTCGGCTCGGTCAGCGCTTCAAAGCGTTTCACGCTTTGGGGTCTCCACCGGAGACCCGCGCCCTTTGCCGCTGGGTTTCCAATAGGGGCGTGAGCATCCCTGTTGGCACACGATTTTGCTTTGCAAAGTCTAGTGTGTTATACCTTTGCTTCCGTCTGACGTGGAAAAGGGGTTGGCGGCGTACTCTGCGGTGCGGGCAGATAGCGGTTGACAGACGCTTTTCGGCGGCAGTATAAGTGACGCTCGAAATCTTTGATTTCGCCAGCGGAACTTAACAGACTCCCTCGCAATTTACAGAATGTTCAAATATTTTCACATGAAGGCTCTTGACCGGTTGCAGCAACCGGTTATTATAATCGACCGTATCAACCGGAAGGAACAACCGGGTTATAGCACAGGCCCCCCTCCTGCGCAGCCGGAAAAATTCAGAAAGGACGATACCATGAAAAAACTGACCGCTTTACTTCTGAGCCTGGCGCTGGTGCTGGGCCTTGCCGTCTGCGGCAGCACCACCCCGGAGGTCCCCAGGGACGATTCCCAGACCCCGGCCGAAACCCCCGTCCAGGACCCTGCCGCGTCGGAGGAGCCCCAGACCGGTAAGACCCTGGTGGTCTATTACTCCGCCAGCGGCCACACCCGGCAGGTGGCCCAGGCCATCGCCCAGGCGGCGGAGCTGAACAAGGGAGTCTGAAGGTCCGGGCAAAAAAATTTATCGCCGAAAACCCAGTAAAATGGGCAATGGTTACCTCCGGGTACCCTTGGTTACCGAAAAGTCACTGCTACAATTGGATCATCAAGAGGAAACACCCCTTCGAAAAAAACACCCTGGAGGTAAACATCATGAACAAAGTCGTTGCATTTCTGAATGCAAATCCTGTGCAGTATCTGGCCACTGTGGGCCGGGACGGCAAGGCCAAGTGCCGCCCCTTTATGTTCGCCGGCGAGCTGGAGGGCAAGCTCTGGTTCTGCACCAACAATCAGAAGGACGTTTACAAGGACATGCAGGCCAATCCCGAGATCGAGATTTCCGTCTCCAGCCCGGAGTACGCCTGGATCCGGCTCCACGGCAAGGCTGTCTTTGAGAACAACATGGCCGCCAAGGAGATGTGCATCCGGAACCCCATCGTGAAGGGCCAGTACCAGACCGCCGCCAACCCCATCTTTGAGGTGTTCTATCTGGAGGGCCCCCACGGCGTCATCGCCGACTTCTCCGGCAATCCCCCCTATCAGTTCTGAAATCTGCCCCCGGCAGATGATCGAAAGGAGAGGCTGACCATGACCCAAAGCGAAAAGCGGCTGTTTCTCATCCAATCCCTGCTGAAGGAGCGGCCGGAGTACCGGCAGGTGGAGACGCCCCGGGACCCGGAGGGCCAGCGGCAGCTGCTGCGGGGCCTGATGAACGCCCGGCCGCCCCAGGCGGCGGACCCGGACTTTCTGCGGGTGCAGGACGCGTATCTGCAGGCGGAGACCGCCGCCCGGGGCATCACCGACCTGGCGGACCTGACCCCGGTGCAGCCGGGGCTGTATGTGCGGCAGGGGACATCTCCACGGGGATCTTCCACTTCCCCAACCAACCGGCGGCCCAGATCGCCATGAAAACCGTCCGGGACTTCCTGGCCGGAAACACCAGCGTAAAGAAGGTGATCTTCAATGTTTTCAAAGACCAGGACAACGAAATTTACCACCGGCTCCTGTCCCGCTGACCGGCTGCGGCAGGCCCTGGCGGACTGCGACGCCGTGATCGTCGGCGCCGGGGCCGGGCTGTCTACGGCGGCAGGCTTCACCTATGACGGGGAGCGGTTTGAACGGAACTTCGCCGACTTTGAGCAGAAGTACGGCTTTCACGATATGTACACCGGCGGGTTCTACCCCTTCCCCACGGAGGAGGAGCGCTGGGCCTTCTGGAGCCGCTATATCTGGCTCAACCGCTACTCTCCAGCGCCCAAGCCGGTGTACGATGACCTGCTGAAGCTGGTGCGGGACAAGGACTATTTCGTCATCACCACCAACGTGGACCACCAGTTTCAGGCGGCGGGGTTTGACAAGAAGCGGCTGTTCTATACCCAGGGGGATTACGGCCTGTTCCAGTGTTCGGAGCCCTGCTGTCAGGAGACCTTTGACAACCGGGAGACGGTCCGGCAGATGGTGGAGCGCCAGCGGGATATGCGGGTGCCCTCCGACCTGGCGCCCCGGTGCCCCCGCTGCGGCAGGCCCATGGCCATGAACCTCCGCTGTGACGACCGCTTTGTGGAGGATGAGGGCTGGCACCGGGCGGCGGAGCGGTATGAAAGCTTCCTCCGCACCCGCCGGGGGCAGAAGCTCCTCTTTCTGGAGCTGGGGGTGGGGTACAACACCCCGGTAATCATCAAGTATCCCTTCTGGCGGATGACCGCCGCCAACCCCCGGGCGGTGTATGCCTGCCTGAACCTGGGCCAGGCCGCCGCCCCCCGGGAGATTCAGAAGCAGTCCATCTGCATCGACGGGGACATCGGAGCTGTGCTGGCCGGTCTGGGTGAAAACTGAAAATCGTCAAAAAGCCTCGCAGAGTTTGCCGCCCGCAGGCGGCAAAGCAAGTTTAATCCGTTTTTTGCGGCGGCGTGTACGTCGCAAAAAA
>OGLN01001875.1_pt1 | contig 14047 bp, 12 predicted proteins | sample 1572641 | NCBI WGS metagenome assembly OGLN01 (sample SAMEA2581903, study PRJEB24529) | metagenome | biome: Human gut stool | place: China | collected 2011
GTCAGCGCCTTTTCTATTTGTAGTATAGTCAATTTTCGGTGGATTGTCAAGGAGGAGAGGTCGTCCTCAAAAAAAATTCCCAGTCAGGTGAAAGGATTCCTCATTTTTTGCATTATAGGAAGTAGAAGAGTATAAGCCCCCCTACCACCCAGCCGGGAGACCGGCGCAAGGAAAGTGAGGAATCCCCTATGAAGAAGCGACTACTCAGCCTGTTGGTGGCAATCAGTATGGTGCTGACGTTCCTGCCCGTGTCGGCATTGACCGCAGCAGCGGAGGATAGCAGCAACGGCGAACTTAAAATCGGACAAGACTGTTATCCTGTTCTGGATCATATCCCTCACCAAACAGTCAACGGGCATGATATCTACACTGGTGATGGCTGGACTTACGATGCCGATGAAAATTGTAAAATTCTGACCCTGTGCCCCAATGCCCCAACAAGCTATGATTTTTTTGCCATTCACGTAGGGCACTCCATCACAACCGACTGTAACCTGGTAATTGGCGAAAATGCAACCGTTACGGATGGAAATTTTATAGCCTCTGTTACGAACAATGACACTATCAAAGGCGGCATTTTTAAGGATGCTGTTACAAACCATGGCACAATAATCGGTGGCCGTTTTTTCTCTTCGGTCACCAATGAATCGGGTGGCATCATTGAAAATGGTCAGTTTGGTGATTGGGCTTCTTCGTACACCGTTACAAACAATGGCGGCACGATCAACGGCGGCACTTTCCAAGATGAGCTAACCGGAAATGGCATAGAACCGGGTTATACCCTCACAGCAGAAACGCCGTCCGATTTTTTTCCTGTTTCGGTCAATGGGTATCGCAATTCATGCTATATCATCCCGAATCAAACATATCATGCTTCTGTCAGAATTGTTTATGCTTTTGACAATTATAGTGGTTTTCCATCACTCCCACCACTTGATGTAGCCATCAATAGTGCGCAATACATGCTTCTTTCCGACTGGTGTGGGAGTGATCTCAAGATTGAGTTCGAGGATATCCGCGGAGCTTATGAAGTCACCTTCACCGCACCGCCTGCAAATGGCTCAACCGTAACCATCAGCCCACTGACCCGGCTGGTGATTGACAAGGACGGCTACCCTGCCGTGGCACAAGATAGGGATGGCAGCAGGGCCAATTATACCGGTGATGGTTGGAAGTTTGAAAACGACACTCTGACTTTGGAGCCTGCCGCTAAGACGAACTATGATTTTAACAGCCCCGAGCTGAACCCCCATAGGGTGGCGGTGAACTGCCCGGTTACGGTGAACAGCAACGCCACCATCACCAACGGCATTTTCCTGAAAGAAGTTACCGGCAGCGCCAGCGCCCTGAACGGCGTTTTCCTGAACGTTCCCAATGGCTGTGAGAACAGCACCAAAAAGATCACGGTTTCGGACAACGGAACCATTACGGCCCTGAAAACCAGCGGCGATACCACCACACTGGAAAGCGCCGCCAATGAACTTTATGTGGTCGGCCAGCCCACCGGTACCCTGTATGTGACCCTGAGCAGCGGCAAGGTACGGGAAGTACAGCTGCCTCTTACGGCTGACCTTGAGCTGCAATTGAACGACCCGAAACCGGAACCCAAACCCGAACCGGAACCGAAGCCTGAACCGGAACCGGAGACCTACACCCTGAAAGTGGTGGGCGGCAGCTTTACGACCGGCGAAAGGGATGCGCTGACCAGCGGCACCGTGCCGGTGGATGCAGAAGCAAAAGTGGCCCTGAACCCGGATGCCGTACCGGAGGGCATGGTGTTCGACCAGTGGACCATCAGTGAGGAAAGCCTGCTGGGCAACCCCAATGTGGCCTACAACGCCGAAAGCTTTACCATCCCGGCCAATGCGGTGGAAAACGGCAAGACCGTTACCGTGGAAGCCCAGTACCGGGAAGCCACCATTGAAAGCGAAGGCCCCGGCATTCTGGGCACCGCCGCCATAATCGGCACGGCGGGTGCTGGCGCTGCCGTGCTCGGCTACACCGGCTACATGATCGGCACCGAGCTGTACCTGAATACCGTTCTGCCTGCCGGTGCGGCCATCCCCAACAACGCCGGGGATCTGGCCCTGCTGCTGTGGGAAGCCGCCGGGACCCCGGCCCCCGCTGCTCTTCTCCCTGCCGATGCTGCCCCGGTCCAGCAGGCCCTTGCATGGGCCATCGAGAACCAGCTCCTCGCCCCGGATGCGTCCGCGAAGGATTCCGTCAGCCGCTGGGAGGTTATTCGGAGCTGGAATCAGATGAAGGGGTAAGTGGCGAACCCTTTAGCATCCTCACCCTCTCCGTCATTGCTTGCGCAATGCCACCTCTCCCGAAGGGAGAGGCAAGACATTACAGAGGGCAGATGCTGCTAAATCTGGGATTGCCCTTGGCTCCCCCTTTGGGGGAGCTGGCAAAGCCGTCAGGCTTTGACTGAGAGGGTGAGGATGCTAACTAAACAGCGAACCCCCCGGTGCGATCTGCACTGGGGGGTTCGCTGTTATTGTTGCTTCAGGAAATATGTACCGCTTCCAGCACCCTGATGCCCTCCTGCTCCATCACGTCGCGCAGGGCCTCGAGGTAGCCGGGCTTGTCCACCTTGTTCTCAATACAGCAGGTCAGCACGCCGTGCAGGCTGGTGACCTCCATTGCAAGGGACGCACCGTCCGGCAGCACCCAGGTCTGGAAATCGGTCAGGTACGCTTCCAGCTCCGGGCTGTGCGGCAGCAGCGGGCTGCCGATGTAGCTGACCCAGAAATCTGCCGGGAAGCCGCTGATGTACTCACCCATCTGGAACACACGCTTCTTGATCTTGAGCGCGGCTTTCTGCCGGAACACCTGATACACCCAGCCCATCTGTTCGGCCATGCGGAACAGGCGGCGCTCCGGGGTCAGGCTTTCCCGGATCTCATGGTCGAGCTGCTTTGCAAAGCTGTGGAACCGGGCCTGTGGTTCCAGCTGCAGGGACAGCTGAAAGGATGCAATGCAGTTGTACAGGGCGTGCGGCACCCCCAGCGCCGCGCGGGTGTCGGCGGCGTAGCTGTACGCAAGGTCGTTCTTTTCCAGATACCGCTGCGCTGCCTGGCAGGTCAGCCCCATGAGGGCGCTGAAGGGCTTCACGCCCTCCTTCTGCGCCAGATCCACAAGGCTCTGCCTGTCCAGCCGCAGCCGCTGAAAATGGGGCGTGCCCTCGTGGATCTGCAGCACGTCCTTCTGCATGTTGTTGGCCACCTGGCTCTCCGGGTAGCGGGCCAGCAGCTGTTCCACATCGTAGGGCGGGTCAGAGGCAAGGGCCTCGCACACAAAACCGGCGTTGGAGCGCAGGTTGCAGTAGAGCTTGAGCAGCAGGGTGAAAAAGGGCGAGCCGCCCCGGCCATCGGCCAGGAAGTGGAACCAGTCCAGATAGACCGTGTTCCCCTCACAGCCCAGCGAGAAGAGATAATCGTTCGTCTCCTCGGGGATCTTTGGCTGGGTGCTGCCCTGCCGCACACGGCAGGGGGCAGTGTTGGGCTCCAGACGGGCCTCCCGCTTTTCCCACACCACATGGCAGAAATAATATTCTGCCAGCGGGCGGGCCGCATCCAGTGCCTGCTGCAGAAGAGCCGGGGCAACGGCCTCCTTCAACGTGGCCTGATAGCGGCAGAGAACCTGATTTTCACGGTAGTAGTAGACGATGCCCTGAAACACCGCACGCTGCTCTGCATTCATCCGGAATTACCCCGCGTTCTCGGCCAGATAATCAGCCAGATCGCCGATGGTCACAAAGTTGCGCAGCTCCTTTTCGGGGATGCGCAGGCCAAAGGTCTCTTCCAGATCGGCCACGACGGTCAGGATCTCCATAGAGGACAGATCCAGATCATCCATCATCACGCTGTTTTCGTTGACATCCTCGGGCGAGATCTCTGCCACATCCTCCAGAATTGCCAGGATCTGAGACACGATTTCTGCTCTTTCCATCAAAAAATCTTCCTTTCCGTGAGGGATTTTTTATCGCCTGCAAGGGCGCAGTTTCAGTATGCCACGCGCCGGGCCGGTTTAGCCAGCCGGGCGGGACATTCCTGTGTTTTATAATACCTGTTTTATAGAGGAAATGCAACACACAGGCCGCCCGGTTTCGCGCTTTTTTCGCAATTTCCGCGCTTACCTGCGCAGCAGCTTGCCCATGGCGTTGCGGGGCAGGGGCTCGGCACTGAACTCCACCGCCGTGATCCGCTGGTATAGCGGCAGGGTACGGTTCAGCCCGGTGAGGAAAGCCCGGACCTCCGCCTGCTTTTCCTCGGCACAGCAGATCAGCGCGCCGATCTTTTTGCCCATCTCCTTGACCACGCACTCCTGCACCTCAGGGCAGGCGTTGAGCTTTCTTTCCAGCTCCTCGGGACTGACGTTCTCGCCGGTGCCCAGAATGATCAGGTTCTTCTTCCGGCCCACCATATAGTAATAGCCGTCCTCGTCCTCACGGGCCAGGTCGCCGGTGTGGAGCCAGCCGTCTTTGTCGATGATCTCGGCGGTGGCCTCGGGGTCTTTATAGTAGCCCAGCATCACACAGCCGCCCCGGATGCAGATCTCGCCGGTCTCATCCAGCTTGTACTCGCAGTGGCCGTCCGGCTTGCCCAGCGCCCGGATATGGGGCTCTGCCTGGGCGTAGTTCACCAGACCATCGCCGCAGGTCTCGGTCATGCCGTAGCACTGGGTGATGTACATGCCGTTTTCCACCAGACCCAGCAGCAGCTCGCTGTCGAACATGGCAGAGCTGCCGCAGGGGTTCCACAGGCCGTTCAGCTTATCGGCGCGGCCGCGCTTGACATCCTTGTAGATGCTCTCCATCAGCACCGGGGCCACAGCAATGGAATCGCTGTGCATCAGGCCCAGATCCCGGTAGAAATTCCGCAGGTCACTGCAAAGGTTCAGGGCCCAGCCCTTGAAGGGCCAGGAGAACAGGCAGATAAAGGTGCCCAGATGGAACAGGGGCAGGATGGCAAAGTTGCTCAGGACATCGTTTTTGTCCTCGGGCAGCTGCCGGTGCTTGAAGTCCAGCATGTGGTCGCCCATGGCAACGTGCATCTGCATCACGGTAAAGAAGTTCCGCTCTGCCAGCATCACGGCCTTGCTGCGACCGGTGGTGCCGGAGGTGAACAGCATGACCATCAGGGCATTGGGGTCGATCTTCTTTTCCAGCCTGCCGGGCGCGGTGTCCTTCCAGACATCCATCGGCTGCAGGCGTTCCCCATACGCAGCCTCCAGCTGGTCACGGCAGCCGTAGTCCACCCCATCGTTCAGGATGAGGGCAGGCTCTGCCAGCTCCAGCTCCCAGCTCAGTTCGTCCCAGGTCTTTTTCTGGTTCATCGTCACCAGAACAGCCCCGGCCAGCACAGCGCCAAAGGTATTCACGCCGTACTCATAGCAGTTCCGGCTCAACAGGACCACTCGCTTGCCCTCCACCTCCTGGATGTTCCGGGCAAACCAGGCAGCGGCGCGGCGGATATCCTGTGCATACTCGGCATAGGTCTTTTCCTTCACGGTGCCGGTGGCATCCTCTACCCAACGGAAGGCCACCCGCCCGGGGAATTCCTGTTCCATTGTCCGGGTGACAAGATCATAGACATTGTTTACCATGGTCTGCTCCTTTTTCTCCCGTTTGATTTTACTTGCGCAGCAGCTTGCCCAGCGCGTTGCGGGGCAGGGGCTCGGCGCTGCATTCTACAACGGAGATGCGCTTGTACATGGGCAGGGTGCGGTTCAGCTCGGTGACAAAAGCCTTCACCTGCTGCTGCTTGTCATCCTCACAGCAGACCACAGTGCCGATCTTCTTGCCCATCTCCTTGACGATGCACTCCTTGATGGCATCGCACTTGCCCAGCAGCTTTTCCAGCTCCTCGGGGCTGACGTTCTCGCCGCTGTCCAGAATGATGAGGTTCTTCTTGCGGCCAGTCATATAGTAGTAGCCTTCCTCGTCCACGCGGGCCAGGTCGCCGGTGTGGAGCCAGCCGTCCTTGTCGATGGTCTCGGCAGTTACCTCGGGGTCCTTATAGTAGCCCAGCATCACGCAGCCGCCGCGGACGCAGATCTCGCCGGTCTCGTCCACCTTGACCTCACAGAAGCCGTCCGGCTTGCCCAGGGCACGCAGGTGGTCGCCCTCCTGGGCCACGTTCAGCAGGCCATAGCCGGCCAGCTCGGTCATGGAGTAGCACTGATTGATGTAGAAGCCATTCTTCACCAGATCGCTCAGAATGGCGGGGTCAAGGATGGCAGAGCTGCAGCTCAGGTTCCACAGACCGTTCAGGCGGTCGGCATGGCCGCGCTTGACCTCGTTGTAGATCATCTCCACCAGCACCGGCGGGGTAGACATGGCATCGCTGTGCATCAGGCTCATATCCCGGCGCAGGTCGCGGGCATCACAGCAGAGATTCAGGGTCCAGCCCTGCATGCCATAGACAAAGTAGCAGATGAAACCAGCCAGATGGAACATGGGCACCAGCGTAAAGTGGCTGAAGGTCTGGTCGAGGTACTGGGGTGCCAGCCGCTCCTTCTGATCAGGGATGACCTTCTGGCCATCGATGTACATCTGGCAGGCGGTGAAGTAGTTCTTCTCGCTCAGCATCACGCCCTTGCTGCGGCCAGTGGTGCCGGAGGTGAACATCAGCATCAGCAGACTCTCGTGGTCGATGCGGTTGACCATCTCAGCCTCAGGGGCGGCGGTCCAGGCATCCATGGGGCGGAGCTGAGCGCCATAGAGCGCTTCCAGCTGGGCGCGGTAGCCGTAATCGATGCCATCATTGAAGATGAGGTCCGGCTCCATCATGCCCAGCTCATGCTCCAGCTCGGCCCAGGTCTTGCCCTGGTTCAGGGTCACGATGACAGCGCCTGCCATCATGGTGCCGAAAACGACCGCGCCGTACTCATAGTTGGTGCGGCTCAGGATGACGATCTTCTTGCCCTTGGGCTCGCCCAGCTCCTGCTGCAGGTAGCCGGTCACTTTGCGGATATCCTGCACATACTGGGCGTAGGTCTTTTCCACCACCGTGTCCTTGCCCTCCACATAGCGGAACGCCACACGGTCAGCATACTTATTCTGCATCGCAGAGATCATATCAAAAACGGTCATCGGCATATTTGCCACGGTCACAACTTCGTTACAAGCCTTGTTTGCCATTATTTTACACTCCCTGTTTATTTTTGTCAAATTATTCCCTTTTGTTTCCGCCAAATGGAATCTTCTGGGTACTCTAGCCTAGAGTATACCGCATAGAAGGCTCAAACGCAAGATTTAATTGCACAAATATGCAACTTAAACTTACAGTCAATCTGTGCACCCGGATGTAAATCCTGCCTTTTGTTGCGGGCAGGCCGTGAGTGTGGTACACTTTTCCCGGTATCCGCCTACCGTGCTTTCTCCCTGGGTTTGATTGACAGCAAGGGCAAAAAGCATTATACTTATTATAAATATCTCTAATTTTTAACATGATGCGCCAAAAATCCGGCAATTCTGCCATCCCGGGGCGGGGTGCGGCGCAGAGGAGGACCTTTTTATGGAGGGAACCAAACGCCGTGCCGCAAATTCGCTGGGCATGTTTGATCTGCTCAAGGGTGTCGGCATGCTGACCATCGTCTTTGCCCACACCGGTGAGCTTTACCCCATGGGCGATGCCAGCCACATCAACCCGCTGACCTTTTGCATGTTCGCCTACCGCGAATCCCTGATGGCGGCCTTTTACATTGCCAGCGGCTACGGCTTCCGCAAGCGCTCCATCGGCAAGTGCATCGACCAGCAGTTCAAGACGCTGCTCAAGCCTTACATCTATACAGGCATTGCCACCACCGTGTTCCATTTTATCATCCATTACAGCCTGTTCGGCAGCCTGCACAACGCCACCTACGAGACCTACAAGGTGCTGGGCGGCTTTGCACTGGGCCTGCCCCACACGGCCACCTATTTCGGCCAGCTGTTCTTCTCCTGCGGCCCCATGTGGTATCTGCTCTCGCTGATGATCGCATGGATCCTGCTGGATCTCATCCTGAATATCTTCCCGGAGCAGTACATAAACTGGGCGGTGCTGGGTACCATGCTGTTAGGCTGGGGCATCTGCATCACCTGGGAGGCTCCTTTTTGCATCGGCCAGGGCATGGTCACCGTTCCGGCTTTGTATGTGGGTTACCTTGCCAAGAAGTATAAGATCTTTGAACAGCCTCTCTCGCCCCGTCTGCGCGGCGGGATGATCGCGGCGGCGCTGGCTGTGGCCGCACTGGTGCTTCTTACCAAGAGCACCGACTGCGTCTCGATGGCCGAGTGGACCCTCGGCCCCGTGAGCATCCTGCTGGATGCCGTAACGGGCCTGGGCATCCTTTCCATCGTCATCTGGTTCCAGCGCAGGGTGGAGAACGTTGTCACCCACGCCATCCAGGCCATTGGCCGCCGTTCGCTGTTCATCTTCTGCGTCCACACTGTGGAGCTCACGGCCATTCCCTGGTACCTGATGCCCCAGAAGTTTGCGGCTCACCCGGTGCTGGGCATGGTGCTGCAGTTCACACTCTCGCTGGGCTCCACCCTGCTCATCTGCGAGCTGCTGGTGCGCCGCCGGGACCTCAAGTTCTGGCTCACCTCCCGCCGGGAGCAGAAGGCGGCGGAAGCGCCCCGCCGGCGCAGCGCCCGCACCGAAACGCCTGAGCGTCATTTTGCGGCAAAACACTGATTTTTTGCGGAGGGTGCCCCCCTCTGCTGAAGTGAAATAATATTATGAGGAGAATCCGGTTATGAACAACGCAGCTCCTGAGAACACTGCGGCTCTGCAGGAAAAGATCGCCGAGCTGGAACAGCAGCTCAAGCTTTCGGACGAAGGTGTTTCCCATCTGGCAGAACGCTGCCTTGCCCTGGAACAGAAGGTGCAGTCCTACCTTGCGGCACACCCCCAGCGCGAGATGCATACCGACTCGCCCACTCTGCTGCAGCCGCTGCTCTATTATGATGCAGGCTTCGGCTTTTCGGAAAAGGACACCCTGACCGCACCTGACTGCACCACCGACGAGCTGACCGGTGCCGTGACCGCGACCTTTGAGCTGCCGGTGGCTGCACAGGCCCTGCGGTTCGACCCGGGTGAGCTGCCCTGCTGCATCACCAACCTGATCTTTTCAGATGACCGCATCATCTGCACACCCACCAACGGCCTGAATCTTTCCGGCGGCAGCACCCTGTTCCTGGGCGATGACCCCAACTACCGGCTGGAGGGCACCACCCACTACCCCGCCGGGATGAAGCTGGTGGTGAGCTATGGCTACTTCCCGCTGGAGACCCTGACGGACGAGCCTTTGTTCTGCGCCGTGCTGCAGGGCGTGCAGCAGCTCCAGCTGCGCAAGGACAGCGAAAAGCAGCATATCCAGCAGCTGGAGCAGAATGCCGCGGCCCAGCAGCAGATGGTGGCCGCCCTGCAGCAGGAGATCGCACAGCTGTGCCAGAAAAACGCCGATCTGCAGGCCCGGAGCATTGCCTACGAGACCTCGCTGGAAAGCGTGTTTTCCAGCAAAAGCTGGAAGCTCACTGCTCCCATCCGCAGCCTGATGCGTCTGTTCCACCGTGGAAACTGAGAAGCGAAACGGAGGAACAGCCATGTATAACAATTACACCCCCCTGCAGCAGCGTCAGCTGGCCCTGCAGGAGTACAGCAACACCCAGAGCACCTATCTGCTGGTCTGCGCACCGGCCCGCAGCACGGCCCTGAAAGCCACCCTGACTGACCAGCTCCACTGCAAGTTCCGGCTGGTGGACCGGCTGGACGGGGAACTGACCGCAAGCGTGGACGGCGTGCTTCTGGCCGCCGAGGACGTGGAGCTGATGTCCACCGCCCTGATGTACTTTGCCAAAGCCCTGCAGGATGGGGCGGATTACGCCGTCTGCAATGCGGTGTTCGGTTTTGGCGGGGCAACTGCCCTCTATCAGAGCCAGCCGCTGCAGGCGCAGAACCGCTGCGCCGTGGTCAGCCGCACCCTGCTGGAGCGCTGCCGCGCCGCCGCCCATGACCCCGAAAATGTGCCCGAGCTGCTGGCGCTGGCCGCGCAGCTCTGCACCAGGCCCACCCTCGTTCCGCAGGCCCTGCTCCACTACGAGCGCGGCATCTGCGCCGAGGATGCGTTTTCGGCCCACGGCAAACGCGCCTTTATTATGAGCCATGTGCTGGATATGACCGGCGCGCCCATCGTGCTGGTGAGTGCCGTGCCGGTGCTGCGCAGCATGGGGTATGAGGTACTTGTGCTGGGCCCCAGTGACGGCGGCTCCCTGCATCTCTTCCTGGATGCCGGGGCCTCGGTCATCACCCGGTCGTCCTGCCGCAATGTCTCCGATGCCTGGGGCATGGCCCTCTGTGCCGACTTCGTCATCGCCAACACGGTGGTCATGGCCCGGGCCGTCCGTGCCCTGAGCGGCACCGCCGTACCGGTGCTGTGGTGGCTCCACGATGCCTTTGCGGGTTACCCCCACATTGCCCACCAGATCCCCACCCAGCTGGGAGAGAATGTCCGGGTCTACTCGGTGGGCAGCCACGCCGCCAACGCCATGCGCGCCGTGCGCCCCGAATTCGAGATCCGGCCGCTCATCTACGGCCTGCCTGATTACGCGGCAGAGAACTTTGTCCGCACCGATCTGGGCTACAACCGCGGCCGCCCGCTGTTTGCCACGGTGGGCTCCTTTGAACGCCGCAAGGGCCACGATATCTTCTGCAAGGCCATCCGCCTGCTGCCGCCCGAGGTACGGGAGAAGGCCTCCTTCCTCTTTGTGGGCCAGGCCGCTGACAAGGAGATGATGGACTCCGTCCGCACCCTGACCGCAGACTACCCGGAAAACGTGTACTACTGCAAGCGGCTCACCCGTGACGAGATCAAGAGCCTGATGGAGCAGTGCACCGGTCTGGTCTGCGCCTCCCGCGACGACCCCATGCCCACCTTTGTCACCGAGGGTCTGATCTTCGGCAAGCCGTCCATCGTGTCGGAGCACACCGGCACCGCCGGGCTCATCTCCGAGGGGCGGAACGGCTTCGTTTACCACAACGACGACCCGCAGCAGCTGGCTGTCCTGCTGGAGCACGCCATTGAACACCCGGAAGAGCTGGCCTCCATGCGGACAGAATGCCGCAAAATGTACGAGCAGTATTATTCCAAGGAGGCTTTTGAGCAGACACTCCGGGCTGCTGTGGAAGATCTGACAGCGAAAAAGTAACACAAAACCTCTCCGTCATTGCTTCGCAATGCCACTTCTCCTCATAGGAAAGCTGGCGAACGAAGTGAGCCGGAGAGGTTCTTTTTTATCATATCACACAAAGTGACGAGAAAAATTTTGTTTCAGTTCACAAAAGCAAGGCCCCGCTGTGTTATACTGCAAGCAGTATCGTGAAAGGAGCTTTGTCCCATGGAACAGACCAACACCCCCCAGCAGCCCTCCCGCAAAAAGGCGATCCTTTCTCTGCTGGTGCTGCTGGCGCTGACCTGTGTAGTGGTTTTCATCTTCAGCAGCCACTGGGCCGAGATCTCGACCGCGCTGGCCCAGCTCTCCTTCTGGCAGGTGCTGCTGGTGCTGGCCATCGGCCTGACATACCCCCTGCTTGAGGGAATCGTCTGCTGGCTCATCATCCGCTGCCGCCTGCCGGGCTTTACCCTGCGGCGCGGCTTGGATGCCGCCTTTGTGGGCATCTTTGGCAACGTGGTCGGCCTGGGTGCCGGGGCTGTGCCCATGGAGTCCTACTATCTCTATCACTGCGGCCTGCCGCTGGGCCCCGGTGTGGGCCTGATGACCCTGCAATATGTATTCCACAAGACTACCGTTCTGCTCTATGCCACTGTGATGCTCCTGCTGCAGCACCGTTGGCTCGCCGCCAACACCTCCGGCGTGATGCACTATCTGCCCGCCGCCTACTGCGTGGTGGCGCTGGTCATCGTGTCGCTGGTGCTGCTCTGTGTCTCGCCGCTGGTGCAGCGGCTGGCCCGCTGGGCCATGGGCTTTCTGCCCAAAACGGAACCGTGGCAGACCCGCCGGGAAAAGTGGCTGGAGCAGCTGGACACTCTGGCCGCCGAGAGCCGCCTCCTGCTGGCCGACAAAGGCCGCTGTGCCCGCATCCTTGCCGTGCAGACCCTCAAGCTGTTTCTGATGTTCACCCTGCCGTGGTTCTGCATCCGGTTCATGGGGCTTTCCTGCGGGCTGAGTTTCTGGCAGGTACAGCTGCTCACCAGCCTGATGCTCTTCCTTTCCAATGCCCTGCCCAATGTGGCAGGCATGGGCTCCATTGAAACGGCTTTTCTGCTGGTGTTCAGCAGCTTTATGACCAGCGGCGAGGCCATGAGCACCCTGATGCTCTTCCGCATCGCAAGCTACTATTTTGTGTTTGCCGCCAGCGCCGCAGGCACTTTTGCGGCGCAGAAGCATCTGGAGAACAGTTGACATCCTGCGCATTCCGGCACTATAATGAAAGCGTACTCTCTGAATCTCTCTGGCCGCCCTGCTGTGCGGCCTGCCAAAGGAGAACGCCTTATGGAAAACAAAAGTCTCCGTTTTTATGCCATCATGGCCCTCTGGGTCCTGTTGTTCGTACTGTTGTTTGTTTCCAACCGCCGCGTTGACCTGAAAACCGATATCAATAAAAGCACTTCCGTCTCTGTCAGCGTGGAGGATACCGTCAGCCTGAGCCCATCGGTGGTTACCACCCACGCCTATTCTGCGGGCGATGACACCTATCAGGCATTTTTCAAGATCCTGCAAAACGCGAGCTGCTACCAAAAGTTCAACCAGAATGTCCGCTCCTACTCCCACGACTACGAAGCGCATTCCATCACCCTGCGCTTTGCAGACGGTTCCAGCCAGAACCTGCTTTTCACCGTCTATTCGGACGGAGTCTGCCAGGTAAACGGAAAATTCGTCTCCCTCCGCTCCCCCAATGGAAATGCGGAGACCATCTACCAGCTGCTGCGGGATGCGGTGGTGTAATCAGACAAAAAAACAAACGCTTTGAGAAATTCACATCTCAAGGCGTTTATTTTTTGCTGTTCTTTTGCAGAAACCGCTTTTTCTGTTCGGTACTCCATGTCTGGAGCATGTTCAGGATCTGTGTATCCTCCCAATCCGCACGGCCTGTGATATAGTCCATACTTACATGATAATACTCTGCCAGCCGGAGCAGATGATGGGTCGGTATCTCCTGCACCCCCAGTTCATATTTTGCATACTGCTGCTGGGTCGTATTCAACAGCGTACCCACTTCTTTCTGGGTTAAGTCTGCATCTTCACGCAGGTCACGCAATCGTCCATAACAATACATCGTAAAGCCCCCTGAAAGGACTATACTTCACATCTGATAAGATGTATTGACTTTACACCTTATCGGGTGTATTATTGGCAAAAGACTTTTCTTTATCCTTAACGAACAGAAAATGAAAAAGGAGAAATCATAATGGCAAAAGACAAAATGATAACCTGTAAGCATTGCGGTCAGGAAATCGCAGCAAGCGCAAAAGTGTGCCCCCATTGCGGCGGTAAAAACAAACCTCCTATCTATAAGCGCTGGTGGTTCATCGCAATCATTGTTCTCGTTATCCTGTATGCGATTGGAAGCTCTGGCAGCAGCTCCAGTTCTTCTAGTTCCTCCAGCGTTGCTTCCAGTTCTAAAACAGAATCTAGTGCTTCTTCTGTAGCCGTTTCCAATACTGCTGTCTCTGAGCCTGCCTCTTCCACCGCCGCATCTGCCCCCTCTGAACCCGAAATAAGCGAAGATGAGTATAAGGCAGCCTGTGAGACCATCAAGTACAAAGACCTCTGCCGGTATCCGGACCAGTACGTCGGTACAAAGATCAGCATTACCGTCAAGGTTCAGCAGATCATGGATGCGGCCAATGCGCTCCTGCTCGGTGCGGTAATGCGCGTAGACATAGGGGCCCCAGTAGGTGGAAAAACCGGCCTGAATGGTGGTGACAAGCTGGGCCAGGGTGTAGGCGAAATCAAACGAACCCTGCTCCGCCGCGGGAGCGTAATTGCCTAAAAAAGAAAGGCAGATGGCGCGGTACAGCGGGATCAGGATGGCCA
>OGLN01001884.1_pt1 | contig 13997 bp, 12 predicted proteins | sample 1572641 | NCBI WGS metagenome assembly OGLN01 (sample SAMEA2581903, study PRJEB24529) | metagenome | biome: Human gut stool | place: China | collected 2011
GAGAAAGGGTGTTTTTTATGTGTTTGAAAGATCTCCGCGATGAATTTCTGTACGACTGCGAATGCCGCCATCTGGCTAAAGGCTCCCTGCGTAACTACCGGGCAGCGACACGATTCCTGGTGGACTTTCTGGAATTGAGGCGGATCACCGAACTGGAGGAGGTCAAGCCACACCACATCCGGGACCTGATGAAGGAAAAGCAGGACATGGGCAGCACGCCACGGTACATCAATGATCTGCTCAAAGTCTGGCGGACTTGGTTCAATTATCTGGTGACCGAGGGCTATCTGGATGAACGGGATAACCCGGCCAAGAAGGTGAAGCCTCTTCGTCAGCCCAAAACCATCATTGATACCTTTACCGTGGATGAGATGAGGCGGATGGTCCGATTTTACGATGGGACAGATTTCCTGTCGGTGAGGAATAAGACCATCGTTATGCTGCTGTTCGACACCGGGATGCGCTGCAATGAGATGATCCTGATGGAGCCGGAAGATATCAAACCGGACTATATTCTGGTCAAGCATGGCAAGGGCAGCAAGGAACGGGTGGTGCCAAAGTCGCCTGCGCTGTCCAAGCAACTGATGAAGTATTGTACCCTACGGGATGCCTATTTAAAGGAATACCCCAGTCCCTTGGACGCAAGCGAGCTTTGGATGCGGACGATACCTGCACTGTTTATGCGCACCTGAATCAGCCGATGAATCCAGAGAAGATGACAGCAGAAATCATGGAGTTTGGATATATTGAACGCTATTACGATAGAATGACGGGACAAGTGAAGTTGAATGACTGGCTTCAAGGGTATGGAGTCAAGATTGTAAGTGACAGAGATAGAAAGCGCGGCGAAAATTATCAGAAAATGTTCGGTCGTTCCTCTGGTTGATTTTTTTACTGACAACATGAGATTCCTGCGACCACAACCGTATGAACCACATGATTCATGAAGCAAAACCCCGGTGGTGCGGATCACCAGCACTCCGGGGGTAGTTAAAAATCTGGAAGGGGACACTGACCCGGTAGAATGAGATAGTTGTTTCATCTCCCCAGACCGAATTAGAATCTAGCAGCAAAAGGCCTCTGCCTTTCACAGAAATGTGATGGGCAGGGGCCTTTTAGCGTAAAAAAAAAAAAATAGCCTGACCCATGCAAAAGAGCACAAATCAGGCTGACAATGGATATGAAATTCTAAAATTCACTTAGAAAAGAGAGTACGCGTTGCAGGGAAAGTCGAGCAGATCGTTCGGTGAGCTATTGGTTCTCTTGCTCCAGTTCATCGAACAGCGCACAGGAAAAGAACTGACCAAGCGTGATATCAAGACCATCACAGAGCTTTTTAATGGTGGCGATGGACACACGCTAACGGGATGGGTCGAGCATACTATATACCGTAGATGGTGTTACACCGGCACGGGTCGCTAACTCGTTGGGGCGTATCCCATGCCGGTTGCAGAGCTGTTCAAAGCGTTTGGCAACGGCATCTTTTACTGTCATGATGAAATTCACCTCAATAGGATGGTACAGAAGTTCGTGCAGTTTTGCGTGCGCAGCTGCGTATATCACGAAAGTATTTTATGCTGTAGAGAATACATGGCTGCGTAACGACAAAGAATATATTTAGCAAAAAGTATCCTCCACATGGAAAATGGAGGGCCTTGAGCGAAATATAACGTTATTCCATTAGACTTGGCGTTTTCCTGCCCCTCATTGACACCTGATGTGAAAATATCCGGTTCACCTCCCGGCGCTTTCGGGTCAGGTCAGAGTGCACATAGCGCTGCAAGGTGATGTTGGCGTTAGCGTGTCCCAACAATTCGCTGAGGGTCTTTACATCGCACCCCGCCTGCAGGCAGGTCGTTGCAAAGGTGTGGCGCAGCGCGTGCGGGCGCACTTGACGGACAGTCGCCTGCTTCAGATACGCTTTGATGCTTTTCCGATAGCAGCGGGGTTCGGTGGGCTTGGACTCGCTGCCGGACAGGAACCATGCAGCATTGCTGGCGCTTCCGCGCAGCTTTTTCAGCATCAGCGATAGCTGCTTTGGGATGGGAATTTCCCGGCGGGAGGTGCGGGTTTTAGGCGTTTGAATGACTACCTTTGTATGACCGTTTCCACAGGAAATTCGGCAGACCGTCCGATTGATGTTCAGCGTGCCGAGTTTCAGGTCAAAATCGCCCCATTGCAGGCCGCAGATCTCACCAATTCGGAGCCCCAATTCCAGCCCCAGTAGTAAGCCGATCTTGCGAGGCGTGGGGTTCGCCTGTACATATTGATGAAGTCGCTGCTGTTCCGCCGGGGAGAGAGGCGCAGAAATTTTGTCGATGGCTTTTGGCAACGCAACTTCCAGCTCCATCGGACGGATCAGGCGTAAATGTGCGGCATACTTGCAGATACGTCGCAGCATCGAGAGGCATTCCCGCGCAGAGGAGTTTCCAAGCGGCTTGTGCGTGGCATCTGCGGGCGAGATGATCTGCTGCATGGCCTGTTCCAGAAAGCTTTCCTCAAGGGAGGCAACCGGCGCTTTGCTCAAAACAGGAAGAAGATAATTGTGCAGTGTGTACGAATAATGCGCATAGGTGGATTCTTTTATGCTGTTCCGCAGGGAGTGCAACCATACCTCGGCCAACGCTTCAAAGGTCAGGTCGGTTCTTTTCAGGTTGTAGAAGCCCGCCTCTGCTTTCTTCTGAATCAGCACGCGCTTGACCTCTGCGTAGACTGTGCCATAAACGTAGCCCCACTGGATTTTGCCTTCTGATGTGCGCGCTTTGATGTATCGACCTTCCCACCGACCATCCTTGCGTTTGTGAATGTTTTCTCCCCGTCGTGCCATTTTGTTTCCTCCTGCGGCTTGGACACCCACCTGACCACTTATTTTGTCCACCATCGTTTATAGCTGGGTTTTTCATGCAAAAATGGGCAATGTGCAATAAACTTTCAGCTTCTGCGAGGTTTTTTCTAAGGTCGGGTGGGATACATTTGTATGGTTTTCTATTGATTCCCAGATATAACCATGATAAAATAATAGGAGAATTCAAACAACGATGTCGAAAGATCGGTATCCTCCATTATCACTATGGAGGATACTTTTTATTATCGCAATTTTTAAAAACAGTGCCTATCAAAACGGCATATTTGCGATATGCAGTTTGCGAATGTTGCTTGTGCATCAAAAACGCAAACTGCTATAAATATATTCCTTACCATTACGCAGCCGCGTATTCTTTGCATCATGAGGTACTTTTGCGTACGCAATACTGTACGATCTTCTGCACCTCATATTAAGGTGATCTTTAGATAAAAATTCCTGACGCAGTAGTTGACGGAAACATCTACGTGGCAAGCAGTGCAGACGTATATACATCTGCTTATTTTGCTTTGCAAAACGCTTGTTGGGGAATGCCCCAAGCCCCTTTGATCTGCATTTCCCAATGCAGGCTGCGCATCCCTTCGGGACGCTTTTTACCCGGTGATGTGCTCTGGGTCGTTCAAAACTTGCATGAGGTGAGAAGCGGCTTCTGCAAGAGAATCGTACTTCATCTGTTCAGGAACTGGCGTTTCCAGAAGAGAAACGCCCCACGCCTGCATACAGTCCGCAAGTTCTTTCTGTGCCTGCAATGCTGCCGCCTTACGCACATCCGGGGTGGTTTCTGTATCCAGAACGTAGGCTGTGGAGTATTTTCCGTTGCGATCTTCCGTCAACTGCACCATGGAATAGTGCTCATTCCAAAAGCGGCAGAAGCGAACCCTGCCGCCGATATTCTCCATGTCATGGCACAGTTCTTCTTCGCTGCTCCATTGTGGAGTCTCGGACAAAATGCAATTCAGTTCCGAAAGAGCCAGCCGTTCTTCAGCCGATAGCTCTCCATGCAGGCATTCACGTTTTAGATTATTCTGCCAATACGGGCTCAACTTTCCATTCCGGGCATCTTCCATTGCTTCTTCGATATTGGGTAGCATCGTCATGTCGTTCACCTCAAGCACTCGCTATTAGCGTTATATACACGCTTATAGTGTTGATTATAAACTATTTGAGGGCAAAAAGAAAGAGCGTCAGCACGTTTGCTGCGCTCCTTGACATAGGTGTTATTTTGTGATATAGGGGATATTGTCGGTGTATGCATTCAGGATGTCAATGGCGGCTTTCTTTTGCCCCGGCGTGAGCTGGCTCAGCTTTCTGCTCAGTTCATCATCTGCCACATGGGAAGCAGATGCAACCGAATCCCGGATCAGCACATCGGCAGATACGTCCAGCACCTCGACGATTCGGATAAAGGTTTCCAGTTTAGGGATTTTTACTCCGCGCTCTAAGTCTCCAACATAATTTGCTGACAACTCGACCCGTTCTGCAAACTGTTCAATCGTCCAGCCTTTTTCCTTGCGCTGCTCTCGTATTCGTTGACCCAAAAGCGTATTCATAGCGACCTCACATTCTAATTGTGTTTGTTGCACACCAATAGCATACCTGTCGCAATTTTTGTTATACACAATCCATTTGCGTTCATTCAACGCTATTCGGGTAATTTCGAGGTGGAAAATTTTTGTGCGTATCTTTGGTCAAAAAAGCAATGGTCTTTGGGGACGGTACATGGTACAATAGCAAATGTTGTGCCCCTTGGCACATGAACGAAGGTAAAAGGAGCTGCTGAACGTGGATACGATCTATCTGCTGCCCGGTGAGGAACGCTGCGTTGATTTTCGAGATGCTAATGGAGTCCCGAAGGTACACTACACTTACTGTTCCATCCGTGGCAAACTTTTCAACTGCACCTGCTGCACAAAGGACGAAGCCCAGCGGCTGTGTGAAGATTGGCTTGTAAAACAGGACCGCTGCTATATAAACTAAAGAACGCCGAGGGTTCCTCCCACATGGGAAGGGATTCCTCGGCGTTCTTCATTTCATGCTTTTTGATTGCCCGGTCAATAGTATCACGCGCCTTACGGCAATGCACAGATCACAGCCACTGTTTCAGCACATCGTTCAGCTTATTCAAATCAAGCGGTTTGGCGATATGCTCGTTCATGCCGGTGTTCTTTGCCAGCTGCACGTCCTCGGCAAAGGCATTTGCCGTCATGGCAATGATGGGCACCTTGCCCCGGCTGCCGGCAAGCGCACGGATCGCAGCAGTGGCTTCGTAACCATTCATGATGGGCATCTGGATGTCCATAAAAATGAGATCGTACCACTTTTCTGGCGCTTCCATCACCTTTTCGACTGCAATTTTTCCGTTTTCGGCAATGTCAATGGTCACGCCCGTCATGCCTATGATCTCGGTTGCGATCTCACGGTTCAGCTCGTTATCTTCCACAAGAAGGATCCGCTTACCCGCATAGTTTTCCTTCGCAAAGTCTTCCAGATAGTTCCGGGCGTTTTTCTCCTTCTTCCCGGATGTAAACTGCCGCAGAGTTGCCGTCAGACGAGAACGGAACAGCGGTTTTGCCATAAACGCATTCACGCCCACTGCTCTGGCTTCTTCTTCGATCTCGCTGAAATCAAAGGAAGTCAGGATGATGATCGTGACGTTCTCCCCAACGCATTCCCGAATCCTTCTGGCCGTTGCGATGCCGTCCATCTCCGGCATCTTCCAGTCCAGGATCACCGCAAAATAGTCGCGGCCGGTCTTGTGCCGCGCCGCGCAGCGTTCCACAGCTTCCTTGCCGGTCAGGACCCATTCGCCCGCTATGCCGATCTCCTGAAGGGTTGCAACGGTGCTTTCGCAGCAGGTCTTGTCATCGTCCACGACCAGTACCGGCAGATCGAGCAGTTCTTTTTCCTGTTCCTTCTCGTTCTCCTGAAGCTTCAGATAGACCGTGACCGTGATCTTCGTTCCCTTGTTGGGAGCGCTTTCGACCTGAATGTCACCATTCATCAGGTTGACGATGTTTCTTGCAATGGCCATGCCAAGACCGGTGCCCTGCACCTTGGTCGTCCGGTGATCGTCTGCCCGGCTGAACGGCTCGAACATGATCTTCTGGAATTCCGGCGTCATACCGATGCCGTTGTCCTCGATGGAAAACTCGTAGCAGCCAAGCTCCGAGAAGCCGTTCGGTTTTTCCTTGATCGTAAGGGTGATGTTTCCTCCATCCGGGGTGTACTTGACGGCGTTGCTCATCAGGTTCACAAAGACCTGCTGGATGCGCAGACTGTCGCCGCAGACGGCTTCGTGCTCAATGTGCTCAACGTGGACTTCGAGCTGATGTTTGTGCTCGTCGATTGCCGGTTTTGTGAGGGTGAGCAGGTTATCGACCAGCTCCGGCAGGCTGAAATCCTCCTCGGCAAGGCTCATTCGCCCGCTCTCGATTCTGGCCATATCCAGCACTTCATTGATCAGTCCCAACAGATGACGGCTCGACTTTGTGATCTTGCCAAGGCACTCGACCACCCTGTCCTGACTCTCGATATTCGCACCCGCAATGGCGGTCAAGCCAACGATTGCATTCATCGGTGTACGGATATCATGGGACATATTGGAGAGGAATTCCGTCTTGGCGCGGCTTGCGTTTTCCGCCGCCCGGTACGCATCCTTCAGTGCCTTATGGGATTCGATCTCGGCCTTTTTCTCCTGTGACACATCCATAGATGCCAACAGTGCTTTGACCAGCTTTGTGCCATCCCACTCCAGCGGAATGAAGGAAGCGATCTTATAGGTGTTCTCATCTATGGAGCAGTATTCAAATTTGTAGATGTCGTTCTCATCCTGCAAATTCTTGCGGATATTTTCCGGCAAAATCAAAGCAGCCAGTGCGTCCAGTGGTTCCAGTGTCTTATACTTTGCAACCACCTGCTCCACAAAACCATGGTATGTCCCCGTCGGCGCGTATATCATTTCACCTTGCAGATTATAGAACCGATACCGGTCATTCTCCAGATCGCAGACGACAAAGCGGTCCAGCAGACGCACCATACTCTTGATCAAAAGATCCATCGATGCGTTATCTGAGGCCATCTGCATCCGCCGTGCCGTCTCTGCTTTGGACTCTGTGATGTCCCGCAGAAAAATCATCGCATATTCCGAATCTTCGATCTCGCCGCGCATGACCACATTGCTGACCCATCGTTCCTCCCCATTCAGAACGATGCGGCACTCCTGACGCAGCTCCGTCTCAAGCCCCTTTAGTTTTTCCGTGATGTAGGCGCGATTGTAGAAATTCGTTACAGACTTTTTGTCCTCTTCAACCACATAGTTATCCACAAGGAATCTGACTAGTCCATCCCATGTGTGGTTCTGCTCAAAGGCCGTCATCAAAGAGGGCTCCACTTTGAAAGTATCAAAGGTGTTCTTTTCCAGATTTACATAGTATTCGCAGAGGTTTGCGCTGGTAAATGCACGGTGAAATGCCGCTGCCCGCTGCGCCTGCATCCGGCTTCTTTTTTCCGCGTCAATGTTGCTGATGATTCCGGCAATTCGATTGGCCGAACCATCCAGACGGCGTATCACCTCCGCCGATGCCCGGAACCAGTGGTATTGGCCATCCTGCATTTTCAGTCGGTACTCAACATTATACTTCGTAGCATTGGTTTTGTCCGCAATCGCTTCCAAAAGCAGCTGCATTACCCGGTCATAGTCCTCCGGGTGCAGAAGGTTCGACCACGAATCCAGTTTGTTCGGAAAATCCAGAATGTCATGATATCCAAGGATCTGCCGGAACGCATGGCTCCAGTTCACATGAACGATCTCACCGTTTTCATTACACTCAAAATACCATAGTGCAGAATGGATGGATTCATTAACCAGCGCAAGGTTCTCATACGCCCAGTTCATCTGTACTGACATGATCCAGATCGGTGTTCCATCCGTATCGACTGCATCTTTTTTGTAGAGACGCACATAGACGGGAGCCCCATCTGCCGTGAGGATCCGGCCTTCCCCTTCGCCTTGGAGCTGACGAAAGCGTGCATTGTCGAGGAATGCGGCATCTTTCTTATAGAAAAGATTCTTCAGCGAACCCTTTGTCTGTTCCATCAGGGATGCATAGCTGTGGTTCAGATTATGCAGCAACAGATTACTGACCGACAGGATCGACAATTCGGCATCATAGTACCCGGTAATGGTTCCGACACCGCCATTATGATAGATCGTCTCCTGCATGGCCTGAAATGCATTTTTTCCCAGCCTTACCGTATCGGAAGTGTAGATTTCATCTGTAAGTCTTCTATCGAATTTCATTTTCATCCTCGTAGGGTTTTGACCCCGCCGCACGCTTCAATTCTGGTATGTCTTTTATGGTCAACTGGCATACTGATTTTTGATCAAGCTTGTACAGTATAACTAGTATAGTATACTTGCGCAGTGTTTCGTTTTCAAGCTCTAATTGGCATTGGCTGTGTAAAAAAAGAGAGGCCAATCTGCGTGAAAATTTACGCAAGTTGATCCCTGTACTTTTCCACGATCCGGCTATCCGTATAGACAGTCGCCCTGCGATGCGGTATACTCGAACCAGATCAACATTTTCAGGAGGAAAATCATGGTGGGAGAAAACAACAAGGTCGTCATTGTTACCGGAGGAAGCTCCGGCATCGGGCGGTGCACGGCATCCGCTCTGAAGGAGAACGGCTGCATTGTCTATGAGTTCAGCCGCAGAAGTATCCCTATGGAGGGTGTCACCCATCTATCCGTCGATGTGACCGATGAAGACGCTGTCACCGCCGCCGTGCAGCAGGTCATCCAAAAAGAGACCAAAATTGATGCGGTGGTCAACTGTGCAGGCTTTGGCATTTCCGGTGCGGTGGAGTTTACGTCCATGGAGCAAGCCAAAGCACAGTTTGATGTGAACTTTTTCGGGACAGTCACTGTGAATAAAGCGGTTCTCCCCTTCCTGCGCCATCAAGGGAAGGGGCATATTGTGAACATCAGCTCTGTTGCTGCCGTAGCGCACATTCCGTTCCAGACCTTCTACTCCGCAAGCAAAGCCGCCGTTTCCTCTTACTCTTATGCTCTGGCAAATGAAGTCAAGCCCTACGGCATCCATGTTACCGTCGTAGAATTGGGTGACATCTGCACCGGATTTACAAAAGCACGTCAGAAAAGCATTCTCGGCGATGATGAATACGGCGGACGTATCTCCCGGAGCGTCAGTCAGATGGAGCACGACGAGCAAAACGGCATGGACCCGGCACGCATTGGACGGTACATCGCCGGTATTGTGGAGAAAAAGAACCCGGCAGTCGTTTATGTTGCCGGTGCACAGTATAAATTCCTGAGCCTTTTGTGCAAGCTCCTGCCCGCCGCAGCACGCGGAAAGATCGTGGGGAAAATATACGGGTAACAGGCGCATTGCTCCGAAAAACTGCTATATAAACTAAAAAATCCGCCGAGGATGCCTCCCAACTGGGAAAGCTCCTCGGCGGCATTCGTTTATCGGGTATGCTGCGGTCGGAGATTGCTCTTGTCCTCCGCAAAAAACAGCTCCACATTTTTCTGTGCTTTCATCAATTATTGCATCTCATTCCGTACTTTGCGGTAGGCATCATATTGATGCCGTTTGATTCTTACGCCTGTTCGTATAAAAATAGGAGCTGTCACATTGCAACAGCTCCTTCTTTGTTTAAACTCAGTGGGTGGTGCCCATGTTCACAGCGATGTCGCTGTCACTTTCCACAATGGCTTCCACAGCCTTTTCCAGACCGCGTGCGATCTGGTGCAGATCCATGCTGGGGGTGCCCAGCGGCTTATTCACGACCTGCTCCATGGCGTAAGGCACATGGATGAAGCCGCCGCGCACGCCGGGGAACTTCTTGTCGATGAGGTACAGCAGGGTGTACATCAGGTAGTTGCACACATAGGAGCCTGCAGTGTAGGACAGGGCGGAGGGGATGCCTGCATCCTTGATGCTCTGCACCATGGCCTTCACGGGCAGGGAAGTGAAGTAGGCGGTCTCGCCGTCCTCCTGGATGGTCACGTCGATGGGCTGATAACCGGCGTTGTCGGCGATGCGGCCGTCCATCAGGTTGATGGCCACCTTTTCCGGGGTGATGACGGAGCGGCCGCCGGCCTGACCGATGCAGATGACCACATCGGGCTTGTTGGCGTTCATGGCAGCTTCCAGCACTTCGCCGGCGCGTCCGAACTCGGTGGGAACTTCCTGCTTGATGATCTCGGCACCGGCGATGGTGTCGGGCAGCAGCTTCACCGCCTCAAAAGCGGGGTTGACGGTCTCGCCGCCAAAGGGGTCGAAACCAGTGAGCAGAATCTTCATAGTAAAAAGCCTCGATTCTCAGATATAAATGGACGGCTCCAGAACGGTGAGCTGTCCGTGATCCATGATCATGCGGTTGTCCACATAGATGCAGGGAGCGTGGGTGACCAGATCGTAATGGCCGGAAGCATCCTGCACACCGCCCAGCGCAATGTTGCGCCCGAACCCGATATGGAAGGTGCCATAGGTGGATTCGTCCTCGATGTAGCAGTTGCCTGCACAGCGGGAGTGGGTGTTGAGCCCGATGCCGAACTCCGCCGCCACCACCATGTTCTCCGGGTCGTGGAAGCGGGCCAGAAACTGCTTGAGCCGCCTGCCGCTGGCATTGTCCTCGATTTCCACGATGCGGCCGCCGCGCAGCTCCACCCGCACGGGGCTGTCCACGATGCCGATATAGCCCATGGAGCCGTCCAGGATCAGGGTGCCGTTGGTGTCGCTCTCCACCGGTGCCACATACACTTCCACGCTGGCAGAGGAAAGACCCTTGCCGTCGTGGCAGCAGCCGTTGAAGAAGCCGGGCACACGCCCCTCGATGTTGAAATCCAGGTTCGTGCCAAGCTCCGTGGTCACATGGATGTGTCTGGCGTTCTGGTAGCAGGCCATGATGATGCTGGCCATGATCCTGCTTTTGGGCAGGCTCATGTTCAGGAAGTCGTAGCTCAGCAGGGACTGCCCATTGCTGGTGCTCAGCGGCAGCGACAAAAACCGGTTGCGGCGGGCGATGACCCGCTTGACGGCCCGTGTGGTGATGAGGGAATACTCGGCAGCACCGATCACGGCGTTGTAGGGGTCAAAGGCGTCCTCGCGGTCATCGAAATACTGGCCCACCTGCTCGTGCAGGTCGTCCAGCATCAACACATCCGCCACGCTGCCCACCGCCTGTGCGGCTTGCTGCATGGCCGCCACCTCGACAGCATACTTCTGGCTGGATACGATCAAGATGCGTTCGCCTGCACGGAGCCGGACCCAGTCGCGAATAATGATATCGGCTCCGTGCTGAATTGCTTGTTCCATTGAATCACTCGATCTAACAAAAAATCACTTCAGGAGGATCATCATCACGATCTGGACCACCATCATGATGATGGCGACAGGAACCTGATTCTTGATGACGCCCATGGGCTTCTTCATATCCAGCAGTGCCACGGGCACGGTGTTGAAGTTTGCAGCCATGGGGGTGCACAGGGTGCCGCAGAAGCCGCAGGTCAAAGCCAGCATGCCGATGACCACCGGGTTGGCGCCGTGGGCCAGCACGAACGGATAGCCGATGCCAACGGTCATGACCGTGATGGCAGCGTAGGCGTTGCCCATGATCATGGTGAACAGCATCATGCCGATGGCGTACACGACGATACCGGCGTTGACGTTGCCGTCGGGGATGATGTGGCTGACGAGGTCAGAGATGACATCGCCGACACCGGCAGCGGTGAAGATGGAACCCAGACATGCCAGCAGCATGGGCAGCATGGACAGGGGAGGGCTTGTTGTCGCGGTTCATGACCATCAGCAGGATGATGGCCACCGCAACGCCCAGCGCCACGCCGTTCAGAGCAGACAGGCCGATGCCCAGGCCGGTGATGGCGCAGACGACGGCCAGAACACCGATGCTCAGGGTGGGGGCAAAGATCTTCATGCCGATCTTCTCATAGGTAGCCTCGGTCTCAGCTTTGGTGGCGGCGGAGACGGCACCTTTCTTGACCTTCTTGAGGATGGCGGGGATGCACATCACAACAACGAGGATGCCGCTTACCAGAGAGGGCAGCCAGCGGCCCAGAGCGATGACAACACCCAGAACACCCCAGAAAATAAAGGTGCCCACAGGCTCGGAGTTCTCCTTGTCCTTCAGATTCTTGACGCCGCAGTAGATGCACAGCAGGCCGATGATGATGTAGATGACCTCCATCACCTTGTTGGCCAGGGTGACATCAGGACTTGTAAAAAAGCTCATTCTTCTGTCCTCCCTTATTTATAATACTTCTGAACCATCTTGCGGTCCTTGATGATGTAGAACACGATCGTAACGGCGGTAGCAATGATGCACACCGGCACTTCAATGGCAGCCAGCGGGGCCAGCTCCACTTCAATGCCCAAGCCGGCCAGGGTGCTCTGCACCAGCAGTGCGCCGGAGCCGCCCACAAACAGTACCTGACCAAAGAACCAGGTCACATTCTCCATGCCGGAAGCCATGCCCTTCAGCTCCTCAACATGATCCTCGTTCGGTTCATAGCCCCGCGCCACAATGGCGCCTTCCGCCATAGGCATGATCACCGGTCGGACAAAGCCGGCCACGCCGCCAAAGCCCACATTGAAGGCGGCAAAGACCGCACGCATAACACCGTAAATGCCAATGACCAGACCGGAGGTCGCGCCCTTGAACTTGCCAATCAGAGCCGCAGCTGCCTCACGCAGGCCGTTGCGCTCCAGAGTGCCAGTGACCAGCATGATAATAATAAAAATTGCCATGCTGCGGTTGGCCACAAAGGTGCTACCAAGGGTCTCCAGCAGGGTGACAGGACCCAGACCGCCCACGATCGCAGTCACAACGGCTGCAGCCAGAATGACGAGAATGGAGTCCAGCTTCAGCGCAAAGCCGACGATGACGATGACAATGCCAAGTAATTTGAGTAGTTCCATAATTTCCTTCCTTTACAGAATTATATTTTCCCGGCGAAGAACGCCGAAAATACATGGATGTGTCTGATTTATGCGTTGACGAATGCCGCCAGCAGCACCGAGAAGCCCAGCGCCGTGAGCCACAGCGGCACAAGACGGCGGCGCAGATGGGCGGAAATATCGCATTTTTCCAGCACGCCGGAAGCCTTCATGGGCACTACGGTAGTGGTTTCAGGTACAGCGACCTCGCTGCCGTAGGGGTTTGTAGAGGTGAATTCACCCTTGCCAGTTTCGCCCGGACAAGTATACACGCCAAAATAGGAGGTAAGGATGCCGCCCTTTCCGGCTGCTGCCTTGCTCACGCGCACGCGCTCCACGGTGAATGCTTCCGCTTTGCGTTCTTCCACCAGCAGGTTCACCCGCATCATGTTCACAAGGTTCAGCACCGACGAAACGGCAATGAGCACATCAAAAATTAAAACTAGAATGAGCAGTGGATGCATAAGCGCTGCCTCCAAATCAGAACGAATGCAGCGCCACTCCACTTCGGATACAACTCTGCATCTTTATAGATTGTATTATTATATCATAACTGTGACGGAAAAGTAAACAAAAACGCTTACATTGTGGGGAAGTTGTATACAGATTGAACAGGGGCTGTTGCACAAGCTACAACAAAAAGACCCGAGTTATTTGGCCAAAAGGTAACAGTCTTCTCGACGCTATTCGTTTATCGGGTCTGCGTTTTCTCGGTGGTGTCCTTTTCCTCCGCAAAAAATCGTTCCACATTTTTCTGTGCCCGAACCAGTTCCTGCATCTCGTTCCGTGCCTTGCGGTATTCCGGGTAGGCTGCTTTCTTTTTTGTCAGCAGCTCTGCAAACTCCGCATCCAACGCCTTGACCTTCGGCAATTTTTGTAGCCCTGCCTCGTCAAAGGCAGCTTTCGCCGCCTTGTGCAAGGTAATCTCCTCCCGGTGGGCATCCAAAAACTTTTTACTGTACCCTGACTTGCGGTAGGCATCGTAGGCCGAGCGGGTCTTGGCATAGTTGATGATGTGGGTTTTCAGGACAGCGATTTCCGTCAGCCTTGCTTCCGCTGCCTTGATGGAATCGCCCATGGCATGATAGCGCTCGGTTGCCGCTGCTGCACGCTCTCGTAGTTCCTCTGCGCTACCGATTTTTTGCTCCTGCAAG
>OGLN01001888.1_pt1 | contig 13989 bp, 11 predicted proteins | sample 1572641 | NCBI WGS metagenome assembly OGLN01 (sample SAMEA2581903, study PRJEB24529) | metagenome | biome: Human gut stool | place: China | collected 2011
GCCGCCGCCTCGCCCAGCGTCATGCGGCGGACCTCCTCGTGCAGCTTCGTCAGCTCCCGACAGAGGGAAATTTTCCGATCCTCTCCAAACGCGTCTGCCAGATCGCGCAGCGTGGCCAGCAGCTTGTGCGGCGCTTCGTAGAAGATCATCGTCCGCGTTTCGTCCTTCAATCCCGTCAGGTGCTCCTGACGGCTTTTTTTGTTGACGGACAGAAAACCCTCGAACGTGAACCGGCCCGTCGGCAGGCCCGAAATACTCAGCGCTGTCACCAGCGCGCACGGCCCCGGAATCGCGCAGACCGTCACGCCGTTTTCCGCGCACAGCCGAACCAGGTCCTCGCCGGGGTCGGAGATGGCGGGGGAGCCAGCGTCCGTCACCAGCGCGCACGTTTCGCCCGCCAGCAGCCGCGCGAGGATTTTCCCGCCGCTCTCGGCCTTGTTGTGCTCATGGTAGCTCACAAGGCTTTTTTTGATCTCCAGATGGTTCAGCAGCTTGAGGCTCACGCGCGTGTCCTCCGCCGCGATAAAATCAGCCTCCGCCAGCGTCCGGGCGCAGCGGGGCGAAATGTCGTTCAGATTGCCGATGGGCGTCGGCACGAGATATAGGATACCGGCCATATTCGGTTCACTCCTGTAGATGATAGATACGCCGACCCTCGGCAGACAGCTCTCCGGTCTGCTCATAAAGAAACAGATCCGGCTCATATTGCAGCCCCGGCCTTCCGCCGAGGCGGGATTCAATCAAAACGAGATTCACGGCGTTTTCCGCTCTGTGCCGGACGAAGCGGATGCGCTTTGGCTCCAACCGCGCCGCGCGCAGCCCGGTCATCAAATCGACCAGCCGCTCCGGCTTGTGAACCAGAAAAAACCGCCCGCCCCACCGCAGCGCCCGCGCCGCAGCCGCGCAGAGCGCGTCAAACGGGCAGCAGATCTCGCTTCTCGCGGCGCAGAGGCTGTCCTGCGCATGCAGATATCCGCTTCCCGGCGGGTAGTAGGGAGGATTGGACAGCACGCAGTCAAAGCTTCCGGGCGCGATTTCCGCGTGCGCCTGCCGCAGATCGCCGCAGACGACGTAAAAGCGGTCGGAAACTCCGTTTTCCTCCGCGTTTTCCCGCGCCTGCCGCGCAGCGGCCTCCTGAATTTCAATGCCGCATACGCGCAGTGTCTCATCCGCGCCCAGCAGCAGAAGCCCCAGCGTCCCGCACCCGCAGCCAAGATCAAGCACCCGGCTGCCGGGCCGTATCCGGCAGAAATCTGCCAGCACCATGGAATCTGTGCTCATGCGAAACTGTGCGTCCGGGATTTTCATCCGAATGCGGTCAAAGAGAAGCTCTTCCATATGGGCTCCAATCAAAAAGACAGGGGGGTGCTGCGTGCAGCACCCCCCTACTGTTTATGTGCTTATTCCTCAGAGATCGCGTCGTTGGGGCATTCTGCAGCGCAGGTACCGCAGTCCACGCACTGATCAGCGTCGATGACGTACTTGTCTTCGCCCTCGCTGATGCAGCCGATGGGACATGCGTCAGCGCAAGCACCGCACTTTACACAGTTGTCATTGATTACGTGTGCCATTTGAAGCACCTCCATTTTCAAGGTAGCTTCATTCTATCATACTTTCCTGAAAATGCAATGAAAAAAGTGTAAATTCCTCGAACGGCCCGGATTTTTTCGCGTGCGTCGTATAAACGCTGACCGCCGCGTCGAAACTCTCCTTCGACAGGAGGCGATCAGAATGAAAAAACCGGCGTATTCCGCAGCGCTGGACCGGGTGCTCTTCCGCGCGTCGCGGCTGGCGCGTGAGCTTGGCGGCGCACAGACCGGCACGGAGCATCTGCTGCTTGCACTCTCGCAGGAACGCATTTCCCAGACCGGACGCATTTTATGCTATCAGGGAGCCGAGGGCAGGCTCCTGCGCTGTATGCTGCTGACGAGGCAGGAGCCGGAGCCAGCCGGACGGCAGGGCCTTTCCGCAGCTGCCGCAAGAGCGCTTGACGGCGCACAGCACGAGGCGGACCGCCTTGGCGCGCCCCTCTGCCTGCCGGAGCATCTGCTACTTTCCCTCATGCGCGACGATGCCTATGCGGCGGCGCAAATGCTTTCGGAGCTTGGCGTCGACTGCAACTGCGTATTTTCGGAAACATATGACCGCCTGCGTATCCTACATCCGGCGCAGGACGTGAAAGGACAATCGGAATTGAAGCTTTTGGAACTGTACTGTGACAACATGATCGACCGGGCACCGCAGATGGACCCCGTCGTCGGCCGCGAGGCGGAGCTTTCCCAGCTCATGCAGGTGCTCAGCCGCCGCAGCAAGAATAACCCCGCGCTCATCGGCGAACCCGGCGTCGGCAAGACCGCCGTCGTTGAAGCGCTGGCCCAGCGCCTTGCCTGCGGAGACGTGCCGCAGGCGCTGCGCGGGAAAAAGCTCTACTGCCTCAACATGGCGAACCTGCTCGCGGGCACGAAATACCGCGGCGAATTTGAAGAGCGCGTGCGCGATATCCTGATCGAGATCCGCCGCTGCGGCAGCGTCATCCTATTTGTCGACGAAATGCACACCATCGTCGGCGCAGGCAGCGCCGAGGGCGCGATCGACGCGGCCAATCTGCTCAAGCCGGCCCTTGGCAGGGGAGAGCTGCAGATGATCGGTGCGACGACATTGGAGGAATACCGCAAATTTATTGAGAAGGACGCCGCGCTTGAACGCCGCTTCCGCCCCGTGATCGTCCGCGAACCAGACCGCAAGACGGCCTGCCGTATGCTTGAAGCGCTTCGTCCAGGCTTGGAGGCACACCACCGCATCCGCATCACGCAGGAGGCCATCGAGGCCGCCGTCGATTTTTCAAGCCGCTATCTGACAGATCGCTTCCTGCCGGACAAGGCGCTCGACCTGCTCGACGAGGGCGCGGCGCACGTCTGGCTCGGCGGGCCGGAGCCTGCGGAGGACGCAGAGCGCCAGCAGCAGCTCGAGCAGCAGCTTGAGCAGGCTGTGGCAAACGCGCAGTATGAGCAGGCGGCGAAGCTGCGCGACGAGCTGCGCACGCTCGTGCGCCGCCAGCTTGCCGCCCGCCGCGCCCAGCGCACCGTGAGCCTGACCCGGCAGGATATCGCCGCCGTCGTCTCCGAGCGCACCGGCATTCCCGCCGGCAGGCTCCGGCAGTCCGACCGTGAACGGCTGCTGTCCCTGCGCCAGACGCTCTCCGAGCGCATCATCGGCCAGCAGGCAGCCGTCGACGCGGTTTCTACCGCCGTTCTGCGCGGCCGGACAGGCCTTGCCGACGCCGGACGCCCCGCCGCGTCCTTCCTGCTCATCGGCCCTACGGGCGTCGGAAAAACGGAATTATGTAAACAGCTTGCGCAGGTCGTCTACGGCAGTCAGGACGCGCTCATCCGCGTGGATATGTCGGAATACATGGAGCCAAGCAGCGTCTCGCGCCTGCTTGGCGCGCCTCCGGGCTATGTCGGCTACGACGCAGGCGGAACGCTCACGGAAAAGGTGCGCCGCCGTCCATACTGCGTTGTACTGTTCGATGAGCTGGAAAAGGCGCACCGGGATATTACCGGCATCCTTCTGCAGCTGCTCGGCGACGGGATCCTGACCGACAGCATGGGCCGCACCGTCAGCTTCAAGAACACCATCGTCGTCATGACCTCGAACCTGACTGGCCCGCAGACCGGAAAGCCCGGTCTCGGCTTCATACCCGACTGCGCGGATGTCCGCGCGCAGACCGTCCTGCGGGAGGCGTTTTCTCCGGAGTTTCTGGGCCGGATCGACTGCGTCGCCTCCTTCCGTCCGCTTGCGGCAGAGGATCTTGCGAAAATTGCTGCACTTCAGCTGCGGGAGCTTGCCGGACGGCTGCAAAAGCAGAACGTTACGCTGGAAACGGCCCCGGAGCTGCCCGAGCGCCTTGGCGCGCTCTGCGCAAACGAGCCGGGCGGGGCCAGAAGCCTGCGCCGCAGGCTCCAGACCGGGATCGAAGGCCCGGCGGCGGAGCTGCTGCTGCGTGACCCGTCCGTGCGGACGCTCCGCGCCGTCTGGCAGCAGGGGAGCGTGCAGGTGAAAGCGGCTGGAGGATGTTTTTAAAACATTCGTTCAAAAATTCGGCTTTCGGGGATTTTTCACGAAAAACGTCGAAGAATCCTCGAAAAATTTTTTCAAAAAAGGGTTGCAATTTATGTAAACAGAACGTATTATATTATTGAAGTGGAGCAAAGTGGAGCAAAATTTCAGTAAAGTGGAGCGAAAGGAGGCGCGAGGGGATGTTTGGCAAGTACAAGCACTCAGTTGACGAAAAAGGACGTCTGTTCGTGCCGTCCAAGCTGCGCGACGAGCTGGGAAGCACCTTCTATGTAACACTGGGCCTCGACCACTGCCTGTCCGTCTACACGGAAGCAGGCTGGAAGGCCATTGTCGATAAATATAACGCGCTGCCGATCGTACAGGCACGAAAAATGCGCTTTCTGTTTGCCAACGCCGCCAAATGTGAGCCCGATAAGCAGGGCCGCTTCCTCATTCCCGCTGAGCTGCGCCAATACGCCGGTCTTTCCAGCGAGGTCACGTTCATCGGGCAGGGCGGCCACGCGGAGATCTGGGACAGCGCAGCCTATGACGAGCTGGAGCAGCAGACGCTGACGCCTGAAAATCTGGCGGCTGTGATGGAGGAACTTGGTTTCTGATGGAATTCGCACATCGATCTGTGCTTTTGCACGAGTGCATAGACGCGCTGGCCATCAAGCCCGACGGGATCTATCTCGACGGAACGCTCGGCGGCGCGGGCCACTCGCTGGAGATCTGCCGGAGCCTCACCACCGGCAGGCTCATCGGCGTCGACCGTGATCTGGTCGCGCTGGAGGCCGCGAAAAAGCGGCTGTACCGCCACGCGAAAAAGGTGACGCTGGTACATGATAATTTTGAAAACGTCGGCGCGATCCTTACCGCGCTGGGACTCGACCGGATCGACGGGATGCTGTTCGACCTGGGCGTTTCGTCCCCGCAGCTCGACGACGCGGAGCGCGGCTTTTCCTATATGGCCGACGCGCCGCTGGATATGCGCATGGACCGCGACCAGTCCCTCACGGCCTACGAGATCGTCAACAACTGGCCGCGCGAGGAATTAAAATCCATTCTCTACGAATATGGCGAGGAGCGCTGCGCCCCGCAGATCGCCGCCGCCATCGAACGCGTGCGGACCGACCACCCAATCGAGACAACGCTGGAGCTGGTCGACATCATCCGCTCGGCCATGCCGCCCAGCGCCCTGCGTGAAAAGCAGCATCCGGCCAAGCGCAGCTTTCAGGCCATCCGCATCGCCGTCAACGATGAGCTTGGCGCAGTCCGGCAAGGCATGGAGGCCGCCATCGACCACCTGAACCCCGGCGGTCGTCTGGTTGTCATTACGTTCCATTCACTGGAAGACCGCATCGTCAAAAACGTGTTTCAGGACGCGGCAAAGGGCTGCACCTGCCCGCCGTCGTTCCCGGTCTGTGTCTGCGGCCATAAGCCGAAGATCAAAATTCTGACGAAAAAACCCATCATCGCCACGCGCGAGGAGGTCGAGGAAAATCCCCGTTCGCGCAGTGCAAAGCTCCGCGTAGCAGAGCGCGTGTAACCCGGAAAGGAGTCCCGCCGTTATGGCGCAGCCCAATCGAAGAAATCTTTATAGAGACAACGGCGCCGCCGCATACGATGTTTACACCTGGAACGATCAGACTGCCCGCCAGTATGACGATAACCGCGCCTATGAGCGGACCCTGCCCATCGAGCTGCCGGACGAGCGGGCCTATGAGCAGCCGTACCGAAGAGTCAAGGCCAGAACGGCCATCGCGCCGTTTACACTGGCGGGTATGCTGACGGTAGCCTGTCTCATGATCCTTGTGATTTTCGGCTATGTCCAGCTGTTTGAGGCCAGCAGCAATGTCTCAGCCCTTGAAAGCAGGCTTGCCAATCTCAAGGAGCAGCAGCTGATGCTTCAGAGCAAATACGACGCCAAGATCGATCTGACCGCCGCCGAGGAATACGCGGCTGAGATCGGCCTGACCAAATGTCAGCCCGAGCAGATCGTCTATGTCAGCTTCTCCGGGAACGATCAGGCGGAAATTTACACGCAGCAGCGCACAAGCGTCTTCGGAGAAATTCTGGACGCCATGCAGCAGAGCATTCTCGGCCTCATCGAATATTTGCACCCCGCAGCAGCATAAGCTTGGACAGAACCTCCCAGTTTGAAATCCAGCTGAGTAACCGGACAGGGGCGGTCTTTTCAGGCCGCCCCTTTTTTGAACAGAAAGGCAGTTTCATGGCAAAAAAGATCATCCGCCTGCCGCGCACCAAAGAGCAGAAGCAGGCAAACCGGGAGCGGAATGAGCGCGCGAACCGAACGATCCTCAGCCGAACCCTGATCCTGATGGTCCTGTGCGGCGTGATCGCGTTTGTCCCGCTGATCGGAACGCTTTATAACCTCATGATCACCCAGCACGACTATTACAACGAAAAGGCGATCAAGAACCAGACCCGTTCGACGAATCTGACCGCAGCGCGCGGCGTGATCTACGACGCGAATATGAACGTGCTGGCCTCTTCGTCGACCGTCGAGACGGTTTTCATCGACCCGAACGAGATCGCCGAGCAGATGAAAAAGCCCGAGAACAGCAACCTGCTCGACCAGATCGCGCGCGGTCTTGGCGAAATTCTGGATGTCGAGCCGAGCTTCGTCTACGAGCAGGCCGCCGACAAGCAGTACCGCTATAAGGTCATCAGCCGTAAGATCTCCGAGGAGCTGGCCGACGAGGTCCGCGCCTTCGTCAGCGAAAACAAGATCACCGGCGTCTATCTCGAAACAGACCTCAAGCGCTATTACCCCAATTCCTCCCTCGCCGCGCAGGCACTCGGCTTCGTCTCAAGCGACAACAACGGCTCCGAGGGCCTTGAAGCCTATTACAACGAAGAGCTTTCCGGCAGAGCCGGGAAGGTCGTGACATCCAAGGGCAACTACGGCTCCGAGATGCCCTATACATACGAAAAATACTATGACGCCTCTGACGGCTGCAGCCTCGTTACCACCATCGACGCGACCGTGCAGGCGTATGTGGAAAAGAACCTGCAGAACGCCATTGATAAGTACGATATCAAAAACGGCGCGTTCTGTATCGTCATGGACGTGAATACGGGCGAGATCAAGGCTATGGCCACGCTCGGCTCCTATGATCCAAATAATTATCTGGAAATCTATGACGACGCGGCGGCCGCGCTTCTTGAAAATGAGCGTGATGCGGCGCTGTCCCTGCCGGAAGCGTCCGATGCCTATAAGGCCGCCATCGAGCAGTATAAGCAGGATGTTGCATCGGCACGTATGGCTCAGTGGCGCAACCGCTGCGTGTCCGACGGCTATGAGCCGGGTTCGACCTTCAAGCTCATCACGCTGGCCTCCGCAATCGATTCCGGAGCCGTCACGCTGAACGACTCGTTCTACTGCGGCGGCCAGGAAAAGTTCGCCGGCCGTGAGCAGATCCTTAACTGCTGGAAATCCGCCGGTCACGGTGCGCAGTCGACCGCGCAGGCGCTCGGCAATTCCTGCAACATCGCCTTTGGCCATATCGGCCTGCGCATGGGCGGCGACATTTTCTATGATTACCTCAAGGCCTTCGGCATTATGGAAAAAACAGGCGTTGATCTGCCGGGTGAGGCCAGCGGTCTGTTCTACGAACGGAAATACCTGAACAATCCCGCACAGTACGGCACGTCCTATCTCATCACGTCCTCTTTCGGTCAGAGCTTCCGTATCACGCCCATGCAGCTGGTGCGCTCCGTCGCGGCGATCGTCAACGGCGGCTATGTGCTCGAGCCGTATATCGTGAGCGAGGTTCTGGACGCCGACGGCAACATGGTCGAGCGGAACGAAAAGACCGTCTTGCGGCAGGTCATCAGCCAGCAGACGTCCGAAACAATGCGCAGCCTTATGGAACAGGTCGTCACCGAGGGCACGGCCTCTGCGGCCAAAACCCCCGGCTACCGTGTCGGCGGCAAGACCGGCACGTCCGAAAAGCTGGACGAATACGACGAGGATGGCAATCAGGTCAAGGACAAGATCGTCTCCTTTATCGGCGTCGCGCCCATTGACGACCCGAAATATGTCGTCCTTGTCGCGCTTGACACGCCCGCGTATTCGCAGGACAGCGAAAAATATACCCTCCACGGGATGTATATTTCCGGCGGCCTGATGGCTGCGCCGACCGTCCGCGACATTTTCCTTGATATTCTTCCCTATCTCGGTGTGGAGCCGGATTATGATTCCGAGGATATCCGCGGTATCAACTTCACAGTCCCAGATGTGATCGGCATGGACGAAAGCGAAGCGGCTGCGCTGCTCGCTGAAAAAACCATCACCTACCGCATTGTCGGCACCGGCTCGACCGTCACCGACCAGCTGCCCGCGCCGGGCAGCCAGGTTCCCGGCAATTCGCAGATCATCCTCTACATGGGCGCGGAAAAGCAGCAGACGGTTGTCGAGGTGCCGGATTTCATCGGCTGCTCTGTCGCGGACGTTAACTATCTGGCTGCAAACGCCGGCCTTTACGTGCAGGCCAAGGGCACCGACCGCACGGACGTTTACGTGCTTGCGGCCTATCAGGACATCGAACCCGGAACAGAGGTTGACAGAGGTACTACAATTACAGTAGAATTCTCTTCCACAGGCGCATCCGACTAAGGAGGACACTATGAAGCTCAAAGAACTGCTGCACGGCCTTGACGTGCTGGAACTGCACGCGGACGAAGCACTGGATATTACCGGCGTTCAGTATGACTCCCGGCAGGTAACGCCCGGAGCACTGTTTGTCGCGATCTCCGGCTTCCAGACCGACGGCCACAAATATATTCCAAAGGCCATGGAAAACGGCGCGGTCTGCGTCGTCTGCGAAAAAAAGCCGGAAACAGACATTCCGTATGTACTGGTTTCCAATGCCCGCTCGGCGCTTGCCGCGCTCGGCGCAAACTGGTTCGGCCATCCGGCGGACGCTATGTGCGTCGTCGGAATCACCGGCACGAACGGCAAAACGACCAGCACGTATCTGCTGAAGCACGTGCTTGAAAAAACGCTCGGCGCAAAGGTCGGCCTCATCGGCACGATCCAGAACATGATCGGCGATGAGATCCTGCACACCGAGCGCACCACGCCGGAGTCCTTTGAGCTGCAGAAGCTCTTTGCCGATATGCGCGATGCGGGCTGCACGCACGTCATTATGGAGGTCTCCTCCCACGCGCTGGTGCTCCACCGCGCCGACCAGATCCGTTTTGGCGCGGCTGTCTTTACAAATCTGACAGAGGACCATCTCGATTTCCATCAAACGATGGATGCATACTGCGACGCGAAGGCCATGCTCTTCCGCCGCTGCGAAACGGGCGCAGTCAATGTCGACGATGCCTACGCGAAGCGCATCATGGAGCAGGCGGACTGCCGCCTTCTGACGTATTCCGCGCAGGGAACCCCCGCTGCACTCACGGCGGAGCATATCGGCCTGTTCTCCGACCGCGTGGAGTTTGACGCGGTCTATCAGGACGAGCGGGCTGCCGTCACGCTCGGCATTCCCGGCATTTTCAGCGTCTATAACGCGCTCGGTGTCATCGCCGCTGCGCTGGCGCTGAATATTCCGCTCCAAAAAATTGCAGACGCCCTGCGCACCGCGCAGAGCGTCAAGGGCAGGGTAGAGGTCGTCCCCACGCCGGGCAAGGACTATACTGTCCTCATCGACTATTCCCATACGCCCGACAGCCTTGAAAATATTCTGAGGGCTGTGCGCGGCTTCTGCACGGGCCGCATCATCGCCGTCTTCGGCTGCGGCGGCGACCGCGACCCTTTCAAGCGCCCCGTCATGGGCAAAATCGCGGCAGAGCTGTCTGACCTCGCCATCGTCACCTCAGACAATCCCCGCACCGAAGATCCCTATAAGATCCTCCGGCAGATCCTTGCCGGGATGCAGGATACCGAAACGCCCTACGAGGTCATTGAGAGCCGCGTTTCGGCCATTGGCCGGGCGATGGAGCTGGCGCAGAAGGACGATGTGATCGTCCTGTGCGGCAAGGGCCATGAGACGTATCAGGAAATCGGCCACGAAAAGCACCATCTGGACGAGCGTGAGGTCGTCGCGTCGTATTTGGAGGCAAACGCATGAAGGAACTGACACTGAAGCAGGCAGCGGAGGACTGCCGGGGAACGCTCACGCCTGAACAGGCGGAGGGTATGATCACCGGTGTCCAGATCGATTCGCGCAGAGTAAAGCCCGGCGACCTCTTCGTCGCCATCAAGGGTGAGAAGTCCGACGGCCATGACTTTATCGGCATGGCGGCCAGTCTTGGCGCAAGTGCCGCGCTTGTGCAAAGACCGGTCAAGGCGGCCATCCCGACCATTCTTGTACCCGATACCATCAAGGCCTACGGCGATCTTGCCGCAGCCCGCCGCGAACGGATGGGCATGACCGTCATCGGCATTACCGGCAGCGTCGGCAAAACGACGACCAAGGAAATGACCGCCTGTATGCTGGAGCGTACCTACCGCACTGCCCGCACCGAGGGCAACCACAACAACAACATCGGTCTGCCCATGACCATCCTCGATATGCCGGACGATACCGAAACGGCTGTTCTGGAGCTGGGCATGAACCACTTCGGAGAAATGGCCCGCCTGACTTCTATCGCAAAGCCCGATATCGCCGTTATCACCAACATCGGCACTATGCATATCGAACATCTTGGCTCCCGTGAGGGCATCCTGCAGGCCAAGCTCGAAATTTTCCGGGGTGTGCCGGAAAATGGAGTCGGCGTGTTCAACGGCGACGAGCCGCTTCTCTGGAACGTGCGCGCCGACGGCGGACATAAAAAATATTATTACGGCATTGAGAACCATGCCTGCGACGTGCTTGCAACTGACATTCAGGAACTTGACGACGGCATGCGCTTTGTCGTCAGCGGTTTCGGCCACCGTTTCGAGTTGTTCGTGCCGGTTCTGGGCCGCCATACGGTCTATAACACGCTGGCCGCCGTTACGGCAGCCCTGCTCCTGAAGGTCCCGCCTGAGACGATTCAGACGCAGATCTCCGGCTTTCACAACACCGGTATGCGCCAGAAGATCTACGAGCGCGACGGCTTTACCATCATCGAGGACTGCTATAACGCAGGCCCGGAATCGACGGAGGCCGCGCTTGAGATCCTTGCGGGCTTCCGTTCGCGCACGAATGGCCGCTGTATCGCGGTGCTGGGCGATATGCTGGAGCTTGGCAACCGCTCCGCCGCGGAGCATTACCGCATTGGCCGCATTGCCGCCACGAAGGCCGACGTGCTCTACACCTACGGCGTCAACGCCGAGCGCATGGTTTCCGGTGCGATCACCGGCGGCATGAAGCAGAAGCTGATCGAGCATTTTGACACGCATGAGGATCTGGCGCATATGCTCAAAATGCGTGCCCGTCCCGGCGATGTGATTTTGTTCAAGGGCAGCCGCGGTATGCGGATGGAAAAGGCCCTTGCGCTGTTTTTCAAGGAAGAAGAGGAATAAAGAGAGTCTCGGAGGAATCCTGTATGGATGCAATGTTTTTTATCGTTCTGGGCGCGACGCTCGCTTCGTTTTTACTGACGCTGCTGTTTGGCCGCTTCGTTATTCCCATGCTCCGTGCGCTGCACGCGGGCCAGTCCATCCGCGAGGTTGGCCCGCAGTGGCACAACACCAAGGCCGGTACGCCGACCATGGGCGGCATCATGTTCATTGCCGCGATCATCCTCTGCACGGTCGGCTTCGGCTGGAAGAGCATGACGGAGAACCACACCTATACGCACCTGTTTGTGCTGGCCCTCGCCCTGTGCTCTGGGCTTGTCGGTTTTGCCGATGATTTCGTCAAGGTCAAGCTCAAGCGCAATCTCGGACTGACTGCCATCCAGAAATTCCTGCTGCAGCTCGTCGTGGCCGCTGCGTTCCTGTTTGTGCTGAAGGGCAGCGGCGATCTGTCCTGCGAACTCTATATCCCGTTCTGGAACCTCGACCTTGAAATTCCGACGGTGATCTATATGGTCTTTGCGGCCTTCGTCATTGTCGGCTGCGTCAACGCTGTGAACCTGACGGACGGCGTCGACGGTCTTTCCAGCAGCGTGACCATCCCGGTCATGGTCTTCTTCGCCACGACCTCCTATATCTATGGCCGCACGACGCTGGCCCTGCTCCCCGCGACCGTCGCGGGCGGCCTGGCGGGTTTCCTCTGCTACAATTTCCATCCGGCCAAGGTCTTCATGGGCGACACCGGCTCGCTGTTCCTCGGCGGCATGGTCTGCGGCATGGCCTTCGCGCTCGATATGCCGCTGATTCTGATCCTTGTCGGCATTATCTATCTCTGCGAGACGCTTTCCGTCATTCTGCAGGTCACGTATTTCAAGCTGACCCATGGCAAGCGCATCTTCAAAATGACCCCCATCCACCACCACTTTGAGCTGTGCGGCTGGAAAGAGGAAAAAATCGTTTTTGTTTTCACCGCGATCACGCTCGTCATGTGCGTGCTGGCGTATCTCGGTGTTATGAACCGGTATTGAGCTACCGCAGCTTCAGAAAGGAGCGACCCCTATGGCAAGCCGTTCAGACGGCGTAACGCGGCTGTATGAAGCTCCGCAGGCTCCCGAGCCGGAGCGCCTGCCGCAGCCGACCAAAACAAAGGACAAGGTGCTGCTCGACGAGCGCGGCCTGCTCGACCTGCCGTTTCTCGCGCTGACGGTGCTGCTCGTGCTGATCGGCGTCGTCATGGTCTTTTCAGCCTCCTACGCCCGCGCGTATTATCTGACCGGCAACTCTACCTATTACTTTGCCCGGCAGGCGATTTTCGCTGTCGTGGGCATCGGCGGTATGCTGTTTGTCAGCAGGCTGAACTATCAGCTCTGGCGCAGTGCTTCGTTCATCATCCTCGCGGTATCCGTCGTGTTCCTGATGCTCGTACCGCTCATCGGCTCGACGGCCAACGGCGCAAAGCGCTGGATCGAGGTTGCGGGCATCCGCTTCCAGCCCTCGGAGCTTGCGAAAATCGCCATCATCATGACGTTTTCCGCCATGATCTCGACCTACCGCGATAAAATGCGCACCTTCCGCTATGGCATCGCGCCCTTCGGCGCGATCATGATCGTCCTGTGCGGCCTCGTCGCGCTGGAGCGCCATTTTTCCTGCATCCTCATCATGCTGCTGCTTGCGGCGGCCATGCTGTTTCTGGGCGGCGTCCAGATCAAATGGTTCGCCCTCGGCGGCGCGGCAGTCGCCGTGTTCATGTTTGTTTATCTCAAGACGCAGGGCTACGCCGGAAGCCGTATCACCGCCTGGCGCGACCCCGCCTCCGACCCGACAGACAACGGCTATCAGATCTTACAGTCGCTCTACGCCATCGGTTCCGGCGGCCTGATGGGCCTCGGCCTCGGCAAGAGCTGCCAGAAATACCTGTATCTTCCCGAGGAGCACAACGACTATATTTTTCCCATTCTCTGCGAGGAGCTCGGCTTTGTCGGGGCAGTCGTCGTGATCCTGCTGTTCATTCTTCTGATCGTGCGCGGCTATTATATCGCCATGCACGCGCGTGATCGCTTCGGTGCGCTCCTTGCCGCCGGAATTTCCACGCATATCGCGCTTCAGACCTTCCTCAACATTGGCGTCGTGACCAATTTTCTGCCCGCCACCGGCATTTCTCTCCCGTTCTTCTCCTACGGCGGCACCAGCTTGCTGATTTTGCTGGGTGAAATGGGCATCATGCTAAGCATATCCCGCGCCGGAAACGGCCGCCGACATGAATCTCTTTCGTGATCTTTCGAGCGGACGTTGTCGGTAAGCATTTGAGTGTTGTTTTTGCAAAAGGCAGCAGGAATACATGACTGCTTGGATAAGCATTAGAGGATAGCGGGTTTTGTGCAGTCCGTCCGTGCCGGAAGGTATTCATAAGCAAACGGGATCCTTGCGTTGTGCATGGATCCCGTTTTCGTTAG
>OGLN01001891.1_pt1 | contig 13953 bp, 7 predicted proteins | sample 1572641 | NCBI WGS metagenome assembly OGLN01 (sample SAMEA2581903, study PRJEB24529) | metagenome | biome: Human gut stool | place: China | collected 2011
AAACGCTTTGCAGCTGCTCTTTTTGTCTTTACCTTTGGCATAATAATCCTCCTAATTTAATTCTCATATGGAATAATATTTTAACGTTTTTCAGTTAAAAACATAGTCATGCTCCTGCCTTCTAACTTTGGAGCCTTATCTACTACTGCTATATCACTTAACTTCTCTGCAAAATCTTCAAGTATATGCTTGCTTGAATCAACATGAGCCATCTCACGTCCTCTGAATCTGAGTGATACTTTAACCTTATCGCCTTTCTCTATGAACTTCCTTGCTGCGTTACACTTAGTGTTAAGGTCATTCACATCTATGTTAGGTGATAAACGAACTTCTTTGACTTCTATTGTTCTCTGTTTTTTCTTAGCTTCCTTTTCTTTTCTGACAAGCTCATACTTATACTTGCCATAATCCACAAGCTTACATACAGGTGGCTTTGCGGATGGAGCTATCTTTACAAGATCAACCTCTGCCTCTCTTGCTAACTTCATAGCATCCTTAGGAGACATAACTCCAAGCTGCTGTCCTTCTTGTCCAATAACACGAACTTCCTTATCGCGGATCTGCTCGTTAATCATTAATTCGCTAATAGTAGTGCACCTCCAAAATCAAAAAAAGTGGATAGTCAGACTATCCACTTTTTAATCATAATGCATCTTAATTGCTGTTTATCATGCATATTCTTAAAAATATAAACCCGAGTCGCCTTCATGCGCTAAGGTGAGAGTGGATACTCTGCTTCGTTTAACAACTATTAGAGTTTAACACTAATAGTTATAGCTGTCAACTATATTTTTAAACATTTCAAACAAACATTTCAAATATTTCAAATTTCTGCAATACAAAAATGATACATTGTTTTTTTTTTATCTTACAACTGACTTTCTTCTTAGTACTACGAATGCAAGACCTGCACATGATACAACTGCGAATAATACATAGAGTGCTATATTATACACATCACCTGTATTTATTGTGTTATCTGATGCCTGTCCGTTTCCTGTTGCTGCTACATCTTCATAGCATATAGCGTATGTAGAGAATTTATCTGTTGTAAATGTAATAACTCCGTTTTCGCAGCTTGTTTCAAGTGCCTCTGCTACACCATCATGAATTCTTACAACTGTATATTTTCTTTCTACAGATGAATCTGTATTCTTAAGACTTTCAGGAATATCAAGCTTAACAACAACTCCAGCAGCTGTTTCTGTTACTGATACTTCTTTGAGACTTCCAACTTTCTTTAATAATGTAAGATCAAGATATGCTCCAACTACACCATTGTTAAGAACTTCCTTAACCTTATCCTCCACAAGCTTCTTATCGCTTTCTGATACTGTAGCTGTTACATCTTTGACCTCCATAGATACCGAAACTGTACTTCCGTTTTCTATTTCTTTCTTTTCCTCTTCTGTGAATGTGATTCCGCTCACCGGTACTTCGGCTTTTATATTGATGCCAGCATCAGCCTTAATTACTGCATTTACCTTATCTGAATCTGGTGTGCTTGGTGTATTGCTTGGTGTATCACTTGGTGTGTTTGGTGTATCACTTGGTGTGTTTGGTGTATCGCTTGGTGTGCTATTTCCTGGTTTATTATCATCAGGTTTATTATCTCCCGGCTTATTATCATCAGGCTTAACATCTGAACCAGTTACTACCTTACCATCTACAACAAGTTTTATATCTGAGAATGTTACATCTGCCTGTCTTGCCACAAATAAACCTACATATACATAATCTGCATCTATTGATGTAAGCTTGAAATCAAAACCACCTGATATAGCAGCATTATCGCCAAATGTACATGCGTATCCATCACTGTTGCTCTCAATCTTAAGTGCATACGTCTTACCAGCCTCTACTGGATTCTCTAATTTACCACCATAGCCTAATGCGCCATCTTTTCTCTTAAAGCAGTTAGCTGTTCCCTGCTGGATACTTCCTGCTGCAACATAATCTCCAAGAGCTGACTTATCATTAACATCAATATACATCGCATCTCTTGCCATAAGACCAAATGCCACCTGATTGTGTTTATTAATGCTGTTTACTGTTGCATTAGCTGTTATTACAAAGTTACTATCTGCTGGTACTTTATAATAATACATTGCCATTCCATCTGTTGTTGATGATATCTTTCCCTTACCATTAACAGCAATGTGAATGCTTCCATCTTCATTGCCCTCAAGTATAAACTTATCCTTAATAAGATTTGGATCTCCGCCTATATCTCCAAATATTGAACCCTTGAAAACTCCTGCATCTTTCCATAATTCACTCTGCTTAAGTTCTCCTGAATATTCAGCTTCCTTATAATCAGGATTAGACTTAAGTACATCAGCCTTAACAGGTGCTTCCTTAGCTGTTATATGTTCTGATATTCCAGCTACCCCAAGTTCCTTAATTGTCTTAGTTACAAGATAAGCATTATATGTTCCACCATAAATGTTTGTATGTGTATTATCAACGCTTGTAGCCTTAGATGATGTCCATGCATGAAGGTTGACTGTCTCATCTGGTCCTAATGTATCATATAACTCTTTTGTCATCTTCGTCATATCAACAACTGGTATATTAAGTTCCTTACCAAGATTCCTTATAGACTGGGCATAATCTCCACCCTTGAAATCACCACTATCCTTTGTGATATGAAGATTACTGTCAGACCATTCTGCTGTAGCAGTTCTTCTTACTATAGGTGTACAGAGAATAACTGTTGTACCAGCTGCCTGCGCAGGCTTAATATAGTTTTCATATAATGAGTTAGCAAATGAGCCAGCTGTCTTATAATCACCATTAGGATCTGTATATCTGTCTGCTTCTGCCTTTTCATCATTATGACCAAAGCCTATAAGAAGATAATCACCCTGCTTCATACCGGCTGTAAGTTCTTTATACTCCTTATCATTAACATAGCTCTTAGAACTTCTTCCTGATAAAGCTATATTCTTCACTTCATATGTTCCATCAAGATACTTATCAATCTGTGTACCCCATCCATATCTTGGATAATAATAATTATCAGCAAAAGAACTTACTGTAGAATCACCTATTATCCATACTGTAGGCTTGCTGCTGTCTTTATTAACCGCATCATCAGCCATAGCCATAACGCTCCAGCCTATGCTCATAACAAGCAGAAGCAAAGCGCTAAGCAGACAACTTATACGTTTTCTGTTTCTTTTCTTCATCATAAATAACCTTCCCTTTCTTTTCTGGACAATCTGCCCTTTTTATGGAATTATAAAGTATGAACCAATGTCAAGGTCAATATCTTTTTGCACATTTAATAATGTATTGTACATAAATCCATACATTATTATATTTCAAAAAACATTCAGGCAAATAATATTCAAGCAAATAATATTCGAACAAACAATATTCAAGTATTCAAAAACCAGACACACAACAACCTAAGTCATTGTGTATCTGGCTTTATTCAATGCCAATCAATACTAATCAATTCTAATCATCACTAACACTAGTATCTATAACTATTATATTATTTATTAATCAGCCTTTTCTTTTTTCTATCTTCATTCACAAGAAGTACTATTCCAGCTAATGCCATTGTAAATGCCACACTATATCCCATCACGTGATATACATCTGCTGTTTTTACATCATCTTTAGAAGCATCTGGATTTTTATCGTCAGATGATATAGCATTGTCATCTTTCTTACTGTCACTACCTGACGTAGCTCCATCATCTTTCTTATCGCTGCCACCCTGTTCTGGTGCTGGCGTTGGATCTGGTTCCGGCGTTGGATCTGGTTCCGGCGTTGGGTCTGGTGCTGGCGTTGGATCCGGTGCCGGCGTTGGGTCTGGCGATGGTGTTGGGTCTGGCGATGGTGTTGGATCCGGCGCTGGTTTCTCACTCTTATTAAGTTCTTCATTCTTAGCACTTATTACACCTAAAAGGCTCTGGCCTTTTGTTGTCCAGTACACTGCATCTTCTGTGAAGCTGCCATTTGCATCTGCTGCTTTAGCAGTAAGCACTCCGTTCTTATCAACAACAAACACCTGCTGTCCATCCGGATTAACACCTGCTACTCTGGATGGTGCTTTAACAGCCTTTGAAAGTGATATATTCATATTCTGGATCTGCTGTGCAAAGAGTTCTGCTGTTATGAAACCACCAAGCTTATTGCTATGTGTGCTGTCTCCTGCTGACATAACCTGTGTACCATTAACAGACTTGCCATTAGCTGCCTTTTCGTCTGCTTTGTATGCTTCCTCATACATATTCTTTGTTATCTCAAAACCATCAATAAGTAATACATCCTGTTCCTTTGCAAGCTGTTTAACTGCTTCAACATATGCATTATTTTCAGTTACTAGTGTTCCTGTTTCTTTATCTGTTGAATCATGATGTGGTTTAATAGTACCCTCACTAGTATAATAAAGTCTTGATACTGGTGTTACAAGAACCGGTATTGCCCCTACTTCCTTTGCCGCATCAATATATTGTTTAAGATACCATTTATAAGTACCACCACAATCATATGAATAGAATGTATCTCCATACTTTGAAGTAAGTGATGATGGTGTTGCCACTTTAGTTCCTGCTGTTACCGGATATATTCCGTTGGCATCTGGCTGTCCAAGTGGTACATATCTATCTTCAATATATCCTTTTCCATTGGCACAGTCATTGTGTCCAAACTGTATAAACAGATAATCACCTGCTTTAATATTGGCTTTTATCTTATCTAATGAGCCCTCATTGATAAAGTTTCTGCTGCTTCGTCCTCCATTGGCATAGTTCTGCACCTTAACCTTTGAAGCATCAAAGAACGCCTGTAAATATTCGCCCCATGAACCTTCAGCCTGGGCCTTACCGCTCATATACATACCTGATGCTGAATAATCCTTAACAGTTGAATCACCTGCTAAAAATACATTTACTCCATCACCAAGTTCTATATCTGTTGAACCTGTAGGATCTTCATATCCATCTCTTACATATGCCTCTGCCTTATATTTTACTGCTTCTGACTTAACACCACTTAAGTTCTCTGGCACAACTTCAACTTCAATATGCTTTCCAATAGCATCCTTAGAAATCTTATATGTATTATCCGCATTGGCAGTTGACGATTTTACAAGTGTTCTGCTGCCATCCTCATTAACAATATACCAGTGGATTACTGATGCATCATTTTTATCATTCTTCTCTCCAAGCGAGTATATAACAGTAAGAGTATGTCCTGGATATGGTGCATTGATATCTCCATTATCAACAAGATATGGTTTCTTTACAAATGCTACTGTGCTCTCACCAGCCACATAAGCATCAGGTGTCCAGCCTGAAAGATAATCATTCACAACATCTTTCTTTGCAACACTTTCATCTGTTGTAACTCCTGTTACTCTCTTAGAAACATCTACTGCTGTTCCATCTGTATAAACCGAATTATATTCTGTATAACCAGCCTTCTCCGGCTTATTGCCAGACATTTCAAACCAGCCTTCATCCTTAATGTAACTACCATTTATCTTAGTATTAAGGAATGTTACTTTTGCATCCTGACCCCAAGGTCTTCCAAGATATCCTGCACTTACCTCAAGTTCATCACTGCCTGTTATTGTACAGTTTCTAAATACATAGCCAATCTTAGTTGCTGCAGCAGAGGTTGGCTTATGTGCTGTAATATAACCACCTGTAGAGCCAGCACTGTAACCTGCGAATCTAAGCTCACATCCATCAAACACTGCGTTTCCATCACCAAATATGTAATCTGTATTACCCTCTATATGGCAGTTTTTAAAGTACATATTAGTTGCTGAATTGCCAGTATATAATGTATCCTGGCTTCCAAGAAATGCACAGTCTGTGAATTCAACCTTATCAGCTTCTATAGCCATGGCTGTTGCTCTTTCTGTTGCTGCCTTTGATGTAACATCTGTTGCGTAGTTTCTGTCTGGATTCTTATTTTCTGTAGGTGTTACACCATCTTCTATTTCTTCATCTGTTAAATAACGGTTAAAAGAAGCTTCAAACGTGATTCCATCAGCACTGAATCCTGTTGCTGTATTTTTAAGCAGTACTGAACAGCCCCATTTTGCTGCAGCTGCCTTCTCGTACTTGTCATACGCATTTTCAGCATTATAATAACCTTTAGAATCTATGCTGTAATACTCATATCCTATTCCATAATACCATGTAAGAAGTACTTCTTTGCCTGATGACTTTTCATCATTTACAAGTCTGACATATGGAGTTGATATTATAACCTGTTCTCTATATGTACCAGGTGCAATATGAATAGTAACTCCATTATTCTCATCAGGAGCAGGTGTCATTAATGATACTGCTGATACTGCTTCTTTTACTGTATTATAGTTTACATTTCCTTTTTCTTTATATCCGACATATATATCAGATACTCTTTCAATCTGTTCCTTATCTTTAGTTGACACCATTAAGATGTCTTTAGTTACATCCGCATCATTGACTACTATATGTGTTGTTGTTCTATATCCATCAACTGCTGCTTCAACTTCATATGAACCATTTCTTAAAGAAACTTCATATCCATCTGATGTAACCTTTCCTGTATACACATACTTGTCATCAACATTGATAAACTTAATATCTGTAACTGCTGCTTTAGCATCTATATCTGTAAATCTACCTGTTACCTTATATAACTTCTTAGCAGAAACGCTTATATCTTTAGAGTAATCTGTCTGACCTGTAACCTCTTTGCCATCAGCTACTTCATAATCATTAACTCCACTAAGCTCAACTGTATACTTAACATCAGGCTCAAGTGTTGCTTTGAAAGCTTTGTTATCATCAAGCTTAAGAACCACATCATCTGCTAATGAAGATGGGTCTGCTACGAGCTTAACTGATAATCCCGATGTATCATAATCTGCTGCAAAGCCTGTAACCTTTCCTGTATATGTATATACTTTCTTTTCTTCTACCTTTAATGTAACTCCTGTCTTGCCTGTCAGAGCTTCATCTACAGTTGTTGTAACATTCTTTGTATCAACAGAAAATCCATATCCTGCTACTCCGGATAAAACTGCTGTATAATCACAACCTGCTGCAAGTGTAGCTGTAAATGTATTGCCTTTTACATCTGCATCATATGTGATATCGTTAACATCATCCTTAAACAAAACCTTCAGACCGCTTACCTGTACGCCTTCTATTGTTCCACTGACTTTTACTCCCGGAATTCTTACCACCCTGTTATATATAGGTTTTCCTGCTGCTGCATCTGTATACACCTTATATGAACCACTATACTTAGCTACGAATTCATACTTAGCTCCCTTGTTAGTAAAGCTTGCTTTTTCTACCTGTTCATTATCTTCACCAAGATACTTAAAAAGAAGTGTTCCATTAGCAGCATTGCTTGATGCCATGTATACAACTATCTTATCTCCGGCTTCTACATTGTTAATAGCAATGTATCTTCTTCCTTCTCCTCCTGTACCATTACAGTAGTACATACCGGATGCTGTATATCCATCATCATATGCTGTTGTTGCTAACGCATTGCTTCCATAGTTTTTGCCTGATGCCGAGAACAATCTGTCATTGGCATTATGATTGATTGTAAGATCACCAAATGTTGTTTCTCCGGCAACGAATTTACCATCCTTTGAAACATTGTCACAATTCTCCCAGTCAGCAGCAGTAATATGATTATTATACTTATCTGTATCTGCTTCCTGTACTGTGCCCATGTCCCATACGTCAATCTTTCTTTTTGACGCTTTTGATTCTGCTGCAAATGCAGTTACATCTATGCTTGTAACAAGCATAAGTACTGCACACAAAAGACTGCTAAGACGTCTTTTAGTTGTTTTGCGCATATTGACCTCCCTTTCTGCCTTTAAAGGCATTATAACATTATATATCTGCATGGATACTGTCAGGGTCTGTTTATAAAACCTTTTTGATATCCATAATACAAACTATAAAGTATGAACCAATGTCAAGGTCAATATCTTTTACATATTTAATAAAGAATTGTTTTTATATGCGAACATAACATCTCATAATTCACTGTTTTTCATGCCGTACAGGAACACTCATAAGAATATACATCACATGATCATCACTATCATCATCCTTAACCTTTGTTATAACTATACCTGTTATATCACCATCAAGGACAAGATTATGCTCTTTCATATACGCAAGATGACGCCCTATCATAATCTCCTTAATCTCATCCTGTGAATAATCATATATACTGCTTAACCTTGCCGGCACCTTTGATATACCCATAACTGACGGCTTAGGAATATACTTCTGTGCATATTGGTTAATATGAAGATGATACTTTTCAAGGTGTTCTTCCTTAATCGAATAACCACAGCTTAAAGTAAAACGTCCTGCTTTCATCTCGCTCTCAGGAATAATGTATATATGCTGTATTTCTGGTGAATTGTATAAAAACTCGCTTAGCTGCTCCAGTCTTTCTGGCTCCTGAAGCAGCTTTCCGCCATTCTTATATAAAACATAATACATAGGAAGACTTTGTTTTTCATATATATCTGTATTAGCTGCCGCCTTATTCATAAGTACACAGTCATCCTTAAGCCTGTGTCTTAAATACGTCATATAGGCTATCTGCCTATCCATCTGCTGCATGCGTTCCTGACACGCCTCTATAGTTTCATCAAGCGTATAATTCTGCATCTTACTTATCTGCTCATGCGTAAAACCATACTTTATATGCATTTTAGCATTGAGCACACCAAAAACTCCGTCATCATCGTAATACCTGTATCCGCTGTTCTCATCCCTCACAGCAGATATATAACCCATATCCTCGTATCTTCTCACCGTATTTGTAGATACACCAAGAAGTTTTGCAAGATCACTTATCTTATACCTCATATATTTTTTGCCTCTTTCATTTGTACACATTTCTTTATATCATCATAATATCAGTACTATAATACTATTTCAATACTGTTTAAAGACAACATTTCCATAAGCCAGACTATATCATGCCCGCTTACATAAGTTCAGCTATGCCTGACAGTCTCACATATCTGTCTGATATACGGTACCATGTCGGAAAATCAACGACTCCTGTCTGTGGCATATTGTTAATTCTCTGAAACTGTCTTACCGCTTCTGCTGTCTGCTCTCCATATATTCCATCAACCGACAGTGGTGGTATAGCTTTGTAATAATCTCCTATGAGATTCAGCTGCTCCTGAAGCTGTCTTACTTTCTGACCCGATGACCCTATATCAAGATTGGCACCAGGCCATGATGAAGGAATACCCTGTATCTGCTCTGCTGTATTTATATACATATCATCGCCATAATAATATCTTAATATATCGATTGATGAATATCCCTGGTCACCAAGATACTTACTTCCCCACTGTGTCATCCAGTTCGGACAGCTTGATTTTTTTCCATCACAGTACTGTGTAAGTATTGGCTGCTTAACATTCGGACGTGAAAGATAATTATCAAATATTTCATCTACTACATTTGATATACTCTCAAATATATTTCTGCCATTCACCCATTTATGATCAAATGCTGTTGAAGATGTTATAGTAAAATTATAACTCTGGTTTCTATACCATTCTGTATACACCCTGTTTAATGTAAATGACATGATTGCAAGTATATTAGCCTCTAACGTCTGCCTTGGCCATGTTGAATATATCTCGCTGCTTGCAACATTTTTAATATAATCCTTATACCTGACATAATAATCAAGCGCCGTTGAATCAGTAGGAACACCATCATGCACAACTATAGTTTCAGGAATAACAACACGGCTTAGTACTATCTCACCAGACTGGTTAAGTGGCTTTATCTCACTCTCTGGTATCTTGGCTGGATAGTTTCCATACAGGGTATTAACCGGAATAACTATGTTATCTTCCGCAACTGCATACTCATTTTCATTAAGATATACATCCTGTATACTCGTTTCCCCTGAAAAGACATCTATTCCGGATATGTTAGTCTCCTCATATCCGTTGGCACTGACATCAATCGTATATTCTGCAAATGGCTGTTTTTCCCCTGGCTCCATGCTGTACTCTATCGGTGGTGCTAAAAGTTCATCAAGATTAACAGCCCCTTCTGAATCCGTTACAAGTTCATTTATTATAGAATCCGGATTACCTGTATATGACAAAGTGATTCTTGCATTTGCAAGTGGTGTTCCCTGCTGTTTATCATATACATTTATGTGCATCTTTCCTTTATCTATCATATCCTGTGGTGTTTCCATAGTATGAACATACACCATTATACCCCCATTCTGTATACACCTATATACACAAAATCAATATTTTTTCATTATTATATGTATCTTTATATATTTTTATGAATAAAATAAAATGATAATTCCTTTAGGAGCGGATATGTCAAAATATAAAGTAGCTCTTGATGCAGGTCATGGTGGCAGCGATCCTGGTGCTGTTTATAATGACAGACAGGAAAAAGATGATACCCTCGACCTGACTCTGGCCGTCGGCGATATTCTTAAAAAAAATGGAGTTGATGTTTTCTATACAAGAACTAACGACGAATATGAGACACCTTTTAAAAAGGCAACTGATGCTAACAACTCAGGCGCTGATCTTTTCGTGTCAATACATCGAAACTCTTCTGAAAAGCCCAACCAGTATTCTGGTGTTGAAACTCTTGTATACAATGATTCAGGATTTAAGTCAGAAGTTGCAAGAAACATAAACAACCAGCTTGAGAATGTTGGATTTAAGAATCTGGGAGTTGATACCCGGAAAAATCTTGTTGTACTTAAGAGAACTAAGATGCCAGCTGTCCTTGTTGAAGCAGGCTTTATAAATAATGAAAAAGATAATTATATATTTGACCAGGAATTCGATAAGGTTGCAAATGCTATAGCTGATGGAATATTAGAAAGCCTACCTATTGGTTCACGCAACTCTAATACTCACCATTCAAACAGCAGCTACAACAAAGCTAACAACTCCAATAATACCAGCAGTTCCAATAATACCAATAGTTCCAACAATACCAACAGCTCCAACAATACCAATAATTCCAGCAACGCCAGCAATATCAACAGTTCCAGCAATGCCAGCAATTTAGAAGCTTCTAGTACTTTCTATGATTCTAGTAGTTTCGGAAATTCCGGCCATTCCGGTAATTTCGGCAACTCCGGCAATTCTTATAATTCCGGCAGTTCCTATAATTCCGGTAATTTCATCGGCACAAGCAGTTCTATTAATAGTGATAATGCCTCTTATAGATATGATATAACTCCAAAAACAGAGACAGAAAGTATTACAGAAGGTATTAACAACTCTGATAATTATACTGCTGACACCGGATATAATCTCTGCAATGATAACTCCTGCAACAGCCTACACAATAACTCCTGCAGCAACACCTGCAATAATTCATATATACATCAGCCTCTCTACCGGGTTCAGACTGGTGCATACCACAATAAAGATAATGCAGACCGCTTATTAAACTCTCTACTTATAGATGGCTTCCCAGCCTTTATAATATATGAAGATGGTTACTACAAGGTACAGGTAGGTGCATTTGCCGAACTATCCAATGCAATCAAAATGGAACGACGGCTAAGAAGATTTCATTATAGTACCTATATCGTTGTTTAGGTAAATTAATTACTATGTTGATAAACAGACGTTATAAAACTTTAGTGGTTTTATATTAAGTAATGCTTTAGTTATCAGAAAGCTGATTGGGTATTTCTAATCACAATCAGCTTTCAAAATATGACTCTGATTGCCATTTTCTCATATAGGGTCACAATCCCAATATATAACTCAATTTTTCTACTGAACACTTCAACTAATCTCTTCGACCAATTACACTTCAACAAATCTCTCCAACAAAAGCTAACAAGCACAAGGGGGATTGAGCGTAAAAGCACTCAATCCCCCTGCATTCCCCATCTGTGGTTCCCCGTTGTTTTGGTAAGATTTTTTATTATTATATTTCCTAGTTATGCATCCTATACAATGCCCTCCTGATAACAACCCCGGTGGCATACCAAGAACGTCCTAGAAACGCCCTCATAACATATTAATAGCTTCCTTATAACATACTAGGAATATCTTGATAACATACTAATATCTTCCTTATAGCAGCCTAAGAACATCCCTATATCCTTCTTATAGCACCCTCTACTCAGCCTTATAGATTGTTGCACCATGCCATTCTATTGAATCAATATCCTCAACGGCAACTACCTTCTTTAATCCATAGGTGATATCATACAGCTTTGTCTTTGCATTTCCTGATAAATCAGATAACTTAGTATCTGCCTCTACAACTGTGCCATTCTTAAGTGTTACTGTTAGAGCATTTCCTTTTTCAACTCCGAAGTACTTAAAGTCAATATCTCCAGTTCCCTTAAGAGCCACCTCGAATCCATTAGATTGAAGATCTGTGATTGTCAGATATTCGCCATCCTTGTATACTGACGGAACCTGTACATCCGGCTTTGAACATATAACTCCTGTACTACTGTCTTCAACCTGTGTTTCAAATGACCATTCGCCTGTTGCTATCTGTCTTTCTTCACGTTTTTCCTTATCTTCTGTTGCATACGCGCATCTTAAGTTTTCTGTTGATATTGTTATAGTACTTCCTACGAATTTAGTACCATCATTATAATCAAGATTCATCTCTGCATATATTTCTGTTCCATCCTCTGACATTCCATTAAAGAATATTGGCAGATATCCTGATCTGGAATCTGTGATAGAGTTGCCATTTAAGCTTACATGGGCTTTCTCAAAGTTGAACGAACCTATTATTGGCTTCATATCGCTTTCGTCATTAGGAATAATAGGGCTTCCATCCTTTGACTTAAATGTTAAGCTTACATAGAATCTTGAACCACTTGCAACATAATTGCCCCATATAACATCTACTGTTGAATCCTTTGAATTCTCCATATTATTACTGCTATATACACTTACTGTACTGTCATCATCCATATGAGATGAGAAGTTAACATTGCTTTGTGGCTTAAGATATTTCTGGTATGCATATGCTCCTGTATAAGTAATTCCTGATACTGCAAACACAACCGCTGCTGCCGCCGCAATATTTCTATACACCTTATACTTCTTATTCTTTTTTAAGTTTACACGCTTATTCCTTGTTGGCTTTGCCTGCTCTACCCATTCCTGATTAATATAATTCATTGAATTAAACAGCTTATTCTTATCCATAAATACCTCCATTCTGTTGCCTCTACGCAACCCCTTAATTCATAACTCAACATCATTATTCTCAAGAAAAAGCTTAAGCTCTTTTCTCATTCTGTGAAGTGTTACCTTTACTGTGCTTTCACTTTTTCCTTGTAGCTGTGCTATCGTTCTGATTGGTTCTGAATACCAGTACCTTTGTATAAACATATTTCTCTTCTGGACTGGAACACCCTTTAAAAACTGGTCAAGCAACTCTCCAAGCCTCTCTTCATCCCCATCTGGTAAATTATCCTCTCTGCCGATGCATTGTTCCATCTCTGATGTAAGCTCTATTACATTGGAACTCCTCTTTAATGCTTTATCGTGCTCTATTCTTTTACATATCAGATGTCTGCAGATAGTCGCTGAATATGCAAAAAGATATTTAGGTCTGTTCTGAGGGACTGACTTCCACACTTCATAAAATGTATCATTCACACACTCTCTGGCATCCTCTTCACTATCCAACATATTCATAGCCAGTCTCATAAGCGGCCTCTGATACTTATCCATCAGCTCACTCATAACACTCTCATCTCTGTTGACTATTAAATCAATTATTTCTTCTTCGCTGCGCACTTTTTATTTTTCCTTAATTCAGATTTTTGAAAGCTTTCACATATATAGTACGATTTTATTTCATAAGGTTACATTTCTCTGACTTTTATTCATATAATGATACCAGGGTCAAAAGGTCTAAACCCACATGAGCTTGCTCATAGGTG
>OGLN01001894.1_pt1 | contig 13943 bp, 8 predicted proteins | sample 1572641 | NCBI WGS metagenome assembly OGLN01 (sample SAMEA2581903, study PRJEB24529) | metagenome | biome: Human gut stool | place: China | collected 2011
ATATCAAAAAAGGGATTTCTCTCTAAAAATATCTTAGCGGATAGCGAAATAAATTGTTTCTTTCAGAAATTTATTTATAACTTTGTTTTTCCGTTAAGTCACAGAGGGAAATCCCTTTTTACGTCTTCTCGGTAAATAAAAGATAGGAGAAAATATGGAAGATTTTAGAAAGTATGCTACAAAGCATTTAGGTATGAGTGGTACGGCTCTGGATAGTTATATGAACATCTCCAGTAGCTATATCTCCCCGACAATTATAGAGGAACGACAGCTGAATGTCGCTCAAATGGATGTCTTCTCTCGGTTGATGATGGACCGTATTATTTTCTTGGGCACGCAAGTGGATGATTATACCGCTAACGTGATTCAAGCGCAGTTGTTGTATCTGGATTCCAGTGATCCCGGAAAGGATATCTCTATTTATATCAATTCGCCGGGTGGCTCTGTATATGCGGGCTACGGCATTTACGACACGATGCAGTTTATCTCCAGCGACGTATCTACGATTTGTACGGGTATGGCCGCCTCTATGGCGTCTGTCTTATTGGTGGCGGGAACCAAGGGAAAACGTTTCGGCTTGAAGCACTCCCGTGTAATGATCCATCAACCGCTTGGCGGCGTACAAGGACAGGCTTCAGACATCGAGATTACCGCTCGCGAGATCTTGAAGGTTAAGAAAGAACTGTACACCATAATCTCGGATCATTCAGGTAGACCCTATGAGGAGATCGAGCGCGATGGCGACCGTGATTTCTGGATGACCGCGGAGGAAGCGAAAAAGTATGGCATGATCGACGATGTTTTAACACGTAAATAACAAAAACAACAATAAGAAACTATGGCCAAAACAACAGGCGATACATGTACGTTTTGCGGCAGGAGTAGCCGTGATGTTAATTTGCTTATCAATGGGATCTCTGGTTGTATTTGCGATGATTGTGCCCGGCAGGCGTATGAGATCGTAAAGGAGCAGACAGGAGGTAAGAAAACTTCTTTTGGTTTGAAGCAGAAAGATCTGCCTAAACCGGAAGATATCAAGACTTTCTTGGATCAGTACGTGATCGGGCAGAATGACGCGAAGCGTTATCTGTCGGTAACGGTGTACAACCATTACAAGCGTTTACTTCAAAAGGTTACCGCCGATGATGTAGAGATTGAGAAATCTAATATTATCATGGTGGGCGCTACCGGTACGGGCAAGACTTTGTTAGCCCGTACGATCGCTAAGTTATTGCATGTCCCGTTCGCTATCGTGGACGCTACGGTACTTACCGAGGCAGGTTACGTGGGGGAGGATATCGAGAGTATCTTGACCCGGCTATTGCAAGCGGCGGATTATGATGTGGAGGCGGCCCAACGGGGTATTGTCTTCATCGATGAGATCGATAAGATCGCACGTAAGAGCGATAATCCGTCTATCACTCGGGATGTCAGCGGTGAGGGTGTACAGCAAGGTTTGCTGAAACTTCTAGAAGGATCGATCGTGAATGTGCCTCCTCAGGGGGGACGTAAGCATCCGGAGCAAAAGATGATTGCGGTGGATACGAAGAATATCCTGTTCGTTTGCGGTGGTGCTTTCGATGGAATCGAAAAGAAGATCGCTCAACGCTTAAATACCCGTGTGGTCGGTTATTCGGCTAGTTTGGGTACGGCTACCGTAGACCGGAATAATTTACTGAAATACATCACCCCGACTGATTTGAAGTCGTTTGGCTTGATCCCGGAGATTATCGGTCGTTTACCTATCCTCACGTATCTGAATCCGCTGGATCGTGATACGCTTCGTAACATCTTGACCGAGCCGAAGAACTCCATTATCAAGCAATACGTCAAATTGTTCGAGATGGATGGCATTAAGCTGACGTTCGATGAGAAAGTCTATGAGTTTATCGTGGATAAGGCGCTTGAGTTTAAGCTGGGTGCCCGTGGGTTACGTTCAATCGTAGAAGCCGTGATGATGGACGCTATGTACAGTATGCCATCTCAAAAAGTAAAGGAACTCCATGTAACGTTGGAGTATGCGAAAGAGAAATTTGAAAAATCGGACGTGAACCGTTTACAGGTCGCGTAAACGTAGGCGGTTTACTATAAATAATACGAAGTATGGCAAAGAAGGATCATTTAACAGAAGAGCTAAATCGGCACTTTGGCTTCGGTACCTTTAAGGGGAACCAGAAGGCTATTATTGAGAACGTGCTGGCCGGGAAGGATACTTTTGTATTAATGCCGACGGGGGGAGGTAAATCTCTTTGTTATCAATTACCATCCATACTAATGGAAGGAACCGCGATCGTGATATCTCCGTTGATCGCTTTGATGAAGAATCAGGTGGACGCGATGCGGAATTTCAGTGAGGAAGATGGGGTCGCCCATTTTATCAATTCCTCTTTGAATAAGTCGGCTATCGACCAGGTGAAATCGGATATATTATCAGGACGTACCAAGTTGCTGTATGTAGCACCGGAGTCCTTGACCAAGGAAGAGAACGTGGATTTTCTGCGTCAGGTAAAGATCTCTTTCTATGCGGTGGACGAGGCGCATTGTATCTCGGAATGGGGACATGATTTCCGTCCGGAATATCGAAGAATCCGTCCGATTATCAATGAGATCGGTAAACGTCCGTTAATCGCTCTGACCGCTACCGCTACACCTAAGGTGCAGCACGATATCCAGAAGAATCTGGGTATGATAGACGCTACAGTCTTTAAATCATCCTTCAACCGCTCTAATTTGTATTATGAGGTTCGTCCGAAAGGAACGAATATAGACCGCGAGATCATTAAGTATATTAAAGCCAACGAGGGTAAATCGGGTATCGTATATTGTTTGAGCCGTAAAAAGGTGGAGGAATTTGCCGACATCTTGAAAGCCAACGGGATAAAGGCGTTGCCTTACCATGCGGGAATGGATTCGCAAGTACGTTCCGCCAATCAGGATGCCTTCCTGATGGAACAGGCGGATGTGATCGTGGCTACGATCGCTTTCGGTATGGGTATCGACAAGCCGGATGTCCGTTATGTGATTCATTACGATATCCCGAAGAGCCTAGAAGGTTATTACCAGGAAACCGGTCGTGCCGGTAGGGATGGCGGAGAAGGCCAATGTATCGCTTTCTATGCTTATAAGGACTTGCAAAAATTGGAGAAATTCATGCAAGGAAAGCCCGTGGCCGAACAGGAAATCGGCAAACAGTTGCTTTTAGAGACTGCGGCCTATGCCGAGACTTCCGTCTGCCGGAGAAAAGTGCTATTGCATTATTTCGGTGAGGAATACCTGGAAGATAATTGTGGTAATTGTGATAATTGTTTGAACCCAAAGAAGCAGGTGGAAGCGAAGGAATTGTTAAGTGCGGTACTGGAGGTTATCAGTACGTTGAAAGAAAAGTTTAAGGCAGATTATATCGTAAATATTTTGGTAGGTAACGAAACCTCCGAAATCCAAAATTACAAGCACAATGAATTAGAGGTCTTCGGTTCCGGACAGGACGAGGATGATAAAACTTGGAACGCCGTTATTCGTCAGGCTTTAATCGCTGGCTATTTAGCGAAGGATATTGAGAATTATGGTTTGCTGAAAATCACGGAAAAAGGTAAGGAGTTCATGAAGAAGCCGGTATCGTTCAAGATTACCGAGGACAATGAATTCGAGGAAGAGGAAGAGGAAGTTCCGGTTCGTGGGGGCGCCTCTTGTGCGGTAGATCCGGTTCTTTATTCCATGATGAAGGATTTGCGTAAGAAATTATCCAAGCGGTTGGAAGTTCCGCCTTTCGTGATTTTCCAAGATCCCTCTTTGGAGGCTATGGCTACTACTTATCCGATCACGTTGGACGAGTTGCAGAATATCCCGGGAGTGGGCGCTGGTAAGGCGAAACGTTATGGCAAGGAGTTCATTGAGTTGATCAAGAAACATGTAGAGGAGAACGAGATTGAGCGTCCGGAGGATTTGCGCGTACGTACGGTCGCTAATAAGTCCAAGTTGAAGGTCTCAATCATTCAGCGGATCGACCGTAAGGTGGCGCTGGACGAGATCGCGTTGACTAACGGACTTGAGTTCACCGAGCTTTTGGATGAGATCGAGGCGATCGTATATTCCGGTACACGTATCAATATCGATTATTTCTTGAATGATGTGATGGATGAGGATCATATCGAGGATATTTACGAGTATTTCAAGGATTCGGAGACCGACGGTCTGGAAGACGCCATCGAGGAATTAGGCGGTGACTATACGGAAGAGGAGATTCGCTTGGTCCGTATCAAGTTCTTGTCTGAAATGGCAAACTAATGGAAGGGTGGCCCGGTTCCACTCTAAAGAAAAAACAAATAAAGAAGCTTATTGTTCCTTCCGAAAGAGATTTATTTTTCCTTCGGAAGGAATTTTGTTTTCGTTCGGATGAAAGTTTATTTTCTTCCGAATCGAATTTTTAATTTCTCCCGTATCGATTTATTGCGTGAAAAGTCGTATATTTGCACGCAATAATTTTTAAAGCATAAGTTCTATGTCATTTATTGCAGACAGGGTAGTTATGGATGGGTTAACGTTTGACGATGTATTGTTAATCCCAGCTTATTCGGAAGTTCTTCCTCGTAATGTCGATCTCACGACAAAGTTTTCACGTAATATCACATTGAATATACCGATGGTGTCGGCCGCTATGGATACGGTTACCGAGGCCAAGTTGGCTATCGCTATCGCCCGTGAGGGAGGTATTGGTGTGATTCATAAAAACATGACGATCGCCGAGCAGGCAAAGCAGGTCCAGACCGTTAAACGTGCGGAGAATGGAATGATCTATGATCCGGTGACTATCACGAAGGGCAAACGTGTGGCGGATGCCTTGGCAATGATGGCTGAATATAAGATTGGCGGTATTCCCGTGGTGGATGAAGGCGGGTATTTGGTAGGTATCGTGACGAACCGTGACTTGCGTTTCGAGAAGGATATGAACCGCTCTATCGACGAGGTGATGACGAAAGAGAATTTGGTCGTAACCGGACAATCTACGGATATGGAGGCCGCCGCTCAGATCCTTCAGGAACATAAGATCGAGAAGTTACCGGTGGTCGATAGCCATAATAAGTTGATCGGCTTGATTACCTATAAAGATATAACGAAAGCGAAAGATAAACCGAAGGCTTGCAAGGATTCGAAAGGTCGTTTGCGTGTAGCTGCCGGTGTAGGCGTTACGTTCAATACCTTCGAGCGTGTAGCCGCTTTGGTGGATGCCGGGGTGGATGCTTTGGTGATCGACACGGCACATGGTCACTCAAAAGGTGTGGTGGATGTCTTGAAACAGATTAAGGCGCAATATCCGCATATTGATTGTGTGGTCGGTAATATCGCTACGGGCGAGGCTGCTAAATATTTAGTGGAAGCCGGGGCGGACGCCGTGAAGGTAGGTATCGGTCCGGGTTCGATTTGTACAACTCGTGTGATCGCTGGTGTGGGTGTTCCCCAGTTGTCGGCTATTTACGATGTGGCGAAGGCGTTGGAAGGAACTGGTGTGCCTTTGATCGCCGACGGTGGCTTGCGTTACTCCGGTGATATCGTGAAGGCGATCGCCGCTGGTGGATCTTCCGTGATGATGGGATCTCTGTTGGCGGGTGTAGAGGAGTCGCCGGGCGATACGATTATCTTCAATGGCCGAAAGTTTAAGTCTTACCGTGGAATGGGGTCGTTGGAAGCTATGCAAAAGGGGTCCAAGGATCGGTATTTCCAAGATGTGGAGGACGACGTGAAGAAGCTGGTTCCGGAGGGAATCGCTGCCCGTGTTCCGTTTAAGGGTTCTTTGTATGAGGTCATTTACCAAATGGTAGGTGGTTTACGTGCGGGAATGGGTTATTGCGGGGCTCATAATATCGAGGAGTTGCATAAAGCTCGTTTTACTCGAATCACCAACGCAGGTGTGCAAGAGAGCCATCCGCATGACGTAGCGATCACGCAAGAGGCTCCGAATTATAGCCGCGGTGAATAGTAATACAAGTTTTACGTTTTATAAAAAACACTAATTTAATGGGATAGCATACTTTTCTTGTCGGCTCTCCGTTAGATTAGTGTTATTTTTGTAATGTATATTCGTGCTATGGTAAAAGAATTTTTGATGAAAAAGTTACTTATTTCATTAGGGGTATTCGCTTGTGTGACAGTTAACGCTCAAACCGCATCCGATTCGGTCGTTATGACGGTCGCTGGAAAACAAGTGCCTTTATCTGAATTTATTTTTATCGCGGAGAAGAATGGAGAGGTGGATTTATCGAATACAAAGTCCGTCAAAAACTATGTCGAGCTATTTAAAAATTTTAAGCTAAAAGTAGCGGAGGCGGAATCTTTAGGGATCGACCAGACATCCTCATTCAAAAGTGAGCTGGATGGATACCGGGCTCAGTTGATCGATAGCTATATGTCGGATAAGGAGGGTGAGAAAGCGGCTGCCCGTGCGGTATATGACCGTGGGGATCACTCGGTAGAGTTGACCCACATCTTATTCCGTTTGCCGGAGAAGACGGTCTCCAAAGATACGGTAGCTGTATATCAAGAAGCCATGCGAGTATACGAACGTCTCCAGAAAGGAGAGGATATGGAAACAGTCGGAAAAGCTTTGGCCGAGAAGGATAAGGAGCATGTCGCTTGCGAATATGTACGTTGCTTGCTCCCGATGCAATCCCTAAAAGTGTTTGAGGATGCCGCCTATTCCTTGCCGATTGGCGTGGTGTCTGAACCGGTTCGCACGAAATTAGGATTTCATTTGATAAAAGTCCATAGTCGTAAACCCAATCCGGGGCGGGTACATGTCGCTCATATCTTGATCGCCTTCCCGAAAGATTCCGCTATTCAGGACTCATCGGCTTTTCTGGCAAAAGCGCAAGCTATCTATAAGCAAGTACAAGAGGGAGCTGATTTTGGCGAGTTAGCGAAAGAATATTCCGGGGATGCTGCTTCCGCTAAGAAAGAGGGAGTATTACCTTGGTTTGGGGTAGGCGAGATGGTCCAGCCTTTTGAGCAAGCCGCTTTTGCGTTGAGCAAGCCGGGTGATTTATCCGAGGTGGTGGAAACTCGTTTTGGTTACCATATCATTAAGTTGATCGATAAGAAGGGACGCCCTTCGTTTGAGGAAGAGGAAAAAGCTTTGTCGAGACGTATGGGGCAGGGTGAACGTAACTTCGAGTTATATAAAGCTTTCGACGATCGTATGAAAAAAGAATACGGATACGTTTTCTATCCGGAAGCCTATGCGGAGCTGCAAGCGTTATGTAATGATTGTTTCCCCACGGACGAGGCGTTTTATGAGAAAGCGAAGGATATGAACAAGACGCTTATGCAATTGGATGGAAAGGATTTCCCGCAAGCGGAGTTCGCTTATTATATCCAACGTTGCCCGTTCTCGACAAAAACGTATGCGGGTGATTTTATGCAAGAGGTCTATGATTTGTTTATCCGCGATATCGTAACGACCGCCGAGCGTAAGAATCTGGAGACAAAACATCCGGAGATCCCTCATTTGATGCAGGAGTACCGGGATGGGATTCTGTTGTTTGAGGTCAGCAACCGGGAGATCTGGAGCAAACCCTCCGCCCAGCAGAAGGTGTTGGAAGCGAAGTGGATTGCGGATTTGAATAAAAAATATCCGGTGACTGTCAACTGGAAATTATTGAAGAAACTAAAGAAATAAAATAAAGATAGATATGAGGATAGTCTTCATGTTCCTAACGTTCGTTGTGTTGTTGGGTGCCTGTAAAGGTTCTCAGCCAGCTGATACTACGGATGTCTTGGTTAGCGTGAAAGGACGTACCCTAAATCGTTCGGAGGTGAATAAGCTAATACCCCGGGGGATTTCCTCCGCAGATAGTCTGTTGCTAGCCGAGAACTTTACCAAGAAATGGGTAAAGGATGTATTGGTGTACGATGTGGCTTTGCGTAACTTAGGGGATGAGAAAGAGGAGGTCGATAAATTGGTAGAGGAGTACAGGCGTTCCTTGGTTCGTTACCGTTATCAGGAACGATTGGTGGAGGAGAAGCTGAAAACTGATATCCGGGAAAGTGATAAATTAAACTATTACGAGGAAAACCAGAAAAAGTTTATCTTGGATAAAGGCTTGATCAAGGGATTATTCTTGAAAATCCCGGTTGATGCCCCGGGACTTACCGACGTCAAAAAGTGGTACAAATCCACAGATGTGGCCTCTTTAGAAAAAATTGAGAAGTATAGTGTGCAAAATGCCACGATTTATGAGTACTTTTACGACAAATGGGTTGATTTCGATGAGGTAATGGATAATATACCGATTCATGTGTCGAATCCGAATGCGTTTCTGAAGGCGAATAAGTATGTTGAGGTGGCGGATAGCAGTTATTGCTATCTGTTGAATATCAAGGAATATTTACCTTCGCACGTCACGGAAATGCTGGTCAACCAACGAAAAGTTGAATTCTTGAAAAAATTTGAAGACGAGTTATATAACGATGCGATCCGGAGCGGTGACGTGGAATTCCATTCCGAGCCGTGATCTCTAATTTTATAAATGGGTAGACATGATGAAAAAGATTTTAAGTGTATTCTTTCTTGCCTGTTGTTCTTGCCTTGTAATGGCGCAGGACAATGTGATCGATGAAATTGTGTGGGTGGTAGGAGATGACGCTATTTTACGTTCGGATATTGAGACGCAGCGTTTGTATAATCAAAACGAGGGGGTCCGTTTGGATGGCGACCCGTATTGCGTGATCCCGGAGCAGATGGCGATACAGAAACTATATCTGAATCAAGCTAAGATCGATAGTATTACCGTGAACGAGAACCAAGTGATCCAGAGCGTGGATCAATGGATGAACATGGCTGTGAACCAAATGGGGTCGAGAGAGAAGTTGGAGGAATATTTCGGTAAGAAATTTTCCCAGATCAAGGACGAGCGGAAAGAGGCGATGCGGGAGCAGCAGGTCGTGCAACAGATGCAGCAGCAATTGATCGGCGAGATCAAGCTGACACCTTCTGAGGTGCGTAAATATTTCAGCCAGTTGTCTCAGGATAGCCTGCCGAACATCCCTACGACTGTAGAGGTGCAAATCGTTACCTTGGAACCGAAGATTCCGTTTGAGGAAACAGACGCTATCAAGGCCCGCTTACGTGATTTCACGGAGCAAGTTAATTCCGGTAAGATGGAATTCTCTACGTTGGCTCGTTTGTACTCGGAAGATCCGGGTTCGGCGTCTCGAGGTGGTGAGCTGGGTTTCATGAGCAAGACACAGCTGTTGCCGGAGTTCGCGAACGTCGCATTCAACTTGAAAGACCCGAAACGTGTCTCCCAGATCGTACAGACGGAGTATGGTTACCATATCATCCAATTGATCGAGAAGCGTGGAGACCGTATCAACTGCCGCCATATCTTATTGAAACCGAAGGTTTCCGATAAGGAGTTGGCGGATGCTACCACTCGTCTGGATTCATTGTACAATGATTTGCAGGCGAATAAGTTCACGTTTGAGGAAGCCGCTACATTCGTCTCTTATGACAAGGATACACGTAATAATAAGGGTTTGATGGTAAACCAAGATTACGAGAGCAGCAATATGGGAACCCCTAAGTTCGAGATGCAAGAACTTCCGCAGGAAATCGGTAAGGTGGTATATGGCATGAAAGTCGGAGAGATCTCCAAGCCTTTTACCATGTTGACGAACAAGCAGAAAGAGGTAGTAGCTATTGTTAAGCTGAAAGCTCGGACGGAAGGACATAAGGCGAATTTGGCCGATGACTTCCAAGCTTTGAAAGCGATCGTAGAGGCTAAGAAACGTGAGGAATTATTGAACGACTGGATCACGAAGAAACAAAAATCAACCTACGTGCGTATTAGTGACGGTTGGAGGAATTGTGATTTCAAATATCCGGGTTGGATTAAGGAATGAGACTAATTAACAGGTTATTTCTAGCGCTCTTATCGTGTGCTTTATCGGTTGGCGTATTTGCGCAAACGCAAGATAGCACGGTGGTAGCCGCCAAAGATAGTGTCGCTCCCAAGAAGACGAAGGTCTTTTTGGAGCATGCGAATACGCTTTCGTTCGATAAGGAGAGGAACGCCGAGGCTCAAGTACTGAATGGTGATGTTTGTTTTCGCCATGATAGTTCGTATATGTATTGCGATAGCGCATATTTCTTTGAGCAGACCAATTCCTTGGAAGCGTTTAGTAATGTCCGGATGGAACAAGGGGATACCTTGTTCGTGTATGGAAATTACCTGTTTTACGATGGAAATACCCAGATCGCTTATTTGCGGGAGAATGTCCGCATGGAGAATGGGCAGGTTACCTTGTTTACAGATAGCTTGAACTATGAGCGAATCCCGGATATCGGATATTATTTCGACGGAGGTCTGATTGTCGATTCCTTGAATCAGCTCTCTTCTTTTTATGGGCAATATTCGCCTAGTACGAAATTGGCTATCTTCAATGATAGCGTCCGTCTGGAGAATGAGCAATTCACGTTGTATTCCGATACCTTGCATTATAATACGGACTCGAAGATCGCCACGATCCTCGGACCATCCATAATCGTCTCGGATAGCGGCACGATCTATTCTTCCAGGGGTTGGTACGATACCGTGAATAATACCTCTTTGCTATTGGATCGTTCTCAGGTGGTTTCCGGCGACCGTATCTTGACGGGCGACTCTATCGCCTACAACCGGGAACTGGGTTTTGGGGAAGCGTTCGGTAATATGAGTCTGCAAGACACGGCGCAGCATGTCATGCTGGAAGGCCAATATGGCTTTTACAATGAGAAGACCGAGTATGCTTTCGCTACGGATAGCGCCCGTTTCTTGGAATTCAGCCAAGGGGATACATTGTTTCTGCATGGTGATACCTTGAAGATGACTACGGTGGACTCCCTTTACCGGGAAGTAAAAGCTTATTACGGCGTCCGTTTCTATCGGACGGATATGCAAGGTGTTTGCGATTCGATGCAGTTTAATACAAGAGACTCTATATTATATATGTATACGGACCCTATCGTTTGGAATGAACAGTATCAGATCTATGGGGATACGATCTTGATATTTATGAATGATAGCTCGATCGATTTCGCTCACGTGAAGCAATTCGCTTTCGCGATACAGCAAATCGATTCTACTGCGTTCAATCAATTAAAGGGAAATGACTTGAAGGCTTATTTCGAGGGACAGGTCGTGAATCAGATCGATGTGTCGGGCAACGCCGAATCGATTTTCTTCCCATTGGAGAAGGACGGTTCGATGGTCGGCATGAACGAGACCAAGAGCGGTTTCCTTACGATCTGGCTAAAAGACAATAAGTTGGATAAACTGAAGATCTGGCCGACTCCAACAGGTACGATGACCCCTATTCCTGATTTGAAGCCCGACCAGAAATACTTGAAAGACTTTTATTGGTTTGATTATATCCGTCCGAAAGATAAGGATGATATTTATCAGGTCGTGAAAAGAAAAGCTCAAGATGCTCCGAAAAGAAGCAATAAATTCGTACATTAGCGTCGTATTCATAATTAATAGGTAAAGCTATGGCACTTTTCTCGTTTTATAACATGCGCAAGCCGCGTCAATTTGATCATAAGCCTATTTATTGGGACCCCCATAAGGAAGCCTTGGAGGAACGTATAAGCAAGGTCAAACGTGAAATGGGTGTAGAGGAGCCGTTGGAGGAATATAAGCCGCATATCAAGGGAACTTTCATTGAAGGTACCTCGCATCTGAAGAAAAGCGTGGGGCGAGGCGAGGATTCCCGGGCTCGTAGGTATAAGAATGTGAAACTGGCGGTGGCCTTGGCGGTCTTGGCTGCTTTCTTTTGGTATTTGTTCTGGTAATGAGCGATATCATTCATTTACTTCCGGACCATATCGCCAATCAAATCGCGGCGGGAGAGGTGATTCAACGTCCGGCCTCTGTCGTTAAAGAGTTGGTCGAGAATGCGGTGGACGCTGGCGCTTCCAATATCCAAGTGAACATTAAGGATGCGGGTAAGACATTGATACAGGTGATCGATGACGGGAAAGGTATGTCCGAGACGGATGCTCGCATGGCTTTTGAGCGGCACGCTACTTCTAAGATTTCTACGGCCGAGGATTTATTCTCTTTGCATACGATGGGTTTCCGAGGTGAGGCATTGGCCTCTATCGCCGCTGTCGCCCATATAGAGTTGCGTACCCGGGCTAGAGGGACCGAGCTTGGCACTTGCCTATCCATCGCGGGTTCCAATTTGGAGAGTATCGAGCCGGAGGCTTGTAACGAGGGAAGTATCTTCTCGGTAAAGAATCTTTTCTTTAATGTTCCCGCCCGCCGGAAATTCTTGAAGTCGAATGAGACGGAATTCCGGAATATCATCAATGAGTTCGAGCGAATCGCCTTGGTGAATCCGCAGGTGGGTATGTCTCTTTATCATAATGATGCGGAGATATTCAATCTGCCCGAGTCGGGGTTACGTCAGCGCATCATTAATATATATGGTAAGAGTTTAAACCAGAAGTTGCTCTCTCTGGATGCCCAAAGTTCCATGGTGACTATTTCCGGTTTCGTGGGGCGTCCGGACTCGGCGAAGAAGCGAGGGGCATTGCAGTTCTTTTTTGTGAATGGTCGTTATATGAAGCATCCTTATTTCCATAAGGCGATCATGCAGGCCTATGAGCAATTGATTCCTGCCGGGGATATGCCGAATTATTTTGTTTATTTCACGTTGGATCCCTCCTCGATCGATGTCAATATCCATCCGACAAAGACGGAGATTAAGTTTGAGAACGAGCAACCGATCTGGCAGATCTTGATGGCCGCTACCCGGGAGGCGTTGGCTAAATCGAGCGCTATCCCTACGATTGATTTCGATGTGGAGGACGCGATCGATATTCCTGTTTACAACCCGGTCAAGAAAAGTGAGCCTAGTACTTATAAGGCCCCGAAAGTGCAAGTGGATTCCAGTTATAATCCGTTTGACACTACTTCCTATAAAAAACCGGAATTCGATTGGTCTAAATTATATCAAGGGTTTGAGAACGATCGAGTGGCTGCCCAACTGGAGTCCGAGAGTTTCGAGGATGCCCCGATCGAGGAATTGCCGGCCGAGGCTTCGAACCCGGAAAACCTGTTTACGGAGGTAAGCAATCCTTGCTATCAATATAAAGGGCGATATATCGTGACATCCTTGAAATCGGGTCTGGCGATTATTGACCAGCATCGTGCGCATGTGCGTATCTTGTTTGACCAATACCTGTCGAATATCCGTCAGCAACAAGGTGTATCCCAACAAGTCTTATTCCCGGAGATCGTAGAGTTTACCGCTGCCGAGGCGGTTGTACTGCCTTCCTTATTGGAGGATTTGCGCTTCGTCGGCTTTGATCTGAGCAATCTGGGAAATGACAATTACGCGATCAATGGCCTGCCCGCCGGCATAGAAAACCTTGATCCGGTAAATTTGGTAAAGGATATCGTGGACCGGGCGATCGAGACCGGATGCGAGGTGCATGAGAAGATCTGCGAAGCCATCGCCTTGTCTTTAGCGAAAGCCGCCGCTATCCGTCCCGGCAAATCCTTATCCTCGGAAGAGATGGATCATCTGATCGCCTCCCTATTCTCTTGTCCGGACTCGAACCTGACCCCGGATGGAAAGACGATTATCTCCATGCTGACAGATGAGGAGCTGGAGAGAAGATTTAAGTGCTAGGGATGATTTCGATGACATACGTTTCATTGGCCGCATTTGCTTGTGCTACAGCTAAATCCTGTGAAACGTGTGAAGGGTGAGCGGCACTACTTGATAAAGATTGCCATAGCGGGTGTGTTTACGCTCTATATGGAGGGCGGTCAGTACCTTTCCGAAATTGCTTGCCGTGCTACTGCGCATGGCTGCTGGGTTCTTTTCCTTTAATATCTGGAAAATGGAGGCAGCTGATAGTGGATGTACATTTAGGTCTCCCGGACATGCGGCCCGGAAGC
>OGLN01001895.1_pt1 | contig 13934 bp, 17 predicted proteins | sample 1572641 | NCBI WGS metagenome assembly OGLN01 (sample SAMEA2581903, study PRJEB24529) | metagenome | biome: Human gut stool | place: China | collected 2011
TTGGTTACGGCGATCAGCTTATGCTCCTTTCTAACCAGACAAAGCCTTATGAGGTAAATAAAGGCGAAAGTATGGCGCTTGTTGCCGATTGGAGTGATAAGATTTCTAAAATGCTTATCGAGGGCAACGGCTATACGCTTGAAGAAATTGACGAAAATCTTGATAAAATCACAAAATCTTTTTCGGAAATTAAGCTTAATAAAGTGCCAAAGGTTAAAGTCGGCATCGTAGGCGAAATTTATGTAAAATATTCCAAAATGGCGAATAACGGACTTGAGGATTTTTTGGCTTCACAGGACTGCGAGGTTTGTGTGCCGGGTCTTATGGGCTTTGCTTCATTTAAGGTTGACAACCGAATTGAGGACGCCAAACTTTACGGCGGTGCAAAGATTAAATCCACATTTTGTAAAATGCTGCTTGACTACCTCACAAAACTCGAAGCACTTATGATTGAATCGGCAAAGAAATATAACTTCGTTCCGCCGCACGAATACGCTCATACAAAACAGCTTGTAAAGGGCATTATCGGATACGGCAGCAAAATGGGCGAGGGTTGGTTACTTACCGCAGAAATGCTTGAGCTTGCCGAAACAGGCTACGAAAACATTGTTTGCACACAGCCCTTCGGCTGTCTGCCGAACCACATCAACGGCAAGGGCGCTATCCGCAGAATCAAGGAAGTAAACCCGAAAGCAAACATTGTTACAATAGACTACGACCCGGGTGCGCCAAAGGTAAACCAGGAAAACAGAATCAAGCTTATGCTTGCTGTAGCAAAAGAGGAACTTAATAAAGAGCTTGCCGAAAAACAGGACGCAGAGCAAAAATCTTAACAAAAAGCAGTCCGAGAATAAATAAATCGGACTGCCTTATTTTTAGATTCCTTATCAAAAGTCGGAGTAAATTTGATTTAGCGCACGAGTTAAGCGAAATGATTTAAAAATTTAGGTCAAACCTTTATAATTGCTTGGCAAAACAGCTTGCTGAATAATATACCCAAAATTTAAAACAGAATCTTTTTAGAAAATAAACATCAACACTTACATATAATAATGTATGACAAAATTTTAAGAGGTGAAACGAGTGAAAAAAAATAAAAACAAGGCACAAAAGGCAAAAAAGCCGCACACTTTGCTTATCAGTGTTAAGCAAAACAAGGAGCTTACCGCACTTTACTTTATACTAAGGCTTGTAATTATATTTATATTTGTTCTCAACATCATCCGTGGCAAATACGAAAGCGCAATGACTTGCGGACTTACATTTATACTTATGTTGATTCCGTCGTTCATTGACCGCAGTCTTCACATAGAACTGCCGAGCGTGCTTGAAACCTTTATGATACTGTTTGTATTCTCGGCAAATATTCTCGGTGAAATCGGTTTATTCTATGAAAAAATACCTTTTCTCGACACAATTCTTCATACGCTGAACGGTTTTATCTGTGCAGGCGTGGGATTCGGACTTACCGATATTTTGAACCGCAGTAAAAAGGTTAAATTTAACCTTTCCCCTATCTTTGTATGCCTGTTCTCGTTCTGCTTTTCAATGACGGCAGGTACAGTTTGGGAATTTTTCGAGTTTGGCGTTGACACTTTTCTCGGCAAAGATATGCAGAAAGACACAATCGTCACAACAATCAACTCTACCCTGCTTTCGGGCAACGATACAAACGCCGTTACCCACATAAGTGGAATAACCTCTACAACCGTAAACGGCAAGGATCTCGGCATAAACGGCTACCTTGACATTGGTCTTATAGACACAATGAAAGATTTGATGGTAAACTTTGTCGGCGCAGTTGTGTTTAACGGTTTGGGATTTATCTACCTTAAAAACAGAGGCAAAAAAGCAAGTTTCCTAAATAACTTTATCCCGAAAAAATCCGAAGATATTACAGAAGAATAAGTTTAACAATCAAAAATCCGACAGTAGTAAAAACTATTGTCGGATTTTTTGTTGCATCCTAATTATTGGTAATATTTATAAATTATGACTTATCAAACTAAGTAATAAAATGTAGCCAATTAACGTTTAGATAAGCACAGGTAAATGAATTTCAATAATTCTTTCAAAATAACATAATCACTTTAATATAAATAAGTTATGTTATTTTAAAATATATCTGCCTTCTTCTTTATATATTTCTTGCTTACCGTCAACACAAAATGCTGGTCTGATACCATTCATATCGTATGCATTCGTGCTTCCAATTTCACCTTCCGGTCCTACTGCATATACACAAGAATCATATGTAGAATCCGCACTTCTTAACCACCAACTTACAGTAAACTTTCCATTATTCGTAGTAGCAAAACGATTCTTATTATCTTTAAAATACAACAATGGCACCCCTTCAACTCCGACATGCCCATTTTTTTTATATCCAAGTTCAGTAAAAGACAACAAAAACACTTTTCTTACAATAGTTATCACGCTATCATCTATTTGATTCAAGCATCGTTCATCTAAAATCTCTATTTCCGAATCTTGAATTAAGCAACGAGTTTGAATAGGTAAATTATCAAAAAACTCTCCCATTAAGTAATTATCAATTTCACTTTCTTCATAGTAAGCCGAATAATCACTAACTCTTCTATTCTCTGGAAGAATTTCTTTTCTTAACAAAAGTGTTTTACCATTATAATCATTAGTTAATACAATATATGGAACAAATCCTGTTTTTTCTTCAATATATATGATTGGTTCAATTTTACATTTTTCAGAATATGCCAAATCACTTATTGTATTATATTCCTCGGTTACTGCTTGTCTTTTACTACAAGCATTTAATAGAACTCCAAGAACAATTGCTAATACTACTACTTTTAATACTACTTTATACTTTTTTCTGAACACTTATGTGGCTCCTTAATTTTTCTGCTTTTTACGTCTTATTTTTGTAAATGCCATACACATCACTATACTTACCATGATTACAGCCATTAGGCTCCAAAATCCAACTGCAGATTCGTCTCCTGTTGAAACAGATTCTATCTTTTCTCCTCCATTTTCATTTATTCCCGAACCAGAATTATTACCTGTATTATTATCTTTTCCCGAATCAGGATTTTCTGGGTTCGCTGGATTTTCTGGGTTCGCTGATTCTCCATCTTTTTCAAATTTTGCAACTAAAAGGGTATCTTTTTCTACACAAAAACGATATTGTGTTTCTTGCGAAATTAATTTATCATTCTCATACCAACCAACAAATTGGTAACCTTCTTTAATTTATGAAATACTATATGTCTTGTAGATTCATTTCATAAATTACTATAATTTTTATAGTTTTATCATTTATACATTTGTTGAAAAAAGTTATATAAAACATTACAATATTTATTGATATAAGATTCTTTCTTGCCATCTATAACACCACAAAAATAACTGTACTTAGAACCATCAAAAACAACTGTACATATATTAGTTTTAAATAAGCTCATATTATCATCATTTTCCATATAATAGAGAATGTTATCATATATACTATATACATTCCCTTCATCAGCCTCTTCAATAGTTGGTAATAAACCTTCAAACTTTTCTAACGGTTCAGCCGTTATATATACTTCAATAGAAGAATCCACAAGATTTTCGTCATTTGTTTCATATTCAAATGTATATCGGAAATAAGCTCCACCGAAACTTTCATCTTCATTTAAGTAACATCGCATTCCAGAATATCCTTGGTCAAATGCAACATCTACCTTCGTATATTTTTCAAAAACATCATAATTCTTGTTATCTTCCACCACTACTTCTTTATAAGAATCATATTTCTTATAAAATGCTTCATTGACATTAGCAACTTCATTTACTTGGAGAAATTTGAAGTTAACTTCATTTATATTTATATTTTCTATGTTTTCCTCATAATACTTGTCAGACTTTATATATTCCCGTTCTTTGCCATCCTTTAATACATTCTTGCCTATAAAAATTAATGCAATAAAAAACAAGCATACAAATAATATTCTTATTATTTTCTTCATTCATTTCCTATTCTGTCAATCCTAAATCTATTGATTTTACTGGCTTTGACGATTTTTATTTTACCTCAAACAAAAGCCGAGAGTGATGGATATCGTAGTGTCATGTACCAACTTCCTTCGTAGCATCTACCATTCACTGAGTGCCAGCCAAGCTCCTAAACGGGGGCATGCCCCACGGAAAAAAACGATGCCGGCTACAGCTCTTGTTTTTATGTTTGATTGTTACTGACCTGCATTCACCTGTCGTGGTACTGATTTACTCAGTGGACGCTATACCATCTCAGGTTCTTGTTGGTCTTTTGCAGATGCAGTCCGTTCCGGACTCCATCATTTATGGTTTTCTATTCCAGAACCCTGTCCAGTCTCCGAGGCTACGTCGGAAAACCGAATCAGATTTCAAACGTACAACAAGTGATTTGATATCTGAGAACTGTTCAATCTGCATGGATATAAGTGTGTTGAACAGTTGCTTTTTGGAATAGCCATTCTGACCGCGTCTGTGAGAGTCGGGTTTGAAATATTCATCCAAAAGCGTGTAATCAATGAAGCTCAATAAGGCTTCGAGTTTAGAAAGAGGTTTCCATTTTGTTTTTTATATGCTCCACAACATCAGCAAAAGCAAGGTCTATGAATTATGAAATTTCTTCAATTTATATAAAAATCTGCTTAACTCTGCTATATTATCAAATTTACGTTTATACTCACCACTGTTAATATAAGCCAAATTTACTATAGTTTTCCTGTTTCTTCCCTTTCTCTGTTGTTCCATCATTCCCCCTTACAAAAGCTTTAAAGTATCTTAACGAGACATGTCTTTCCTCATCTTTATATATTCACGAAATACAGGCCGGATTGGATCAGAAATATCCTCCGGAATATCATCCACATCGAAAAACTTAAGCTCCTCGACTTCCTCCTCCTGACGCTTTATCGTGCCATGATATTTGCGGCATATGTATATTATTTCCACATTATAGACTTCATCACCATTCGGATAGATGTAGTGTGTTTCCTCGCCTGAATTGATATAAAACAGCTCCATCTCGTCTGCAACAAGTCCCATCTCCTCAAAAAGCTCCCGCTTTGCAGCCTCCTCAACAGTCTCTCCAAGCTCTATAGAACCGCCTGCGTAACCCCACTGGTGATTGTCTGTACGCTTTCCGAGAAGCACCTGTCCGTTTTCATTTTCAATTATGATGCTTGCTCCCGCCTGCAGTAAAGGGGCATGTCCGACCACCTTTCTAAGATCCATTATATAATTGCTCATTTTGTATCCTTTCTTATTATCTCATCAAGCAAAAAATCCGCTGTACTATAATACCTATAGTATAGCGGATTTCAAATTTGTTTTCCATATATAAAGCAAATAAAATTCATCAGCTCACAGCCCTGTATTCCTCAAGTGCTTCCTTTGCCCTTGGCGTAAGCCTGCGTGGAACCGAAATCTCAACAGTCACATACTGGTCTCCCTTTACTGAAGGATTCTTCATGCTCGAAATACCCTTGCCCTTGAGACGTATCTTGCTGCCGCCCTGTGTACCTGCCTTGATGCTGCACTCCACATCTCCATAAAGAGTATGCACCCTCGCCTTACCACCGAGAGCCGCTGTCGTAAACGGAACACGGATTGTACTGTATACATTCTGTCCCTTCCGCTCAAACTCACTGCTCGGTGTCACATTTACGTTGAGAAGCACATCTCCGGCTGCACCACCGTTTCTGCCCGGATTGCCCTGTCCTTTAAGTCTGACTGTCTTGCCAGACTCGATTCCTGCCGGAATATGGATGGACAGATTGGAAACCTTGCCTGTGGTCGGATCCTGTAACGAAATAGATTTCTCGCATCCGAAAACAGCCTCGTCAAATGAAATCGTAAGGTCAGCCATAACATCTGAGCCCTTGCGGCTCGTTGAACGTCCACGCGCTGAACCACCTGTGAAATTGCTCCAATCTGTACTGTTTCCACCGAAGCCCCCTGCTCCACCTGTCCTGTACGAGCCACGACTTCCGGAGCTGCCACCATGTGAAAACATATCTCCAAACATTGAGAAAATATCATCCATATCACCGGAGCCGTTTTCAAAATGGAATTCCTGATGTGTAAATGGTCCGCCATTTGAGCTGTATGAGCCACTGAAAGAGCCATTGCCGCCGAAGCCACCAAAGCCCCCCTGTGCAGCCTGTCTTGCAGCCTCCTCTGAAAAGCCCTCCTGCAGACCTGCAAAGCCAAACTCATCATAGAGCTTACGTTTTTTCTCATCACTGAGGACATTGTATGCTTCCGTGACATCCTTGAACATCTCCTCAGCGCGCGGATTACCTGCATTGGTATCAGGATGATACTTCTTTGCCAGCTTACGATAAGCCCTCTTTATTGCCTCTTTATCCGCACTCTTGTTCACTCCGAGAGTCTCATAATAATCTCTCTTTGCTGCCATTATACTCACCTGCCTTTCTATTCACCTGTAACATTACCTGTAACAATTTATCATCATAATTAAACAATATACATTACACCATATAGTATAAGCGGACTGCACAGGCAGCCCGCTTATCATTTGCAATATCTGATTATCCCTCGATGGAGATACATTTCTTTTCCTCAACCTGTGGTTTAGGCTGCTTCTTTGGAATATCCAGGCGAAGGATGCCATGCTTGAAGGATGCCTTTATGTCATCCTGCTCAATCTCGTCACCCACATAGAAGGTTCTCTGACAGCTTCCTGAGTAGCGCTCTCTGCAGATATACTTCTTGCCATCTTCCTCTTTCTGATCTTTCTCTAAGCCTTTCTCTGCTGTAATGGTCAGATAACCATTCTCTAAAGAAGCCTTAATCTCATCCTTTTTGAATCCCGGAAGATCCATCTCAAGCTCATAGCCTTTGTCACTTTCCTTGATATCGGTGAGCATCATTCTCTTTCCGTTGTGTCCGTATAATTTCTTCTGTGCCTTCTGTACGTCCCTGTCATCAAACCAAGGATCATTGAACCATGGATCACTGAAAAATGTATCAAATAAGTTGTTGTTTGTAGTTGTTAATAACATAGGTCATACCTCCTTATATACCTGTAACTTTCCTTTTGGAAATTTGCTTTCTTTTGTTTACAAGTATGTTATAGCACTATTATTAGCACTCGTCAATAGTGAGTGCTAATAAAAATTATAAACTTTTTATTAACCATTACAGCACAACCTTATCTTCTGTGGATAATACTGCAGCACCATATACAGCTTCATCTTATCTACCCTGTTCCAGTCTTTCTTTGATACCTGCTGCTCATTCATTGTATATGGTATAACAAAGGACGCCTCCTCACCGGCATTAAGCTTTATCTCCAAAGCTTCCAAAGTAGGATTTAATTTAAAAAACAGTTCCATGTCATACTGATTACCATTAGTTCCTATTTCAAATGCAATGCTTGTAAGATCAAGTGATGTTGTATCGTCCTTTACTTTGGTAACTGACAAGGTTATAAGCCCCACACGCACACTGTCGAAAGGATATTCTGAACCATCATCCATCTGATGATATACATAATCCGGACATTTTTCTTTTAGGAGGCTGCCATCGCCCCACTCCCATCCGGTCTGCTTTAACTCATAATTTCCCAGCTTAATAGTGTCATTTTCTGTATATGTGATGACCTTTGGGGATGGATAGCAATGATTCAGATAAACTATCCTTGCCAAAACAGCAACCATCACAATTCCTATGAGTATTCCCGATAAAAGTCTTACTTGTTTTGATTTCCTTTGCTTCATAATAAATTCTCCTCGTTACTTCAATTTAAACCTTCCGCTGTCCACCAGATAGATTACATCGGATAGATTTTCAAGCTCATCCTTATCGTGAGAGCTAAGCAGTATAAGACTTCCTTTATCACGCATATCCCTTATGATTTCTGACAGTTTTTCCTGTCCCTCTTTGTCCAGAGCATTAAAAGGTTCATCCAGCAAAAGAAGCTTTGGTTCCTCCATAATGGCACAGGCAATTCCCAGTCTCTGCTTCATTCCAAGAGAATATTTTCTATACTTTCTCTTATCCTGCGGGTTCAGTCCAACCGTTTCAAGTGCCCTGCTTATATCAACTTCACCTTTATTTATTGATGCAAGCATTTTTAGATTGTCATAGCCTGTATAACTATCTATAAAGGCAGGATTCTCAATAAGCATTCCTATCTTTTCCGGAAAAGCCATATTTTTTCCAAGCACCTTGCCGTCAATACTGATGGTACCGCTTGTAGGATACATAAGTCCGCTTACCGCTCTCATCAGCATTGTCTTGCCTGAACCGTTTACGCCCTGAAATCCATATATATTACCACTTTCCAGCGTCATACATACATCATCGAGTACCAGAGCATCCTTTATCTTTTTAGAAACATGTTCTATCTCTATCTTCATAAAAATACCTCACAAAATATTTTTTCTATTAAAATACACACTTCCGAGCACAACAGAAACCACCATCACAATAATGCAGCTTATTATTCCGGCAGCCGCATCCATTCCGCCCGCACAGAGCCTGTTGTTTCTGATGATCATAAGATAATTGCCCATAAGAAACGGACTCACCCAGTAAACAGACACCACAAGATAAACTATGGAAACAATATATCCAGCGATCGCACCGGCAAAAATACTGATAGTAAGCTGCACCACCGCAATTGTACAGGCGCATAACATTGGCAGTATCAGCCATACAAGCACTTCATTTCCGGTCGAAAACTGCTGCATATCTATTCCCATTTCCATAAGCATATCATCAGGCTTTGTGCTCCACTTCCCGATTGCACATGTCACAGCCGCAAGAACCAGTATCATTGCAGCATAATACATAATCACATTTATGGCCGTCCATATGTACTTACTCCATAGCCACTTAAACCTGCTGCCTGACAATATCAGTGTCTTTTTGCCTGCACCATACAGATCTGACAATGGATAAAATCCTACCACAAAAAATAAAAACGCATAAAACAAAAACCATGACACCGGAATGGTGAATACGCTGTCATCTGTCTTTATGTATGGCGGCATACCCTGAAGTATATTTGTAAAGTATGCCAAAAATCCAAGCTCCGGTGAATTTACACTAAAATCACTGACGGTGATAAATGAAAAAAATACAAATATGAATACTCCGACTATCCATTTTATCTTGTTTTCCCTAAATCCTTTTCTGATATCATATAAGATCAGATTTGCAAAAATTCTCCTATTCATAAGCAACAAGCTCTTTCTTTACCGCATGTATGTAAAATATAATATTTACCACTATAAGGATAATAAACGCACAGATCACAACCCGGATATCATTTCTAAACGGCGCACTTGGTCTAAGAAACATTACCGGTGATAAACTCACCCTGTTTACAAAATGAACCATGCAGAACACAAATATGTATATGATAAATGGTGTCAGCAGGATCCAGAACCGGTTTCTTACAAAATTAACAGCCCACAACACCGCACAGTTTAAAAGTCCCCAGAAGCAGCCATCAATCAACACAAAAATCAGATTGTATACAAGTGGATGTGTATAAAATACCCCTGACATGATATCCATTGCCGCTACCGGGAATGTGCCTGTTCCTACCTGTGGTATTACCATCGGAAATACCATTGCAGTAAGCAGGAAGTCAAAGACCAGTGGTATCATTCCTATAAGCGCACCGCTTACAAATGCAGCCCCATATTTCGCTCTTATATAATCGCTCTTCTTTCCTCTTGATATGATCTGGGCAGCATACCCTGATTTAACATCAAAATAAAAGCTTCTGCCATACGGTATTGCACACAAAGCAGGCATTATCAGATAAAGCAGCAACGGCTGCACACTTGCATTATCCGCACCTATCCATTTCTCATATGCAGACAATGGATACGTGTCGGAGTAAATATACATCCTCCATATCCACACATTTTCCATAAAATGCCATACACATATTGCAAACGCAACACACAATGTGGCAGCAAATAATCTGTTTCTAAAAGCACGTTTTATTTCGAGTTTAAATATTCTATTCATAACTACAGCTCCAGTTTAAAATATTTCTTCACCGTATCATTGGTTTTTGAATCTTTGCCCTCTATACAATAATAAATACATTTAGTATCTTCAGGCATTCCCTCATCCTGAATAATATATCCCAGCTCTGATGTAATACCCTCGCCCTTGCCTAAAACATAATGATATACATCACTTTCATCTCCTCCAAGCCAATAGTTGTCTATATATACACAATCTGAGTTTTCCTGTATTCTCTCCATATCATCCTTGATGGCATACAGAACACCCACATTTCTATTACCTTCAATCTGCTTATCATCTCCATCCTTATAAACGATTGTCAATGTTATAAAAATATAACTATTACCATTACTCAGATTATAATTATCATCAATAGCTTCACCATATAAATCTTTCAAATAATCCAAAACAGTATCCTTATTTCTGTTTCCAAACTCTGTGGTATGCTCATACTTTTCAATTTTATAAGTAATTCCATTTATCTCAATTGTATCATCAACTGACACGATGTCGTCTTTGTTAACATACTCCGCATCCTGCACATACGTAGCCGGAGTCTGGTCTACTACACCGGTGTCACCTTCTGTCTTTGAATCCTCATCCTTTACAATACCGGATTTTCCCTCTAGCCCGGCATTTGATTGTGAACATGCTGAAAGCCCCGCTGCCATCATGATCACCGCCATTATTGCTGTAATTTTTTTCTTCTTCATAGTTTCTTCTCCTTGATTGATTGCTGATGTTTAATTGTTATGATAATTATAAACCTGTGATGTGTCATAGTTGTAAAATAAAAAAATCCATTGCAATTTTAATTATTGCAATGGATTTTTGTCACGACTTTACTATCAACCTATTTATCAGAATATCTTTTTATTAAGTCTATTTACTTATCCGATACCACCTTACAGCGCTTCTTATGAAATGCAATTCCGTATTTTATGATATTGCATCTGCCCTCTTCACGAAGTACAGCATCATATCTGCGTGTATTTATCTGATTCATTGCATCTTCACAAGATTTATCCAATCCTTGAAAAGACGTTGCATATTTAACCTCTATGATAATTCCCGAATCAGGATCCTCCGGTTTTATGATAATGTCACTGAATCCATCCCCTGATTCCCTGTTCGATTTGATCAGCCAGTTCGGATTGCTTCCTCTCAAAAGGCCAAGCAAAAGACCATGGTAGAAATTTTCTTTCTGTCTATCGCGAGCCTTAGTGTCCAGAATACTTATCATACGATCCATGATTATATTGAGCTGTCTCTGAATCTTTTCAGTGTCAGCCTCAAGAATAGCCTTTGACAGCACTCTGATCTCATCATTGTCCTTTGCTACAACTTCCTTGAACCATTCCTGTATCTGCAGAATAAAAACTTCTCTGACCTCTTTGTTTGGTATAACAAGTTTAAGTGCATAATTCTCACTATCCGGCAATTTCACTTCACCTACTTTTGTCAGGTATCCTGTAGTAAAAAGTACACTCCATATATTATCTATATTTTTGTCTATTTCATTGTACGTAAGTTCAAGATGAACCACTTTTTCAATAGACTCTCCGGCAATTAAGCGCTCAACCTCATCCTTGGTTGTCGAATCAGCTATATTTATAAGGCGTCTTACAAGGCTGTTTCCGCTACTGTTTATCCAGTAAGTCTGTGGTCTGGCAGTTGGATTAGCAACAAGATTGTCCACATAATTTATAACATCCCAAGGACAGTATACATCCACATTACCAAAATGATAACCATCATACCACTCCTTTGCCTCTTCAAAATGTGATGCCAGTCCATAGTCTGCAAGAAGATTTTTCACCTCATCATCCGAAAATCCAAACTGCTCGTCAAATCTGGCATCAAGAATCGATAAAACTTTAAAATTATTTATTCCGGTAAAAATGCTTTCTTTCGAGATACGAAGACACCCTGTAAGAATTGCAAATTGTAAATAATCATTTGTTTTTAAAACTTTTCCCAAAATACCTCTGATAAGCTCGACCATTTCATCGTAGTAACCGTGCTGGAATGCTTTATCCAGCGGTACATCATATTCGTCTATTATAAAAATAGTATTCTTGCCATAGTGTTTAGTCAAAAGCTGAGATAACACTTTTAATGATGAAATAACCACACCATCACTCATATGATATTTTCCATCTTTAATCTGTATAATTCCCTGATACTGCTCTTTTTCATTTTTACTGAGCTTATCACTATTCATTAGGAACGAAAATCCATTTGCTATTTCACCTATTATCTGGACAAGTGCATCATATGCCCTGTCAAACGTTAACCCGTTAACATCTTTAAATGATATAAACACAACCGGATATTTTCCCATGTATTCATTGCATAAAGCTGTATTTTGTGAAATATACAAGCCATCAAATATAGATTTATCCGTACCTATTTCAAAAAAACTCTTAAACATACTCATATTAAGAGTCTTACCGAAACGACGCGGACGGGTAAAAAGATTTACTTCTCCCCAATTTTGCAGGAGCTGCTCTATAAGCTTCGTTTTATCTATATAATAAAAGCCCGATTTTCGTATTTTTTCAAAATTATCTATTCCAACCGGTAATTTTAATGTTCTATCCATCAAAGCCTCCATAAAAAAATCCGCTATAACTGTTAATCATAGTATAGCGGATTATTTTATAAAATACAATAATTGTGTTATTGGGTTCTCTTTTACATCCTACTGACCTTTCCGGCATCTATCTTCATGACCTCATCACACAATATTTCTATATCCTCATGTATGTGACTGGCTAAAATAACCAGTTTCCCCTGCCCTTTGAGATCAAGCAGTATTTCTCTTATATCACTTACGCCTATACTATCAAGTGCATTCATCGGCTCATCCAGTATAAGAATGTCCGGATTTTCCATCATAGCCTGTGCAAGGCCAAGTCTTTGTTTCATTCCAAGCGAATAATTCTTTACTGATTTTTTATCGTCCGGCTCCAAACCAACAGTTCTAATACATCTTCTTATATCATCATCTGTTATCGTTCCTCGTATTGATGCAAGATATTTCAAATTTTTAAAACCTGAATAATGTGGCAGGAATCCGGGATTTTCAATTATAAAACCTATATTTTCCGGAAAATCCACATCTTATGGTCTTTATGCAGTTACATGGTGCGCAGCCGCAAAGAAATCGAAATGCTGATCAATCTGATAAATATCAGCTATTCCTCAATGAAGCTTTTGCCTTAAGCGAAGGAATTCGCAGCCAGGTAGTTTTTGCCACTTTCGTGGAGAAAGTCGAAAACCAGATAAAATCAATCTCTGTCATAAATGCCTCTAAACTGTTTTTACATCGTAGTGGTTATGCAAGTTCTAAATTTAAAAATAATTTTCACGAATAACTAACTTTTCTATATGCTGAATTGTCATAAAATATAGATTATTAAATTTGAAAGCAGATTGAAGGTGATAAACATGAGAAGTTATAAACGGTATACCAGACGAAAGAGACTTTTGAAGCAAATCGCTGTGGTTGCTTTATCTCCTAATCGGGTATTCACGAAAGAACAGATCTATCAGCATATCTATGAGGAAGCGGAGTCAGAAGTGAATAACCGAATTTACGGTCTGATTAAGAACTTGAGAAAGAAAATAGAAGAAAATCCGGAAACACCGCACTACATAGAAACGATACGTGGTGTTGGTTATCGCTTTCGGGCATAAAAGGAGCCGTCCGGCAATGGGCGGCTCGAAGTGTTTCTCTTGTTGTTTATTTATTGTTTTTTTCGTTGTATACTGATAAAACGAGGTGATAAAAGTGGCATATAGAATTTTGATCGTGGATGATGACATCGAATTATTAAAGATGTTAAAGAACTATTTTGAAATCAAACGATATGATGTAATGATGGCAGAAGATGGCACAGATG
>OGLN01001906.1_pt1 | contig 13860 bp, 14 predicted proteins | sample 1572641 | NCBI WGS metagenome assembly OGLN01 (sample SAMEA2581903, study PRJEB24529) | metagenome | biome: Human gut stool | place: China | collected 2011
GCCTGAATTCTGGCTGGAGTAGTTGTCGGGATATTCTATGCAGATAATGTTCTCGATATTGAATCCGCTGGATTTCAGGACCTTAAACATGGTCTCGATAGTCCATCTTTCCTTATATGCCGGGAGGGCTTCCTCCGGGCGGCAGAAGGAAACGAGGATCTGCGGTTCGGGCTTTCCGGTCTTGTCCTTGATAACGGCACCGGACAGATAGCAGAGTTCTCCACAGATACGATAGATACGATACAGGACGCGTTCCTCTCCATGTTTGAGATTGGCGAAGATGTGCTGGGCCCGTATATTTCTGTTGGTTCTTGGGTCTTCCACCCAGAAGTTGTCGCGGATGCGGATATGGTACTGGATAGCGTTGTCGTTGAGCCATTTGAACCACTCATTACCGACAAACTCACGGTCCGCTACCAGGCATTTGATACTGTCACGACCGAACAGGCGGATGAACCGCTGCATGATATTGATTCGTTCCTTGCAATTGGAGTTTCCCCGCTTGGGCAGCAGTCTGAACAGGATGGGGAACGACATATGATCGTAAGCTATGCCCAGAACTAACGCATTGATATTCACCTCTCCGAACTTCCAGTTCGTGCGGTCCATCGTGAGCGTGTATGGGCCATCGGACGGGATGCGCGACTTGAGATACCCCGCAACGGCATCCAGGTCCAGGACCATCTGCGACATGAAGCGTTGGATGCGGCGGAAGCAGGATTCCCGTGAAGCCTTGCTGTCAAATGCCCCTGCCAGTTTGGAAAGGCATACCGTCTGCACGGCGCAGAGTGCTCCGAGCAGCATGGACAGGCATTTGATGTGGGCAAGATTCATGGATACTTTGAATATCGGTAGGATTACCGAGAAAATTTCACTACTTTTGTGCGGGACCTTGAGGTTTCGTAACATGGTAATAATGTGGAAGTTATATACCTTAAAGTTACGAGATTTTGAGGTCTTTTGCAAATATAATTAATTGATAATCAATAATTCACGACAGGATTTTTCAATTTTTGTCATGTACTAAACAATAAATTAATAAATTATGAAAAACTTTCTCTTTTTAGTTACTCTGTATTGCGGAGTTTTATGTATGTTGGCTTCATGCGGGAAAGATGACGACAATCCTGTACCCGAACCAGAGATCAATCGTTTCGTTCTCTTCGGGAAAACTTATCCCGCTTTTACAGTGTTTGTCTCCAAAGAAGTGCTGGGCAAAGGTAATTACGACATTTATGTCTATCCGGCAGAAGACAACACGATAGAGCTGGGGTTGCAATGTTCCATGCAACACGACGGGATGAGTCTGGACCTCACGAAGTATGACCCGTTAAATGCAGTTCCCGGTTATAGCGGTTGGATGTGGTATATTTCTGTCGAAAAAACAGAAGAAGGAAAAGAAGAATATCTCCTGGAGGGTTGGGGTGGCGATGATCCCATATTGGGAGTGGCAGGCGACATCCTGTATATCAAAAGTCTGAATAGCGACCACACGCAGTTCGAAATCCGCTGCAAATTCACCGATCCTTTAAAAGGTTCATTGGATTTCTATTACAAGGGAGCCGTGGAATTATTTGAGTGAAATCAAATCCTTATCAATAACAACCCATACACAAACGGATTTATGGCTATGCCAATCATAGTGGTACGGAACACTTCAATGAAAATTTGACCCAACAACGTGCCGAAGCTATGCGGGACTATTTGATTGGTAAGGGAATTAAAGCCGACCGCATCCGAACTGTCAAAGGGCTGGGGATAGATAAAAACCTGTCAGGAGGCGATGCTTATTCGATCAAAGCCCGCCGTGTGGAGATCGTACGATAGTGTAAACCCATGAAACAGCCTGGCCAACCAGGCTGTTTCATAATTTCCAACGGATCATAATTTCACCGATAACCAATTGTCAAACAATATCATTTCACCGAATGAGACAATCTTTACGTCTTCTGTTTTTCCTGACAGCCATAACGTTTCTCTCCGGAAGTGTCATGGCACAGGAGGGGTCGGCCAAAGGCCGCGTCCCCGAGCACAAAGCTTTCGACAATGCAAGCATCGGCATTGAGGCCTCCACGACCGGTATCGGCCTATCGGCAGCCACGCCTATCCACCGGGCCTTCACCCTGCGCGGAGGGTTCAATGTGCTCCCCTTCTCGTACCGCTACACCTACGATGATTTCGATCCGCTCATGGTGGCGGGCACGGAAGTGTCCGTTCCCGGCCTTGGATTGAAAGCCTCCTCGCGGATGTACACGGGCCACCTGATTGTCGACTGGGTCCCTTTCCGCCGCGGGACTTCCACGTTCTTCCTCGCCGCCGGCCTCTATTTCGGCGGTAGCAGGCTGCTCGACGTTACGGGACGCTTCGACCCTGCGGAGTTGGCAGCTGCAGGCATCCCCGCCGACCAGATCGAAAATATCCGGCTGGATGTGGGCGGGACGACGATCGCCCCGAATAGCGACGGCTCGGCCGAAGCACAACTCAAAGTAAACGCTGTGCGTCCTTATGTGGGATTGGGGGTCGGCCGTGCCATTCCTCGCGGCCGGGTAGGGTTCCGGGCCGAAGCGGGAGCCATCTTCCACGGTAAGCCATCAATCGCCTCGCCCAATATCGTAAAGCAGACCCCGACAAGCGAGCTGGATGGACTCAACAAGTTCCTCAGCAAATGGAAAGTATACCCCGTCCTATCGTTGAAAATGACCGTAAAAATCGGCAAGGACTAAAACCATTAACCTAATATTCATTTAAAACTTCTAAAGCTATGATTGAAAAACTGTTGCAAGAAATCCGTCAGACGAGCGAGGCTCTTCTGAGCGATGGAACACTGCAAAGCGAGCGAGGTAACAAGGCTGCCGGACTCCGTGCCCGCAAGGCTTCCTTAGAATTGGAACGACTGACCAAAGCTTTCCGAAAAGCAAGCCTCGAAGTGACTAAGTTGAAAAAATACAACCAAAATTAACTTAAAAAGACGATGCAGATGAAAAATTATGTACTTAGACAAGCGGCACTGCTAGTCGCAGCCGTTTTGTTGACGACCAGTTTCTGGTCATGCAGTAAAGATGAAGAACCGGTTCCGGAGCCCACTCCTCCGGTCGTTAGCGTCACCAGTGTGACACTTAACAAAACCTCCACTTCCATTCAGGTCGGAGGTACAGAAACCCTTACGGCAACGGTATCACCCAAAGATGCCGCAAACAAGAAAGTGACATGGAAATCGAGCAACGCGGCTATCGCCTCCGTGGATGCCAATGGTAAGGTTACGGGCGTGAAGGCCGGCGAGGCCACTATTACCGTCACCACTGAAGATGGAGGCAAGACCGCGACCTGCAAGGTAACTGTTAGCGATAAAGAGATCAAAGTTACGGGCGTAAAACTCAACAAGAGCGAAACGAGCCTTCTTGTCGGTGGTAATGAAACCCTTACCGCTACTGTCCTTCCAGAAGACGCCACCAACCAAAATGTAACGTGGAAATCGGATAAGCCGGAAATCGCCACCGTTGATGCCAACGGCAAGGTCACGGCTGTGAAGGTTGGCGAGGCCACCATCACTGTTACTACCGAGGACGGCGGTAAAACCGCTACCTGCAAGGTAACCGTCAGCGAAACCTCCGTAGCGGTTACGGGCGTAACGCTCAACAAGACTGCTCTCACACTCAATATAGGTGCGAGCGAGACGCTTTCGGCCACCGTTGCCCCCGCCGATGCCACCAACAAGAAGGTGACGTGGAAGTCGAGTGACGCGGCTGTCGCCACGGTTGATACCAATGGTAAAGTTACGGCTGTAAAGGCAGGTGAGGCCACCATCACCGTCACCACCGAGGACGGCGGCAAGACCGCTACCTGCAAGGTGACCGTCAAGCCCAATCTGGTTTCGGAGATCACGCTGGCGGCTTTGGCCATCTATGTGGGCGAGAGCAAGGCCGTCACGGCCACCGTCAAGCCCGATGACGCCACCAACAAGGAGCTGACATGGAAGAGCAGCGACGAGAGCATCGCCACGGTCGACGCCACCGGCAAGGTTACCGGCGTCAAGATTGGCACGACCACCATTACCGCCACGGCCCGGGACGGCAGCGGCGTGAGCGGCAGCTGCACCGTCACCGTTCTCTCTCATGTGAAGAAGGTGACCGTCACCCCGGCCAACCTGACCCTCGGCAAGAACAAGAGTTATACCCTCACCGCAACGGTCGATGCGCAACCGGGTACTGACACGGGCGTGACGTGGACGAGCAGCGACACTACCATCGCCACGGTGGATGCCACGGGCAAGGTGACCGCCACGGATAAAGTGGGCACGGTGACCATCACCGCCACCTCAAAGGCCGACCCCGCCAAGAAAGGTACCTGCACCATCAAGGTATCAGGCGACCAGACCGACATCGGCTACGGCGAATACGGTCCGGAAGAAAATTGGTAAATGAAACTTGTGTAATTCCCAAAAAGACTGTAATATGAAACACAATATCATACCTAAAGCCTTGCGGTGGATGGCCGCCGCAGGCCTGTGCCTTGCCGCCGCAGCGTGCAGCAAGGACGACATCACGCCCGAGCCTGCTCCGCAGCAGGGCATCACCCCGACCAAGATTATCTTCAACGTCACCCGCGGCGGCTACGATGGCGACGCGGAGACCCGCGCCCCCAAAAGCGGATGGGCCGAAGGCGACGTGATCTATTTCCATACGGTTCCAGGTGCAACCAATTTAGCCACCTACACCGACGGGGAGTGGGTTGTGACCATGAACAGCACCATTGCTAATGGTGCCACCTATATTAAAGCCCGCTATGCAGAAAAAGTAACGGATGATAGATATGGCCACTTAAGTATCGAGCACGGCGATGTCGCCTACACCACTTCGGGCAGCTACAAGGTGGACGAAGGCGGCGTGGCCACCATCACGCTCCGCCTCGACCAGCACCCGCAGGGGCGCATGACCTTTACCGGGGTGGGCAAAGGAAAGGAACTGACCGTACTGGGGATGAAATACGTCAGCTATTTTCGGTGTGACGATTTTTTGCCTCGGTATACAGAAGCCCCCATCACCCTTACCGGCGAGGACGACGGCACCGCCACCCTCTACGCCCTGCCAACCCCGCCCATCGTCACGGAGGCCGGCATCACCCTGACGGTAACGTATGACGGCGTGGTGTACACCAAGACCTTTGCGGGCAAGGAGTTCAAGGAGAACAGCAACATCACCCTCGCAGCCCCGAGCCTGGAGGGCGGCTGGGCAGAGGCTGTAACCGAGTACGCTGCTGCAGACCTGAAGATGGGCGACTACCTCTACAGCGACGGCACGACGAGCGACGGCGGCCTGCGCAAGCTCTTCCCCGACGGAACTGTTGAAACTGCAACTGAGGCGGTAGCTCCCGAGGCGGGCAAGACGGTTATCGGCATCGTGTTCCATGCCGGGCGGCACGCCACCGATGCCTCGGACTACACCAGTCCCCTCACCGCCGGTGGCCCCACCCTCGCGGGCGAGGTGCGCGGCTATGCCGTGGCCATCACCGATGCAACTTTACGGACTTCCTATGGAGCAAAATGGGTAACAGGGCCAAACGAAGAGTATGATTTTAGGTCCGGTGTCTCTACCGATAAGTATGCCTGGAACGGCTATGCCAACTGCCGGGCGATACACGACTATGTGACGGCCCATGCCGGCGAGGGGTGGGAGATGCGCCACTTCCAGGCAGCCTGGAGTTGCGAAACCTACGGCAACCGCTCCCTGGACTACGACGGCAACCCGACCATCGACTACGCATGGCAGGCCCCGCTGAAGGCCCCGGCCGGTACCAGCGGCTGGTTCCTGCCCTCCGTCGGCCAACTTTACTACATGGCGACCTGCCGGGACTATTTGGACAGCCGCTTTATGGCTGCCAAAGCGGCCTCCGCCGCCGAGTTGCAGGGTTACGTCAAGGGATTCGATACGGATAGTATGTGCATATATTGGTCGTCGACCGAGGATGAGAGAAGCTGGTATACTGATTATGCGTATGACATGTCTTTCAGCGAGCCTATTTATACGACGAGTTTGAAACGCATAAACTCTCATGCGTTCACCCGTCCTGTCATCGTCTTCTGATCCGGCAGCCGCAGCAGGACATATCCCCGCATAACGAACGACGGCAGAGCACGCTCTGCCGTCGTTTTCTTTTGGTCCTTCGTCAGCGCCCGCCCCGCTCTGGCCGGGTTGTCGGCCCGAAACTCAACGATGATCCGGCGGACTACTGATTCTTTTAGGACCAGGCCCATGCTTTCAGAGAGGTTAGCGTCGTCGTCCGCGGCGTCTGCGCTGTTGTTCCTGCTGGGTTTGTTCCGCCTCGTCGGGATCAAACCTCGGACGCAGCAAATCGTCCAGCAGGTAGCTGAACGAGGGTGTCAGGGTCGGAGCCGATTGGCGTTCGGGAGCAAGCGCCTGTCGGCTGTTCCGTTCCAGTGCGGTGGCGATTTTCGAATAGCTGAACTGCCGGTCGATCTTCGAACCGTTGAACGGGTAGCCGTTTTTGGCAAACACGACACCCTGCACGTCGGAGATGCCTCCGCGCATCCGGAACTCCGTAGTGACACCTTCGCGGCGCAGGGCCGCTGTCAGCTCCTCCCAGTTACGGCAGCGGGGGACGGCATCGCACAGGGCATGGTAGATTTCGTATTTCGTCTTGTCCGGTTCGCGCAGCCGGTACTCCTTGACCTGTTCCTTGCCCGATGCAAAGTAGAGTCCGTAACGGGCGGTCAGTTGCTTGCAGAGCCGCTCCGAACGGTAGTGGTCGTTGCGGTCGGAGATCGTCCGTCCGTCGTTGCCCACGCGGTTGAAGAGAATATGCAGGTGGGGATGTTCCCGGTCGCGGTGGCGGACGATGATAAGTTGTGTATCCTTGATCCCCATCCGGTCCAGATACTCCACCGCAATGGAGAGCAGCAGTCGGTTGTTCAACCGGGCGGCATCCCGAGGCGAAAAGGAGAGTACGACGTGTCCCGCGGGTTTCGAAACCCTGGGGTTTTGCGCAGCCTGCCGTTCGAACCCGCGGATGATGGAGGGCGTGTCCTTGAACAGAACGCCCATCCCGGCCAGGCAGTCGGCGCCTTTCCCGGGACCGAAAATGTATTGGACGGCTCCGCTGAAGGAACCGCCTTTCGAGAGTTTGGCAATCATGGCAGTTTGTCGATTCGGGTGAGCAGCGCATCAATTCGGTCGACCAACGCCGCCAAAGTGGCGGTATCGCGTCCATACCCGGCCACATGCGCCATGCGGGCGAGTTGGTTGAGGTTGTTCGCCATGCCGGTGAGCTGCCGCAGCAGGGTGAGCATCTCGGGAGTCATCCGGGCGCGGACGATGCTCCGGGCAAGGGCGCGCCGGGCGTATTCGGCACACACGAGACCGGCGACCCGTGCCTTGCGGCACAGGGCGTCGTAATCGGTCTCGGTCAGGCAGACGACCAGCCTTCGTTTGAGTCGTTCCGTTTCGGGTTTGGGCGGGCGGCCGCCTCGCGGGCGGTTCGGATTCTTCGGACTTTTCATCTGTGTAATGTATCATAGACCAGCGGGATGGATTCGGGAGGTTTCGGGTGTCTCGAAACATAAACTTGCTTTTATTACAACCCGGAATCTCCCTCCGCGGCTGCCGAAGCCAGTTTTTCGCCGAAAGCCTCCATTTCTCGGCCGATCACCGTCTCGGAAAATTTGGCGTAATGGCGGGTCATGTTGGTGTTCGAGTGTCCGAGGATCTTGGCCAGCACGTCGATCGGCATTCCGTATTCGACCGCCATGCAGGCAAACGTATGGCGGGCGCAATGCGTGGTCAGCACTTTGTCGATGTCGCAGACGATGGCGATCTCCTTCATAAAGGCATTCATCTTCTGGTTGCTCGGCAGGGGCAGCACCCGTCCGCGGGCTTGGCAGACTGCGTCGTGCTCGTAGCGGCGGAGGATCTCCAATGCCATCGGGAGCAGGGGAATGCGGCTCATTACGGCGGTCTTTTCGCGCGGCTTGTGGATCCACCAGCGTCCTTCGTCGTCGCGCGAGATGTGTTCGCGCCGCAGGTGGTCGGCATCGGCGAAAGCCAGCCCCGTCAGGCAGCAGAAGACAAAGACGTCGCGGATACGGGCCAGCCGGTGGTCGAGTTGCTTGCGGGTCAGGATTTCCAGCTCGCGGGCCGTGAGGTGCTCTTTGGCCTGCGCCTGATCCTCCTTGAGCTTGTAGTAGCGGAAAGGGTTTTTGGCAATCCATTCGTTGCGCAGGCAATAAAGCACGAAGTTGCGAAGACAGTCCATGACAGCTACGGCGCCGTTGTGGCGGCAGCGGTGTGCCGTTTGCAGGAAGAGGCTGAATCCGTCGAGAAACTCGTAGTTCATTCGCTCGACGGGAATATCCTCCTCCGGGCCGCGCTGGGCAAGGTACTGTTTCAGATAGCGCAGCAGCCGTTCGTACTTGTCGGCTGTCCGCTGGGTGATGCGCACGCCGACCTCCGCCTGCCGCCGTTGGACGTAGTCACCCAGTCCCGCAATCAGCATCATGGTGTGTTTGAGCGGGTTGAAGTAACGCTGCTTGATTTGCAGGGCATTGGCCTCGAAACCTTCGGCAAGCAACTTGCTGCGGATGTCGAGAATCTGTACACGGAATTCGTCCAGCATTTCGTTGATCTTCAACGACAGACGGCTGGTCCCCATCATCCGTTCTTTTCGCTGGTTCCACAGCTCGGGTCGTCCCTCGCAGTTGAAATAGATCTCCTGACGGAAACTGCCCGTTGTAATTCGGGCATAAATGGTTGCGAATCCGTCTTTTTTCGTTCTTCCCTTTCGCATCAGGAAGAGAATCCTGAAACTCTCTTGTCTCATGGTTTTGTAAAATTTAGAGGTTAACAAAACGCTGACAAGAAAAATCTATTGCGGTGCAAAATGCAGCAGTTCAATGCATTATAAGCAAAAAAGGTGGCAGTTTGCTCGCCCGGCTCCCGATTTGACCCCTTTGCCACCAAATTGCCACCCGAAGGTTTTCGGCGAAATACTTTTCGGTGACGGAGGTCGGGATGCTGGCCAATTCGGTCAATTTGTTGATATACAACTGTTTTGCGTTGTTATGCATCCGGGCTTCCACAAAAAAAGGAGCCTCGGAAAAGGCTCCTTTGTGCGGATAAAGGGACTCGAACCCCCACGCCGTAAGGCATCAGATCCTAAGTCTGACGTGGCTACCAATTACACCATATCCGCATCGGTAGGACAAAGGTAGATAAAAATTCACAAAACACAACCGGCACGGGCCATTATCCGGCTTTTTTGGTTACTTTTGTAAGTAATTTTTTAGACATGCCGCAACATATTACCCTTGTACTCACGCCGAAGCAGGCTGCCGATGCGACGTTTTACACCTCGCAGGCGGCGCGGCGCATGGGTGTCTCGGAGGCCGATATTGCTCTGGCGCGGGTCGTGAAACGGTCGATCGACGCCCGGCAGCGGCAGGTGAAGGTGAACCTGACGCTCGAAGTGTATGTCGACCGCGAGCCGCAGCCCGGGCCGGTGCATTTCGACTATCCGTCGGTCGACGGACGCACGGAGGTCGTGGTCGTGGGATCGGGACCTGCGGGGCTGTTCGCGGCGCTGCGGCTGATCGAACTGGGCCTGCGGCCCGTGATTCTGGAGCGCGGGCGCGACGTTTCGGCCCGCAAGCGCGACATCGCGCAGATCAACCGCAACGGCGCCGTGGACCCCGACTCGAACTACGCCTTCGGTGAAGGCGGAGCCGGGACCTTTTCCGACGGCAAGCTCTTCACCCGCAGCAAAAAACGCGGCGACTACAACAAGGCGTTGCAGACGCTGGTGTTTCACGGTGCGACGCCCGAAATTCTCTTCGAGGCCCATCCTCACATCGGAACCGACAAGCTGCCGGGCATCATGCAGCGTATCCGGCAGACGATTGTCGGAGCGGGCGGCGTGTTCCGTTTCGGGAGCCGCGTCACCGATTTGAAAATCGAAGGCGACCGGATAAAAGGCGTATGGTGCGGCGACGAACTGATCGAGGGAGCCGCCGTCGTGCTGGCTACGGGCCATTCGGCGCGCGATATTTACGAACTGCTCCACCGCCGCGGCGTGCGCGTCGAGGCCAAGCCCTTTGCCATGGGGGTGCGCATCGAGCATCCGCAGGCGCTGATCGACTCGATTCAATACCATTGCGAGACGCGCGGCGAGTACCTCCCGGCGGCCTCCTATTCGCTCGTGAGCCAGGAAAACGGCCGCGGGGTCTACTCGTTCTGCATGTGCCCGGGCGGGTTCATCGTACCGGCCATGACCGATGCCGCGGAGTCGGTGGTCAACGGCATGTCGCCCAGCGGCCGTACGTCGCCCTATGCCAATTCGGGGCTGGTCACGGAGGTCCGGCTTGCGGATTTCGAACATCTGCGTGCCGAATGGGGCGAGCTGGCGGGGCTGAAATTCCAGCAGCGGTTCGAAGAGTCGGCGCGGCAGCGGGGCGGGGAGCATCAGATCGCTCCGGCACAGCGGGTCGCCGATTTCGTGGCGGGACGCGCAAGCGGGTCGCTGCCCCGAACGTCGTACATTCCCGGTATCACGCCGTCGCGTCTGGACGAGTGGATGCCTGGCTTCATCGCGCAGGGACTGCGTCAGGGCATCGCGACCTTCGGCCGCCGGATGCGCGGGTACCTGACCAACGAAGCGGTGGTCGTGGGCGTGGAGTCGCGCACCTCGACGCCCGTGCGCGTGCCGCGCGACCCCGGGACGCTGATGCATCCCGAAACGAAGGGTTTGTTTCCCGCAGGAGAGGGGGCCGGTTACGCCGGCGGCATCATTTCTGCGGCGCTCGACGGCGAACGAATCGCCGAGGCGGTAAAAAATTATATTCGATAGCCGATGGAACCGAAAGTCAGCATTATCATTCCGGTCTACAATGTCGAGCCGTTTCTGGCCCGATGCCTGGACAGCGTGGTGGGACAGACCCTGCGCGGGATCGAGATCATCTGCGTCGACGACGGAAGTCCCGACCGGTCGATCGACATCCTGAACCGCTATGCGGCGCAGGACGACCGTATCCGGGTCATTTCGCAGGAGAACCGCGGCCTGGGCGGCGCCCGCAACCGGGGATTCGACGCCGCGACGGGCGAATTCATCCTTTTCGTGGATTCCGACGACTGGATCGACCCGGCTTACTGCGAGCGGCTGTACGAGGCCGCCCGGGAGGCGGAGGCCGACATTGCCTGCGCCTCGATGCTGAAGATCAGACCCTCCTATTCGAAATGGACGATTCATTATACGGAGCGGCAGGTGGCTGCCGAAGCGCAGGAGAAATTTCGCCTCTGCCGCTGCCCGCCCGATTTCTATGTGATGAACAAGCTCCTGCGGCGCGAGATGCTGTTGCGGCTGGGACTGCGCTTTCGCGAACGGGTCTGTTACGAGGATGTGGAATATACGATGCGCTTGCTGGGCGAAGGGGGTGTTCTGGTGACGGTTCCCGATGTCGTTTACCGCTATGTGGTCAACGGGGCGTCGATTACCAAGAGCCGCCAGACGCCGAAAAAGCAGCAGGACAAATATCTGGCCCACAAAGCCTTCGTGGCCTACGCCGACGCCCGCGGAATACGTCTCGACGCGAGGTTCCGGCGCATTACCCGCCGTTCGTTCGGCCGCTGGGGACTTACGTGGCTGAAAATCAAGGAGTGCGGCGACCGGGAGACCTGCCGGTTGTTCGATCTGATTCCGGTGTGGCGGAAACGTGTAACCGATAAACAAGCATGCGATGGACATTGATCTGGTATACCTTTGGGTCGATGGGAACGACCCTGTGTGGCTGACGAAGAAAAATGAATTTCTGCCGGCCGACAGGCAGGTGGACCCCCAGGTGGCGGGGGAGTGCCGCTACGTCGAGAACGACGAACTGCGTTATTCCCTGCGTTCGGTGGAGAAATTCGCGCCGTGGATACGCCGCGTCTACATTGTGACCGACGACCAGACGCCTGCGTGGCTCGATACGTCGAATCCGCGCATAAGGGTGGTTTCCCACCGGGAGATCATGCCTGCGGAGATTCTTCCCGTCTTCAATTCGTGCACCATCGAGCTGTTTCTGCCCCGGATTCCCGGTTTGGCCGAGCATTTCCTCTATGCCAACGACGACATGTTTTTCAGCCGCCCCGTCGATCCCGGGTTTTTCTTCGACTGGCAGGGCCGCCCCATCGTGCGGCTTAAGGTCCAGTCGCTGAAGAAGCACGACGACGACATCTATTGCCATACGATCCTCCGCATGCAGGATCTCGTGCGGGCGCGTTACGGCAGGTGCTCGTCGCTGGCTCCCCACCACAATGTCGACGCTTACTGCCGCAGCGATTTTCTCGAATGCTGCGAGACCTTCCGGGCCGAACTGGAGCATACGAAGCACGCCCGGTTCCGTTCACGCGACGACTGGCAGCGTGCCCTGGTGCTCTACGATGCGTTGGCGCGCGGACGCGCCTCGCTGCGCAAGGTGACCCGCTTCAACAAACTGCGCAACCCCTTGCGGCTGCTTCGTGCGGCTTTCGGCGCGGGTTGCGGCAGCGATTCGCGTTGCATTCCGGCTTATCTGCCTAATCTTGAATCTATTATGGAGAAATATGATCCGTCGTTGTTCTGCCTGAACGACGACGTGCGCATGACCGACGAAGACCGTATCCGGGTCCGGACGTTTCTCGACACCCGTTTCCCCGAAAAGTCATCGTTCGAAAAGTAGCGCGCGGCGAATTCGCTGCGACCGGGTCAGCCGCCGATGACGATGGCCGACCCTCTGCCGGTCTCGTAGGATATTTTCGGGGTAAGATGCCGGTCGAGCCCCTTCTCGCAGCGGGTCCGGTGGCAGCGGATGCTGTCTTTGTAACGCTGCTCGTTGCTGTTGCAGCCCGAACGTTCCGCCTGGTTGTGATGGAGGTGGAAAGCAACGCCCCGGAATTTCATGCAACGCTGATGTATCTCGCTGTTGTTTAGCCGTATGCATAATTCGGCGTCCTCGAATCCCCAGCCCTTGAAATCTTCGTCGTAGCCGTTTACGCGAATCAGGTCGTTGCGCCAGAATGCCATATTGCACCCACGGGGAGCGCGGGTCGGGCCGAACGTATGGTAGAGTATCGACATGATCGGGATTCGTACGACATTGTTGCTGCTGCGGATGCCTTTCATCAGCGGGGACAGCGATGTGATCTCCCCGCTGAGCACCTTGCGGGTCAGCAGTTCGGTGATGATGCCCCGGGAGCCGGTGACGAAGCATCCTTCCCGGGCGAAAAGCATGTGGTCCTGAATGAAATTCCGTTGCAGGATCAGGTCGCCGTCGATCTGGATAATGTATTTTCCTTTGCTGGCGGCAATGGCTTTGTTGCGGATGGCCGCCAGGCGGAAACCGTTATCCTCGTGCCAGATATGGCGCACGGGAACCGGCGAGATGTTCTCGAAGTGCTTTACGACATCGCGGGTGCTCATGCCCGATCCGTCGTCCGCAATCAGGATTTCGGAGGGCATGACGGTCTGTTGCATCACGCTGTCGAGGCAAAGGTAAAGCGCCCGAGGCCAGTTGTAAGTGGAAATGATCAACGATACTGTCATCGTACTGTAAAACTATTGGTTAGGTTAGGAGTTCGAGGATGGGCAATAGCGAGTGTGCAAAATCTCTGCCGGGGTGTTGCGCGGGGAGATTCTGGCCGAAAAGAAAATGACGTTGCTGAAATCATTTTGCAAAAGTAGCAATTTATCCGTTATGATCGTCATATCGCTCTTTTTATATATATAAATGCGCTTTTCGGCCGATACTGCATACCGGGTGGAAAAAAGTTTTTTAAGGTTTGGGTTGCGAGGGTGTTATGTGGTTGATTTACATGGGCGTATGAATTCTTGCCGGCTGGG
>OGLN01001907.1_pt1 | contig 13856 bp, 6 predicted proteins | sample 1572641 | NCBI WGS metagenome assembly OGLN01 (sample SAMEA2581903, study PRJEB24529) | metagenome | biome: Human gut stool | place: China | collected 2011
AGTATACGAACGGTAGGGGTTATCGGCTAAAAGAATCAGGGTACTACTGAACAATGTAATCAACAAGAACGTAAACTTTTTCATCACCATGGTACAGACATATTCATATATGCAGGCAAAGATAATATGTCTTTTCATAAAATAATAGTCCGCATGAGGGTTTTAACTAAACTGATATATGGCATTTTCAGCTTTAACCCCTGTAACCCGAAGAAAGGATATAAAGACCAAAAAATTCCTCTATTGTCTATGAAAGACCTCTTCTTATACACTATGCCCGCCTATTACTTTTACAGCAATAGACGGGCACATAGATGTATTATTCTCCTCAAAAAAATAAAGAAAATAAAGCTGTTTTATTAGTAACTCTGAAGCGTTATAATAGAACGTGCCGGAATCTGAACAGTCTTTCCACTTTTCACTTTTTCTACCGGTAGCAAATTCTCCCCTTCTTTATCCGAAGTACGATAAACCTGCCATTGTGCATTCCCTACTTTTTCTTTATCAATAGAAAACTCTTTTTCTTCATTAGCATAGTTAATCACTACCATCACATACGTTCCGTCCACGTTTTTATAAGCAGAACACATCAATCCTTGCTGATCGGTGTCGCCATCAGGAATCAGAGCTCCTGTTTGATCGAAAGCCGAAACGGACAATCGGACTGCTCCCGGACGGATAAAACGACTATAATTACCTAAAGCCCACATCAGTTTGGAGTCTTCTACTCTGCCATCTAAGAAATTATTGTCCGTAGTATATTCGCGAATCAATCCATCTTTATAATCGCCGCCAATAGCACGCCACCACTGCCAGCTTTCAGCTCTGGCATACACAATATCGTGATGAATGATACGTGCCACATAGAGCGCTGTCTTCATCGTATGATCGAAACCATTTCCACCACCGATTTCTTCATCATTACCCATGATGCAAGTCTCTGTTTGCCAGAAACCAACTTGATGTTTATCTAATGTATCCCGCAGCTGGCAGCGGATATTACGTAATTCACTTAACGGAGTTGTTGTCCAATAGCTATGACCGAGCATCAAACGGGGAACATTCGGAGTATCTCCCAAATATGTGTCCACACTATCCGGACAGAAGAAAGCCTGAATCTGATACCCCCGTTGCCAGTCCGTTTCGTGGGTACGGAACATACAACGATAATCGGAAGACTCATTAACCAAAATCTGTGTATCCATGTCCCGGTCTACAAACTCTTTGCTTAACAGACGAACCGTGCGGGCTACTTCCCTGTTTGTTGCCGGACAGCCTTCCTGCTTCGGACCGACCCAGTTCCAGTGTCCATCCGGTTCATTGAAAGGACAGATATAGTTGAACTTGATGCCATCGTGTTGTTCTACTCCCTGCACTACATCTGCCAGAAAACGAGCGTACTTTTCATAACAATCCGGTTTCAGGTTCGCTGTACCTCCACGGCCGGTATTGGTAGCCAATCCGTTCTGTGTGTAATATACGGGAGGCGAATTCAGAAAAGCCAGAAATTTGTTGACTCCCCGTTCTTTGGCCAGTTTCAGAAAGTTGCGTTGCCCCTGTTGCTTGTTCCAGTCGTATGTTCCGTCGGGATTCAGGAAACATTCGGCACGCATCCAGGGAGAAGCAATCTGACTGTTCTCTCCTTGTTCCGTACTACCTGCTCCAACGTTAAAACGCCAAAGTGATAAGCCGATACCTTTCGGCTGTCCGTTGGCGTTATTCTCCGTGCTGAACAGCCAGTCGGCCACCTGGTTTTGTTTCTCCTGCGGCCAAAGCCCGATGAATTGCATACTCCAGGCATCGGAAGCACTGAAGTATGCCATCGTCTGACAGGGTTGGTCTGTTTCTATCTGATAACGTATTTCGGGGGCAGGTTGGGAACATCCACCTGCCACACCGGCTATTGAGAAGAAGCCTAAAGCGGCTAAAATCTTTTTACCTTTCATTGTCTAGTCTAATACCTGTTGAAAACTGTTTTATTGAAGAGTATAAATAAAAGTAGATATACCTTTAGCAGGAACAACACCTTTATTATAGCTGGGCTCACGCTTCAAATCTTTTGCTTCTGAAGTAGTATACTGTTCAAATTCACCTACTTCTTTGCCCAATCCTTCAAATGTATTATTTATTTCCGCACGTTTATCAGTCATGTTAGTGTACACCACTACCAATTTATCTTTCTCCGGTGAAATATAGGCAGTAGCAAAGAAATCCTTTGTCTCTTCCTCCAGTTTCAAATCAACACGCTGATAACCCGGACGTACAAATGCACTATAATTACCCAGTACCCAAAGGTTCTTACTAGCTTTATAAGTGCCATTAGTAGCTAAATCGGCATAACTTTCGCCATCATTGCTATCAGGAGAAAGACGAATCAGATAAAAACGGCTTTTCTGACTCCAACGTTCACGGCTACAAGTAGTCCAGTATGACCAAGAACTTACATTAGCTGTTGCCAAATCCTGATGAATCACTTTTGCCATACTCAAAGCCAAGTCCATATAAGAAGCGTCACCATAGCTGGCATAATCTTCATAGTTCTCACTCAACATACTCCACTCCGTCTGATATACCTTCAAACCATATTGGTCTGCTTTGGACTTAACAGAAGAACGGACAGAGTACATATTGCTCCAGTTCGTATCCAGATAATAGCTATGCCCGCAAATCAATTTAGGCAAATGCGTAAGATTACCAATATAAGTACTTGTATTATTGGGGTTGAAAAAAGCCTCTATTACATTGCCACGGGCACTTCCCGCATCACCGTTTCCATATAGATAGTCCCACTTTCCTGCTTCAGCCAATAACATCTGGGTATTGGAAAGCCCTTTGGCTGTCAAACTCGCATCCAATGCTTTTGCTAACGTTGCCACTTCTGTATTCTGCCAGGCCGAACCTTCTTGTTCATTACCATTCCAGTTGTACTGCGGTTCGTTAACCGGACTAATATAACTAATATTATAGCCTTCATCAACAAAATGCTTGGCACAAGTAGCCAGGAAATCAGCAAAGTCACCATAATGTTCTGTCTTCAAATTACTGGATGACCCTTTATCCGAACGTGCTTGTCCGTTATAAGTATAGTATACAGGAGGTGTATTACTGAACAGTACGAATGACTCACAGCCATACTCTTTAGCCTTTTCCATAAAATATCTCCGCCCCGCAGATTTGGACCAATCATAACTTCCATTTGCACTTGTCAAAAAACAGTCAACGCGCCGTTCCTTCTTATCTGAAACAATGCCACTCGCATCTCCTTGTTCTTCCGAACCTCCTCCCAGATTGAACCGCCACATGGATAAACCGATGCCCTGCGAATTCCCTTTGTCATCAACTTCGCGGGAAAATAACAATTTTGCAATGGCTTCTTTATTGGAAGTACTCCAGTATTTGCCTACATATTCCATATCCCATGCATCGGAAGATGCAAAGCCGTCGATAGTCTGATATACAGTCGAGGCATCAATCGTAACATTGATAGTGGTATCGGTCGGTAGTTTAACTTCATATTCCGGCACGAATGTATATTCATCATTACATGCGCAAAGCCCTGCCGCCATGCATGAAAGTCCTATAAATAAATTTCTGTGTTTCATAATCATTTAATTAATTATATCCGGGATTCTGTACTATACTACCATTACTCTGACTAATCTCTGTGGTCGGAATCGGGTATACCAAGTCACGCTCTTCTTTGAAATCACGTCCCTTAGAGCTACTTTCCTTCTGATTTCCAAGCTCATACGTATCGGTAGATTCTTTTGTATTGTATATCACAAATGAACCGTTTGGTCCCATAATATCACTCATAACAGACTTTCCACTATCATTTTTCCAGCGACGGATATCAAACAGACGTTGGTTTTCCAATGCCAGTTCAAGACGACGTTCCTGACGTATCGCATCGCGAAGTTCAGTACCACTGGATTCTACCGGATCTAAGTCTACACGTTCTCTGACTTTATTTAAAGCCCAGCGAGCCTGTCCGTCATCTTTCAACACATTTTCAACTTCAGCATACATCAACAATACATCCGCATAACGTAGAATACGATAGTTCAATGGATTATGAGAAGCATCGTATGGTTCAGGACGTTGGGCATAAGGAATGTATACTTTACGAGTCACACGACCTGACTTATGCGAATCGGTCGAAACCGAATAAGGTACGGTAGAAGACCAATGGGTATCACCCGGCACACTGGTTGCTTTGTCTTTAATAATAGTCCATTTCAAACGTATGTCATCTCCTGCTGTCTTGAAAGCTGTCTCCAGATTGCTTGTCGGCAAGCCCCATGCCCAGCCACCGTCATCACGGGAACCACATACAACAGGCATTCTAAGTCCTAAATTATAGGCTATATCACTATTAGTCTGCACTTCAAACAGTGATTCAACACTATTATTATGAGAAATGCTCCACACATCTCCAAAATCATCCAACAAATCATACCCTTGTGATGCATGCCCATTCAAACCCATCACTTGTTCCAGCATATCCTCCGCTTCCTCATATTTTTCCTGATAAAGATAAGCTTTTGCCAATAGCCCTTGTGCTGCCCCTTTAGTGGCACGCCCTAAGTCGGCACTGGCATATTCACCTTTAACAGGTAATACATTAGCAGCATCTTTCAGGTCATTCTCAATCTGTGTGTACACCTCTGCTGCAGAAGCACGCTGAATCCCTTCTATCTCCGAAGGCATCTTCATCCCCAGTACTAACGGCACACCACCAAAGTATCTCACCAAATCAAAATATTGATAAGCGCGTAAGAATTTAGCTTCAGCCACATAACGATCTCTCAACGATTCGTCCTCAAACTCTACATCTGGTATTCTCTCAATCGCAATGTTACACCGCAATATACCCTTGTAACGATATTGCCAGAAGTTCTGACTACATTCTCCTCCACCATATGCATCACCTGTAAAAAAGGCCAGATCTTCATAAGCCCCCTGATCTTCACCAGTATTACCGACCCACATATCATCCGTACACATATCACCGCACAAATAAAATTTCTGTACCTGCCACCAGTCATCCCAGAATATGGATTGATAACATCCTGTAATCTGCTGCTTACATTGATCTTCATTCACAAAATACTCACTCAAGTCCTGCTGACCGAGTACTGGCGTATCCAGGAAATCCGAACAACCGGCTAATGACAATGTAGAAGCGGCTATAGTCAAGCCTAAAATATATTTTTTCATACTCTTATCTCTGTTAATAGCATTAGAAATTCATATTGATTCCAAAAAGGTATGTACGCGGGTTAGGATACCCTGCCCAATCAATACCCGACTCTGTTACTTTTCCTTCAGTACCTAAGGCAGCAGCTTCAGGGTCCATTCCTGAATAACCGGTAATAGTGAACGGATTCTGTGCCGAGAAAGACAGGCGCAATGAAATTTTCTTCGTCCATTTCTTTGGCAATGTATATCCTATCTGCAACTGCTTGCAACGTAAATAAGAACCATCTTCCACATAGAAAGAAGAAACACGTGTCCAGTTCTGATTGGCATCATTGTACGACAGACGGGGTAAATCATAGCTTGTTCCCTCACCGTGCCAGGAAGCATTGTAGGTTCCGGCATATACATTCTCACCCGACACTCCCGAATAGCGTCCTTTAGTCGTGTTGTATACATCGTTTCCTATTGTACCATAGAAATTGGCTGCAAAGTCAATATTCTTCCATGCTAAACGGGCATTAATACCAACCATAAGATCTGGAAATGCATTTCCAATAAAAGTCTTATCATTATCATCCAGCTTACCATCATGGTTCAAATCCTTGAAACGAATATCTCCCGGTTGAGCATTGGGTTGAATGACTGTTCCATATTCATCGGTATGTGCATTTACTTCAGTCTGATTTTGGAAAATACCATCAGCCACATATCCATAAAAACGGCTGATCTCACCACCTTCTTCATTACGTATGATGTAATCTCCATTAAAACTTCCGGCATTAATCGGAGTAGAACCCAATAGTTTAATAGCTTTATTTTTAACGGATGACAGGTTCAATCCAATTCCATAATCAAAATCACCTTTACGATCTTCCCAGTTAATAGAAAGTTCCCAACCCGTAGCTCTCATTTTACCTACATTCTCCCACATCTGTCCATTCCACATCGGGAACCCTAAAATCAGCATATTATCTTTTTTCAGCAGCATATCATGGGATTCCTTACGGAACCATTCTGCAGTCACCGACAAACGGTTTTTCAAAAATGCCATATCAATACCGATATTATAATCTTCTACAGTTTCCCATCGAATCAATGAGTTACCAATCGAACCTACCGCTGTACCAATCTCACGATTACCACCAAATACATAATCGGCAGCTCCAATAGTAGACTGATAAGCCGAATTGTCAATATTCTGATTACCCACACGTCCCCATCCTGCATGAATCTTCAAGTTATCAAAGATATGCTGTTTTTTCATGAATGGCTCTTCTGAAATACGCCATGCCGCAGATACTGCCGGAAAAGTAGCGTATTGATTATCTTTCATGAATTTAGAAGAACCATCTACACGGATAGAAGCAGTCAAATAGTAACGGTCGTTGTAATTATACATCACACGTCCCAGATAAGAGATCAATGAAGAATAGGCATTCACGCCTGCCGTCTGCGGATTCTGCGTACCGGCTGAAACATAGTGCAGGTTCTCTTCATTGGTAGGAGTACGTTCTTTTGACCCTTCCAACCAATATTCCTGGAAACGTTCCATCGTATAACCAGCCATCACATTCAAATTGTGTTTATGATTAAAACTCTTAATCCAGTTTATTGTATTTGTCCAGTTCCAGTCCACCCAATTATCGGTTTTACGATATGCTTTGCTGTAATCGGATTTCTCTAATGTATCGATATTGAAAGAAGGAGTAAACTCATCTGAAATACGGAAACGGGCATTGACACCAAACTGTGAACGAATAACCAAACCTTTAATCGGTTCAATATTTACATACGGATTGGCTAATAAACCATATTCATCACTATGTTTATCCATACGAGCTAATTGTGCAACCGGATTCCACACCAAGTTGTTGCTGGAACGGGCATAGTTGTCGTATTTATTTGTCGTCCATTCACTTTGAGGACGCATGATCGGAGTTGTGGGGTCCATAGCCATTATATTACCCAATAAATTGGGAGTATCTGTCCAATTTTCATATTTCGGGGTAAAGTCAATACCTGCTTTTACTATACTATTAAAAGTATATTCCATACTGAAACGAGCTGTCAGCTTTTGCCAGTTACCTACAGTGTATTGTGAGTCTTGTCCGAAATAACCAATATTAGCAGAGTAAAGCAACTTATCCGTACCTCCGGAGAAATTAAAATTATAGTTATGAATCAGTGCTGTCTTCTTCATGCTTTCATCCCACCAGTCAGTACCTTCCGCATCTGTTATATTCTCCTTGCTGTTATAACGTGGCTCTGCATTATCATTAATATAACGCGCTTTGAATACATATTCATATTCGGAAGCTTTTGCCATCTCCGGTTTCTTCAACGTCTGAAAACCGGCAGAAGCTGAGAAACCGAATTGGGTAGCTCCCTTTTTACCTTTCTTGGTAGTAATAAGAACAACGCCGTTAGAACCACGTGTACCATAAATAGCTGCTGCTGAAGCATCTTTCAGCACTTGCATGGATTCAATATCGTTCTGGTCAAGAAAATTGATATTGGTTCCCACCGGCATTCCATCAACAACATACAACGGGTCAGAACCATTGACAGTAGATACCCCCCGAATAATAACACGAGGCGAAGTACCCGGACCGCCGCCACCGGTAATCTGCACACCATTAATCTTTCCCTGCAAAGCATTCATGGCATTACCGCCAGTCAGTTTTTTCAGTTCATCTCCTTTGATAGCAGATATAGAGCTTGTCAAGTCACTCTTCTTCACTGCACCATAACCGATAACAACTACTTCATCCAAAGCTTGTGTATCATCTTCCATGACTACATTAATGACATTCTTTCCATTGACTTTGACTTCTTGTGTCTTATACCCAATCATGGAAAATACAATAGTCGCATCTTTAGGAACATTAGTCAGTGTATAGTTTCCATCCAGATCCGTGACAGTACCATTTGTAGTACCCTTCACCAGAACAGTCAAACCAATCATTGGTTCTTTATCACTAGCTGCAATAGCAGTACCAGTCAGATTTCCCTGCTGAGCATAAAGGTTCAGCGCAAAGAACGATAATAATAAAAATAGATATCGTTTCATGTTTTTATGGTATTATTTTAATTATTTCTTCAGTAATTTAGACTGAACAAGATGTGTATCAAATATAAAGGTGTATTTACCTGCGGGTACCTTTTTAGATGAATCATTCGTGTTAGTAGCAAATGATTCGTTTTTACCGTCAAAACGCCAACCTGGCTCCAGCCAATCGCCATTGGCATTATAGGGAGTTATTGTCACGTCAAAAGAATCTTGTTTACTCCAAGTCAATTCTGCAGTGAGACAATGCGGATTGTCCGGATCTTGAGTCAATTCATAGACATTCTTAGGTCCGTCCCAGCCTTTGGCACCATCAAACCATCCGCCAACGAATCCCATTTTAAGTCCGTCAATAATTGGTGTTCCCGGAGAATAAGCTTCTACTGTATAGGTTCCTTCTTCTGTATTAAAGTTTATTTCATAATAGCTCTTTTCAGGTAGAATAATCGGCTGTACATCTTCAGAAATGCCAGTTAGTTTTCCCGGATTATTTTTGTCATCACCAAAACAGATGCTAAAACTATATTTGCTTGTAATGAAACGGATCGGGGTATTTGGAGCAGGTGAATAACAACGAGCCTTATAGGTGAAATTCGTTACTCGTTCTATAGGCATTGGAACTCCCCATACGTCATTGCCTGTTAGCAATTTGCTGTCTGTTCCTTCAAAATCAACCAGATACATATTCTCATAATCTTTCACTCTGGAAACGAGTACTGAATAGTTCTTTTCCGCAACATTGCCAAAAGTATCAACAGCGCGTATAACCAACGTATAGGTCCCAGTCTTATCAGAAGGAAATACAACAGTAGTATTCAATGTTCCCTTCTTCTCTCCTTCTTCAATATCCTGACGTTCCAAGATTTCCAAATCAGGAACAGCTAATTCCAAATAATCCAATTCCTTATTATCTTCTGCAGTGAACCGGAATGTTTTAGAAGTGCCTTCAGACAACACTATATTAATATTATCACTTAAAAGACCAATAGACGGAGTCAAGACTGGTTCTGTATAATCACCATCCATCGTAATCAGGACATCGCTTGTTGCTGTACGCCCACCTAAATCTGTAACTGTTACCTTTATAGTAAAACTGTCACCTTTCGTTTTTTCAGGAATAGTGAAACCATAATTCAGATTATACTCATACAATGATTCTGAATAAAGAGTTGACAATTCAATTGTCTTGTCCAAGTAAAGCTCTGCACATTGTAGATTAATAGAACGAATACCATCTTTATCCACAATTTTACCTGCAATTTTGAATTCATAGCCTGTCAATGTACGGATATGATCAGATGTTAATTCAAGAGTTGGAGATTGTCCGTCTACATCTCTATAATCCTCATCGTCACTACATCCAACCAACAAGGTCGCTACTGAAAGGAAAGTCCACAAAACCGTGCTTTGCAACAATTTAGCTTTCATAATAATTAGTATTTAATGATTAATATTATCTCGGTACGACTTCTCAATATATAAAATATCGGCAAATCGACATGACAAATGTAAACGATTCCAACTATATAAACCGATAAAAATCATGCAGAGAAGCTATATAAATCGTGCAATGCACGATTTGCATACTCTAAATAAAATATTTATTCCTATTTTTGAGCTTGTAAATGAAACGAATAATTACGAATCATGAAGAAACACATTGCTTCTATTTTATTTCTGTGTCTGCTATCAGTTTCTCAATCAATAGCTCAATCCCATTCTATCAAACGATTGGGCATTGAACAGGGATTATCTAATAATTATGTGATTAGTATCGCACAAGATAAACAAGGCTTCTTATGGTTTGCTACGGAAGAAGGACTTAATAAATTCGACGGGACCCGTTTCATGACCTATTATAAGAATGACTTATCGCAAAGTAGCCAAGGAATCACTGGTAATGAACTCAATCGGGTATACGCTGACAATAAACGTCCCATTATATGGATAGCGACTCAACGGGACGGATTAAATGCATATAATTACAACAAACAGGTATTTACAGCTTATTCACATAATCCGGACGATCCTCATAGTTTGATTACAAATGATGTAACAGACATCGCTCCTTCTGCTCAACACGAAGATGGCCTGTGGATCAGTACTTATTATAGAGGCATAGAATATCTCGATATTAACAGTGGGCAGTTCACTCATTATAACAAGAATACAGTGCCCGCCTTATCTTGTGAACAAACATGGACTGTGTTGGACGGAGGAGACGGGAATCTATACATCGGCCATGTCGGCCACGGATTCAGTATTCTTTCTCTCAAAGATAAAAGTGTAAAAAACTTCCAGAATCATTCGGACGACCCGAAGAGCCTGCCCGGTAATGATGTACGATGTCTCACTAAAGACACAAACGGTAATATATGGCTAGGGACAGATAAAGGCCTGGCTCTTTTCAATGTTGCCGATCAAAGCTTTATCACTTTTAAGAATAACAAAAATGATAGATATGCAGCCTTATGCAATCGGATATTAGCTATTAAACAATTAAATGACGGCAAACTTTGGATCGCTTCAGAGCTTAATGGCATTACTATACTGGATCTCAAACAAAGTATGTTTCTCTCACCCGAACAGATTTCCCTCGAATATATTCAGGAAGGTGATGATAGTCGAAGCCTTTCCAATGCAAGTGCCCGGTGTATATTCCAAGATTCTTTTGACAACATCTGGATAGGCACATGGGGAGGAGGAATCAATTTTATCAGCAGAAAGCCACCCTTATTCACAACATTAAGTTATTCTCCGATTCCTAACAATGAAAACAGCCTGAACAATAAAGTAGTGAGCAGTCTCTGTACCGACAGACAAAGACGTATATGGATTGGAACAGACGGAGGTGGTATCAATGTATTTGAAGGGGACAAACGTATTGCTATTTACAGAAAAGAAACAGGAGACATCCCCTCGAATTTTATATTGACCGCTTTGCAGGATTCAAAAGGAAATCTATGGTTCGGTTCTTTTCAAGGAGGAATCAGTTATTATGATACTCGGAATAAAAGATTTCGTTCCATCTCTCTCATGGGACAGTACAATCAGGATGTCCGTACGATCTACGAAGATACTCAACACAATATCTGGGTAGGATACAGCGGAGGAATCATTGTATTGAATCCCCTTAATATGGAAATTATCCGACACTACAACACAGAAAACAGTGAACTACATAGCGATTTCGTACGTTCTATAGCTCAAGATGAGAAAGGGCGCTTCTGGATTGGAACCTTCGGAGACGGACTTGGCGTATACACGCCTGATCTACAGAAAATCAAGACCTTTGTCCAAAGGGATGGCTTCTGTTCCAACACCGTCAATCAGATCATACAGGATAAACACAAAAGAATGTGGATAGGGACAGGAGAAGGACTAGTCTGTTTTCCTTCAACCAATGTATTAACCTACAAAACATATCAACGAAAAGATGGTTTAACCAATACAAATATCTGTGCAATAACCGAAGACAAGAAGGGTAATATATGGTTTAGCAATAATAAAGGCGTTAGTTGTTATGTTACAAGTAAAGACTGTTTTTACAATTATGGCCACTCTGATGATGTTCCGGCAGGAAGTTTCTCAAGCGGTTGTGTAACACAAAATAACAACGGATGGATCTATTTCGGTTCTATCAATGGCGTATGTTGCTTCAATCCTGACATTGCAATGAATGAACAACCCACTCCATCGGCCGTTATTACGGAAATGAAAATACTCGGACGGTTAAGCAATCTGGAAAATAATGACATGATTATCAACTTGTCCAAAGGACAGAATGTAGAATTAAGTCATGCGCAAAATAGCTTTGGACTTACATTTAACGTACAAAACTATTCACTAGTCAACCAAGTGGAATATGTTTATATGCTGAAAGGGCTTGAAAACTCATGGTACACCGTCAATGAGAACAACAGCGTCACTTTCCGAAACATTCCTCCGGGAAAATATGAATTCCTCATCAAAGCAAGGGTACATAATCAGGAATGGCCGGAAGAAGCTACTTCACTTACCATCCGTGTCAATCCCCCTCTTTGGCTGACATGGTGGGCAAAGCTTATCTATATTTTGGTATCTATCAGCATCATTTATCTTATCCTGCATGCATATAAAAAGAAGCTGGATTTGGAAAGCCTCTATACGCTGGAAAAGAAAAACCATGAGCAGGAACAGGAATTGAACCAGGAACGTTTGCGGTTCTATACTAATATTACCCATGAGCTGCGTACGCCATTGACCTTAATCCTCGGTCCTTTGGAAGATATGCAAAAAGAGACCTCACTTCCGGCAAAACAAGCCCAGAAGTTATCTGTCATCCATCAGAGTGCACTACGGTTGCTCAACTTGATTAATCAAATACTGGAATTCCGGAAGACAGAGACACAAAACAAGAAATTGTGTGTCAGCAAAGGCAATATCGCTCCTCTGATCTATGAGATAGGGCTTAAATACAAAGAACTAAATCAAAAGACCAAGATTGATTTCCAAATTCAGATAGAGAAAGAAGAAATGCTCCTTTTCTTTGATAAGGAAATCATTACCATCGTTTTGGACAACCTGATTTCCAATGCGATCAAATATACGGAACAGGGACGCGTCACTCTAAGTTTGTATCAGACAATGCGCAATGAAGTTGCTTATACGGAGATAAAAGTCAGTGACACGGGATATGGAATTTCTGCTGAAGCCCTGCCACATATTTTTGACCGTTATTATCAGGAAAGCGGCAAGCATCAGGCATCCGGAACAGGCATTGGCTTGGCCCTAGTGAAGAATCTGGTCACCCTGCATGAAGGAGAAATCCGGGCAGAAAGCATACAAAACGAAGGAAGTACTTTCTATATCAGCCTATTGACGGATAATATCTATCCCAATGCTTTACACGCAGATTCTACAGAACCGATTCAAGAAGATACGAATCAGGAAGCAAGCCTTGAATATCCACAAGAAACCACACTGGATATCGGTAAACCGATCCTGTTGATTGTAGAAGACAATGAAGAGATACAGAAATATATCGCCGAGTCCTTTGCCGATTCGTTCGAAGTACTCACCGCCTACAATGGAGAAGAAGGGAAGCAACAAGCTCTTAGCCGCATCCCGGATATTGTAGTCAGCGATATTATGATGCCTGTCATGGACGGTATCACTCTCTGCCGGCAATTGAAAGAGGACGTACGGACCAGTCATATCCCTGTCATCTTATTGACAGCCAAGGATTCTCTGCAAGACAAAGAAGAAGGATACGAGGTAGGAGCCGATTCTTATCTGACAAAGCCTTTCAGTGCTTCTCTGCTGCGTAGCCGTATCAATAATCTGCTGGAATCAAGAAAGAAACTGATAGCTCAATTCCAGACACAATCCGTTCCGGGCAATCAGGCAGATTTAAAAGAAAAACGTATCGTAATCGCCGAAGCTCTAAGCAAGCTGGATAATGAATTTATTGAAAAAATCACCCTTTTAATCGAAGAAAACCTCTCTTCGGAGAAGATTGATATTACCTATCTTTCAGACAAGATGTGTATGAGCGGTTCCACCCTCTACCGGAAAATGAAAGCACTGACAGGATTATCGACCAACG
>OGLN01001908.1_pt1 | contig 13834 bp, 9 predicted proteins | sample 1572641 | NCBI WGS metagenome assembly OGLN01 (sample SAMEA2581903, study PRJEB24529) | metagenome | biome: Human gut stool | place: China | collected 2011
GGTTCCTGATGGAGTCGTTTTAGTCAGTGTTCTCAGTGTTCACCGGCACCCCGGCCCGGCCGAGGCCGCGGATGACGCCGAGGCCGCCGTGGTGCAGCACGTTCGGATCCAGCTTGAACACCACCGCAGGTGTGGTGGTGTCGAAGCCGCGCGGTTCCGGGGCACGCATGGCGCGCTCACACGACCTGCCGGTGCGGGGCCAGGTCGAACTGGTAGGTCGCGTCCAGCACGCGGGCGCAGTCCGCGGCCCACGCGTAGTCGAAACCCGGGTGCACGGTGTGCACCACCACCAGGTCCCAGTCCGCGCCCCGCGGCTGCGGCGCGCTGGTGAGCCGTTCGCCGTCGGACAGCTGCACCTCGTCGATCAGCGGGTCGTGGTAGGCGACCTCGACCCCGCGCTCCACGAGACCGGTGATGATCGGCAGCGCCGGGGACTCCCGCAGGTCCCGCACCCCCGCCTTGTAGCTCACCCCGGCCAGCAGCACCCGGGCGCCGCGGGACGCGAGGGCGTGCGCGCTGCGCAGGCCGAGGCCGGAGTTCGCGCCGGTGATCAGCACATGCATCAGCAGGTCCCTCCGAACAGCTTCAGCTTCAGAAGCAGCTGCTTCATTTCCTCCACATTCAGCCGCCGCGTATTGTGGGAGGTGTACTGCTCGATCTTTCCGAGTTCCGGATTGCCCTTGCTGAAATAGTTGTCGTAATTCAGATTCCGGTTGTCCGCCGGAATGCGGAAGAATCCCGGCAGATCCTCGGCCCGCAGCATTTCTTCCGCCGTGACGAGCACCTCAAAGAGCTTTTCGCCGTGGCGCGTGCCGATGGTCGTCACACCGAGGTCGGAGCCCTTCAGCTCCAGCACAGCCTGCGCCAGCGTCTCGATGGTCGCGGCAGGCGCTTTCTGCACGAACAGGTCGCCCTGCTCGCCGTGCACAAACGCATACAGAACAAGATCAACTGCGTCACTGAGCGTCATCATGAAGCGGGTCATATTGGGATTTGTGATAGTCAGAGACTTGCCCTCGCGGATCTGATCGCAGAACAGCGGAATGACCGAGCCGCGGGAGGCCATGACGTTTCCATACCGGGTCAGGCACAGGATCGGGTCCCCCGGAAGCATCTGCCGGGAGCGGGCGATCACGTTTTTCTCCATGACGGCCTTCGTCATGCCCATGGCGTTGATGGGATAGGCGGCCTTATCCGTGGACAGGAAGATCACCTTCTGCACATGGTTGGCCATGCAGGCGGAGATCACGTTGTCGGAGCCGATCACGTTGGTCTTGACTGCCTCCATGGGATAAAACTCGCAGGATGGCACCAAAGCGGCCGCATGGAACACATAATCCACACCGCGGAACGCATTCAGAATAGAGTTGTAATCCCGCACATCGCCTATGTAGAATTTGATTTTCTCCGCGTACTGCGGATACAGCTCCTGATAGAAATGCCGCATATCGTCCTGCTTCTTCTCGTCCCGCGAGAGAATGCGGATCTCCGCAATATCCGTCGCCAAAAACCGCCGCAGCACCGCATTCCCAAACGACCCGGTCCCGCCGGTTATGAGGAGGGTCTGGCTACAGAATGAACTCACAATTAAGAACTCCTTTTCATTCGTTTCGCAAGAGGATCACAAAATACAGGTTTCTCCGGAGCAGCGGCCGGCTATTGCCCTTCCCTGTCAGGTTCCAGCCGAAATACACACCTGACCAGCCGTGCGCCGGCGGCCCCCGCCTTCTCGGCTGCGGCGCTGACGAGCTTCTGAACGGAAAGAACCGCAAAGACTCTTTGTCTGAGAAATTCCAGCGCCGCACAGATCAGGAACACCGCGGCTGCAATTCCAATCAGAATCACAGCCAGAAACGGACTTTGCGCAAACCGGTCAGGCCGCACCAGCTGCCGCCAGAGGAGCTCCCGCACCTCCGGCTGATCGTGGATCAGATACACGCCAAAGGTAAGCTGCGACAGTAGCGCGACAGTCTGCTGCACATACCAGCTTGAAATATGAAGTCCTTCAAAAAGGCGGAACAGGCAGGCCGCGGCGAGGATCATTGTGACCGAATTGTTCGTCAGAAAAATATCTGCCCCCATCGCCCTTCCTGCGATTTTGACCGTAAGCTCCGGAATCACGATTTTCCATGCCGCCGCAAACAGGCAGAGGACTATCATGACGCAAAGCAGGCATTTTCTTGTCCTTCTGGGCGAATAAAGTCGGAAATATGCGGCAAGCACATATAGAAAAACAAACAGCAGCGGGTCTATTTCCTCCATGGAGGTGAATTTCTCCCAGAAAAACACGTTCTGGAGCGCGATATAGACCGCGAAAAACGCAGCCAGAAACGCGGCATGCTGTCTTTGACGCATGGAATGGATCGCGGCGTTTAAAAACGGCGTCAGCAGATACAGCAGAAGATAGGCTGTTACGAACCAGTATCGCCGCTGCGTAAACGGCAGGCACGCCTTTGCCAGAGCGCTCCACCGAAAGGTGACGGCTCCGCCGGCGCACAGCAGCAGATACGGCAGAAGCGACCAGAAAAGCGCCTGTATCCAAAGCGAAACCGCCTTTTTCAGGCGAACCGTATGTGTACAGAGGAAGTAGCCGCTGAGCATCACAAAGCAGTCAACATGGACGGAAAGGAATGCGCGCATGACGTTGACCAGATAAGAATTCAGGCTCCGCGGGGCCAGTGATTCCAGCACCTGTCCATGGATGATCGCGTGGCCCAGCACGATCAGAAACATGCAGAACACGCGCAGCGCATCCAGGGACACGTTCCGCTCCGGCACATGGGGTTTCTCTAGTTGTTGACCAGGCACCGCTGTCCGCCTCCTGTCGTTTTTTTCATCCGTCGCTGTGCTGTATGGTTCTCAGTCCGGCGATCTGTCCGAGGTTCCTGAAAAACCGTCTCAGGTTCGGGAGCCCTACACACAGCAGGTATCCGCCCGCGGTGAGGATCAGCATCCAGAGATACTGCATGCCGCAGGCGCGCAGCCGACGCTGTATGCCGGAAAACAGCAGCACCCCTCCGATGCACTCCGCCGCGAAGCGCAGAAGGAATCTGCAGTCAAACAGCCCACGGATCGTTGTGTGGAGCTCTCTTGCGCTGTAGTGCAGGATTGCGCCGCCCAGACCGAGCGAAACCAGCAGCGTGGCCAGCGCCGGTCCGGCGATCCCAAGCAGCCGGTAGAGCAGGATATTCAAGACAAGATTCGCGCCCAGACCGAGAAAGCCCAGCCGCATGAGAAGTCTGGTCCTTCCCGAGGCGGTCAGGATCAGAGTGATGCTTGCAAAATGGAAAATATCGCTGATAATATAAATACGGAAGACCGGGAGCCCGCTGAGATACTTTTCGGAATACAGCAACTCCATAGCCTGCGGCGCTGCCGAGAACACGCTGAGTGCCAGCAGCGCGGTGGAACTGTAAGACAGCTCCAGATACGCGCGATAGGTTTCTGTCGCCCTGACGTATTGCTTTTCCACGATTTGCCGCGTGATATGCGGAAGCAGCACGGTCATAAACGATATGAGCAGGATATCAAACGGCAGGACCTTCGCGGCATTGGAATAGACCGCAAGCGTCTGCGTATCCGACATGGCGGAGATCAGATACTTGTCCATATCACGGTTAATGGTATTCACAAGCGTAAATACGGCCATCGGAACGCTGTATTTCAGGATGGCCGGTGCGAGTCTGAAATCACAGGAGGCGAGGCGGATGCGGCAGCCGGAGCGTCTGAGCGACCACAGGAAAAACAGAATCTGCCCGACGCTCAGCATGACCGATACCGCAAGGATCAGCCCGATCCGCTTCAGGTACATCCCCGCCGTTACAGCACAGGCCAGCTGGGCAAGCGAAATGACAAGGTTCCGGAGTGCGAGCTGCCACGCCTTTCCGACGGAAACGAAAAGCACCTGCAAAAGAGAAATGCCGTTCTGGAGCAGCGGAAGAATTGCGGCAAAGACCAGAAATTTCCGCAGCTCCGGGTTTCCAAAATATTCGCAGACCGACCCTGCCAGCAGAACGATCATAAGTCCGGCAAGCACGCCGACGCAGCATTGCAGCGTCAGGATCGTCGCGACGCAGGCCTCCCGTCTTTCCGGAGCCGACGTTCCGCAGTAATAGAAGTTGATCGCATCGATCAGACCCAGAGATGTGATAGACGCTGTTGTTGAAACAATGAGCAGCACCTGCGAGTAGGTTCCATATGCAAATGTCGTGAGATGTGCGGAGAGGATCCGCGTTGTGATCAGGCTCAGGCACATGGTCATCAATCTGACCAGCGCGAGAAGCGCCGCGTCCCCCGCCGCGTTGCCGTCAAGCCGGTGAAGCTTATTCATATCTGTTGTCCCCCGGCGCCGCACAGCTACAGGGCTTCGATCTCCTGTCGGACATATGCGGCGGTCGTTTCACGATTGTGATTTTTCAATCCAAGCTGTTTTGCGCGGTCCGCATATCGGGTACGGAGCGCCGGGTCCCGGATCAGCTGCGAAAGACCGTTTTGCAGCTCGGAGCGGTTCACAGCTACAAGCGCGCCGTTTTCCCGCTTCAAATACTCCGCCGATGCGCTGTCCGCCGGTGCATAGCAGAGCACCGGACGTCCGGCGCATAAATACTGCGCCAGCTTGGTCGAAAACGCGTACCGCAGTCTGGAGGCGATCTCCGCCTGAAAGCTTTCGACATGGAGCAGGATATCGGACCTGTCCGCAATGCCGCGCAGCGACTCCGACGGAACAAAGCCATGGAAGCGGATGTTGGGGTGCTGCGCAAATCTGATTTTGTCCGCTTCCTCTGCCCTTCCGTAGATATCCAGCTGCAATTGGGGTGTGACCGCTGAAAGCGCGTCGGCGGCCTGAAGCAGCGAGTCTGCCCGGCCAACGCCGAGGTTGCCGAAATACGAAATGACCAGCGATCTGTGCGGACGGTATTCCGGGCAGGCGCAGACGGCGCTGTTATACGCAATGATCTGCCGGGCGGGCGGCGCATAGCGTTCCGCGTACCCGTTCATGAGCGGGACGGAGTTAAAGATGACCAGCGAAGCGGCCTGGTGCAGCCTCCGGTACAGGCACTCTGCCCGGCGGTAATAGGCGCGTTCGAGCCCCTTCCGCTCCTGAGTGTCAATGAGGCGATAGGCCTCCCCGTTGTAGAGGACAAGCTTTGTGGCGGTGCGCCTGAGCGTTTCCAGCACGAGCCGGTCCATGAAAATGCTCTCGCCGACCATATATACCACTGTGGACGGCGCAATATCGTCGATCCACCGGCGCAGCGCCCTGTGCCCCCATGGGCTGATCTGCCACAGCAGCTCCCGCAGCCATTTCAGCCAGAACTGATACTTCCGCCGCTTCAGCCATAACGGGATCCGGGCCGGAGCCTTGCCCGCTGCCCCTGACGTGCGCAGGGGGGCAGCCACCGCTTTTTGGGTGTCGGCGCGGAAGCTGTGCTGCGCCCGTTTTCCCGCAAAAGCGGCCAGCATCTGCATGTCCGTCACGCGGAAATAATTTTCCGCCGACGAAAAGTCGGGAGGTTCGACGTCGCAGTAAAACTCCGCCTTTTCCGCAGCGCTCCACGCGCACAGAAGATTTTTCATTGTGATCCCGTTCGCGTTTTCGTCCGAAAACCCGTTGTGTGAAAACAGCAATATTCTGCTCATCGGCTTTCCCTCCTTCATATGAGCATGGACACCAGCGCGAGAAAGATCAGCGCATACGTCGAGGTCGAGAACAGTCCTGCAAGGCTGAAAAACAGGATTCCTGTCAGCAGCAGCGGATAGTATGTCGTCAGAACGGAGCGCTTCCTCCGTATGCCGGACGTTTCTGCGTCCATCAGCCGCACAAAGCCGAGGATCTCGCCAAAAAAGATCAGCAGGCCGAACAGGCCGAGGTGGTAGAGGATCTCCAGATAGAGATTGTGCGGGCCCAGTCCGAGATAGCCCGCGTCCAGCCCATAGCCGAACAGGAAGGAGGGCGCGGTTCGCATGATCGCGTTCCAGTAACGGATGTGCAGCTCCGTCCGGCCTGTCGTCAGATCATCCAGTGTGGCTGCCGTTGTGAACCTGTGGACAATGGTCTTCAGCGGAGACCCCTCTGTTTGCAGCGCGATCCAGATCACAAGCCCTGTTGCAGCGATGATCGCAAGGGCGGGCAGGTATCGTTTCCTTCCGAACAGCAGAAGGATATATACGATGTAAACCAGAACGATCAGGAGCAGGAACGTCTTACTGTAGGTCAAAAGGCCAAATACCGTAAAACACGCCCCCATTGCCAGAAACGCGGCCTGCCCAAGCTCCCCTCTGAGCCGGAGCGTAATGAGCAGCGCCAGCGCCGCGACCAGCAGGGACATATAGTAATTGGGGTCACGGAAAAGTCCGGTGAACCGCAAATGGGAGCTTGCCCAATATGCGGGGACCTCACGGCCCCGTACTGCCGCCAGCTGGGCGGTATTGCGGAAGACAAGCGCATAGATCGATGTGACCAGCAGCGCCGCCAGAAACGCTTTGACCAAAATAATTGCAGTCTGCCTGCTTTGCCCGCGAAGGATGATCCGAAGCAGCAAAAGCTGGCTGAAGCACAGAACCAGATTCGTGTACCCGCTGTTCATCCGAACCAGCAGATAGGTAAACTGGAGCACCAGAAGCAGCGCAAGCATATCGAGCCGGAGCTTTTCCGTGCTGATGAACCATAACGCGGCAAAGAGGCAGAGATAGGGGAGGAACATCGTTCCGTTCCACTGGAAAAGCAAAGAAGCCGCAGCCAAAATGCAATAGTCCGTGCTGAATGCGGCGGGGCCGTAGCGGATGATCCTGACGACGCAGATCAGAAGCGCCAGAAGGTTCAGATAGGGAGAAAGGAATATGGATGCCAGAATCAGCAGCACAGCCGCCGCAATGCCGGGCCACGGGAACACCGTGCGCTCCGCCGCGTCGGTGCGGGCCGCGCGTCTGTTTTTAAATAGGAAAATTGTTGTCATAGTATCTCCCGACCAGCGCCGCAAAGGCGGCTTTTGCACCTTCGTTGCTGAACTGCGCTTCCGAAAGGCGCGCCCTGAGCGCGTGTATGCGCGCAGGCTCCTTCAGAAGCGCGGCAAGCGCTGCATTTAATGCGGTCTGGTCGTTCTCACAGACCCAGCCGCAGCCGCGGCGCAGGATCATTTCCTGCGTGGAGGTCGTGGCGGTGCTCAAAACGGGAAGTCCAAGGCAGCATGCCTCGTCGATCACCATGGGCGCGGCTTCGTGAAAAGACGTCATCAGCAGCAGATCTGCATTGCGCATGAATCGGTACGGATTATTCTGGCTCCCGTGGAACACGACCGCATCGCGCAGCGCCAGCGTGCGTACCAGCTCACGCAGCGCGTTCTCCATCGGCCCGGCCCCGACCAGGTGCAGCACCACCGCGACCCCCTGCGCACGAGCGAAGGCGACCGCGCGGATCGCACGGTCGATCCCCTTCTCATGCGCAAGCCGTCCGACCATGAGCACATGGAGCGAACCCGGCGCGTAGCGATACGTTTGCTGCTCCGCAAGACTCCTGATCTCGTCGCAGCGATGGAAATTCGGCACGGTCACGCAGCGTTCGGACAGCTCCGGTACCGCCTGCACGAAGGAACGGCGGCAGCCGTCCGAGCACGCGGCGATCAGATCGAACCCCCTGTAACTTTGATTGTTTTCCCTGTGGTTTGCGCCGCAGCGCAGATAGTCGCAATGCAGAAACGCGATTTTCCGTGCGGCGTCGGTTTTGCTCAGCACGAACTCATTCACGCCGCCATAGAAATGGCGCGGGCTGCCATTCTGCAAATATGAGATCGCACAGTCGTAATGCCCGGGCAGCGGCTTTTGGCTGCGCAGCAGCAGGGGCATGACCGCACCGCGGCCAAACAGCTTGCAGATGCAGGCCAAAAAGCCGCGGAGGAGACGGTCACGCAGGCTGCCTGCGCAATCTCCCTGCCCTACGCCGAGATAGCGGAACAGGGATGTGCAGGAGCAGACCCGCACCCGCTCCGGAAGGTTGTCCATATAGTCCCCGACCGGAGCAAACAGGAGCAGGGTAATGTCATATTGGTCGGATACCGACCATAAAAGGTTGTACAGGCTTTTCTGTACCCCTCCGATTTTCATGTTGTTGTTGACGATCAGCAGTTTTTTCATGCGTGATATGGCTCCAGTCTCTTTCCGCCGCGCACTCCCGTGAGCATCAGCCGGATCCGCTTCAAGCAGCCGATATCTGTCTGCTTTTTGACCCTGATCGCAAAATAGAGCGCCGCGAGATGGCGGACATGCGGAAACAGATACGCCATCAAAGCGCCCTTGTCATAAAAGTATTTTTCATTGCAGCCCGAGAACCATGTCGAGCCGTCCTTCCGGCAGATGCCGAGCACCGCGTTTGTGGAATACACGCGCAGGCCGTTTGCGAAGCAGTCCTTCAGGAACAGATTGTCCTCGCCAGAGCCATAGAGGCAGCCGCCGCCGAAATACGTGCTGAACCGGATTCCGCAGCTGCGGACGGCTTGCAGCCTTATGGCTATCGAGGCCGCGCCGAAGCGCATGGAGTTCCAGAGGTGCCGCCGTCTGCTTCCCGGACGGCGGCGCTCGGTCACGGCCCCGTTTTTTGTATAGTCCATGCCGAAGATCAGAACATCCGCATCGGGGCGCGCAGCAAATTCGGCGAGGACTCTTTGCGGCATTCCGTCAGAATATGTGACGTCGTCGTCCGCGAACAGAACGTAGTCCGCGTCTGCCGCATCCAGCGCAAAATTGCGGTTCACGCCGACGCCGCGCGTTTTTGTGGTGATCATCTGCACGGTTCCGAATGGATACGCGCAACGCTCGGTATCCTCCCGATCCGCCTGATTGGCGAGGATCGCGCTGCATTGCAGGTTCATTTTCCGAACAAGAGAAAGATCCGTCTGATACATCGTCGCAGCCAAAACTTGCAGCTTCATTATTTGCAGCTCTCCTCTCCCCTGCCGGAACAGTATTCCCTATGCGCAGGCATACGCCTGCGCATAGGGGCCCATGGAATTACTGGAGCAGCTTTCCGTCGCTGCCAAAGCGGTACAGACCTGCGGGCAACAGATTGTTGGTCGATGTGACCCAGTAGCTTCTGTCATGGATCACCTCGCCGGTGGAGGTTCTCACGTAATAGTAGTCGCCATTGATCTCGATCAGGCCAGCGCCGGTCAGAACGCCGTTCTCGTAGTAATACAGACTGCCGTTTTCGGAAACGACGCCGTTCTTCACCTCGGGCTCATCCAGGATCATCTTTCCGTCGCTGTCGAAGGTGTACCGTCCGACAGGCATCAGGTCGTTGGTGGCCGTGACCCAATAGGATCTGCCGCAGATCACCTCGCCGGTGGAGGTTCTCACATAATAGTAGCTGCCATCGACCTTGATCAGGCCAGCGCCGGTCAGAACGCCGTTCTCGTAGTAATACAGACCGCCGTTCTCGGAAACGAAGCCGTTCTTCTTTTCAGGCTCTGTCGGGAACACGATCCGGCCCTCGTGATCGAAGGAATAGATTCCCTCCTCCAGCAGGTTGTTTGTCTTGGAGACCCAGTAGGACTGATTCCGCACGAACGCACCCGTAGAGGTACTGGCGTAATAGTAATAGCTGTCAATCAGCATCAGACCATTCGCAATGATCACGCCGTCCACGCAATAGTAGTAGTTGTCGGTCGGCTCGTCGTAATAGATCCCCTTGGGGCAGCCGCAAAAATGGACGATCACGCCGGCTTCGTCGAACCAGTAATGGTTCCCTTCCGGCAGAGCGTACCCGTTATTGTTTTCAACAACGTATTGCTCTGTCCCCTCGGCTGCCTTGCGGGCCTTGCCGTCTTCGCCGAAGTAGTAATAATTGACCTCACTGTCGTCCTTCACAACACGCTTCAAGCCGGCGTCTTCCTCAATGATGCCGCTGTTGAGCCAGTAGGTATCTTCTCCGATGTCGTAAATGCCGGTGACGCTGCGCTGGAACACGCCGAACTCGTTAAAGACGCAGCGGGCTTCATCGACTGCACCATCGGGAACCAGAGTTTTAATGCCGACAGCCGCATATCCAGTGTCGGTGTCGAGGTAATAGACCTCGTTGTCGATCGTGTCCCAACCGGTCTTTTGCTGCACACCATCGCGGTAGTACATTCTGCCGACAGTATCCACAAGCCAGCCGTTCCAGATCTGCCACTGTGCATACAGCGTCATATCTCCAGACAGCGCAAGAATCGCGCCGCCATCGGCATAGGTGGCTCCGCTGCCATCTGCGGCAGTGTTCCAGCCGGTGAACATATAGTCATTACGGGTAAAGGCGTTGGTATTCAAGGCAGTATCCACACCGACTTCAAAGCGCTGAGGCTCCATACTGCCTTCGCCGCCGTTGGCATTGAAGGTGATGGTGTAGAACACACGGGCAGTTGCAGAGTACTGTGCCGTATAAGTGGCATCCTCTTCAGCAACCACAACCTCCGGACTCCAGCCGGTGAAGGTGTAGCGGTAGCTGTCGTCAGGAGCCTTATCTGTGCTGCCCTTGAAGGAGGGCATGGTTCCCTTCAGAATATCTTCCTCGGCAGCGACCTGACCATCGATCATCCAAGTGATATGCGCGCCGGTCTTAGGAATTTCCGTGCCCTCTTCCAGCAGCTCTTTACAAACCGAGCAGTAGGTGTCGCCGGTGTAACCGGGTGTCGTAAGCGTTGCTTCGACCGCATTGCGAATCTCCCGCGTGTGGCCGGTCGCAGGGATTACTTCCTGTTCAACAATGACTTCGTTGCAAACAGAGCAGTGCTTGCCCTCAGTCTTGCCGGGTTCGGTGCAGGTCGGCTCAACAGCCGCGTCAATGACCTCGGTATGGCCCTTGGCAGGGATTTCTTCCTGGGCAACGAGCACTTCGTTACAAACAGAGCAGTGCTTGCCCTCAGTCTTGCCGAGTTCGGTGCAGGTCGGCTCGACCCTTGCGTCAATGACCTCGGTATGACCCTTGGCAGGAATCTCTTCCTGCGCAACGAGAATTTCGTTACAAACAGAGCAGCGCTTGCCCTCGGTCAGACCAGTTTCAGTACAAGTTGCTTCCTTGCCCACAGTTGTTTCTTCCTTGTGTCCCGAGGCAGGAATCGTTTCCTGTGCCTTGATAATCGTATTGCAGACAGAGCACTTCGAACCATCCGTCAGACCATCTTCGGTGCAGGTTGCAGCCTTGCCCACAATCGTTTCTTCCTTGTGTCCCGTGGCGGGGATTACTTCCAACCCGGAAATCGTCGCGCCGCAGACACCGCACTTCATACCAGCCGTATGACCGGCCTCGGTGCAGGTAGCGGGCTGTTCAGCAACCTCAACAGGAGTATGCCCGGTCGCGTCGATCGCCTCAGTCCTGGTTTCGTTACAAACCCTGCAGGTGTAGGTCATAACCCCTCCTTCAGTGCAGGTAGGAGCAGCCGTAACCTTGCCCTCACCCCAGCTGTGCCCCTTGGCGGGGATTTCCGTCTGCGCAACGAGAATTTCGTTGCAAACAGAGCAGTGCTTGCCCTCAGTCTTGCCGGACGTGGTGCAGGTTGCCTCAACAGCCTCGTCAATGACCTCGGTGTGTCCCTTGGCGGGAATCTCTTCCTGCTTCACGAGAACTTCGTTACAAACAGAGCAGTGCTTACCCTCGGTCAGACCAGTACCCTCGCAAGTCGGCTCAACAGCCGGGTCAATGACTTCCGTATGACCCGTGGCGGGAATCTCTTCCTGCGCAACAAGGACTTCGTTGCAGACGGAGCAGTGCTTTCCTTCGGTCTTGCCGGGCGTTATGCAGGTAGCCGCAACAGCCTTGTCAATGACCTCGGTGTGGCCCTTAGCCTGAATAGTTTCGCCCTTGGTGATTTCCTTGCCGCAGATGGCGCAGACTGTATCACCGGTGCAGCCGGGCTCGGTGCAGGTGGCATCCTTCTTGTTGATCACCTTGGTGAGAGAATGATTGTCCTCCCACTGGGCGTAAAGAATGGTGTTCTCGGTCAGATTAACAGTCGCACCATCCGCATAGGAGTCACCGGTGCCGTCGGCTGCGGTGTTCCAGCCCGTGAAATTGTAGCCTTCACGGGTGAAGGTGTTTGCAGTCAGCGCCGTGTCCGTCTTTTCGGTCACGGTCTGCGGAGGCATCATACCCTCGACCGGGTATTCCGCACTTCCGTTGGCTTCAAAGGTAACCGTCAGCTCCACCGGCTCTTCACCGCCCCAAACGCCATTGACATAGTTGATAACATCGCCAGCGCTTGCGGTCGCGGTTTCCGTATAGGTGCCGTCAAGGTTGTGCAGCTTGGCGGGAGTAATATCTACACCAATATATGTATTCGAATTTTGGTTAAACTGATAGGTTTTATTGCTTGTACCGGGTGCGCCAACTTGAACATACTTACCAGTTCCTTCACTGGAAGTGATATTGGCACCCGTTGCCGTCGTGTAGACAGCGCCATTAACTGTCAGCACGCCGTTTACATCGACCTTAGCATCAGCAATTCCTCGGGACCCCTTTCCAGACGGTGAATAGCTTACCGGGTGAATTCCGGAAGAATTGCTACCCCATACATAATTCGGACTCCACTCTGCATCATCATAAACATACAGGGAAGCACCAGCCGCAACTTTTAGCTCTGCATCTTTAGCAATCGAAATCGCTACCCCCGGCAGCAAAGCCGCATCTTTTTCGATGTATTTGCGGTATTCTTCCAGCGTCGTCGCACCGATGAGCTGAATCTCGCCCCTCGCCAGCGACGGTTTCAGGATATTGGAGGCATCGATCGCGCCCTCCGCGCCGCCTGCACCGATGATCGTGTGAATCTCGTCAATAAACAAGAGCACATTTCCACTCTCCCGCACCTCGGCAAGTACCTTCTTGATCCGTTCTTCGAACTCCCCGCGGTATTTGGATCCTGCGACCATGCCGGACAAATCGAGGCTGACAACCCGCTTTTTCGCGATCGTCTCCGGTACATTGCCGGAAACAATGAACTGTGCCAGACCTTCCACAACCGCCGTCTTTCCGACGCCTGGTTCCCCGATCAGGCACGGATTATTCTTCGTCCGGCGGCTTAAAATCTGAATAACACGTTTCATTTCCCGTTCCCTGCCGATGACTGGATCGAGCTTTCCGTCCCGCGCCATCTGAGTCAGATCCCGGCTGAAATTGTCCAGATTCGGTGTATTGCCTTTCTCCGGGCGCACCCGTCCTGCTGCCGCATCTTCCGCCGCCTCGGACGGCGCATCATCGCCCATAGCCCCCATCAGATCCACATATAATTTCTGAATATTAACATTCATTGTATTGAGTAAACGGCACGCAGTTGATTTTCCATCCTTGATGATGGCAATCAGGATGTGCTCCGTTCCAATCAGAGGCGCTTTGAAAAAAACCGCCTCATCATAACTCGCCTGCAGCACGGCGCGCGCCCCCGGCGTATACTCAATCTGTCCCTCTACCTGAGTCGCCACTGCCGGGCTTATCAGACGCTCCATCAGTTCCATGACACGCTCTTCTGTCACATCATGTTCTGCCAGAACCGCTGCCGCCACGCCAGTTTCCTCTTTTATCAGTCCTAAAAGCAGATGCTCCGTCCCCACATAGCCGTGTTCCAGCTCCTGCGCTGTCTCGACTGCCAGACGGATCGCTTCTCTGGCTTTCTGAGTAAAACGATCGATCATTTTACTGTTCCTCCTGTTTCTTTTTACTTTACACCAGCTTCGGCAGTTCCTCACGCAGATACCACGCCCGCTCTGCCTCCAATTCCTCACGTCCCAGCGGCTTGCTCGAACGTTTCTGTAAGTTTGCCGGCTGGATGCCGATCATCAGGCGGTAAATGCTCACAAATTCCGCCGGTTTTAACAG
>OGLN01001919.1_pt1 | contig 13798 bp, 19 predicted proteins | sample 1572641 | NCBI WGS metagenome assembly OGLN01 (sample SAMEA2581903, study PRJEB24529) | metagenome | biome: Human gut stool | place: China | collected 2011
AACTTCATCGAAAAACTGAAGCACACCAAAGGTGAATGGGCTGGACAGCAGTTCCGGCTGGAGCCGTGGCAGCATTTCATACTTTGGAATATTTTTGGCTGGCGGAATGCGGACGGTACACGGCGCTTCCGCTACGCCTACATCGAGATCGCCCGCAAGAACGGTAAAACGGCTTTGTCGGCCGGCATCGGTCTGTATATGCTCTTCGCCGACGGCGAAGCACGACCGGAGGTCTACTCGGCAGCAACGGTCAAGGACCAAGCGAAGATCTGCTTCGCCGATGCTGTGGCGATTGTCAAGGCCACCGACCTGAAGAACTACCTCACACCTTACCGCAACTCCATCGTTTATGAGTTGAAGGGCGGTACGATGAAGCCGCTTTCCTCGGACTACGGAACGCACGATGGACTTAATCCGAGTTGCGGCATTATCGACGAATTTCACGCCCACAAGGATTCGGGGATGTTCGATGTCATTAAGTCGGCGTTCGGCGCACGGAAGCAACCGTTGATGTTCATCATCACGACGGCGGGTTTCGACAAGTCGGGAGTATGCTATGCATATCGGGAGAACGTCATCAAAGTGCTGCGCGGCGTGAACGAGGACGATTCGTTGTTCGGCATCATCTACACGCTCGACGATAAATCGGAGTGGGACGACCCGAAGATGTGGATCAAGGCCAATCCCAACCTCGGCGTGAGTTTGAGCGCCGACTACCTCGCCGACCAAGTGAAAGACGCCAAGAACCGTCCCGAAGCCGTCCGTAACGTGATGACGAAGAACGTCGATCTGTGGGTCGATGCCGAGCGGACGTGGATACTCGACGACGCTTGGCAAAAGTGCATCGGTACGACCGACCCTGCCGACCTGAAAGGCTGCGCATGCTGGGGCGGTTTGGATCTTTCGAACGTGTCGGACATTACGGCCTACGTGCTGCTCTTCCACGAGAACGACTGTTTCCAGTTGCTGCCGCACTTTTGGATTCCCGAATAGAAGATGCTGGAGAAGATCCGCAAGGAGAATATCAACTACGACAAGTGGGCGGCAGAGGGATATGTAACCGTTACGCCGGACAATGTCATCGATTACGACCTGCGGACATCGGCTTACGACCGCTGGAACTCTTCGCAGACGATCATCGACTTGCAGAACGAGGGGATGGAGTGCAACCCCTTCGGACAGGGCTACGGCTCGATGTCGGCGCCGACCAAGGAGTTCGAGAAACTGGTGCTGACCGGGAAGATCGAACACTTCGGCAATCCGGTCTTGCGATGGATGCTCGCATCGACGCTCGTCAAGACCGATCCTGCGGGCAACATCAAACCCGACAAGGAGAAATCGACGCAGAAGATCGACGGCATCGTCGCCTCGATCATGGCACTCGGGGAGTGGATGACGGCACAGGCCAATGACGAAAACAACCCGTATGAAAACAGAGGATTATTGACCTTATAACACGATACGATTATGAGCAGCAGAAAAATGAATCGAAAGCAATACAAGCGTTATCATTCTCCGGTCATCGCCGCCGAGCGCGAGAAAGTCGAGGCGGAACTGTCGGCGATGAATCCGCTCGAACCCGAAGTGCGGCATTTCCTCTCGTTCGAGGGGTTTGCGGAACTATACCTCCGCATGCGCGACCTCTATCCGACGCAGTTGGAGGCTTACGAACGGTTGGAGGATTTCTACATCACTATTACCGGCAAGCGCAGATACTCCGAATTCAGTTCATTCAGGAGGGTGTTGAATAGAATGAGAAATATACGTTGATGTATTACATTGGTTATCAATATAAAACCGGAATGCGATTAACTTTCTATTAAAAAATATGTAAAAAATTATGTAGGGGACAAAAATTTACTTACCTTTGCAAAAGAAACCCACGAGTGCGAGTCGTGGGCAATGTAAAAACATATAAATACGTTTTTCTAATGAAAAACTTTACAAAAGTAAGTTTATTTTCGGATTCTACAAATTCCGAGGAACAAAAAATCTATGAGTCGATGACTCGATTCGTAAGTAAAGAACTCTATTTGCTTCCTCAAATGATTGGGGATGCTTATTCTGAAACTAATGACGAATTGGGGATTCTTCCACCTCACGCAAGAAGGCGGAATAGCCGACCTGTTCGAGTAAATGAAAAGATAGCCCAGAAATGTGCTGAAATCTACCCCGAATATTTCAGAGAAGTTTCGAGTGGTAAATTTATGCTTTATGTGCCGGGATTCGCTCAATTTCACATTGTGAAAACGAATAGAGGCAAATTGCCTCCCAGACGTACTCGACAAGCTCAAAATGAGGTATATCAACAGAACCTACAATTCAAAGATTGCCCAATTTTGCATATTGGTCATGATCATCAATATGGTCATACAAGTGTGACCTTAATGTTATATGATGCAGGACAATGCGTGTGGAGTTGTTCTTTCAGTGATATTTTGTACATCCAAAACTCTACAGCGGAACAGACTATTTCATTGACGCAAACATATAATGATTCTAAGGAGGTTTTTGCCAAGCCAAAAGCCAATGCTCGAAAGAAAGTGACAGTAGAGGCTATTTGATGCGGACAATTTGTGAGAGCTTAAATGATATATGAATGTTAATAACAAAATGATCACTATCGCACGAGAAGTGCGAGGAATGACTCAGATGCAATTATCTGCGTCTATACCTAAACTATCTCAAGGAAATCTCTCAAAAATGGAAAAAGGGATCATTGGGGTTACGGAGGAAGTTATTGAGAAAATAGCCTCTGCCCTCAATTTTCCCGTTTCGTTCTTTTATGAAGAATATATATTCCCTCCATTTAGCAATGTATATTATCGAAAGCTCATTACGGCTTCTGTCAAAAAGATGTCTCAACTGGAGGCTATCTTTAAAACAACTATGTTTGTTGTAGACAACTTGTTGGAGTCTATTGATATCCCAGAATATACCATCCCAGAGTTGGATGTTGAGAATGAATTTGCAAAAACGAATACAAACAAGACAACCCAGCGAGTTGAAGATATTGCTCGAAGAGTTCGTTTTGTATTGGGCATTCCGGATGGACCAATAACAGATATTTCGGATATTCTCGAAAAAAATGGTATTATCATTATTGAAATAAATACTGATATGGCAAAATTTTCAGGAATGTCTGCCCAAACTCAGAATGGGGCAAAAATAATTTTCTTAAACGGAAATATGTCCAATGATCGTAAGCGATTTACCATTGCTCACGAATTAGGACATATTGTCATGCATATTCCTTTCATTGCAATATCTGAAGATAGAGATTTGGAGAATGAAGCGAATGTTTTTGCAGGCGAATTTTTAATGCCTTATAAGGATTTTCGTAAAGATGTCTCTCAATATTTATCATACAACCATTTGGATATGTTGAAGGCATATTGGAGAGCATCGAAACAGGCGATTATTCGAAAGGCATATCAAGATCAAATTATTTCTGCACAGAAATACCAATCTTTGATGGTACAAATGAGTATGAATGGGGAAAGAAAATGCGAACGCATAATTGTTGATTTCCCTGATCCTAAATTATTAAAAAAAATAATAGATGTTTTTTACGATGATTTAGGTTATACTCAAGATGACCTTACGCAAGCTATTAGTGTAAATCTTAATAGTTTGCCTTTAATGATTAATAAAAGACCTAATATGATTTTATTGAGCTCCAAGACCAGAATACAATTATAGTAGGGACAATATCCATTTAATATTCTTTCCACTTCATTAAGTTTGCCGCAAAGCAAGTTTGATGAAGTGGTTTTCATTTTTGCATAGGGGCGAGCGGCGCGACATTTCATCGGCCGAATTCGAGGCGGCGGTGAATAAAGTCATTACTGCCGACACGGTCGCCGATGCCACGCGCCTGCCGTATATCACCGAGGAAGACGCATTGAACCTTACAGCGGTTTGGGCTTGCGTACGAATCCTCTCCGAAACGGTCGGAACGCTCCCGTTGCATCTCTATCGCCGTACTGCTCGCGGTCGCGAGCGACAGTACAACCATCTCTGCCACCGATTCGTGCAGGTTCCCAACTCCTATTCCACACGTTTCGACCTGATGCATCATCTGATGGTCTCATGCGCTCTGTGGGGCAACGGCTTTGTCCGCATCTTTCGGGATAAACGCTATCGTCCTGTTCGGCTGAAATTCATCCATCCTGCCCGTATCGAACCGCTTCTTACAGACAACGACGAACTCTTCTACCGATCGGACACGGGCGAACTGCTCCCGAACGAAGACGTCGTCCACCTGCGCGGGCTCTCGACCGACGGTTACAAGGGTAAAAGTCCGATTGCCGTCCATCGCGACAACCTCGCACTCTCCGTCTCTGCGCAACTCTACGGCAAACGGTTCTTCGATCAGGGCGGCAATATGTCGGGCGTCTTCAAATATCCCTCGACGCTCAAGCCCGAAGCCTACCAGTGTCTCAAAAAAGACCTCATCGCCCAATCGGTAGGTTTGCACAACGCCCACGTCCCACTGCTGTTGGAGGGCGGTATGACCTACGAACGCATCTCCATTCCTCCCGAAGATGCCCAGTTCATCGCTACGCGCAAGTTTCAAAAGACCGAGATCGCCACCATCTACGGTATCCCGCCGCATATGATTACCGACTTGGAACGTGCTACGAACAACAACATCGAGCATCAGGGTATGGAGTTCGTGCAGTATTGCCTGATGCCGTACCTCGTCCGCATTGAGGAGGAGTTCAACCGCAAACTGCTCCGCGAGGACGAGTTCGGGGAGTATTATTTCCTCTTCGGTCTGAACGGACTGCTGCGCGGCGATGCCAAGACCCGCTCGGAATACTACAAGAATATGAATATAGTCGGCGCGATGTCTGCCAACGAAATCCGCTCCTTCGAAGATATGAACTCCTACGATGGCGGCGACGAATACTTCGTACAAATGAACATGCAGCCGGTAACGACTGCCGTAAAACCTGAAACGAATGGAACTGAATAATGAAATAGAGATCCGGAGCCTTGTCGGCGATCTGCATATCGAGAGCCGCGAGGAGGGAACCGTCAGTCGGACGATCGTCGGCTATGCCGCGAAGTTCGAGAGTTGGAGCGACCCTATTATGGGGTGGTTCCGGGAGAAGATCGCACGGGGCGCGTTCGACGGGTGCTACCTGTCGGACGTCATCATGTGCTTCAACCATAACACCGATTCGATCCTCGCACGCACGACGAGCGGTACGCTGCGATTGGAGGTGGACGACGTAGGTCTGCGCTTTGCGTTCGAGGCTCCGAATACGACTTCGGGGAACGATATGCTGGAGTTAGTACGCCGAGGCGACGTCTCGAAATGTTCGTTTCGCTTCGGCGTCGAGCAGGTCGAGTGGCAGTATGCCGACGAGCAGAACGGTCTCGCGATGGACGAGCGGACGATACTCCGGTTCTCGCGCGTAGTGGATGTGTCGCTCGTGGTATTTCCCGCCTATCCCGAAACCGAAGCCTCGGTGCGGCATCTCGAAGAGCGGAAAGCCGAGTATCTGCGCGAACATGCACCGCAGCCGGAACGAAATAATCGTGCTGTCGCTGAAAGCCGGGCAAGAAAGCGATTGACGGATACGTTGAAATTGAAGAGATGATTATCGATTTCTCGCAAACTTTTCTGCGGTTTCTATCAAGTCGAGTTTGATTTCGTTCCAATCAAGACCTCGCAGACATACCGGATCGAGGTCGGCATCTGCAAGTGCGAAGTCCGTCAATTTATCCAGCAACTCTTCTGTGTCGTGCTCCCATTCGTGTCTGCGGGCATGCAGCGCAAACATTTCGGCAAGCGGATATTCATCGAGAAGCATGTGCAGGTCCCAGAAATCCTTTTTGCGACCGCCGCGCGAGACGACATTCATCTTCATAGCGATGATATCCCGAACGCTCGCCATGCGGATCCCATCGAGAACCTCCGCTGTTTCGAGAAACGGATCGGTGTACATCAAGTCGAGTTTGACTGCGTCCTGCTCCGATCGTCCGATATAATATCCTCGTCCGAAGCCTACGATGGAGGTCGTATCGTTGCAATCGTAGTATGGAAAATGCGAGTGCAGAAACCGTTCGAATGCCCGAAAATCGAGACTTCGATATTCGGCATCGGTAAACAGGTCGATATCGACCGATTTGCGATGCCCGTAGCGCAAACTCAAGTTCGTGCCCCCGACCAGTCGGAACGGGGCGAACAGCTTGTCCGCCATCAGGATCCCGAGCGTCTCCTTCAGAAGCGGCGTTACCGTTTCATAATGCAGTTTATTTTCGCTGGTCATATCGTTGCGTCGCATTTATGCGGTATGCATTGCTCGGCCGGACGGTATCGAGCGCCGATAGCGGTATCCCGTAGAATCTTGCGATTTCCGCTTTTTCGGCGTCGCTGCCGCGCTCCGCAACGCGTGCGATTACGGCATCTTTGTATCGTCCCCAATCTATCGAATCGAAGTCGGCATCCCAAAAGAGCGACCGGCGAATAGCCGGTACGCCGTCGATCGACCGGCTCTTCATGCGATTCTTGTACTCGGCGATTTCATAAAACGCCTGAAGCGTCAACAGGAATCCTTCATCGTATTCGAATGCCTGTTCGATTTTCAGTGCCATCTCGACCGTCAGATTGCGACGACCCGTAATGATAGCATTGAGCGTTTGGCTATGTTCTCCGATGGAAGCCGCGAACGACCGCTGACTGAGATTGCGTTTCTTCAAATCCCGGTCGATGAGCTTTCCCGGATGGATACCTTTCAGTATGTCGATTCTGCTCTTCATGATTCTTGTTGCAAATATACGCAATGCAAACGAATTTGTTTGCAAAATTGTTGCCTTTTTTATTTTCAGCATCGAAAATCGGTTTTCCGAACTGCGACAAAGTTTCCCTTTCGAGGCTGTTAAGCGGATTAAGTTTGCTCCCGAACGAATCAATAACGAGATTTATGAGCAAACTGAAAACCCTTAAAGAGAGCCGCGCTGCCGTGTTCGCAAAGATCGACAAGTTGCGTACCGCGACCGACGGTCGCGAGATGACCTCCGAGGAGCAGGAGCGGTGGAATACGCTGCTTGCGGAGTACGAGCAGGACGATCGCGCCGTCGAAGCCGAAGAGCGCTACGTCGATATCGAACGCCGGCAGGCCGAGCAGCAGTATGCCCGACAGACTTCCGGCGAGCAGCCCGACGAACGTCGTGCCGAGGAGTGCCGCACCGCTTTCCGCGACTACCTGCTGCGCGGTGCTGCGGATATTTCGCCCGAACACCGGACACTCTTTGAGCAGCGTGCCGGTATCACGGGTTTGTCGGGCGGCGTGATCGTCCCGTCGTCGCTGGCCGACAGCATCGAGGTCGCGCTGAAAGCCTACGGCGGGATGTTCGAGGCGGGTTCCATTCTCACCACGAGCAAAGGCGGCGACCTGATTATGCCGACGGTGAACGATACCGATGCGAAGGCTACGGTCGTTGCCGAGTATCAGCAGTCGACCAAGTCCGCACCGTCGTTCGGCTCCGAAACGCTCAAAGCCTACACCTACCGCACGCCCATCGTCCCCGTGTCGTTGGAATTGTTGCAGGACTCGGCATTCGACCTCGAATCGTTGCTCCCGGGTCTGTTGGCCGAGTCGTTCGGGCGGGGCATCAACTACGACCTCACGCGCGGCGACGGCAAGGGCAAACCCAAGGGCATCGTCGAGTGGGCGCACGCCTGTGCCGTCAGCCCTTCGGGCAACGGGATTTCGCTCGACGCACTGATCGAGCTTATCAAGGGCGTGGATTCCTCCTATGCCCGGCACGGGCGATTCATGTTCAACCGCAATACGCTCTACTCGCTCGTCAAGATCAAGGATACGACGGGACATTACATCTGGCAGGAGGGTGCGAAGGACGGCACGCCGCCGACCTTGTTCGGCAAGACGTATATCCTGAACGACGACCTCGACGATGCCGCAGCGGGCAAGACTTCGGTGCTGTTCGGCGACTTCTCGAAGTTCAAAATCCGTATGGTCCGCTCGTTCCGCGTGATCCGACTGAACGAGCTGCTCGCCGAGTACCTTTCGATCGGGCTGTTCGGCTTCGCCCGCACGGACGGCATCCTGTTGGACGCAGGTACGCACCCCGTTCACAAGTTGGTGCATAAATCGGCGTAAGGGATGACGGTAATCGAGATGCGGGAGCCGCCGATCGCGCTGGAACTCGCCAAGCAGCACCTGCGGGTAGGCAGCGCCGCCCATGACGATACTTTGATCGCTGCGAAACTCGACATGGCCGTTGCCGTGGCGGAGGATATGACCGGACGGATCATTCGGGAGAAGAGGATACGGTTCGACGTATCGATCCCATTCGACGCTCCCATCGTCCGTCTGCCCGTCCCTACGACGTGCATCGAGCGACTCTCCGTCTCTCGAACCATCGTTCCCGAATCCGACTACACGCTCTTGAAGGACGATTACGACCCGATGCTGATTGCCGAACCTCAGTATGGCGGACAAACCGCGACGGTTACAGCCGTCATCGGCTACGATCGCGATAATATACCTCCGGCAATCAAGGCGGCTATTCTCTTGATCTTGGGCACGCTCTACGACAACGAATCGGACAATCTGGTCGGCCGCTCCGTCTCGGAGCTGTCGCTCACGGCCGAAAAACTCCTGCTTTCGTGGCGGGTAACCCCTTACGGCGATGTTTGACACGCGAATCGAAATCCTCGAATACACCGAGGAGCGGGACGAGTACAACGACCTCACGAAATCGCTCCGGCGCGTCGCCGTCTGCTACGCCCAGCGTACCGAGAACGGCGGTCGGGAAAATCTCTACGCCGGACGCATCGTCCACGAGAACGAAACGGTCTACACGATCCGTTGGCAACCCGACCTGCGTCCCGATATGGTCGTTCGCGACGAGGGGTTCTTGCGGAAGATAATTTCGATCCACGAGGAGGGGCGCCGCTGGCGCCTGCACCTCAAATGCCGGAAGAGCGATGCTGACGATCGAGGTTGAAGGTTATGCCGCAGCCAAGCGGATTCTGGACGAGCTGCCGAACACGATGCAGAAGCGGATGCTGCTCGCAGCTCTGCGCGCCTCGGCAAAACCGATGTTGCAATCGGCACGGAGCAAGGTTCCTGTCCGCACGGGCAAACTGAAGAAACAGCTGCGCACGGTGCGCTACAAGGACCGCAACGCTTCGAAGTCGGAGGTAGCCATCGCCGTGAAGCCGGTCTTCGAACGCACGAAGAAGAAAGGCGCCGCAAACGAATACTACGGTAAGTTCATCCACGAGGGGACTGCCGACCCGCGCACCTCGAAAAAGGGCAACCTGTTGGTCTTCGACGATGCGCAGGGCAAAAAGGTCTTCGTCCGCAGCGTCAGGGGCATCCGACCGACGCCTTATTTGGAGCAGGCTTATACGGAGAACTCCGAACGCACGGCGGCGATCTTCGGCGACGAGTTGGCTGCGGCGGTCGAGAAGTTCGTGAATAAAAACTTCGCACCGGTATCGAAATGATGGATTTCAAGAAACAGCTGATCGCGCTTTTGGAGCGTGAGATTCCCGAATTGGCGGATAAGATCCAAGCCGGTGCGGTCGATGCCCGGACGCCTGCGCCTTTCGCCGCGTTCTCCGTACCGGAGGAGACGCCCGTAAGGACGTTGCACGGCATCGCCGGCTATCGGACGATGTTCGAGGTCGCGGTCTACGACAGCAAGTTCGCCGGCGCGGAACGCCTAAAGCATCGCGTGATCGCCGCCTTGGAGGGTGCGGAGTTCGACGGCAAACGATGTCGCTTCAAATAATCCTCGACAGAGTATTACGCCGATTACGATTTGCATGGTGCGACGCTCTCGTTCTGCATCGTCTGAATATTAAAAATATGTATCTACAGCGAATGCGAATTGTTCGATAAATATCTGTTTGAAGGCGGAAATATTGTTGCGTTCGTAAAACAAAAGCATCGCTTTTTTATATTCGATCGAGTCCACCGTGCGGAAAGACAACGGGCAATATCCGTTGGCGATCAGCATTGCATTGCCGACGATCCGTGCCGTGCGTTTGTTCCCGTCGTTGAACGGTTGAATGTAAGAGATCAACAGCAGGATCAGCAGCGCTTTCTCGAAAACGCATGTTTTATCGTTTATCAACCGGCAGGTTTGCTCCAATGCCTCGCGTATCTGGAATTCATTATCCAGCGGACGATAGTTCGTTCCTGTTATACCTACACGCCTTGTACGTATGTTCCGATCCACGGCCAATTCCTTTACGAGTATCGAATGTATCGTTTCGATTTTTGCTACGGTAAGTTCCGACAGATAATCGGGATTGTCGAGGATAAAATCCAGTGCATCTTTATGATTGAGCAACATTACGGCCTCATCTTTGCTTTTGCCCGCCGCCGTTTCCTTCTCCAACAGCAAACGTTCCGTCTCCAACAGGGAATAGGTGTTGCCCTCTATCTGCGATGATTTCCAACTCAGATCCACCCCCAGACGCTCCATTTCCTTGCGATATTGTGCAGCGGAGAGTTTCGATAGGTTTTCGGCAAAGACCTTTTGCCGTGCGTCGAGATACGTTATCTCGGAACGGGTGAAAAGCGCTACTCCGGAGAGTGTCTTCTCGATCAGGTCGAAATTGTAAGATTCGTGTATTTGCCTTTCGTCGATTTCCTTACCGAAATATGCATTCAGGTCTATCGGTTGGAATAGTTCATATGCCGGAGACAGCATATATCGGCTCGATTTGCCCTTGCCGACCAAAAGCAAAACACCGTCATCGACCAGTTTCGCCAGATCGCGGCGAACGGTTGCATATGCTGCGATCTGTCCGATGCCCTCGAAAATCTCCGTAGAGGAACTTTGCGGGTGCGCTTTCACATAATCTCGAACGATATCCGATCTGTTCATAATTTTACGTGTTTATTCTGCTCGCAAAGGTACGGATATTCTGCTCGCAAACCAACTGTTTCGAGCAGAAAATGGCGGGTTGCGTGAGCAGTATTTCTTGCGAACACCGGTTGGGACAATGTTTTCCCGAAATCGAGGTATCCGAGTGTAGGTTTGCATAGTAAATCATACACTGACATTTTTTATGCCTGAAACTTACGGAAACAAACAGGTCGTCCAAGGCGAGGACATCATCCTCTTGGTGGACGATAAGACGACGCTCCACGCCACGACGCACACGCTGAAGGTGGACTTGGAGATGAAGGAGCTGCGCACGAAGGATACCGACGGTAAGGAAAAGTGGCCGGGCGATGTCTCGTGGTCGGTGGACGGCGACGGGCTGGTGGTCGTCGACGATTCGATCGAGAACAGCCATACCGCCGAGGAGGTCCTCGACCTGGTACTTCGGAAGAAACTCGTCGAGGTGGTCGTCAAGTCGCCGCTCACGGGACTTGCAAAGATGTATACGGGCAAAGCCTACATTACGACCTTCTCGCTCTCGACGCCTGCAGGCGATAACGCCTCTTACAGTTATTCGCTTACCGGCAGCGGCAACCTGACGCCGGTAAACAAACCTGAATCCTGACTGCTATGAAAGAGATCATCATTCAAGGCTCTCCGCGTCCGATCCACTTCGGATTGCGCGCTATCGACGAATTCGTCAAGCAGCGCGGTGCGGAATTCGGGCAGACGGTCGCTTCGACCGATGCCCTCGGATCGTTGGACAGCATCGTCGCGCTGACCGCCACGGGACTCAACGAGGGCGCACGGCGTGCCGGCAGCGACCGCCGCTACACCGAAGATGAGGTATGGGATATCTTCGACGAGGAGCCGTCGCTCATTCTTGCCGTCTCGGAACTCTTCGTCGAGAGCATCGCGCCGCTGACGGATAAGTTGGGCGACCTCTCAAAAAACGGGAAACGCCCGACGAAGGGGAGCTGCAAGCGGTAACCTACGAGCGGTGGTTCGCCATCGCCGTCGGGCAGATGGGACTGGCGCCCGAAGCCTTCGAACGCCTGACGCCCGCAGAGTTCATCTACGCATGGCTCGGCTGGGCGAAACGCGAGGGCGACAGGCAGCGGCAGGCATGGGAACGCGAACGGTGGGCGGTATGGGTTGCGACCTGCATCCAACTCGACCGCAAAGACCGCCGCCCGATGACCGAGGTGTTCCCGCTGCCGTGGGAGACGACGACTCCCGCAAAACAAGAACCGACCATGCAGGAACGCATGGCACGAATCGAAGAAATGAAACGATGTATCCGAAAATAACCCTGATTATTCTGACGATCGCCGCTGCCGGCTGCTCTCCGCTCCGAAGCACGCGATCCGAGCGGCACGAGACGCTCGCTATCGCCGACTCGACCCTTACGATGCTGTTCCGGCAGGAGTTCGATCGTCAGATCGGAACGCTCCGCCGAACCGTCGTGGAGTTTTATCCGCCGGCGGAATATCCGGAACCGAGCGATGATCGATTCCCGAATCCGACCGATACGCTCCGCGCCGTTCTTCCGCCTCCGAAGATTCCGGCGACGAGTGCTTCCCGACAGCCGGTCAAGCGTATCGCCTATACCGAGGTATCGATGCAGAACGACCGCACGATCCTTACCGACAGCATTTCGCATAGCCGCATCAACACGGCAGCCCGCAACGACGTGCAGGAGCAGACCGACGAGCAACCATCTTCCGGTGTCGCGTGGCTCAAGTGGGCGACGGCGCTCGTCGCACTGACGCTTCTGCTACTCTTATTCCTCAAACTCCGATAACCGAACCATGGCCAGATTGAAAACTCCGATTTCATACTATGGCGGCAAGCAGATGCTTCTGAAGCATATCCTGCCGCTGATTCCCGAACATACGCTCTATACGGAAGCCTTCTGCGGCGGCTGTGCCGTGCTCTTCGCCAAGCCGCCCGCGCAGTGCGAGGTCATCAACGACACGAACACCGAATTGGTGAACTTCTACCGCGTGGCGCAGACCCAGTATGCGGCACTCAAGGCGATGATCGACGCGACGCTCCATAGCCGCGAAATACACGCGCACGCACGGCATATCAACGAGCATCCGTCGTTCTTCACGCCCGTCGAGCGGGCTTGGGCGGTGTGGGTCTGCACGAAGTTGGGCTTCGCCTCGATGATCGACGGGACGTTCGGATACGACCGCAGCGGCACGACGACGCTGAAACTCCGCAATGCGAAAGAGGCCTTCACCGAGGAGTTGTGCAGTCGCCTCGGCCGCGTTACGGTCGAGTGCGAGGACGGCATCGATGTCATCCGCCGCTACGACTGTCCCGAAGCGTTCCACTTCGTCGATCCGCCCTACGTCGGCAGCGATTGCGGGCATTACAACGGCACGTTCGACGAGGCTGACTTCGAAAAGTTGCTCGCCATTCTCGCCCATGTCAAGGGGAAGTTCATGCTGACGATGTTCCCGCACCCGCTGATCGAGAAGTACGCTGCCGAACACAGATGGAGCATCCACCGCCTCGACCGCACGATCACCGCCTCAAAAGTTTCCCGTCGCAGGCAGGAGGAGTGGATTATAACCAACTACTGGCGCTATGGATGAAGTCCGACTGACACACGCCTCGCTATTTAGTGGCCTTGGAGGTTTTGATCTGGCCGCGGAATGGGCTGGTATGACCACTGTTTTCAATTGCGATTTCGATCCATTTTGCCGACAGATTCTTAAACATCATTTTCCTCATGCAAAACAATATGGAAATATCCGAACGACCGACTTTACGCAATGGCGAGGACGTGTCGACGTGCTTACCGGAGGATTCCCGTGCCAACCTTTCAGCGTGGCCGGAAAGCGGAAGGGAACCGATGACGACCGCTATCTCTGGCCGGAGATGCTGCGAGCAATTCGGGAAA